>Ga0080005_140588_pt1 | contig 73330 bp, 88 predicted proteins | sample JossMetagenome_2_FD_69208 | JGI IMG/M metagenome (GOLD analysis project Ga0080005, IMG submission 69208) | Hot spring sediment microbial communities from Joseph's Coat, Yellowstone National Park, USA - JC3_ASED (SPADES assembly) (version 2) | ecosystem: Environmental > Aquatic > Thermal springs >...
AGCTGTGGAAGAGACTGCTTACTGTGGTTTTTGAAACGGGAGAGCCTTACATATTCTTTAGGGACACCGCCAACAGGTTAAACCCCAACAAGCACTGCGGTATGGTCTATTCCTCAAATCTCTGCCACGAGATAGTGCAAAATCAAAGTGTATCAGCCCATATCTCAGAAACGCTGTCGGAAGATGGCACTATAACCCATGTGAAGAAGTCCGGGGATGTGGTGGTGTGTAATCTGGGTTCTATAAACCTTGGTAAGGTTTGGAAAAAGGAGGACTTGGAAAGGGTTGTTCCTATCCTCGTGCGGATGCTGGACAATGTGATAGAGATGAACTTTTATGCCATAAAGGAGGCGGAATATACCAACAAACGCTACAGGGCAATAGGCATAGGTGTTAGCAACTACCACTACTGCCTTGTAAAAAACGGAATTCCTTGGGAGTCAGACCAGCACCTGAGGTTTGCAAACAGTCTCTTTGAAAGGATAGCATACTACGCCATAAAGGGTTCAATGGAGCTTGCCAAGGAGAGGGGCAAGTATCCGCTTTTTGATGGGTCAGAGTGGAGCAAGGGCATATTCTTTGGAAGGACGCCAGAAGAAAACCAAAGGCTTTCTCAGGAAAACGGAAACAACTTTGATTGGATAGGGCTGGCGGAGGATGTTAAAAGGAATGGGATGAGGAATGCATACCTCTTAGCTGTTATGCCCACTGGTTCTACTTCTTTGATAGTGTCCGCTACTCCTTCCACAGATCCAATCTTTGCCAAGTTCTACAAAGAGGAAAACATGTCGGGCATTTTGCCTCAAGTTCCGCCCGAGGTGGATAAATACTACTGGCACTACAAATCCGCCTACAACATAGACCAAGAGTGGATTATCCGTGCGGCGGCGGAGCGTCAAAAGTGGATAGACCAAGCCCAAAGCTTGAACCTTTTCATTGACCCTGAAAGAATAGACGGTCCTACCTTATCACGGCTTTACACCTTGGCTTGGGAACTTGGGCTAAAGACTGTGTATTACTGCAGGAGTAAGTCCATAACAGACATAGAGGAATGCGAAAGCTGCATGGCTTGACGTTGTGGATAGTGTGATATAAATTGAGTTCTGGGCTTCTTCCCTTCCTGCCCTATCCCCCTCCTGCCTTTCCTTCCTTTTTTTTGTTCTCCTGCGGTTGGGTATAATAAACCCTATGAGGGCGGCTGTTGATAGAAAAGATTTGGAGGAGGTTCTTTCAAAGGCAAAGTTTGCTACAGAGAAGAGGGCATCTCTGCCCGTGTTGAACAACTTTAGGCTTTCTGCAAAAGAGGATGGGCTGAGTATTTACGCTACAGACCTGGAGAACTTTTTGGTTTTAAACCTACCCGCAAGGGTGGAATCTCCCGGAGAGACCTCCGTCAACGCGGACAAGCTAACATCCATAATAAAGAATCTGTCCTCGGCAGAGGTTTATATGGAGCTGGAAGAGGATAAACTGATTATCAAAGGAGGAAAGAGCCAGTTTAAGCTGGTTTGTGGCGACCCATCTGATTTCCCCGAGTTTCCAGAAGTTCAGTGCAGAGCCTCCATTCCAAGCAACGTGCTGCTGAAGGGCATATCAAAGGTGGATTATGCCATTTCCAAGGAGGATCTAAAGCATGCCCTTCAGGGTATGTATGTGGCAAACAAGGATGGCAAGCTTCACTTTGCGGGTTCTGACGGCTACAGGCTTGCCCTATATATGCATGAGGGAATTTCTCTTGAAGAAGACCTTCTGTTTTCTCGCAAGAGCCTGAAAGTGTTAGAAAAGCTTTTGAAAGACAGCATAGGAGAGGTGGAGGTGGGGAAAGATGAAAACTTTGTTCATGTGAAGGAAGAGGGTTGGCGTCTTTCTGTTCGGCTTTTGGAGGGAGAGTATCCCGACTACATGGCGGTTATTCCCACCGACTACAGCATCAGAGTGCTCCTTGACAAAAGGGAGTTTGAAAGCGTCCTAAAGCGTCTTTCTGCAATGGCATCCTCCAGTGCTTTCCCTGTGAAGCTTGTTTTTGCAAGAGACATTGTGCGTGTGGAGATTTCAGACCCTGAGTTTGGAGAGGGAAGGGATGACCTGGATGTTTTGGAGGGTTTAGCCAGCGAGCCTATGGAGATAGGCTTTAATGGAAAGTATTTGCTGGAAGCCCTTGAAGGCTTTGACTTTGAAAGGGTTTATCTAAAGGTTATAGACCCAGACAGCCCCGCAGTCCTTGAAAGTGCCAGCCCAGAAAAAGACCCTTATTTTTGCATAATCATGCCGATGAGGTTATAGGATGCTTTTGTGGGTTTAGGGTGTAGTAGTTGGTGTCAATCCTTGTAAGGTAGCCCTTTTTCATTAGTGTCTTTAGCCATCTGTAATAGGTGTCCCGTGATATGCCAAGGGCTTTAATGACTTCCTCAGCTGTCATATAAAACTTGAGGCTACCCTTTTCCAGTTTTTCAGACATAATGTAGACCAAAAGGTAAAGGGTAGGTCTAAGTTCTTTGTCTCTTACGACATCTTTGAAATAGATAACGGCGTCAGCTTCTACGAGTTTGGTTTTTAGCGGCATGCCTTAACCCTCCTCTGTTTTTTGTCCTCTATAAGGTTTAATCTGTAGATGTTAGTGGCAAGCCTTGTTAAATAGCCTTCAGACAACAAGACCCTTAGCCATCTGTAAAATGTCTCCTTCGTTATACCAAGCTCTTTTATTGCCCTCTCAGAGACTATGGCAACCTCAGAGGTAGTAGGGTTAGCCAAACTCATGGCATACAAAAGAAGTCTGATAGGGCCCTTAAGAAGTGTTTCGTTTTTTATTAGGTCCGTTGAAAGTAGGAAAATGCGTCCTTCAGGGCTGTCAGCGATAATAATATCTGGACCATCTCCAATAGGAATGGCATTGTCATACTCTTCTAATATCTCTCCTGTGTTTTCGTCATAAACGACAAGTTTGACTTTTACACCCTCCATGTCTTAACCCTCCTTAAAATAATCATTAAACTTGCTTACAATCCTGCCCAGTTTGTATTTTAGCCCTTCTCTGGTTTCTTTGCCTTGGAGAAACGCTTCTAAAGCCTCTAAAGCCTCTGAAACAGCTTCCGTGTCTGGGTAGGAGAAGATTTCCACGATGTAGTTCATTATGTGGGAGTAGTCAGAAACTATTTCGTCAAAGGGAAGAAAAACCTCCATATATCTGCTATCCTCGCTCATTCTCCTAATAAGCTGAGGCATAAGGTCTTGTAGCTTGGCGTAGGTTTTGTTCAGTTCTTCACCTATAACCCGCCCCAACTCATGCACCAGCCAATTGGAACTTTTCCACTCTTCATAGGGCTTTTGCCTGCTGGCGATGAATTCCTCCAAAATTTCCACTGCCCTTCTTTCCACCTCTGGTTTTCCTATGCCCACCACGTAAATTAGCTTTTCAAAAGCCATTGTATAATCCACAAGGCTATCAAACTGGGTAAGCCAAAGGTCTTCAAATCTTTCAAGGTCGTAGGTAAAAATACGTCCAAGCTCTGGTAAAATCTCGTTAAGTTTTCTCATAGCAAACCTCCTATATTTTATGCGGTAGCCGAAAGTTTCTCCTTTTCTAACCTCCTTTTGATGTTTTTTATCTTCTGCCATATGTAAGTTCTTGACCTGCCAAGCTTTTTGGCTATCTCCGTGAATGTGTAGCCCTCCGCAAGCAGCCTTATTATCTTCCTCTCCTCTTCTGTTTGTGCTACCTCCTCCAACAGAACCTCCAAACTCACCCTCTCCTCCACATTCTCATCTGCCTTTAGCCTCTCCTCAAACCTCACCCTTTCCCCATCCTCATCCTCATACTCGTAATCCAAAGACAAATTTTCCCTCCTCCATCTTTTCCACTCCTTGTAAGCATACCCCTTCCCATACTCATAGGCATACGTGCTGAGCTTCACCCCATAAGAGGGGTCAAACCTCCTTATCGCCCTCAATATCCCCTCCACCGCAGCCGAATACACCTCCTCCCTCACCCACTCTGGAAACCCTAAACTTATCTCCATAGCCATCCTGTGTATGTCCCTTACACCCAACATGCCACCTCCTCCTCTATTAGCAGAATTTAAGCAAAATTTGTTATTTGTCAAGTCTTACCCTACATTTTTATTTGTAGGGTAAGAAAACCTTAATCTCCCGACCTTCTTGACAAACAGTAAGGTTTGATGTAAAATTTTCTGTAAGGAGGTGGTGGCCATGGAGAAGAAGCTAACCCAAGCAGCCCAGCTGGGGGGTGAAACCCAGCTTGAGTTTGTAGGCATAGCCGAAAGCGGCGAGTCAGTCATAAGGATTTTCAGGCAGTTTGACTCCGAGATGGGCTTTAAGTATTTCATTGAGAAGAATGGGGAATTGCAAGTTTTTGATGCGTTCGGGGAGAAGAGCTGGCTATGGCGTTTCCCTTATCCGTTAGAACTTGATTGGTTTATAGATGGAAATGAATGCAAATTAAAAGTGTATGAGGTAGAAGATCTGTCGGACAAGATCGGTGGAATGGAAGTGAGGGAGTGGTGTGAAAAGGCACTTCAATATTATGAGGGCGAGGAAGAAGGTTTTTGGAAGGAATACTGGGGATTATTAGCAGAGGAAAGGGAAATACTTTTTGATTTCTTTGTAGAGTTCTTCAAAGAGAAAGAGAACATTTCAAAAAAGGAGCAGTGGAAAGTTGAGATGTTTATTAGGCGAGTAGTTATTGCCTCTCTTGGAGAATACAGAGACAAACTCGCTGATGAGTTCATCGAGCATCTGCTTGAGTATGCATTTCCTTATCCTGATTATCCTGAGCCTCCAAAAAACTCCGCAAAGGCTTTGCTTCTGTGGTTAGATAGGTTCAACGGTGATGCCTTTGAACTGATGGACGGACTTGTGAAGTGGGACTACTTGACGTATTATGAGAGGAAAGCGATGAGGTCTCTAATATACAATAGATTGCTTGAAAGGGCTGAAAAGGAAGAAGACTGGGCGGGGCTTAGTGAAGAAGAGTGGGTAGAGCTGCTTAAAGAAAAGCTTCTTGAGGAAAAAGTAATTAAAGATGATGTGTCCTTTTGGAAATGGATAAAAAGGCGTATTGAGAAAGATGACATGTATGAACTTTTGAGTTTTGAACTCAAAGGAAATGCGGACTGGGATTGGATGCCATACGAAGAGAAAAAAGAGCTTGCGGAGGCGGTGGAAGAGTATATCCGTGAAAAGCTGAAAGGACTTGAGAGCACCGCTTGATGCGGTGCCCTTTTTTCATGCTAAAATATCTCCCATGAGGGTGTTGAAGATAAAGGATGAGAAGAAAGCGAGGAGGTTAAGCGAGAGGCTTTTGAAGAAGGGCTACGTGGTTGCTATAGCGGATAGGGAGGAGGAGGTAAAAAGGGAACTGGCAAAGAAGGCGGATGTGGTAATTGTTGTGAAGTAAATGCTTGTTCAGACGTGGTCTTTGGGCTTTAGGGTAGGGGAGGCTCGGCTTCAGTTCTTTAGCTATCCTAATCCCACTGGGCGGGCGTGTTTTGTAAAGCAAAAGCTTTGGCTTTCTGCGGGAGCTTTTAGGCGTAGCTTGTGGCTCTCTTGTGAGAGTACCTTTTCTCTTTACTTACTTCTTCACAGGTTTGTCTTGTCGGGAGAGTGGGAGGAGTTTTATCTGGCGGACGATGTGAGCGTGCTTCGGATGGAAAGGATTGAAAAGTCAAGGAAGGGGGTGTTGAGTTTGATTGTGGAAAGCAAAGACGGGAGGAGTTCTGGAAGGCTTTTGTTGGATTACGATGATGTGGTGGCGTTTATGAGTTTTTTGAAGAGTTCTGCCCTTCTGTGTGTGATTGTGGCGGGGCAGAGAGAGACCGTGTGGTTTCAAAGGTGGAAAGACCGCTTTTTCATCCTTCAGCCCATTACCACCACCCTTCCTCCAGAGAAGATAAAAAAGGCAAGGCTTTTACTAAAGGGTGAGTATCAAAAGCCCGTGCTCTTTAAAGACCTCTACAGCTTAAAACTTGTCCCCCAAGAGGGCATTCTTTTGACCACCCCCAACGAAAATATCAAGCTCTCTCAAGAACAGGTGCAAAAGCTAAGCCTTCTCTTTGAATGAAAAATTTGACACCAAAATTTCCCTGCCCTTTTTTGCACTCATCCCATACTGAATCTCCCAAGAGTAAATGTAGGCAAAGCTAAAAAGTCTTCGCACCTCTTCGTGGTCGTCGTAAGTTATAAGCCAAAGGTGTTGGCATTTTTTCATGTTTTCTGCAAACCGCTGATGGTCAAAGTTGGTGTGAAGGTCTCCTCTTTTGCCATAAAGCCTTGACTTGGCGGTGCTGTAGTAGGGCGGGTCTAAAAAGATAAAAACTCCCTCTCCCTCTTCAAACAAAAGCCTTTCGTAGTCTCCATGCGTTATCCTAAAGTCCTTGATTATCTCGGATGCCCTCTTTAGTCTTTCAATACTGCTATAGGTAAACCTCTTCTCAAAAGCCTGCTGGGAGTAGCCCCCTGAGGGGGTAGGTTTGCTTTAGCAAAAGGGCTACTGACCCTCCACCTACCATCGGTTCTCGGAATTCTTTGATATGGGAAGGAATGAGGGAGATAAGCTTTTGGGCTACTTTTGACTTCCCGCCTGGGTATCTCAGAACGCTTTTTATCATTCCCAGTTTGCTTTCAAAAACTCCTCCTTGCTACTGAAGACGGTTATGAAGTCTGGGCTTTGTCGGGAGAGGATGGTGATGGGGCCTGCGATGGCAAAGCAGACTTCCTTTTTGGGAGATAGTGGGTCTGAAGGGTCGGGAAACAGTCTGTAGGTGTTTAGAAACTCTGACCCAAAAGCTTCCTTTAGCAGTTCCGCATCGGGACCGCTGGTAAGTCCCATGCCGATGAACTTGACCCTTGAGTGGTCAAAAACATCCCGCCGAACGTTTGATGGACGGGTGGTGATACACATCCAGCCAATGCCAAACTTTCTGGTTTCAATAAAGTATTTGACTATCTCGTCGGAAAGGGTATTGGTTTCCTTTTCATCGGTTTTTCTGGGAACGTAGTTGTGGGCTTCCTCTAAAACCACGAGAGTGTTAAGGTTGAGATTTCCACTTTGGCGATAAAGGTCTATTCCAGCATTGTAAAGATGTCTTAAGGTTTCCCTCACATACTTAGAACGCAAGCCCAAAAGATTGCCGCCCGCTTTGTAGAGGGTGAAGTCCAAAACCACACACCTACCTGAATTCCCTTCTAAAGCAGACTTTAAAAAACCACCAACCACATCCTTGATGGTCTTTTTGTTTGTTCCTGCCACAGTGAAAAGCCTTACAATCTCTTGCAGGGCTTTTGAAAACTTGCTAAACTTGTCTTGGCTTTCAAGGGCAGCCTTTACCCTCTCTCTGGCTTTGTCATCCCTTTTGTATACGCTTTTCGCAAATTCATCGTTGTCGTGTTTTAGCTTAGAGATTACAGCATCTACTATTTCGTGGGTTAGGTCTCCTGTGGTAATCTGTTCTCTCTGATTGGACTGAAAAAGGTTAGGTAGTTTCTTATTTTTTTCTCTTTCTTTTTCAATGCTTTCTATCAGTTTTGCCACAAGATAATCTATACCGCCCTTTGCATTATCTACGCTTTTAACAGGAACATCCAAGTGCTTCATAATCTCGTTCTCCAAACAGAGTTCCTTGAAAAGTTCCCAACCTTCTAAGGCAAGGTTTTCAGGAGGCGTGTAAATCTCTACACTTCCCTGCCACACGTCCTTTAGATGGAAAAACAGCTCCCTCTCTCCCTTAAAGCTGGCGGTAAATTCTCCAACGGTGTCCAAAATCAAAAAATTCATCCTCGGGTTTAGCTTGTTGTAAAGGGCTAAAAGCATTTGAACAAGAGTAGATTTTCCAGAACCCGTTTGCCCTGCCACGAAGAAGTGATAGGCTTCTTTTAGCGTCTGAAAGTCTTGAAGGATAAGAGGCGCCTTTATGTCTGTGCCCCAGAAGTATCCCAAGTAGCCCGTGTGGGCACTGCGTTCAAAGGGAAACTCCTCAAGAAACTCCACCTCAGAAAGCAGTTTTACTGGGAAGTTCAAAGGCACCCTCACACCCCCACTTAAGGCGGTAATCAGGTCTATCTCTAACACAATTCCTTCACGGAAGCTTAGAAGAGCTTGTGTAGTCATGGACTCCTTTCTCTTGTCAAAGTGTTTGGCTTGGTCGTAGTCCTTGAGAAGGTCAGAAAGCCTGTGAAAATCCACAACCCTGCCAATAATCAACTTGTCTCCGTTTTTGATTTGCACAAGCCTGCCTAAGATTGCCTCTCCCTCCTGATAATCCGTCAGGAGGGCTTGAACACGAAAGGGCCTTATCTCCCCAAAAACTATTCCCCTCATAGCCTATACCTCCAAGGGTTGATTTTCCTTGCATACTCTTTATACTTTGTGAAGTAAAAGTTTGCTAACCCATCCGCATAGTGGGTCAGCAAACTCTCTCCCTCTAAAATGAAAAAGCCCTCAATGGCAGAAACGGGTGAGGGCTGACGGGTCTCCAACTTCTTAACCTGTCCAGAGGGTGCCTTGAAGTATATCACCCTCAGATGGTTCAAAAGGTCAAAAAGCTTGGGCAATAACTCCTCCACTCCCTCCTTCGGAAGGTTGTATCTTTGAGGAGGAACCCTCAAAGCTACATACTCTCCCTCCTCTAAAACCGCAGATAGCAAAGCAAAGTCGCTCTCAAAGGGCATAGAAGAGACCTTGTCCGCCAAAAGCACCTCTCCAGACCTTTTGGGATTGAAAACAAGCCTGCCCGAGTTAAGAAGTTCATACAAAGCCCACAGCGTATCTCTATACATAGCCCTGAGTTCCCTTCCCATCTTGCTTCTTTCAAGCCCGCCAACAGTCATACCTTGATTGATAGATATCACCACGCTTTTGGCTGAGCCATCCACCACCACCAAATCTCTCTCAGAAAACCACTCTTTTGCCTTCTCTATCTCCTTTGCAATAGCAAGCCCTTTCAAAACCCTTGAAAAGTCATCCTCCTCCTCATAATTCAAACTGCACTCATCAAGCAAAAACTCAGGCTCCTTTTCCTCCTTCTCCAGAGAGTTCTCCCTGGGCACAAAGGACGCTCCCGCCACACAAACCGCATACAGCCTCCCTCCCCAATCATCTCCAAACAACTCACCAAAGGACGAATCCACAGCCGCCACAGATAGATAACCACCCTCTTTCGCTTTCCTTATGGGAGTTATCCTTTGGACCTCCTCCCTCAACTCCTTTTTTCTCTTTCTGAGTTCCTCCAAAAGCTTCTGCCTTTGAACGCTAAACTCCTCCACTTTCCTGTATCCCTCTAAAAAGCCTTCCCACTCCATTTTTCAAGCCCCTTTTTCAAGTATTTGCTTTTCCAAAACTCCACATACTCTTCAAAGCTTTTGTTTGTGTAGGTAAGCTGGTCTTCCTCTCCCTTCAAAAACTCCCTCCAGTTCTTTGCCAAGGGCCTGAAGTAGTAGCCCTTTCTCAAGCCCGTCTCATAATACTTTTCCGATAGCCCAAGGGCAGAAAACACCTCGTTCAGAACTCTAAACTTCCAATTGGGTCCATGCCCAAACTTGTTCTTTTTCAAACTCTTTGCGTTCATCTGTTTTGCCAACTCCAAGCATTTTTCCCAAAGCCCGTTTAGGTGTATGTGCGTCAGTCCCTTTGTAAAGCCCAAAAACTGCCACTCAGGAAGTCCCTCGTAAATCAAACTCTTGCCAAAAAAAGCCATCGTATCCACCGCCACAAGTTTAGCTATGGGTTCTCTTCTTCTTATTATGGTTTTCCTACCCTTGTATTTTTCTTCAAAAGCTTGACATACCTCTTTGCATCCTACCGCTAACGCCACCAGCTTTGCACCAAAGAGTTCATTGTAGGGAGGAACTGCCCCAAGCACATAGGCACTCATCATGTTATACAGTCTTTCCTCTTTTTGCTTTTTACTCCAGCCAATGTAGTCATCCCTTATCTTCAGCCCAATGAGTGGGTCGCAAAGCCCAAAAATGCCAAAAACCTTGCCATGGGTTTTATCCCACACAATGAACCTCATACGCCTCCCATAGCCCGCAGAAACGGGAACACTCCAAAAACTCACAGCACTTCTGAAAATTTCAGAAGAAGTCCTGTCGCTAACCATCTCCAGTTCAAACTCAATCTTTGTAGGGTCTATCTCCTCCTTTTTTGCAAAAAACCTTTCATACTTTGGGTTAAAGGGAGGATTTTTCTCTTTGGCAATCTTTTTCATATACTCCCTTGGGTTTTCCCGCAGAGCCTGTAGAAGCCTTTCAATTTCCTCCGAAAGCATGAAGTTTATTTTAGCTTTCCAAAGACAAAAGCATCTCTGGATTTAACACAAACTCATCCTCTTTGCGTATCTTCTCTATAAACTCCACAAGGTTTAAAACCTCATACCTTTCACGAATAAGCATGAAAAACTTCAAAAACTGAAGCCTCTCCCTTTGAGTTCCCTTCTCTTTGAGTTCTCCAAAGGCCTGCAAGGCATCAATCCGTCCGCTTTTTGCAAGCCTTTGGGCAAGGGCAAAATTCAAAGGCATGGAAAACTCCTCAAAGTAGATGTCTCTTAGCACTTCATAGACCCTTTGGCTTTGCCCTGTGCGGCCAAGAAAATACCTAAGCATTCTCACCTCATCCATAAGCTTTTCTTTCACCACTCCCTTTTTGAGGGCTTTCAAAGAAAGCTCTTCTACAAGCTCTGCTTCCTCTTCACAGACCGCCTCAACGGCTGCATCCTCCCAAAGCTCCTCATACTCTAACTCCATTAGCACGCCTTTCAAACTTGGCTGAATGTAGAGGACTTCCTCCTCCAGTGGGCTGGAAAGAAGTCTTTGAAATCCTTCTTTCATTCCCTTCCCTGCCAAATATCCCACATAGCCCACATCCCAAAGACCAGGCCTCCCTGCCCTTCCCGCCATCTGCAAAAACTCCCGCTTAGACAGTGGCCTTCCCGCCTTTGTTAGCTGACAAAACACCACGCTTTTGGCTGGGAAGTTCACTCCCACCGCCAAAGCGTCCGAAGACACCACCGCCTTTATAAGCTGGCTTCTGAAGAGTTTTTCCACAAAGACCCTCTCTTTGTATTTCATGTCTCCAAAGTAGAGCCCAACTCCATGCTTTGCCAAAGAAAGCAAAAAGCTGTTTGTTATGTTCAGCCTTTTGGCAATCTCTTTTGCCCTCTCCCACTCTTCCTTTGAAGGAACTGCCTTTAAAGACCGAAACAGGTTCTTTAGCTTTTGGGCAATCTCTACCGCTAAAGACCTGCTAAAGACAAAAAAGATGGCTGGGAGATACTCCAAAAGTGGTTTTCCCATCTGCAAGGGAGTGCGTAAAAACTCTATCTTCACAGGCCGCTCCTTGACCTTGATAACGTGCATGTCTCTGCCGCTTAGACCTTTCAAAATCTCTATGCCCTTGTCGGTGATGGTGGCAGACAGCAAAAGCAAAGAAGAGTCTGCGTGGGTTCTTTTGATGCCCAAGGCGTATGCCCGTGCTCTTTCTGGGTCTTGGAACATGTAGTGGACTTCATCTATGATTACCCTTTGGTTTGGAAGTTTGGAAAACTCAGAGGTGTATATTTCTTGGGTCATGCAAAGGACTTTAGCTTTTTCGTTCAGCCTAACATCTCCAGTGAGAAGCCCCACATCAAGCCCAGCCTTTTTGAGTTCCAGCCACCTTTCATTTGACAAAGACTTTGTGGGCGAGGTAAAGATTACTCTTTCTGCAGGTTTTTGACCAGCCCAGATATAACTGGCTATGCTTTTGCCAGCACCCGTGGGGGCAACAATAATGAGATTGTTATGCCTTCCCGCATCTAATTGCCACTGTAGAGGCTTTATCTCCCTGCCATAAAGATTGGCTGAAATAAACATGGTTTCAAAGCGGGCAAAGGCCCGCCCACGATTACTTTAGAAAGAGATAAAGATCCGCCACCTCTTTGTGCGAAAGTGCTATAGGTGGTCTCATCAGAGGTATTATCAGGAACTTGTCCGTCTCCTGGTCTACCTTGAACAAAATTCTTTCGTGCATAGAGAAGGGTTTTATCTCCCTCTGCCCCTGCAGGTAGTTCGACAGCATCTCAAGAAGCTTCTCCCTTGCCTGCATATGTATCACCCCCATAGACGTCTCCACATCGTAGATTATGTGGTCCTCCGTCCAGCGGAAAAACCTTGCTACCTTGCCCTCATCCACAAAACGCACCTCCATCTGCGAATATGCCCGTATGTATCTCAAAAACGAGTAAAGCTCCTGCATGTTAAAGCCTATCCGCCCACGCTTGATTTCTTTGCTACGGGTTCTGCCCTCCGCCACCAAGTACAGCAGTGCCTTGTCCTGAGTTTCAGGCACCCTCCAGAAAAACTTGGGATCTTTACTGGCATCATCATACCACACAAGATAAAACTCGTTTATTTCCCCATCCACCAGCAAAGACAGATGCTTGTAAAGCTCCCACATAACCGCTGGATGTATCCACAGCCCGCCGCTATAAGGAAGGACTTTTGCCTTTGGCTTTGTCTGCTGCCCATCCTCGGAAATCTCCATGTCCTCAGGTAGATAAAAGGGTGTTGTGGTAGCCACTGTGAGCCTCTGCCTCCAATACCTCGGGGCAGGCACAGGCAAGAGATAAAACTGATGCTCCTCCTGAGGATACAGCTCAAACTCTAAGGCAATCTTACCATGCCTTAGAGCTAAGGGCTTGACTGAAAACCTCTCGGGTATAGACGCCACTTTCTGCATGTCCACCTCCTTATTCAATATTTTACTTTCAAAAACCCTAAAAGTTCACTAAAATATTTACCTATGGGCACCGTTAGGGTAGAAGAAGGGAATCAAGTGTGGGTTGCAAGTGTGGATATGCTCCTTAGGGTTATTCCCACTGAGGGGAGCGTGTCTCTTTTGCTTACTGGAAGGGGGTTGAAGGCGAGCGATGTGTTAGGGTCTTCCAATCTGATTAGGTTTGTGGGAGGGTGCTTAGCTGCGGGCTATGGGATGGCGGACTTTACTGCGGAGGTAGTGTCCAAAACGAAGGTAGAACCTGAGAGGATACGGATAGAGAAGGAGGGAATGGAAGGAGACAGGGCCTTTATCCTGCTGAACCCTGAGGAGTTCATCTACATCGGAAAAATGACTGCAAAGACGGTGAGCTACACAAAGTGTCAGATAGAGTTCAACAGAAACAAGTTTGAGTTTGAATTTACAGACCGAGGGCTTTTTGTGGCACTTGAAGACAGTTTAGGCAAAAGGGAGGAAGCCTTTTTGTATGACAGGTCGCAGATATTTAGGTTTTTTGCTACCCTGCTTGCCAGTGCCTTCGGCAGAGAAAAGGTGGTTCAGCAGATAGGGCTGGAGGACAAAAGTCTGACCGTGGGAGAAAAGGTGGAGATAAAGGATGACACCAAAAAACTCTTTGACGTGGTGGTGAGGCGTCCCGATGGGTCTGCGGTAAAGGAAACAAAAACCATAGAAGAGTGGGTAAAGCAAATAAGGGAAAACGCCAAAAAGGCGGGCAAATCCGCCAACGCAATGGTAAAAGCCTTCCTAAGACAAGCCAACATCCCCTTTGACGCTAAAGTATTCATCAGGCTAAGAGACCTTGAGGTAAGACTTCCTCCCCACTGGGCACTGGGCATCTACGAAATCTACGAAAAACACTTCTAAAATGCACAACTGCCCCGCCAACCAGCTTGTTGGCTGGATTATCCTTCTGATGCTGCTCTTCTTTGTTCTGTATGATACGTTCAAAAAGTAGTTATGCTTTCTTACCCTACAAATAAAAATGTAGGGTAAGACTTGACGGGTAGTAAGATTTACTTAAAATATTCTATGAAGGAGGGCATAATAAAAACTATGGAGGTGGAGGAAAACAGTTGCCATTTTCCGTTCAGAAGTGTAAAATCTTAGCATAGCATGGTGCTAAGCATAGCAAGTGGTAAAAACTTTAGCGAGGGAAAAGTCCATAAACTCTACATAACTTTGGAATGTATGCTTGAGTTTGAAAGGGAAGAAGAAAAAGAAAAAGTATTAGCTTTAATGCGTAGGTTTTCTTCCGCAACAAGGTATGCCTACAAGAGGCTGTTAGAGGGAGTGGCAGAAAAAGAAATAGAAAAAAGAGTTCAAGAAAAACACAAGCTAAACGCAAGGTATGTAAAAGACGCTGTCTTAATAGCAAAGCAAGTGCTAAAGTCGTGCATACAAAGAGGTCAAAATCCCAAAAAGCTTGTGTTTGGTTCAAGGGAGTTGTTTGAAAAGCTAAATAAGAAGCATCTGACGGGCAAACGTAGAGAAAAGCTACGCCAAAGGTGGGAAGAAAGGAGATATTACTACCTCTACTCAAGAGGAGAAAAGTCTAAAAACGGCAATCTAAACCTTAGGTTTGTATGGGAAGATGGCTTAAAACTGAGGATTAACTTAGGAAACGGTGAGTATGTATTTGCTAAGGTTGTAAGGAATGCAAAGAGAAAGGGCGACAAATGGATTGACTTTACATGGAGGCTTTTGGAGGCGGAAAAATTGGGTAAGTGGTTTGCGTATAACGTGAGGTTGAAGGTAAGAAATGGCAAATTCTACGCACAAGTCAGTTGGGAAGAAAAGGCTGTAGAACCTGTTATAACTAAAGCTTACGGAGTTATGGGTATAGACATCAACGCTTCTCCCTTTCATTTAGCTTTAGCTTATGTCCCAACAGACGGGAATTTAGAAAAGTTTGAACGCATAGATTTAAGGGAAATGGAGGGCAAAACCAAAAATCAGCGGGAACACATAGCATGGCATGTAGCAAGGCAAGTGGTAGAGAGGGCTTTAGAGAACGGAAAGGCTATTGTTGTGGAAGATTTACAGAAAGTTCCTAAAGGCAGAAGAGGAGACGGTTTGGCTAAATTAAGAGGAAAACTCCATAGGTGGGCGTATAAGTCAATATTGGAGAAGATTGAAGTCTATGCAAGGAGGCTGGGAGTTCAGTTGATAAAGGTCAATCCTGCCTATACTTCTGTTATTGGCAAGCTAAAGTATGCACCCATATACAACATAGACAAGGATGTTGCGGGTGCTTATGTAGTTGGTAGGCGTGGGCTTGGGTTTGAGGAAAAGCTTCCTAAGAATTACAGGGAACTACTCAAGGACAAGGAGTTTTTGGCCTATGCTATTGCTAAGGTGGATGAGAGGATTAATAAGCTGAGGAGTGAGTTAAAGAAGGAAAAGAATGAATACAAGAAGAACGCACTCAAGGAGAGGATTAAGCGTTTAAGGAGGCATTTAAAGTTATTGCTTTCTTATGCACGGGACAGCGGGAAGAGTGAGTCAGCTGCCCAACAAGCGGTTAATCGTGAGATGAAACCGATGAGGGGTAGGGCAAAGTCCCTACAAAAAAGCTGGCGAGTTCTTTCCGTAGCCCTTGCAGCTTTGCAAGCCACTACTTGCCTTGAGTGGTGTAGAGACCACTCTCCCCTGAAACGTGTTTTGATTTCAGGGGATTGGGTAAGTGTGGCTGGCAAGGGTAGTCTCTCCCTTCCAGGTCAGGGGACGGCTGCACTGAACAGGTGCAGTTTTGTATAGTTTGGGTGACCTGGTAGAAATGGACATAAAAGACCTTGTAAAAAAGTGTGCAAAAGAAGTCCTAAGGGCCCTCTCTTTGCGGGAGGGTCTTGACGCGGGGTGAAGCGGTGCTGAGTTTTTTCCTGTCTCCCGTATATGGAGCGGTGAAAGGTGAGTGTGTTCTTTGTGGGAGGGCTACAGAGAGAGGGCATCCTGTGGAGTTTTCTGAGAACTTCACCTCTTACAATCTTCTCAGGGAGGGGAATTGTATTTGTGAATACTGTTATACGCTTGTGAAGAATCAGGAGTTTAGGAGGAGGTCCTTTGTTCTTTCAAGGGAGGGAGTGAGGTTTCTTTCACGGGAGGAGTGTAGAGAGGTGCTTTTATCTCCACCTGATCCGCCCTTCTTCATATACATCACCCAAAGTGGGCAGCGTCAAGGATGGCTATCCGCTATGCATTGTGTTTCTTACAGCAAAGAGAGGTTTTGGGTCTCTACGGATTTTGTGGGGCATTTTCTTGCAAGCTTGCGGGAACTCAAGAGGATGGATGAACTCATTTCGGTTTTACGAAAAGCGGGAGTATCAAAGAGTTCTCTTAGAAGCGGAGAACTTTCAATGGCGGAGTATAGAAAGCTTTTTGAGAAGAACCTCTCTCATCTTTGGAATGAGGTGAGGGAGTATGTGAAAACGCCTGAATGGGAGGTGATGTGCTATGTTGCCCAGTGATGTGGAGGAAAAGCTTGTAGAGTTGCTGGCGGTTATATACGCCAAAATCCCTTGGGGGAAGATGAAGACTTCAAAGAACCCGCATGATATTTTCAATCATCGGGTGCGTGCGGCAAGCAGGAGGGCAAACCTGTATGAGTTTGTGTCCAAGCTTTGCAACTACTTTGGGCTTCAGAGTTTGCCCTTGTCCGCCCAAGCCCTTGTGGATGAACTCAGACCCTACGAGGAGGAGATCCTCAATGCCCTCTCAAGGGAACACATTCCCCTTTGTGTTAGGGCGATTTTGCGTGCCAAGGAGATAAAGAAAAAGAAGGAGGATAAAGATGGTGAAGAGGTTTGAAGGCTTTTGGCTTTTGAAAACTCCTCTGCATCATGGGGGAAACGAGAAAACAGGTTCTACCCCCATTTTGCGGGCCATCTACATGTATGTGGATGGCGAAGGTATGGTGCAAATTCCATATGTGTCTGGAAATGCAGTGAGAGGAAGGCTCAGACGGATGGTCATGAAGGATTTCCTTGACCGTGTGGGAATAGACCCGCAGTCTCTGAAACTCAAACTCTATCACTCCCTTTTCACGGGCGGTGTTTTAGAGAGTTCTACAGAAACGGTGGGAACCATAGACCTTGAGTTGCGTAGAAGTATTCAAAAGCTTCTTCCTCCCGTGTCTTTGTTTGGCGGTGCCTTTGGAAATCAGATGATACACTCAAAGCTAAAGGTGGGGCACGCCTTTCCAGTTTGCAGGGAGTATGCCCAGTTTTTGCCTGAGTTTCTCAAAAGCGATGAGAGGGCTCGGATGCCCGTGAGGGTTTTCACGGACGAGGCATTTCAAACGAGGAGGGATGACTTGAGGGTGGAAAGGGAAGAGGATGAACAGGCGGTGCAGATGAAGGTGGATTTTGAGTGCTTTGTGCCCGGAACAAAGTTTTATCACTGGTTTGCCCTTGAGTATCCCACAGACCTTGAACTCTCCTGCTTTGCTCATGCTATAGAACTTTTCAGAAAGTCCCCCTACGTGGGAGGAAAAAGTGGGACAGGACATGGAGAGATAGAGTTTCACTATGAAGGTTTAGAGGAACTTGACCCATCCGCATACGTGCAGTTTTTGAAAGACAAAAAAGATGAGATAGTGCAGCTATTGAAAGAGATTGAGGGTCGCTATGAGTGAGAGGGAGTATTTTGTTGAGAGGTTTTTGAAGGGCTTGGAAGAGCTTCCCACTCCTACAAATTTCAAGCCCTGCAAAATTACCTTTTTTCTCTCCTCTCCGTTGTCTCTTACCCATCCGTGGCTGCATTTTGATGGGGTTGTGGGATATTTGCAGGTTCGGAGGGCCCTTGGCGAGGACTTTTTCCTTCTTTCCAAGAAGACAAGGTATGATTTTCCTTTGCACGAGAAGTTTCCCATTGCATACTACAGGGGCATTCCCTGTGCGAGCGTGTCTCTTTTGGAGAACAACAAGTTCAAACTGGAGGGGATGTATAAGAGGTTTGAGGATAGGTGGGCGGGGGGCAAAAGAAAGGTCTACAGAGGCTCAGGACCCTTTCGTGATTTCATGGTGCAACATCTGTATGTGCCTACAAAGACAGTGGTTTTCTATGCAAGGGCGGATGTGGAGATTTTGAGAGAACTTTTGAAAGACCTTGTGGGCTTGGGAGACAATTGGCGGGTGGGCTGGGGTGCGGTGAAAGAGTTTGTGGTGGAGGAGGTGGAGAAGGACTGGAGCATAGTGGCGGAGGGGAGGGCTATGAGACCCATTCCTGTTCGGCTTTTGAAGGACTATGAGGACAGTGCCCTTTTGGCGTGGCGTCCTCCCTATTGGGATGCGGGGAATGTAGAAGAGTGTGCGGTGCCCGGCACAAGGGTGGAATTCAAGGATGAGTGAAAGGTGGAGGGAGACCTTTCTTGCCTTTTCACAGCTTGAAGAACACAAAAAAAGGGTAGAGGAGGCTAAAGCTATCGTCAAAAAAGCCCTGAAGACCTGCAAAAAGCCCTACGTTGCCTTCTCTGGAGGAAAAGACAGTCTCTGCGTTTTGCATCTTGTTTCTTCTGTTCAAAAGGATGTTTTTGTGGTTCATTGGGACTATGGGAGGTATTTCATTCCGAGGGATTTGCATGATGAGATACTTGAAATAGCAAGACAGTTTTCCTCAAGGGTGATAGTTTTGACATCGGACAGATATGAAAGGGAAAAGAGAGGTGCCTACAATGTGCTTGGAGAGGAGTTCTTTGAAAAGGTGGTGCCTAAACTCATGGAAGAGGGGTTTGACTGTGTGTTTTTGGGACTGCGAAAGGAAGAGTCCTCCTCCCGCCGAGTTCGTATCAAAAACCAACGCCACATCACACCTCTCAAAGAGTTCTATCCCATAGCCAACTGGACATGGCTTGACGTGTGGGCATACATTGTCTCAAACAACATCAGGTATCTATCCATCTACGACAAGTATGGAGAGGTTTTGGGCTACGACAGGGCACGCTTTGCGACATTTTTTGACAGACAGTTTGACAAGTTTGGGTCTGAAAATGTGGATGGGGTTTTGATGTGGAGGTTTAGAAATGTAGAGTAGCCCGCACGGGCTTATTTGTGCGGGCAGTTTTTTTGGATGAAGTAGAGGAGGGTAGGGAGTTGATTGTATGAGATGAGTTGAATGAAATTGCCCTCTTCGTCAAAGACCCTCACAGGACCCTTCCCCTCCCTCTCCACCCGGAGGGAGTGGGGGAGGGAGGAGAGGGCTTTTTCTATCTGTGCGAGTTCTTTGTGATTGAGGCGTTTTTTCTTCATTCTTCCTCCTCTTCTTCCTCCTCCTCTTCTTCCTCCTCATGCTGAAACTCTCCCTCTTCCCACATTTCCACCACAGCATCTGCGACAAGGTCCTGTATTTTGTCTTTTTCCCAAACCAGAAGCGACCAATACTCAGGGAAACCACCGATTGGCACATCAAAGATGCAGTCAAGAAGTTCTCTCACATTGCGGAATTTGTAGTATCTTCCATTTTCATCCTCTGCGAATAACAAGAAACCTTCAACCCACATCTCCAGCGTGTCTCCATTGATCTTCACTTTTCTGTCCTCAGGATACTTCAGCTTCTCAATCTCAAGCTCAAGCTCATACCCTTCCCTCAACTTGTCCTCAATCCACCACTCAAGAAGTTCTGGCGTCGGGCAGTAGTAATCGAACACATACTTCCCCGTAAAGGCCTGGAAAGGCTGAAGTTCTCCCCCCTGTTCTATGAAGTATTGTGGCAGCTCATCATCCCAACGCCCCCTATTCCAATCAAAGGGCCTTCGCCAGATGGTAATGGTTTCTGTGCCCCTTCTAAGCACACCTACCTTTTCTAAAGTTGGTTGATGCAACACGATAATATCTTCCATTGGTGCTTTTTTCACGGCTTTTACCTCCTTATATTAGATGTTCAACTTTCTTGACAGTGCTCATGGGCCAACCTAACTCTTTTGCCTTTTCCTTTACTTTTTTCCACGCCTTAAACTCCTTCATGCCACTTGCAGAAAGCGGGAACAGGTTTCTTTGCAACACTTCCTCTAACGCCTCCGCCTTGTTCCAAAGGTAAGCCCTCATTATCAAAGTTCCTAGCTCCGTTTGATACATTGCCTTGTGAAACTCCTTGCTACCCTCCACCTCTTTCAAAGGATTGCAATACTCAACAAATTTACCAAACCCATCCAACGCAACAAGGCTCTTGTCTTTCTTTAAAATGCTTTCAATCCTATCCCCGATAAAACTCAGTGTCTTATCGGAAACGTGAGTTATATCCCCTTCCCCTATAAGCACCCTCTTACTACCACCCACAGGCACTTCATGAACCTTGATAACAAGGTCCTCGTTGAGGCCATATTTGACCTCAAATTCCACATTGATAGCCCCATCTAACTTCACCCTCGCCATGGCTACACCTCCTTAGTGGGATAATTTATGCTAAATTTTCCTATTTGTCAAGTTTGTATAATCTACCGTTTCCTGTGTTTGGCTTTTCGCATAGGTCCCTCTATCTTACCCTACACTTTCATTTGTAGGGTAAGACACTCTGACAGATAGTAAAACATGGCTAAAATAATCTTAGTCTTCTGGAGGAGTGTAAGATGGCGAAGCGGATGAGGATGCGTGAGAAGATTGCGGCTATAGCGATAGCTTTGTTTGCGTCGGTGATGTATGGGTTGATAGTGTATTGGACGGTTTTCTCACGGTATGCGGAGAAGGTCTCTCAAAAGTGGCAGTCTGCTGGGGAGGAGTGTATTAGGGCACTTGACCGGGTGTGTCAGAAGGAAAAAGATGTTTCACGAAGGGTGATAAGTTCTCAGGAGTGCTCGCTGCTGTATGATGACTTTTCTCTCTTTGGTGTATTTGAGTGTAGAAAGGGGAAGCTGTATGCGGACATATGGGTGGGAAGGATTAACTACAGCGTAAAGGACAGGGAAGTAGTTTGGAATTGGGCAAGGTGATAGACAAAAACGTTCTCTCTGAGCTTGCCCTTCTTTTAGGTGTGGATGAGAAAACTTTGGTTTTCAAGCTTTTGACCATTAACGCTTTGCTTTTGGAGAGGGCCCGCAGGGAGGGAGTAGAGCCCAAGGAGTTCTTTGAAGGGTGTCTGTATGTGCCAAAAGAGGTGCGGGAAAAACTGGGAGAGAACTGGGAAGAGACTTTGAGGCAGTTTTTGAAAGAAGTTCAGAATGCTGGCATAGATGACCCGCTTGGAGAGGCGGTCTATTGGATAAGAAAGCTGAGCGTTCAAGTGCAGCAGAGCAATCTGAGGGAGATGACTATATTTGTGGATGAACAGACCTTTGATGAGTTTGTGGAGACTGCAAAGAAGGCACTGGAGCTTGGGCTTGTGAAAGAAGACTACACCCAAGAGATGGGCAAGCAAATAGCAAGCTTGGTGCGAAATTCCCTTTTGAGAGAAACAAAAGCGTTGAAAAATAGGATGCTAAGGTTGAAGCTGAAGGGAAGGTAGGGGTGTTTCCACAAGAACAAGCTTGCGAAGTCTGGCCAGTGCTCGCTTGATTGCTGAATTCACAAAGGAGAAGGGCAGCCCAAGTAGGCTTGCGATCTCCTTTTCCTTGTAGTTGTGGAAGAACTTAAGGCTTAGGATCTCCCTCTCCTGCTTTGGTAGTTTAGAAAGAAGAGCTTCTACATCCACCCTCTCTTGGGAGGTGTCCTCAGTAGAGAGAAATATCTCAAAGGTCTCCTCCTCGCCCTCGTTGATGGGAGTGTTGTATGAAAGGGCAAAGGCCCTCGCCTGCTTTTCATAGTAATCTTGAATAGCAGCAGCAATCCACTGATAGGCATAGGTGGAGAGGGCGCCCTTTGTAGGGTCCCACCCGTCTATAGCCCTCAAGAGAGCAAAGCTGCACGCAGAAAAAACCTCATCCCAGTCATCCGCCCTCACCCTCATCCTCCTCATCACCGTGTAAATCAAATTGATATTCCGCCTGTAAAGCTCCTCCTTCAGCCTCTTTATAGCAGAATACACCCTATAAACAGGGTCCTCCGCATCCACAAAGAGCTTACTCCTCAAATAATCCCTCAACACCTCATCATACACCTCCCACTTATAAACTACCTCCCAATAGGGCGTCCGCCTCACCTCCTCCAAAGACATCACCGTATAACTCCCCACACGCACCCTCCCAGAAAGCACCCTGCTTTTTAAAACCCTCAGCATCAAATCCCTATACCACCTGGGAAGAAGCTTCCACCCAAGCTTCCTAAGCTCCATAAGCTCAAACCCAAGCTTTACTTGCTCGTCAAACACCGCCACCACCTCCATACTATCATTTTACCCACTTTCCACTAAAAATGTTCATTTGAGTGAATAGTTTGGAAGAATGTTATACTTAATGCTTATGGGAGTGAAGTTTAGGGAAGTGTATGAGCTTGTTTATAGTGGAGAGTATTTGTTTAACAAGCGGGTGGTGGGTTTGTGGGTGGAGGGGGAGGTTTGGAAGGAGGGTTTTTGCTATCAGGAGATAATCCTTGGGGAGGAGGTGTATAGGTTTATTTTTATGGACCTGGGCAAGTTCCGTCCTGTTTTTTTTAGCAAGAAGAAAGCCCGTCAATACATAGAGTCCGCTTTTTCCTTTGTTCCTGAGGAGATGAGGAAGAGGGACTTTTCCGTCTTGAAGAGGTTTGACAAGCCCGTCTGCAGATGGCTTGGCTATCCCAAAGAGGAGGTCTCTGGAGAAGGGGTCTTTTTCATTACCTCAAAGGGAGAAAGGCTTTTCTTCCCAAAGGAATACGGGAAAAGAATACACGCAGAGTTTGCCTTCACGCTCATGCACCCGCTTCCTCCTTACGCATGCCTGTTTCTGTGATGCAAGTGAAAGTGTAGGGCAAGAATTCTGTTCAGTTCCTTCTCAAGGGCTTGAGTGTTGGAGTTTTTTTAGGGAGAGGATTTCCTTTACAATCTCGCTGATTTGAGCTTTAGTGCTTTCAGGAAGGATTGGGACTTCAGCGTTTTCAAGCATCTTTTGGGTGAAGGCAATTCTTCCTCCTCGTCTTGGGCCTTTTGAGAGGTAGTATTCTCTGAAGAGGTTGCTGTTTAGGTAGCCAAGCAGAAAGAGAAGGTCTTCGTCTTTGCAGGGCTGAATAAAAAGAACATCTCCGTGGGGCAAAAGTCCGCCCTCTCCCAAGCTAAACCTGTTTTGTGGGTGTCTGTCCAGGGCGGGAACATAAATCCTTGTTTTATCCAGATTTTGCATCAAAAACCTGTAGTTTCTCAAGGCTTGCCAGTGGAACCAGCTTTTTCCTTTAGGCAGGTATCTGTTTTGCAGTCTTTCTTTGAACGCAAGGAGCTTTCTGTAGATGTTGGGAAAGTGTTCTTTGAGTTCCTCCTCTCCTTTCACGCTGGCGTTTGTAAGAATGTAAAGTTCATAGCCCTCTGTCCAAAACCTCTTGCAGTTTTTGGCTTTTATAAGCTTTTTTACCAGGGCTTTCTCTTTCTCAGTGAAGTCCTCCAGTTCTTCCTCCGATACATGAAAGGCTCTTTCCAACCCAGAAACCAGTCCCACGCCAACTTTCGCAAGGTCTTTTAGCTTTAGAGGGGACGAAAAGGAAGGGATGAAAACATGCACGCTCCAACTTTGGGAATGCAAAAAGTGAGGAATTTCGTAGTAGCTAAAGAGATCATTGCCTGCTTTTTCTTCTAAAGCCTGCTTTGCCCTTGTGTATATCTCCAGCAGCTTTGCCCTTGCACGCCTTAGCCTTAGAACTTTTATCTTCTCCTTCTCAAGAGCGTATTGACCCTTTTTGAACTTGAATATCACCGTTTCTGGGTTTTCGCCCCGAAACAGCCGGGCTTCATCCAAATCTATGACAATTTCTATCTTCCCAGAGGCTAAGAGGGTTTCCCTGAGGTATTGAGCATGGGTGTTGTAGAAAAAGTGATAGGGCACAATGTAGATGAGTTCCCCGCCTTCCTTCAAAAGAGAAATTGCCCTCAGGATAAAGGCATAGTAAATATCTCCCTCTCCCGTCTTTGTTATTTCCTTTACGCCCTTCGCTAAATACTCGGGAAGATTGCTAAAATGAACATAGGGAGGGTTTCCCACAATCAAATCAAAAAGGCTTTCAAACTCGTAAGACAAAAAATCACCCCAAATCACATTCTCAAAGCGTTCCCTACAATAGCCAAAAAGCTCCTCATCCATCTCTATCCCATAAATGTTTTCATACCCCCTCTCCTTCAGAACCTGAAGAAATACACCCCTCCCACACCCCACATCAAGAACAGCACAATCCCGCCCCACAGAAGCTAACTCAACCATAAGCTTGGCAATCTCCCTCGGAGTTTCAACAAAACCAATTCTTTCTTTCATTCCAGTGAATATCTTAACTTTCTTACCCTACATCTCTTCTTGTAGGGTAAGACTTGACAGATAGAAAATTTTGGTATAAAATAATAGGTAAGGAGGTGCAGTCATGGAGAAGAAGCTAACCCAAGCAGCCCAGCTGGGGGGTGAAGCCCAGCAGCAAACACCAGTGGAGTTAGAAAAGGTAGGTGTGCTTAGAAGGGGCACAGAAACCATTACCATTTGGCGGAGGCCCTTTGATTGGGGGAATTGGGGCGATGAACTGCCCCGATACTTCATAGAACAGGAAGATGAGCTTCAGCCTTTCCAAGCCTTTGAGGAAAAGTTTGTTTTCGGTCGCCCCTGCCCAACACCAGCACTTCTTGAGGAGTGGATTGAAGGAAAACTAAGGGAAGGATATACGCTTGAGCTTGAGATTGAAAAGCTAAAGTATCCTGTGGACAGAAAAGCGACAGTCAATGGAGATACACTGGAGACGTGGATTGGAAATTTCCTGACATACGCAGAGGACGAAGAGGGTAGATACTACAAATTCCGCAATGTGAGAGAGCTTCTCTCTTGCATTTTTGATGTGCCCATCCGTGATTTTCCTGAATACTGGACGCTCTTAATTTGGGAAAAGGACAAAATGCTGGAGATTGTCGCAGATGCTGTAGTAGAAAGATGGGAAAAGGGAGAGTTTCAGCAAGAGGAAGAGAAGGAATAAAAAACTTTAAGGAGGTTTGCCATGAGAGAAGTATTTACGAATGAAACCTTTTTAAAAGAACTCGGGCTTTGGGTGGCTACTTTTGGCGACATTAACCTTCTGTATGATGACATTATCAGGGACTTGTGGCTAAAGCCTAAAGTAATTACAGATAATGTTATCCTGCTTAGGGATTTGGGTATAGGGAAGATATACGATTTCCAAACTGATGTTCCGTCCAATGTTAACACCACAAGGAATTTCTTTCTCTACAGGCAACTCAACTCGGAGGTGATTTTGATTTACGACAGGCCGCACACGATGCTTGTCTTTGTAGAGAACGGAAAGACAGTCCATAAGCCAGATAAGGTAAGATACCTCTGCTACCGCAATACAGAAATCTACCATATATACCCACGCAACGCCTATCACGTTTACTACGAGGGCGTGAAACTAATCACACCAAACGGTGAAATAGTGGTGAATAAAGCGGAGACTGAGACAAGGACATAAAGAAAACACGCCGACTTTCAACGCTCTTCCTCGTCCGCTCCGTGTAGAGAGGGCAACTTTCTCCTGTTTATTCAGAAAAACTGCCCACACGAATAGCGTATGATATAATTGTCCTTATAAGGGGGCGAATGGGTTCGACGGGGTTCGCAGGCTTAGGGAAGCAGGCAGGGTGGCAACCCGAGCAGCCGCTCAAAACACTTCCCGAGAAGGACCTCGCCCTCGCTGCCTAATATCCGCAGCAGCCCACTGATGGCTTGGCGGGTGGGCTGTCAGATGGGTTCATAGACACCCGCTAAGAGGGAAGGATTGGCGTGGTCCTCCCTCTGAAAGGGCACACGCCTCGCCATCCCTTTGCTTGCCAGTGGGCGGAGGATGGTTAAAGGAAAGCACTGGCTAAGCCTGTAGAAGCCCTAACAGCCGGGCGAACCTCGGACGAGGGTTCGATTCCCTCCGCCTCCACCATTAAAAAAGTAAAAAAGTGAGTTATTTTTTGAGTTAGCATATAATCAAATTAGTCAGTTCTCATCTTCATATTCCAAAAACCTCCAATCCATTTCAGCCCTTCACCCACTGGAAAGGTTCTTACCGAAAATTCCTGTCTTACCCTACAAATAAAAATGTAGGACAAGACAGCGGAGAGGTTTTTAGAGAAGAGGTGGTGGAAGGTGGGGAGGTTGTTAGCTGGAAGGTGGGCAGGTGAAGAAGGTGGGTGAAGGTGGGAAAAGGAAGGAAGGGTGGAAAAGGTGAGGAAGGTGGAAGAAAGGAAAGGGTGAGGAAGGTGGAAGAGGTGAGGAGGGTGGGGGGAATAGTGATTAGCAAGGTAAGGTGGTTGAGGTGAGCTACTCCACCTTATAGAAGGTGGGGACTTCTTGCGGAGGTGGGTTAAATGAGAATTATTTGCAAATAATTATTAATCCGTCTACAGGTGTAGATGACTTTTCGGTAAAACTTGACAGATGGGGAAGAGGGTTAAAATAGGTCTTATGGTGGACTTTGAGTATCCCTTTGATGAGTTGGCGGAGAGGGCGGTGTTGGGGGCGATGATAAAGGATCCTGAGAATATTCCTGTGGTTTTGGAACATCTTCGTGAGGAGGACTTTTATTTTGAGACGCACAGATTACTTTTTTCGGTTCTTTACAGGGTGTGGGATGAGAAGGGGAGGGACTGGGATGATATTGTGTTGAAGAGTTATTTGGAGAAGGAGGGGTTGCAGGGTAAGATTAGCATGGGTTTGGTGTATGAGTTAGCCCAGGAGGCGGCGGAGGGGGTGTTGCTTTTTGAGGCGATAAGGAGTGTGAAAGAGAAAGCTGGGATAAGGAAGCTGATGGATTTGGCTATTGAGGTATTGGGGAGTAGTAAAGAGAGGCCGGACTTTAATGCGTTGGTGGAGAGGGTATCTCAGAGGGTGTATGAGATATCCTTGAAGCATCAAGCGGGTCTTTTTTATCACATTAAAGAGCCGTTGAACACCGTATTGGAGTTTATTGAGCAGAGGAGAAAAGCGGAGAGGCTGATTACTGGTTTGTCTTCGGGGTTTTTAGAGCTTGACAGGCTGACTGCGGGGTTTCAGCCTTCGGACCTTGTGGTGGTGGCTGCAAGGCCTGGGATGGGCAAAAGCAGTTTTATGCTGTCTATGGTTTTACATCTTGCTTTGAAGGAGAGGGTGCCTTTGGCGATTTTTTCTTTGGAGATGAGTAAGGAGCAGTTGGCGATGAGGATGGTTTCTATGCTTTCGGGAGTTCCTCTTCAGAACATAAGGCATGGGTTTGTGAGGGATGAGGATTGGGAAAAAATTGTGAATGCGACTTTGGAGCTTTCCTCAAGGGAAATCTATGTGGATGACAATCCCAATCTTACTACCACGGAGCTCAGGATAAAGAGTAGGAAGTTGAGGCAAGAAAAAGGTGTAGAGATAATTTTTGTGGATTACTTGCAGCTTTTGGGGGTGCCCTACAGGAGGAGTTCTCGCCAAGAGGAGGTGGCGGAGATTTCAAAGAGCCTGAAAGCCCTTGCCAAAGAGCTGAGCATTCCTGTGGTAGCCCTTGCCCAGCTGTCTCGGCAGGTAGAACAGAGAAGTGATAAACGGCCGCAGCTGGCGGACTTGCGGGAAAGCGGGCAGATTGAACAGGATGCGGACCTAATCATTTTCATTCACAGGCCTGAGTATTACAAAAAGAACCCACCACCAGAGGAGGAAGGGCTGGCGGAGATAATCGTGGCAAAGCAGCGTCAAGGTCCTACGGGCATAGTAAAGCTTGCCTTTAACAAGGACACCACCGCCTTTGAGCCTCTGCCCTATGCTGACGCTAAGGGTGTAGAGCCTTACAAGCCTAAGGAGAGGGAAGAGGAAGATTGGGATGTGGATTGGTGATGGCTAAAATAAACTCTATGGAGGGGTTTGTGCATATAAAAACTGCGGTTGCTTCCGAAAGTCCTCTTCACATAGATGACAGCCCAAGGCTAACCGTTGCGGAGTTGAGGGAGAAAAGTAAGAAGTTAAGAGAAGAAAAGGGCATAGAGGTAATCTTTGTGGATTATCTTCAGCTTCTCAGAGGACCTTTTGAAAGGAGCACTCGGCAGGAAGAGGTAGCGGACGTTTCAAGGGAGCTGAAATCCCTTGCAAAAGAGTTAAACATTCCTGTGGTAGTTCTTTCACAGCTATCTCGTCAGGCGGAGCAGAGGAGAGATGGGCGTCCGCAGCTGGTGGATTTGAGGGAAAGCGGGCAGATTGAAGAGATTGCAGATGTGGTTTTGTTTATACACAGGCCTTCGGCAAATAAGCTTCTGCTCTCTCCAGAGGAGGAGGGCGTAGCGGAGGTGATTGTGGCAAAGCACCGTCATGGCCCCACAGGGATAGGGAAGCTGGCTTTTGTGAAGGAAACGGCCGCTTTTAGGAACTATACGGATTATCTCTGGAAGAGGGAGGAGGTGGAAGAAGAACCTCCTGAAGATTTTGATTTGGATTTTTGATGTGATATACTACTGGAATGCGTGGAAAGTTTGACGAAAAGTATGCGGTGGAAGTGCCTGCGGACATATTGAGGTTTCCGCCTGTATCTTTACACGAAAAGGAGATTTTGATAACCACCGAGTATGCCCAGGTCAAAATTGAAAACCCGCTGACTATTTCTGCGTGGCGGGTTTTGCTTGGGCTTTTGCGGTATGGGAAAGAGGAGAAAAGGGACCCGACGCTGGGGTTGAAGGTGTCTATAGAGACGTATAAGCTTCTTGGGTTTATGAGAAACACCAACTGGAAGGACCTAAAGGAGACCTTGAAATCTCTCACGGAGTGTAGATATGAAATCCGTTATAAAAGAGGAGTTGCGGGCTTTGTGGTTGCTGGAGAGTTTGAGATAGAGAAGAATGGACGGGTCTCTGTTGTTTTGACTGCAAGCTTTATGAAGTTTTTGGAAGACTATGCGTCCCTCTGGTTCTACTATCCCTTTGCATTCTTTCTCAGAAAACCCAGTGCTATAAACTTGCATGCCTTTCTGACTGCAAATTCCACCATCAATAGGGTAAAGATTGAAACAGCCCTTGAAAGGGCAAGGATATCCAGAGTTAACCCAACCCAAGCCAAAAAATACCTCCAGATGGCACTCAATGAACTCGTAGAAGTGGGCTTCCTCAAGGGCTACCGCTTTGAAGAAGACACCGTCATCCTTGAACGCTACCAAACAGAAACCTTAAGAATAAGGGCTATAGAACTCCAGAGGCAGCTCGACAAAGAAGTTCAAGAGTTCATTGAAGAGTTCAGAAGGGCATTCAGAGAAAGCAAAAGGAGAAGGAAGAAAAGAGACAAAGACATCAACCAAAAACAATAACCCTACTCCAGCTTCCTCTGGTTTCTTGCTATTCTGTCTCTTGCTAAAATAAACATAGAAAGGTGAAAACCATGTGGAGAGAACGCTATGTGAAGGGCCTTGAACTTTGGGTAGCCACTTTTGGAGATGTAGCATTTCTATACCCTAACTTGATACGAGATTTGTGGTTAAGGCCTAAGAAAATTGCGGATGATATTATACTGCTTAGAGATTTTAGTGCAGATAAAATCTCCGAGTTTGTTGTTGATGCTGAATCCAATAGCACACCCACAATGAACTTTGCCTTGTGTAGGAGAGTGCACTCGGAAGTGATTTTGGTTTATGGTAAAAACACAAAGCTTGTTTTTGAAGAGAACGGAAAGACAGTCCATAAGCCAGACAAAGTAAGCTACTTCAGATACCGCAATACAGAGATATATCAGCTATACCCACGCACCGATTACCACATTAAGCACGAGTTGGTAAAACTCTTAACACCAGATGGAGAAATAGTAATAAATTCCGCTTTAGAAGTAGAGCTTAAGCACTGAAGAAAAATCTTTTGCCCCTCTATAGCCCAATACCCATGAATTACTTGCCAACTGAGAACAATTATCAAATAATTATTAATCCGTCTACTCAGTAGATGACTTTTCGGTAAAAACCCAAACCTTCACTCCGTCCCTAAAGAAAACCAGAAAAGTGCCCTCCTAAAGCCCTTGTGTTTCAAGCACTTGAAAGGGATAGGATGGCAGTGGTCTAATGCTTTTTATTAATGGTCTAATGCTTTTTATTAACAGGTCTAATGCTTTTTATTAACGGCCGCCCCACCTCGGAAAGCCATCAAACCCTTGAACCGCAAGGCTTTGACGCACTTGGCACGATTTTTGCTTTATTTTTTTAGAATATAGATTCTTTTAGAGATCTATCCATTCACTTCGTGAATGGATCAAAAGCAATTTTCTTACGAAAATTGCTTTTGGTAAAAAGGAGTGGTCTTTTTTTTAGGAAGAGAAAGAAAAGCTAAGGGAAAGAATTTTTGAAAAAGAACATCTGGCTGGCAGGCAAGGGCAGGTGTCTTACCCTACACGCTGGATTGTAGGGTAAGAAGGGCTGCGTTCTCGCTGGGTGTCTTACCCTACATTTTTGTTTGTAGGGTAAGACAGGAGACAGTTCTTGTCCTTAACACTCCAAATCATTCCCCACTGGCTAAATGAGAATAATTATCAAATAATTATTAATCCGTCTACTCAGTAGATGACTTTTCGGTAAAACTTGACAGATGGGGAAGAGGGTTAAAATGGGATGAGTGAGGCTGCTTTCCAAAATCCCTCATCGGGACGTCCCTCCAGCGGATTCAGAGGAGAAAGGTCTTTTGGTAAGACCTTTCCGAGAATGATGATTGTTTACGCATCAGTTCTATGATGTGGGCTAACAAACATCGGGGGTTAGATTTTAGCCTTAAAACTCTTGTGTGTCAATGGGTTTGGATTTTTAGAACAACCTCCCACAGACCTCTTGACAAGCGGCCTGGCACGGTGTATAATGATAGATAGTTGGTTGTGAGGGATACCCGAGAGGGGTCCCTTGTTATAAGACGAGTTGAATAAGTTATGGTTCCAGAAGTCTCCTCCCTAACTGGGAGAGGGGACGAAGAAATAGACTGTTTTTGAGGAGTTTTTATACAAGCTCCTCGGTCGCATTAAAGCCAGCGGGGGAGTCTCCCTGCTGGTGCGACCAGAAGGGGTTAAAAAACAAAGCAAATTGGAGGGGTTAGTATGTCCAAAGAAATCAAAAAAGTCGTAATCATAGACGCACCAAACTATTTTTTTGCAGACCAAGGGCATCTTCTTGAGAAGATAAGGGAAAGCTTTGGGACATCGCCTGTTTATTTTGTGGTAAATCCTGAGAACAAGACCTGGCAGCAGGCTTCCCAGAGGTTTATGAAGGTGTGGAGCAGATACAATGCGATGATAAAGCTGTCTCAGAATGTGGATATGGATTTGGTGGAGGAGGTTATAAGGGAGAAGGATGCCAAGAAGGTGGTTGTGGGGTCAAACGATGGGCGTCTTTTGTGGCAGATAGCGGAGAGGTCTGTAGCAAAGCCTGTGTATTTGCGTATAACATACAAGCAAAAGAACGGCAAATGGATGAGGCCTCCTTATGTGTTGGAAAAGCTTCGCAATCACGGATACACGGTAATAGACTGGAGGTTGGCAAACAGGATTGAGGGGGCACTGGCGAGGATGCTGTTGCTGAGCTTTGACCAGGTATTGGAGCTGTGGGAACAGAGGGAGAAGTTCAAACGCAGTGTAGTGCTTGCAAGAGAGAGGGTTCTTCCAAAGATAGACAAAGAGATAACGCTTCAGGGCTATATAGCGATGTGTGAAAGGGAGAGGATTTCTTACGCCTTTGAGACGGTGTATTTTCTTGGGCTATTTGGCTGGGCAAACGTTCAAAGCAGGAATGGCGTGGTGGTGATAAGCCCGGTGGGAAAGGCGAAGAAGGAAGAGGTGAAGCAAGAGGAATTTGTGAAAGAGGAAGAAGTGATGGCAGAGGGGCAGGGCTGAGTGCCCTGCTTTGTTTTTGAATTGGTGATCCCCTGCCGCAGGGAGTAGGTCCCTTGAGGTTAAAACCCTCCGCAAAGGAGGGTGCCTACTCCCGCCGCCCTCTAAAAGAGGGCGGTAAGGGCAGGGGAAGGAGAGGCCATGTGGAACTCTCCCTCTACCCCAGTCCCTTAAAAGTGAGGCCACGGTCAGTTCCCGACACGGAAGTCGGGGCTGGTAAGCGACCCTTCAGGGTCCGCCGTGGTCTCTGGGGCTGGGGAGAGGGGAAATTTTCTTCCCTCCCCCTCCCGAAGGCACCGATCTCGGGGGAGTCGGTGCTGGAAGGGAGGGAAGAGGGGATGATTATAGAGTTATGAAAGAAAGAGTCCGTTGCCCATCCCCCGTCAAAAAATACCTTCTCTGGAACTCAGAGAGGGAAAAAGGAAAAGGGATTGGTGGAATTGGTGAAGGCTCGCTAAGCTCCAAATGGGGCTTGGCGGGTACTACAAGAAGGAGGTGTGCCATGGAGTTGAGAGAAAAGAAGCTGCAGGAAATTTTGCAGCTGGCCGTTTATAAGGTTTACAGGTCTGCCAAAAAGGAGACCAGTGTATATGTACCTTCTCGGTTTATCCCCCCTATCCGCCCATATAAGTGGGTACAGGCGGAGACAGAGTACGGAACGGTAAAGCTATTCGCCTTTCCCTCCCCTCAGGGGGGTTGGGTAATTAAGGTTAGGTTTCTCACAGGCCCAACCTTTAACCCGGCTATCCCCCCAAAGGAGGGGCAGAAAATACTTAAAAAGCTGCTCAGTTAGTTCCTTTGCAGTTGTTTTTTCTCCACCGTCAGTTGCCCTCCCTTCCCCCTTCCCTTCAAAAACCTCAACATCTTCCTAAAATAAATCTCATGAGTGAGAAGCTTACTTTGATGGATTTAATCGTCCCGCTTAGGGACGAGGTAGAGGGCTTTATAGCCCTTGTGGATGAGGAGTTTCTCTCAAGGTTTGCGGAGAACTCCGTGTTTGAGGCGGCGTCTTTGCATGAGGCTGCGTTGGAGAGGGAGAAGGAAGAAGAAGAGCCTCTCAAGAGGGCGTATTTGAGGGCTGTGGCAAAGACCTTTAGGTTTATCTATTCTGGAGAACTTCCCAGGGGAAGCATTTACGGAGAATTTGTGAAAGCTTTGAGTGGGATGGAGCATGAGGAGTATGAAAAGCTTGTGGAGAGGAGGCTTATGAGGATGATGGAGATGTGGGAGAAGGGCGAGATTGTGGTAAAGGAGGGAGAAGGGTTGAGGGTAGGAGATGAGGTGTTGGAGACCGCCAGGCATTTGGTGAATGTGGGAGTGTTTAGCAAGTATGTGGAGATTTTGGAACTTAGGCGTCAGCTGGATGAGGTGGGAGAGTTTTGCAAGGTGTCTGAAAAGCCCTTGACGAAAGATGAGAGGATGGCTTTAGTGGGAGAGCTGATTGGTGGAGGAGATGAGATAAGGGTGGAGGTGGGAATGTTGGAGACAAAGCATGGGGTGTTTTTAGGGTGTGCTAATTGGTTTGATGTGTTGGTGGATGTGTGGAGGATGCAAAAGGATGCGGAGGAGCCTTTACTTGTGTCGGCGTTGTATGTTTATCTGATGCCTATAGTGGAGAGGGCGGAATTTGTGAAAGGGTATTTGGAGAGGTTCTACAGAAGGCAGGTAAGACAGTATGGAGAGACGCCCTTTTTGAATGCATGCGGTATAGCCCTTATGAGGCTGGGGTGTGATGTGAGGATAGAGGAGCCTAAGAGTAGGAGTGCGGAGGTTATATGGTATTGGTGAAATTTTTAGGTAGAAAGAGAGGTAGAAAGAGAATTGGTGAAGGCTCGCCCTGTCCTAAAATGGGTGGGGCGGGTACTACACTTAGGAGGTGAGAAGCCATGGAGCGAAAGGATGTTCAAGTCAAGGCCACCGTCAAAGCCACCGAGCAGGAGATAAAGCGGCTGGCTTATAAGATATTCCGAGGCGAGCCTTTAAGTGTAGAAGAGGCCCTCTTACTGACGAATGAGGAAGTGATATACGCAGTGAGTTCCAAGGTGTGGGACATGTGCATCTCTTCGATCTGAGTCAACATCTGAGTCCGTTCCCCTCCCGGGGCCCCTTTTTTTAAAACACAAACAAACACAAGCCACAGCATCTAAACTTTAAGGCCTGAAGCTTTAGGCAAGGAGATTTGGAAGGGAATTGGTGAAATTGGTGATTATCTCCGCCGAGAGGGGGTGCGGTGGCGTCGCACCCGCTCGTCCTCTCTCTAAGGAGGGAGGTATGCCCAAGGGTTAAAGCCCTTAGGGCTAAGGCGGAGATAGGGAGAGGGGCTGCCGATCCAGCCCAAGACCGCTCCTCCCCCAAAAGGGGAGGGTTTAGGCGTGAGGGCTGGGTTCCATTTCCTTGGGGCAACCCGAGGGGGTGGCTTAGGGCTGGCCTGGGCTCTCCCGAAGCCCTTTCCCACGCTGCCCATACCCCCACCGCCGAGCTCCCCGGCGGGGGGGGGAGTTGGGCGGGGGGGGAAGGGTTTTTGAAAAAAAATCTAAAAGGAGGTGTGGACATGCTTATAAGCTACCCAAGGCAAAGAAGGAAAAAGTCAGACCGCGTTATCATTCTAAGCACAGAGCAAGCTCTAAATGTTTTGCTGAATGCAGTCAAAACTGGGGGGTGGATTGAGATAGAATCGGAAGCGGAGGCGGAGATCCTAAAAAGGTTGCTTCCCGACCTCCCAGAACACTTGAGGAAAGAGGTTAAGCAGGAAATAGAATACTTCGAAGCACTTAGCTACCACCTAACCTGCTGCAGACCGTAAGTTTCCGAACCGTTCGTTAATTTTACCCCGTAAGTTTCCCCCCCGCTGCTTTTTAAACCCTTCTGCTTTAGTTTAGCTAAAATAAACTCTATGAAAGTTTTAGACTTTCTCAGGCCGACTTTGGAAAGCTTCTTTAGGTTTGCCAAAGAAGTGGACAGAGAGTTCCTTTCCCACCTTGAGAGGGAGGAACTCTACATAGGGCTTAAAAAAGCCCAAGAGTTGAAGGAAAGACAGCAGGAACCTTTGAAGAGGCTTTACTGTGAGTGGGCGGAGAAGAGTTTTAGGTTTTTGATAGACAGGTGGGTCTGTTTTGAGGAATTTCCAAGCGAACAGTTTCTGCTTGCTTCTGGGCTAAAAAAGTCAAAAAATCTAAGCGTGTGGGCAATACTTTCAGTTGGGGAGGACGTAGAAGGTTTGACTGAAGAAGAGAATGAGTTGAGTAAGTATGTCTCAAAAAACCTTGATGAACTTTATGTTTATAATTTCGCAAAAAGCATTGACTTCTTGGCACGTTATAGAGGAGACTGTGGTGAGGATAGGCTACCAATCTCTCCTTCTAAGGTAGTTAAACGATTTGAAATGTATTCAGATAACCTTTTATATGATGAAGGTGTAATGGTTATTCCAGACGCTTTAATGTTAAGGCATATATACGATGTGTTTTTTACTGAACACCACACCACCTTTTCCCGCATTCTTTCTGACAGGCTATCTCAGGCTATTAAAGAGGGCTATCCTGAAAAGCATATAAGGTTAATCCAGACAGCGATAGCGGTAATAAAAAACGACCCTAAAAGCTTGCCCAAGGGAGAACCCAAGAGTTTTGCGGAAAAGTGGTTGAGGGAGGAGTTGGTGGATTTTATGGAGGTGTAGGGAGTAGAAGAGGAAAGAATGGAATTGGTGAATTTTCATTCTGTTAGCTAAAATAACCCTCATGAGGTTGCAGGAGCGTTTGCGTCCAGTTTTGGAGGATTTTGTTGTTTTTGCAAAGAAGGTAGATAAGCGGTTTTTGTCTTTTATTGAGAAGGAAGACCTCTACAGAGGGATAAGGGAGGCTAAGGAGTTAGAGAGGGAGGTAAGGGGACCTTTGAGGAGGGTTTATGTGAAGTGGATAAGGAAAAGCTTTGAGTTTTTAAGGGACAGGGACATTGAGTTGGAGTTGAAGGGAGTGTTTGATGAAAATCCGTGGTATGATGTGTTGCATTATTTAGGAGTTCAGAGGATTTATGTAAGTCCAGAGAAGTTGGAACTGGGAAAGCTGTATGGATACGTAGATGAGAGTTTAGCGGGCTTTATAAGAGAGTATGTATCTAAAGGCTATTTTTGGCGTTTAGCCCTTGACATTAGCAATTTTAAGAGTTTTGAGACTGGTGTTTTTATTTATCTTCCTGAAGGTTTTTTGGAGAGAAGTTTTGAGGGAGACGTAAAGAAACTGCTGAAGGAGGATAGGTATTATCTCCAGCACATTCCTGCAGCTTTGACACTTAGAACCTTCTACAGGGACTTTCCCGAGAAGCGTTCAGTGTTTTCAGAGTTTCTTTCTGAGGGGCTAACCCAAGCCATTCAAAAGGGTTATCCAGAGAAGCACATAAGAATAATTCAGACTGCTATAGCTGTGATAAAAGAAGAACCAGAAAGGTTGCCCAAAGGAGAACCCAAAAGCTTTGCAGAGAAGTGGTTGAGAGAAGAGTTATCCGACCTGCTACTCTATTGACTTTTCCCTTCTTTTGTCCTTCCGCTTATTTCAGTCTTTTAGCTTGCTTTATCAGGAGGATTTCTTACCCTACATCCTATTTTGTAGGGTAAGACGGAGGGAAGGTTGAATTTGTTAGCCTCCGTGCGGCTGGATGGTGCTCCCAGCCGTAAGCTGGCCCTCAGGGCCAGGCCATCCAGCTAAACCCTCCCGAAAGGGAGGGGCACGGGGGTGTAGGAGGAAGCGTCATGGTATATATTACCAATGCTTTTTCTTTAAGTATGCTGGGGGCGTTGCCCCCAGCGGGGCGGACCATCAAGGTCCGCCCTCTGACTCTGGAGGAGGTGAAATCCCTCCTCCAGGGGGGAGAATTTGTTTCAGCGGTGGGGCACCCCTCCACCGCTGAGGTGATTAGCGCCCTGTTGGGGGTGGAAGTAGCCCCCAACAGGGTGGCGATCACCCTCGGCCCTGGAGACAGGGTCGTGGTCTTTCAGCTGGCCGTAAGGCTGGCTGAGGGCCAGATCCTGTCCCAGGAGGAGGTTCTTGCCCTCTACCAAGAGGGCAAGGCCTCCTTCTTTGAGGTGGAGGTGGTGGGGTGATCCTAATCCGCCCCACCACCCACGGCGGCCGCCTGCTTTATCAGGTGGTCGCCGTGGATAAGGGCAGGGAGAGGGTGATAAGCCCTCCCCTGTCAAGGGAGAAGGCGGTAAAGGTTATGGTCTGGGCTGCGTCCAGACCAGCCGCTGCCTTCTTCGCCAAGGCGGGTGTTTAGCCCGCCTGTTTTTTTAAGTTAGTTTCCTAATTTCCTTTTTTTTCATAGCCCAACCCATCCCAAACGCATTCATTTGAATTAGTCAAACTGAGTCCGTCCTTCCATCCTTTCAGTCGGGTCAAGTTTTCAAATCTTTCACCTTTACCCAACCCAACCCAGTCCAGCCAGCCAAGCCAAGCTTTTTTGGACTGCCCTCTGCTTTTAGGGGGCAGTCTGCCTTTTTACAGGGCTGGACTCTGCCTTGATGGGATTAGTCTGTCCGTAGGGGTAGTCTGTCTATACGGCAGTAGTCTGCTTTTTAGGAAACAGTCTGCCTTTTAGGGAGTACTCTGCCTCTACAGGGTTATTCTGCCTTTTAGGGCGGACTCTGTCTTTTTGCGGGCTTATTCTGCCTTTTGGAGGCTTACTGTGCCTTCAAGGGATGAGTCTGCCTGCTGGGAGGAATTCTTACCCTACATTTTAAGTTGTAGGGTAAGACAGAGGGGGAGTCTGTCTTTTTGAAACTCCTTGATTTGCTGAAGGTGGAATTCTTACCCTACAATTTGCAATGTAGGGTAAGACATGTGCATTTGAGTGAATTTGTAAGCCCCGCCTGCCGCCACGGTCATCCAAGGTAAGTGCGGGCAAAGCCCGCCGCCGTGGCCCTTCCGCAAGGAAGGAGGGCTTGGGGTAGGAGGATGAGGATGTCAATATACGACTATGACAAGAAAACCGAGAGAATTTTCTTTGAAGCGGAGGTGGCAGAACTTGCCTCTCCGCTTCGTAAGAGGCTTGCCTACACAATAGGCAAGCTAAGAGAAGCTGCTCGCAATGAGCAGCTGAAGGGAAGCAGAGGAGTTCACTACTTTGTTAGTGAGCTCCTTCAGTGCCTCTGGGACATCTTCCAAGAGGTGTCCCAGATGGAAGGCAAGTATAGGCAAGCGGTGCTTGGGGAAATCGCCAACACCCTTGCCTATGAACTGAATGAGCCAATAGGTCTCCTGATAAAGAAGGAGGCCTATGGCTACACGGGCCTCTTGGAGGTGGTAAAGCGTCTCCTTGAGGAGAACTGGGAGGCAGAGCAGGCCTTCCAGAAGGAGAGGGAGGAGAGGAAAAGAAAAGAAGAGGAGGAGAGGAGAAGAAAGGAAGAAGAAGAGAGAAAAAGGAGGGAGGAAGAGGAAAGAAAGAAAAAGGAAGAGGAGGAGAAAAGAAGGGCCTACGTCAGAGAGGCCCTTCTGAAGGGGGAGATGCCAGCTATCAAAAACAGAATGCAAAGCTGGTATCTCCGTGAGGAAGGGGGCATCCTTGTTTTGGAGGTGCCCAAGTGGCTGGTTCCCCATGCCATAGGCAAAGGGGGCCAGACTGTTAAAGCCCTACAGTCTCTTGTAGGGCGGAAAATAAGGGTGGTGGGGGTGGATGAGCCTCCACCATCTAAGATAGACGTGGAGTTCCCGTGGAGGTAGGGGCTCCACGCTGTCAGGGGCACTCTGCCCCTGAGTTCCCTTTTTATGAAATGGTTTTGGAAGGTGAATTTGTAAGCCCTGCTGAAGAGGGCCTTTTGGCCTCTTGCCTCCTCTGAGGTGAGGAGGTGCCCGTCTGGGCTAAGGCAGGGATAGGGGGAAGGAGTTCCCTTCTCCCGAAGCCGTAGAAAAAAACTTTAAGGAGGTGCAAGGGATGCTGATAGACAAAGAGCAGCTAAAGCTGTCCCTAAAGCTCTACAAAGAGTCTCTCGGAGAAGAGAGGCTCAAGGTAAGGGCTGACAAGAGAGTCAGCCCTGAAGTTGGGCAGATCAGGGTTCTCTTCTGGATGCCCAACGAGTACGTGTTAGTCTTCCACGTGGAAGAAGACAGCGGGCTTGTCCACGCCGTTCCTCTAACGGAGTGGGTAAGCCTAACCACGTGCACTCTAAGAGTGCACGTGAGAAACTACACCTGGGCACCTCTGCCCTTTGTGGTCTACCTGAGGAAGGAGGTGCTCGAGGAAGAGAGCTACCCAATAGCTCTCGTAAGACCTGAGACCATAGAGAAGGTCCTCAGGGACGTGGACAGGTCTCCTACGTGGTCTGCGTGGAGACCTGTGAGGGAGTTCCTCAAGTTGGTTTGGAAACGCTACGAGGGACTCACCCTGGGGTCCCTGCTCTACACGCAGGACCTAAGAGAAAAAGGAGAGGGCTAAAACCCTCTCCTTTTGAGGGCCTTTGCCCTCTGCGTTCGCCTTTTCTTTTCTTTGATTAGTAAGCCCAAGTAAGGTTTTCCCTCCAGTAGTCCAAGCTTTGCCATTTGCTTTTCCAACGCCCTCAGAAGGGCATCAAACTTTTTGGCTATTCCTTTCCACGGGAGGAGTCTGCCCTTTCAAGGGATGACTCTGCCTTTACGGGCGGATTCTGCTTATCCAAACCACCCTTCTGCTTTCTTGAAATTCCTTGATTTGCCAGTGGTGGAATTCTTACCCTACAAACAAAAATGTAGGGTAAGACATTGTTTATTTGGGTGAATTGGTAAGCCCAGGCATTTGGGTGCGGTCATTCAGAGGTAAGACCGTCCTAAGGGCGGCGCCGCACCCCTCCCGCAAGGGAGATGTGTCTGGGTGGAGGAAGGCCATGATATACGTACTAAAGCAAGATGAATACTTCGTAAATGTCCAGGGCTACACCTTCGTAAGGGTAGCCCTGCTGACTAACGAGGAGCTGGAAGAGCTCCTGGAGGAAGGAATATACGACATCGCCGCCACCGAAGAGGCGGCGGCGGTGTTGAAGAACACCTTCGGGGTTCAAATCCCGAAGGTGTTCCAAGGAAGGCCCCCACTGAAAGTGGGGGACAAGATAATACTGCTTGGTTCCGATGGCCAAGCAGTAGACATCACCCTGGTGAAGTAGGGGCGTTCTGCCCCTGAGTTTTCCTTCCCTTTTCCTTTGTTTCTTAAGAATTTGTAAGCCCTGTTCCAGAAGGTGCGGTCATCCACGGTAAGTGTGCCCAAAGGGCACCGCCGCACCGCCCAAAAGGGTAGGAACAGGGCGGAGGAAGGCCATGATATACCTTTTCGGTTTTAACCACTTCTTCTCAAAAATAGCCCCCTCCCTTGAGGGGGTAAGCTTCAAGATCACCCCCATCACAGCGGGGGAAGCAAGAGCCCTGCTCCAGCAGGGCTTTGTTTCTGCGGTAGGCTACAAGCCTATCGCAAGGATGTTAAGTGAAGAACTGGGGATAGAGGTGCCCTCCAAGAGGGCACAGATTTCCCCAGTGGAAGGGGACGTGGTGGTCTCCTTCCAGGTTCTCCCCACAGGGGGGATAAAACTCTACAAAGTAGAGCTGGAGGATGCTCCTGCCACAGAGGAGCAGCTGAGGAGAATCTCGGAACTCCTTAAGGAGGGAGCGCTCTCCCTCTTCCAGGGAGCCGAGATTCTCGGAAAGCACTTCAAGGAGTTGTACTACTCCTTGAGGGAGGGAGGCTTGACGTACAAGGAGGCGAAGAAGCTGCTGGAGGCAGTCTCCGCCTCCTGAGGAAGAGGGCCTTTATGCCCTCTGAGTTTTCCCTTTCCCCTGCTTGTCAGTCCCGCTTAAGCGGTGGCCATCCAAGGTAAGTGTGCCCATAGGGCACCGCCACTGCCGTTCTCCCAAGAGGGAGAACAAACGGGACAGGAGGTATGCTATGGCTACACAATAGGGTGCAGATTTCAATAAAGGAAGGAGATGTAATAATCTCCTTCCAGTTTTTAGTTCGTCTTCCCGAGGGGCATATCCTGAAGGAAGACGAAGTTCTTGCCCTTTATAACGAGGGCAAGATAAGGTTCTTCAGAGTGGAACTGGTTGTTCCCACGGAAGAAGAGAAGGGACTTTTGGCCCTTTATGACCTTCCTGCCGACTTGTATATCTGGCAGGAAGGAGAGTGCGACCTCTGTGGAGAGACCACAAAAGTGGTCTTTTTCCACAAAGGCAAGGAGTGGAACGGGCAGGGTGTTAGCCACCTTGCCATCTGTAAAAAGTGTGTAGAGGTAATAATTGCCTCTCCACTTTCTAAGAGACTGAACTATGTCCTCTGCAACTGCGGAGGGTAGTTCAGTCTTGTCGGGGGCTTTCTGCCCCCTGAGTCTTTCTCTTTCTTTTTTCTGCTTGAATATGCTCCTATAAAAGCATTTGTAATCCCGCCTTGTGGGTAGGCCATCCAAGGTAAGACCTCCCGTAGGGAGGCGCCTACCCATTCCCGAAAGGGAATAAGGCGGGGAGGAGGTTATGCCATGAAAAGAGTGTGGGTGGCGTTTGCCCGTCCTTTTGATGACGCAGACCACCCTGAGCCTTGGTTCAGGGTGGTAGCTCCCGCTGATTGGGAGCGTGAGAGGGTAGAAAACACCCTCAGGGACATGGGCTACGACAAGGTAGCCTATGTAGTAGAAATCTGCCATGCCCTTAGGATCGGCTTGGCAGAAGCCTGCTTTAGAGGAGTGTTGGCTGGGGAAAGCCTTCAGCCAGCATGGGATTATGTGTGGGGAGGAGCACCTCGGAAGGTGTTATACCTCCCTTCTGGAAGGAGCAAAATCCTTCCAGCTATAAGTCCGAGGGGAGGTAGGGCGGTTATAAATCTGCCTGCCTTCCCTCAGGCGGTAGTGTCAGTCCATCACGAGGTGGATGAGGACTGGCACGTGATTAAAGTTTGTGTTAGCGGTATTCCTAATGGGTTCTTCCTGAAGCGGAGCCCGGAAGGATACCGCTATTCAGAAATCGTGGGGAGGGTCCTGGAGGACTTCTCCCCGATACGGTTGAGGGTAGGCTCAACCGAGGACGGGCTGGAAATTGAAGTTCCAGCCTACCTTGTGGGCCTTGAGCAGGTCCAGGCTCTTTGTAAGCTCGTAAAGGGGCTTACAGAGAAGCTTCTAAGGAGGGGCTTTCTTACTTATCGTAAGGATGGGAAAGGGAAAGCCCTTCCTGAGTACTATCTGGAGTTCCTAACTTCATGGGAATTCCAGACGCTCCAGCCCTTGAAGGGCTGAAGAAGGAGGCTTTTGCCTCCTGAGTTTTCTCTTTCTTTGATTAGTCAGCCCCCATCCTAAGCAGGCCATCCACGGTAAGAGTTCCCATAGGGAACCGCCTGCTTAGGTGCCCAAAAGGGCATATTGGGGGAAAGGAGGAAACTATGGGTCAATACTACGTTGCTGCCAACATTTCAAAGCGGGAGTTTCTGGACCCGCATCGGCTTGGGTCTGGTTCCAAGCTTGTGGAGATGTTCTACTCCGAGTGGTTTTCAAGGGCACTCCTTGCTGCCCTTGCGTTAGGAGATTGGACATTGCCTGATCACCCGTTTGTTGGAAGATGGGCGGGTGGTCAGGTGATTTTGGTGGGAGACTATATGACATCGGATTATGTCTCTCGCTTAATCAGTGAGGGAAGATTAAGTCTTCCCTCTTGGGTATTGGAGGAGTTGGATAAGGATGATGATGCGTTGGATGGCATCCCGTCCTTCTACTCTTTTGTCAAGAAGAATTTCAAAGATGTTTCGGTAGAGGCCATTAAGTTCCTCTACCGAGTATGCCCAGAAGAGGGGCTTACGTTGGCCATGAGATTCGTGGCCGACTATAAAATGGGGTTTGTAGACCCCAAAAGTGTTTTGGAACTGCTGAAGGACAAAGATATTGCGAAAGCCCTTCAGCAGGAAATGGGAGGGGAACTCAAAAAAATCCTCTCCCGCATTAAGCGGTCCCACCGCTGAGTTGAGGGCGGAGTGCCCTTCCCCTTTTTCTTTCGTTCTGTGCCTCCTTTCAGGGAAGGAATTCTTACCCTACATTTTGAGTTGTAGGGTAAGACAGGGCTAAACGGAGGTTTTGACTTTTGAAACCGTAAATCAACAAAAAAGAACGGATTTTTTGGTTTTTTAAACACAGGAGAGGGATTTTTGAACCCTACCCGCAGGCTATGGCCATCCAGGGTAAGAGCGGCCGAAGGCCGCCGCCATAGCCGCCGCAAGGGAAAGGGTAGGGTAGGAGGAAAGGGATGAAAAAGTTAAGCATCAAGGGTGTGCCCTACAGAGGGTTTATAGTGAAAGCCCTCCAGTATGTGGAGGGAGATGTGTATGACTACAGTGGGTTGCCAGACAATGCAATCCTTGTAGTCAAAAAGGGTGCACGCCTGCACAATATAAAGGGTGTGGGCGCTCATTTGGATTTAGGCTGGGCGGAGCTGTTCCCCGCACTTCCGCCAGATGACTGGGAAGGAGACTACGCCTCCTACGTGTCCGCATATGACGTCCCTGTGTATGCGGGGTATTCTTCTGTAGTAAGGGTTGTTTGGCTTCAGACCTACACCACCCGTAGGTGGATGCTTGTTATTCCTGAGGAGGAGTGGGAAGGCAACTGGGATGAGGTGAAAAAGTACCTCCTCAGTTATGGAGTTATCCGTCCTCAGGACCTTGGAGAGATAATCATCACTCTTGGCGGGGACCCTGAATTTGAGGTGTATGTGGATGGGAAGCTGGTCCCTGCTAAAAAGCTTTCTGTTTTCAAGAGGGGAGGAACGGTTGGCCCTATAGGAACTGATGGGAACACTAATATAGCAGAGTTCCGCCCAGAGCCCGCATACTCCGCTGAGGAGTATGTGGAGAACTTTTTGAGCCTTGTAAAAAGCCTCAGAAAGAGAAAGAGAAGAGACTACGCCCTTTCTGTAAAGGGCGATGTGTATCCGTTGGGAGGACACATTCATGTGGGGTCTCCCAACAAAAAGGTGGTGGGCGTTCTCAAGGGCGAGGTGAAAACTTTTATATCCGCCCTTGATGATTTTTTGGGGAGGGTGATTCTTCCCACATCAGGGCCTGCCAGAAGGGGCACGGGGAACGCCCGCCTTGGGGTCTATGAACTCAAATACTACGGGTGGGAGTATAAAACCCCGCCCGCAAGTTTCTATGCGGACCTTGAGATGGTCCGCATAGTGTATAAGCTGGTAAAGAACCTCGTGGAGACGCTCCTTAAGGAGGAGGAGATCTCCTACGAGGTTGTGAATGACAAGGTGGAAAGGAGAGAGTATCTACGCTTCCTTACAGAAGAGGAAGCGGAATACTTCCTTTCCTTTCCACATCGTTGGGCACAGGGAGAAATTCATCCCTTTGTGCCCATGGAAGAACCGGCAGCTGTCAAGGCTGCTAAGTGAGGAGGGGCTTTATGCCCCTGATTTGTCGCACCCTGTCCGACGGTGAGGTCATCCAAGGTAAGTCTCCCCAAAGGGGAGCGCCTCACCACCCGCAAGGGTAGGACAGGGAGGAGGTTTAGTCATGACAAACAAAGTGCTGCTCATAGGGCCCTCCAGCCCAATGGGTGTCTGCTTTCCAAATGAGTATTGCAGACACTACTACATTTTCCACGTCGGAGGCATCCTGTATGTAGACGACGTGGAAAAAGAGTTTATACCCGCCCTTAAAGAGGCGGACACGATTTTCAGCTTCCTCACCGAAGAGGAGGCGGCAATCCTAAGCAGGGATATTAAGCTGGAGGTTCCTCCCAGAAACATCATAAAGCTGGAGGAAGCCTTCTTTGAAGGCTATTCCTTCAGCTATTTTGGTAAGGGGTTCAGACGCATCAGGGACCCCAAGATCTACTTCGTCCTTCCTCGGACGGAGGAGTCAACGGAGATATACAGGGTTTGGCTCAGCTGCACCTGCGGTGGAGGCTAAACCCTGTGTTTTCGGGGGCTTTACACCCCCTGCGTTTTTCTTTCCCCTTTTCCTCTATTGGTTTCCCTCTGCCCGCTGCCGTGGTCATCCAAAGGTAAGAGTCCCCATAGGGGACCGCCACGGACTTCCCACAAGGAAGAGGGCAGAGGGGGAGGAAAGCCATGCAACACCAAGCCCAACAAACCCAAAGGCCTCAAAGGCCTCAACAAGCCGCTCAAGGGCAGTCTAAAACTGTCCTTGAGTTCTTCCACCAAAATGGCAGTGGAGAGGGTAAGTATAAGAAGCTTATCCTCTCCATCTCTGAGAGGGGCGGAGTGATACTCCGCCTCCTTGAGAGGGAGGGTGAGGACCAAAGGTCCATCGCCTTTTCTCTCAACAGGACTGAGACAATCTCCCTTGCAAGGGAGATTGAGTTTTATTTGATGGGAGTGGTAAAGCCCGCTCCCAATGTAAGTGGAAGACCAGTTGTAGTGGATTTCTTCCACTACAACGACCAAAGCGGGCAATACAAAAAATTGTCCGTGGAGGTCTTTGAGGATGGGGGACTTGCCCTGGTTCTCCGTGAAGGGGAGAAGGGCAGGATCCCTGATGGGGTCGTCTTTAGCCTCTCAAGGGCTGAGGCGATCCATCTGGTGGAGGAGCTGAAACTCCTCTTCCAGAGAAGGGTTTAAAGCCCTGAGTGAGGATGCGGGCTTTTCGCCCGCTTTTTATTTAGTCAAACCCTGCGTGGATGGGCCTTACTTGGGGGATTACCCCCAGCCCATCCGTCCCTAAAAAGGGACAGCAGGGGAAGGAGGTAAGCCATGAGAAAAGTCCTTTCCATCCCACAGTATGACCTTCCTTACGATGAAGAGGAGGGGCTGTTTTTTGTCCCTCCTTACTTTAAGGATAACCCTCTTGACAGGGTTGACTATGTAAGATTGGGGCACCGCAGCATTGTGGTGGTATGGGACAGCTACGTTAAGCTGTATGACCTTGTCGGTTATCCAGAAGACAAGCCTAATTGGGCGTCCTTCCGGACGTATTGGGGTACCTACGAAGAGGAAGAACTTCTTGACCTTCCTTTTGTGGCGGACATTCCTATGGATGGGGTGCTAATACTGGAAGGACACACCACGGGAAAGAAAATACTCGTTGTGCTTGAAAGGGTTTGGAAAGCTTCTCAGTTCAAGGAAGGTGCCCCACTGAGGGAAATTCTCCTTAGAGAGGGCTTTGCGTCTTTAGAGCCGCCCTCTCTGAAAAAGGCGTCCATCACCCTCGGGGGAGACCCCGAGTTTGAGGTGGTGGACACCCAAAGCGGGGAGATAATTCCCGCTTACAAGGTAGATGTTTTTGATGAGGGAGGAGAAAGTCCCTCCTCAAAGGTGGGCACGGACGGAAACAGTTCTATAGCAGAAATCCGTCCAAGCCCGAGCAAAACTCCAGAGGATTATGTGCGGAAGGTCAGGTCTATCCTTAATTACATCAAAAAGAAAGTCCCTTGGATAGACCTGTCTGTGGAGGGGGACAAATACCCCCTCGGTGGGCACATCCACGTGGGCGCCTGGGAGGAATTCACAAGGAGAGTTCTCAAAGACAAAGTAAGTGTCTTTATAGAGGCACTTGCTGACTTTGTGGGGAGGGTGCTTCTCCCCACGTCAGGAGATGCAAGAGGCAGGTATGCGGAGCTGTTCGCATACGAGCTGAAGCCCTATGGCTGGGAATACAGAACTCCCCCAGCCAGTATTTATGCGGACCTTGAGATGGTCCGCATTACCTACAAGCTCACTAAAGGGCTTGTAGAAAAGCTTCTGCGGGAGGGCAAACTCTCCTACGAAGTGGGAGAGGACCGCATCCCTCCCCTTGAGGAATACCTTGCTTTTCTGTCGGAAGAAGAGGCAAGGTATTTCTTGGATTTTCCAAGAAGGTGGAAAGAGGGTCTTGTTCCGAGGACCCTCTTTCAAGCGGCCGCTGCGGTGGCTGAGTGAGGGCCCTTATGGGCCTTTTCACTCGTCAGCCCAAGGCCAGGTCTGGAGATGGTCATACAGGGTAAGTCCGTCCGTAGGGCGGCGCCATCTCCACCAAAAGGGCTTGGCTTTGGGTGGAGGAAGAATGTATAAAACCGCAGTAGTTTGGGAAGGCGTCATCTACAAAGAAATAGTTCTGAACAACCTCCTCTATGTGGATGGAGATGTGTTCTTGGATAGGGAATACCTGCCCGATAAGACAGTTATCGTCGCCAGGAGGGGCACACACCTCCACGGAATATGCGGAGTGGAAGGAGAGCTTGACCTGGGCTGGGTCAGGCTTATAGGGTCAGGGCACTCTTGTCCTGGTCTTCCAAAATACAGAGGCTCCAACTTTGAAGGAACTCTGTGGCTTAAAGACGGCAGTAGTGTAATTCTCGTAGTGTCGGAGGAGTTATGGGAAGAACGTTGGGAGGAGGTAAAAAGGTTCCTCTTTTCCGTAGGACTGGCCTATTACGAAGACAGCGCCCTCTACTGTCAGTCCGCATCCGTTCTTCTTGGCGGTGATCCAGAATTTGAAGTGTGTGCAGATGGAATCATCCTCCCAGCATACTTCTTCCCTATCTTTGAAGGGCTGAGTAGTCCCATAGGCACAGATGGGAACTCCACCATTGCAGAACTCCGACCTGCCCCCACATCCAGCCCAGAACAATACGTGAAAAACTTTATGTCCCTTGCGGAGAAAGTCGGAGAGGAAGGCATTCTTCTGTCAGTCAAGGGAGACGCCTACCCTCTTGGCGGGCATATCCACGTAGGCTCCTATGACGAGTACGTGGTGGAAGTCCTCAGGGACAAGGTGGAGGAGTTTATCTTTGTGTTGGATGACTTTGTGGGGAGGGTGCTCCTCCCCACATCAGGAACGGCCAGAGGCGAGTATGCACGCCTTGGGGCCTACGAGTTAAAGCCCTATGGATGGGAGTATAGGACGCCTCCATCCAGTTTTTATGCGGACCTCAAGATGGTCCGCGTAACGTATAAGTTAGTCAAGGGTCTTGTGGAGGCCCTCCTGCGAGAGGGTAAACTCTCCTACAGGACCCTTGACGACGGGAGGGCAAGGGAAGAAGAATACTACCGCTTTCTAACAAAGGAAGAAACAACTTACTTCCTTGCCTTCCCGCAGCGCTGGGCACGGGGAGAAATTTCTCCCTTCGTGCCTGTGAAAAACTTAGCGGCTACTGTCGGCCGCTGAGTAAGGAGGGCCTCTGGCCCCCTTGTAAGACCTGCGAGGAGATGGTCATCCAAGGTAAGAGTGTCCATAGGGCACCGCCATCTCCTGCCGCCAACGGCGGCCTTGCAGGTCAGGAGGTAGCTATGGTCAAAGCCCAACACATCCACATCCCCACCCATCCCTCTCCCATTTGGGATGGGGACAGGGTCTTTGAGGCCCCTTGTGGGCCTATGACCTACCCTGTAAAGAACAAGGACTTTGCCCTGCCTAACCTCTTTGGCGGGACAGTCCTTGCCAAAAGGGTAGAGTTTGTGGAGGTGAAGGTCTCAAAAAGGCTTTCATCCTCCATTAGTGTAGAAGTCTCTGAAAAGGGACTTCTTGACTGCATAGGACTTGTCTCTGGTGGGCAAGTCCTTGCGGTGGTGGGAAGAGGGTCTAATCCTAAAAGGACCCTCGTGATGCTGGAGCCTCAGGCGCTGAAAGAGCCTGAGGTGTTTGAAACCCTTTCAGACCTTCTGGAAAAGGAAGGCTTTGAAAGGGTGGAGGTGGATGGCCATCTCAGACTGGGCGGGGAGCCCGAGTTTGAGGTGGTGGTCAAGGGCAGGGTGGTCCCTGCAGAAGACCTTTTCCCTCATGAGGAGGGCTTTGAACCTCCCGTGAGGGCAGAGTCGGGCGTTCTCAAAGTGGAGCCCGATTTTGCGGATACTCCAGAGGAGTATCTGGAGAACTTCTATGCCCTTTTAAGGGGCATAGACTGCGCCTTGTCCACAAAGGGCAAGGTCTATCCCATCTTGGGAACCATGCTACTGGGTTCCCAAGACAAGGCCACTCGCAATGTCCTGAGGGTCTTTGCCCAGGACGTTGTGAGGGTGTTGGACGATTTTGTGGGCAAACCGCTTTTGCCCACGTATGGAAGGGCCTGCTGGGAGGAAAAGCGGGCAGGTCTTGGAAACTACAGGCTGGCTCCCTATGGGCTGGCCTATGCGGTTCCGTCAAGCATCTATGCGGAGGGAGAAACCCTTCGCATAGTTTATAAGCTGGCTAAAAGCCTGTTGGAGACGCTTCTGCGGGAGGGAGAGGTCTCCTACAGGACAAGGGAGGGCTACCCTCTGAGGGAGGAGTATCTGAGGTTCCTCTCCGAGGAGGAAGCAGACCTCTTGCTATCCTTCCCGAACAGGTTTAGGGAAGGAGACAAGTTTGTGCCCGTGGAGGTCGCAAGCCATGTTTAACTTTTTCAGGGACTTCCACAGGGTGCAAAGGATTGCTTGGGGGCTCTTTTATGAGCCCCCTGCCTATGCGATAGGGATGAATTCCCTGTCGGTTAAAGAGTTGTCCGCGGGCAATATGTTGGTGGTGCCCGTGGGCAAACTCTATGTGCAGGGCATCAAGGTAATAGACACCCTTGATGCCCCGCTTTCTCCAGAGCGGGAGGGCTTTATCATCCCCGTGGAGGACAAAGACGGCCTTCCTGTCATTCAGGTTGTATCAGGCGGGGAGGTCGTCGCCTTGGCGGGACAGAATTTTCTAATATTAGACCCTATAGCACCAGAGAAGGAAGACAAACAGCTTGTTCTTGCCCTTTCAAAAGCTCTGTCCCGCCTGAACCCGAGCACAGCAGCCATGCTGTGCTGAGTCTTGCCCCCTTCGGGGGCTTATATTCCCAATTCCTTTTTTAACCATTCCCTTTCTGGAAGAAGATGGAGGTTTGCGTGGTAGTATGCCATAAGCTTGGATGTCAGGTCTGGCGGAGGGAGGATAAACCTATTGGAGTGAAGGAGTTTAAACATATAGACCGTATGAACTGTAGCATCAGTGAGAAGGTGCCTCTCAAGGGACTGAAAGTTTGCAGGGTATCTCTCTTTGAGTATTGCACCTGCCAGGAACACCTCGGCAAGGTAAATAGGCTCTTCTTCATCTACCTCGCTTAAGACTTCTTTTATGTAGTATGCGGAAAAGTGGTCGTTTTCAGATTGAAAGGCCAAACGCTTTCTACGCAGCTGCAAAAACTTTGAAAAGAGACCCTGATAACCCTTATAAGACCCTTCCACCTTCTCCCTCCCCGTTATCTCCGCCAGTGCCGCAGTGATTGCAGTGTAATGAGGAAGCGGGTTTTCTCTCCACTTTTCGTAAAAAATCTCATAAGCCTTGGAAAAGCCCACCTGCTTTATGAGGTTGATGGCTTTTCTGTCAATGTCTGTAAAGCTTAACACCTTCATGAGGTTATTTTAGCGGGATTTGTAAGCCCTGGGTCAAGTCTGGAGATGGTCATCCACGGTAAGACTGCCCAAAGGGCAGCGCCATCTCCCCCAAAAGGGCTTGACCTTAGGGTGGAGGCGTTATGAGGAAAGTAGTCTCCATAAGAAAATGCCTCTCCTACAAGGGAGTGTGCCTAAAAGCCCTCCACTATGTGGAGGACGAGTTTTGGGCGTATGATTCCTTGCCCGACGGGGCAATCCTCGTGGCAAGAATAGGGGCAAGGTTTCTTGGCCTTTTCCTTGACCGGGATAGGAACCTTGGATGGGCATCCTTCCATCCTGCGGATATCCCTGATGATTGGGAGGGCCTATACGAATACGAGCATGACCTCCCAGTAGTTAGTGAGTTCTATCCAGGAGCTGCACTTCTGGAGACCCCCAAAACAGGAAGGCGGTTTCTGGTAATCTCAGAAGAAGCTTGGGAAAACGGCTGGGAGGAGGTAAAGCAATACCTCCTTAACCACGGCTGGGCCACGCCTGAGCCTCAACTCGGGGAGGCGGTCATAACGCTTGGTGGAGACCCCGAGTTTGAGGTGTATGTAGATGGAGAGTTAGTTCCAGCTAACAGACTCTCCATCTTCAGCAAAGGCGGCCTTTATGGGGCCGTTGGAACGGACGGGGCATCAAGCACCGCGGAGCTCCGTCCATCTCCAGCGTATTCCCCCAAGGAATACGTGGAGAACTTTCTGGCCCTTGTAAGAAGGGTCAGCAGAAGAGGTATCCTCCTGTCGGTTAAGGGGGATACCTATGCGTTGGGGGGCCACATCCACGTGGGTTCCTCCGACCAGGCGGTCGTCAAGGTCCTCAAGGATGAAGTGGAAAGCTTCGTCCGGGTTCTTGACGACTTCGTGGGGAGGGTGCTTCTCCCCACGTCAGGCAGGGCCAGAGGCGGATACGCCCGCCTTGGAGCCTATGAGCTCAAAAGGTATGGGTGGGAATACCGCACCCCACCCTCAAGTTTTTATGCGGACCTCAAGATGGTCCGCATAGTCTATAAACTCGTCAAGGGTCTTGTGGAGGCCCTTCTGAGGGAGGGAGAGCTTATCTACGAGACCCTTGGCGATGGGCGGGCAAGGAAGGAAGAGTACTTCCGCTTCCTAACCAAATGGGAAACGGAGTACTTTCTTTCCTTCCCGCAGCGCTGGGAAAGGGGCGAAGTTATCCCCTTTGTGCTCACAAGGGGCGTCCCACGGGTCTTTTTCACCTTCAGGGATGAGTGGGACGACGACAAAAGGAGGGTGTTTAAAGACGCCCTCAGAAGCTTGCCCGTAAAGAGGCCTGTAAGGCTTGTCCTTTACGGGCTGGCTGAGCGTAGGGGAGAATACTTTGCAATCCCTACTGCACCAGAGGATTGGGTTCTGAGGGAGGAGTTTCCCAAGGAACCCTTCATAGATGGGGCCCTCCCAGAGGTCTGGGTGGGCATTCCCTACAGGTTCAGAAGGGTGGAGGTGATTCCTCCAGACCTTCTGAAGGAGCTCGTCAGCTGGGTAGAAGAATACCTTGCCCAGCTGGGGCTTTTAGCGGCGCCCGTAGCCGCTGAGTGAGGGGCTTTCTGCCCCCTTTTGTTAGACCTGCGAGGAGATGGTCATCCAAGGTAAGAGGTGCCAAAGGCGCCCGCCATCTCCTACCCACCCAACGGTGGGCTTGCAGGTCGGGAGGTAGCTATGGTGAAGTTAAGGCTTAGGCCTTTAAAGGTGTCCTCTGAGCAGGGGATGCCTAATGTAGTGCCCTATGATGCTGGCGAAAGGATTTACTTTCGTCGGCATGATGGAGAGAAGGTTATCCTCTCTCCGCAGCTTTTCGGGAAATTCCTTGTGTTGGGGGTAAACGAGGAGATAGACCCCCAAACCGCAAGGACTGTCCTTGAGTTCCTCAGGGGGGACATCCCTAAGTTTTACGCCCTTAAGGATTTCCTCCTGAGAGAGGTCCCCGAGGGCAGTTCTGAAAAGACTGCCCAGGCAAAGCTGCTGTGGTCAAGTTTCACCCCTGAAGGGGTGGATGTGCTTAGCGAGGAGAGCGGGCGCACCTACAGGGTCCGCATCCTTGAAGGCGGAAACGCAGAGTGCACCTGCCAAGACTTTATCCAGAGAAGGGCAGGGACGGGGACTTGGTGCAAACACATAAAGTTTGTGCACCAAGTCCTAAGGGAGAGGTTCTCTCCCAAGGAGGACTATCCCTACCACCTGCCCTTGTGGGGGGTGTCCAATCCCTCCCACTGGGCAAGACTTGTAGAGTCCCTTGGCGGGCTCTATAAAGTGCTGTCTTACGACTGGGCCCCACAGGGCTACTACTCCCACAGTCGGGAAAAATACACCACCCCGATGTTGGGAGTGGAGTTTGAGGTCCCTCGTGGAACAGGAGAGGAGTTCTCCCTTCTCAGAAGGATGATCTCAGCCCTCAAGGACCGCGGGCTCATCCAAGCCTACGAGCACGATGGGTCCGTGGATGGTGGGGAGATAAAGCTAACTCCGTTTCCCGCCACCCTTGAGGAGTGTCTTGAGAAGGGAAACCTCCTCAAGAGCCTAAGAGACCTCACAAGAGGTCTCTTTGAAAGCGACCTGAGGGCGGGGATGCATGTGCACATAAACATGTATCCCTTCAACGCCTTCTCAGAGAGGTACATAAGGGAGAAGATCTCCCCTATTGTTGGCCTCTTTGAGAAGAGGTTTAACCTTGCGGTCCTCTTTGGGCGGAGCTTCAACAGATACGCCCTAAAGAGAAAAGACGCAAGGGGAAGAAGAGAGCGATACGGCTGGGTCAACTACAAACCCTTGCCGTATACGATTGAGATAAGGCTGGGCTGCTCCAAAAAGGGCGACCCAGTCAAAATCTTGCTCATGGCTCTGCTTCTTCAAAGGGCCTTCTGGGCAAGATTGGAGGGGAATTTCACAGTCCCTTCCTCTAAAGCCAGCAGGGAGAAAATCCTCTCTGCCTTTGCCTCTCTTCTCTCCGAGGAAGAGAGCAAATACATAGTGCCTCTCTTGGAAGAGGCGCTGCTTGATAGTCCCATGTAAGGGACTGAGTGAGGGGCCCCGCCCCTTTTGTCAGTCCCGCAGGGAGAAGGTCATCCAGGGTAAGTCCTCCCATAGGGAGGCGCCTTCTCCCTCCTGCCAAAGGGCAGGCTTGCGGGACGGGAGGTAAGCCCATGTGTGTAATAGCCTACAAACCCATCAATGCAGTCCTCACAAAAGAGGACGCCATGCTAATGTGGGAGGCAAACTCCCACGGAGCGGGCTTTTGCGTGTGGGATGAAAAGTCCCGCACGTGGAAGATGAAGAAGGGCTTCATGACCTTTGAAGCCCTTTGGCAAGAGATTGAGCCCTTCACAAAGGAGGGTTCAATCCTTGTGGTTCATTTCCGCATTGTCTCAAGGGGAAAGGTCTGTCCCGAACAGACCCACCCCTTTGAGATAGCTTTGGAGGAGGGCACTGCATTCCTCTTCCACAACGGGACCCTGGACATCCGCACAACGCAGGGGTCCTCGGACACCTACGAGCTGGCTTATCGCTTGAGCCAGCTCGGGCTAAGGAAGGACCAGCTGAAGCTGGTCTTGAAAGAGGGAGGGCTTCTGGAGGAGATGAGGTCAGGCTCTCGCTTTGCGGTGTGTTTGCCTGGCGAGCCAGAGCCCTTCCTCGTGGGCCAGTGGGAGGAAATAAAAGGTCTTAAGACCTCAAACTCCTACTGGCAATACAGAAGGACCTACACAGGTCTTTCTGGAAGGAGAGGGAGGACTTCCTACTCCTACTACCACACTCCCTCCCTTTACTGGGAAGAGGACTGGGAGAATTGGAAGTCCTCCTATTGTGAGTGTAATCCTAAAAAGGATTACACGATTGTGGGGGTGGGTGAAATCCTCTTTAAGGTAGAAAATGGCGCAGCCTACCCCTACTTTGGCAAAGAGTCTCCCGATGTGGAGGGAGAACTCTTTGTCAGTGAGGACATGCTGTTTCTCTTGGTGGGGGACGGTGTGTTTGCGGAGACCTTTCAGGTGAGGCCCAGCTACAAGGAAACGCCCACCTGGGCCATAGACCAGGACGGGTACATCTACCGTCTGGATCACCTCAGGGCGATGGCCTTCCCTTCTGGAAGGAAAACAAAAAAGACAAAAAACGTCAAGCTTCCCAAGGAGGTGGCGGTTGCCCTGAGAAGCGAGGGAACGCTGTATGTTCTTACAAAACACTCCCTCGCTGAGGCCTACGAGATAAGGGGAAAGGTCGTAGAGAGGGATAGGGTATGGTAAGGCCTGCAAACTGGCAGGAGGTGGGGCACCTTGTGAGGGCCTCCTACGAAGAGCAGGGGATAGGAGCAAACCCTTCCCCTGCCCATGGCTACCTTGCCTACGAAGAGGACGGCAAGGTGGTCGCTTGTCAAGGGTGGCGAAATCTCGGCTGGCTCTATGCGGAGCTTTGCCACCTGTATGTGATGCCCTCCCACAGAAAAAGGGGCATCGCCAAAAAGCTTGTGCAGGAGGCAATAAACCGCCTTTCTGCCAAGGTTATCCTCTCCACCGTCCTTGAGACCAACAAGGTCTCTCAGGCGGTGCTGAGAAAGTGCGGCTTTCAAACGGTAGGAACGTGTTCTTCCCCTATATCGGGAAGGACGCTTTTGGTCTTCGCATACGTGAAGACTGAGTGAGGATGCGGGCTTTTGCCCGCCTCTGTTTGTGAACTGCTCCACCTTATAGAAGATGGAGCTTCCTGCTTCACAGAGGCTTTCGCCTCTCCACAGGCTTAACTTCGGGTCGTTCCAACCCTAGGTCCCTTGACTATCGGGACAAAAATTAGTATAGACCAAAAGAAGAACCTTGTCAAACCTTTCCGCAATTCATCTCCACCTTATAGAAGGTGAAGACTTCTTGCGGAGTTGGGTTTAAAGAATTGGTGAGATTTAATCGTAGGTCTTTTGACCTACATCCTAACTAAAACTCCAACCTAACTACCCATAAGTATAACCCATACCCTCCCTCTTGTCAAGGGGTTGAAAAGGGAAAGAGGGGTTGATTTAAATTTTGGGGATGAGTGTCCAGATGTCAAAGGACGACCTCCTTAGTCAGAATATTCAATTGTGCAATCCTTATATTCCAGTTCATTTATTAGAGACTGAGAGAATAAGGCTTGGTGCCTTTTACACTCCGCCACATATAGTGAAAAAAGTGTTTGAACTTATCCAACCATATTACAAAAATCACAAAGAAAGAGCCTTGATAGCAGACCTTTCTGCAGGATGTGGAGCTTTCGTATTCCCAATTTTATCCTTGGGAGCAGACTACAGAGTGGCAGACTATGATAAATCTGCTATAAACTTCCTAAAGAAATTCTTCTCTCACGAAAAGATTTTTCACACCAACTCATTACAACAAGCAAGTCGGGAAAAGTTTAACATTAGGGAAGATCACTTCTTAATAATTGTGGGCAACCCACCCTATAATGATATAACATCTCTTTACAAAAAAGGGAACAAGGGTTCCTTTGAGTGCGACCCAGACCTTTATGATAGGGACTTAGGCATTGCTTTTTTAAAACTTTTCGCCAAGTTAAAGGCGGATGTTATATGCGTTGTCCATCCGCTTTCTTATCTTATAAAGAGGTCAAACTTTCAAAGGCTTAAGCAATTCACTCGTCTATATAAACTAAAATATGGCTATATATTTCCAAGCTCTGAGTTTCACTTTACAAAAACTTCTCAATTTCCTATCCTAATAGCACTATACGAAAGGGATAGTGGTGGAATGAGTTATGAATATATTAGAAGCTTCAGGTTTAAGTTCCTTAACGGAGAGAAGGATTTTGTCCTAAAAGGTTTGGAAACAGTAGATGGCTACATAAATAAATATCCACCACGCAGTAGAGAAGCAAAGACATCACCCATAGGACTTTACTTTTACTCATTCAGAGATCTGAACTCCCTTTTGAGAAACGCCACATTTATTGAAGAACAAAAAGGAAATAGCATCGTGATAATTCTTGAGAATTTCTACAAATACGCATATCTTCATTGCTTAAAAAGGGTAATTCTCAGTATGAAAAAAGAGATAGACCATCTTTGGGTTTATGGAAATATATCTCCGTTAGTTAATAAAGACTTTGTAGAAATGAATAAAAAGCTTTTTGTTATCAGTGCGACAATGAATCATAAGATTTTTCAGAAACGCAAAGATTTACTTCAAAGGGTTTTTGAGTTTTATAACATTAAAGAAAATGAAGTGGATTTAGAAAACATTGAAAAGCAGCTAAAGTCATACTTTATGTCTCTATATAAGGCTTAACTGAGGCTGGTCTAAAAAACAAGCAAGGGATACCTTTCTTGATAAGCCCTCCTTCTCATTAGATGGCTTTCTCAAAGGACGTCTTATACCCATTCCAAGGTGTAAAAGGCTCGGATAGGGCCTTCTCTGCTGGAGAGGAAGCGGTATGCTTCCATCGGCCCCCAAGTTCGGTTAATTCAAAAATCTTGCTTTTTCCTCTTTCTTTTTGTCTTACCCTACAATTTGCGATGTAGGGTAAGACAGTTTTACAGAAAAGCTTTTTCACTTGAAGGGTATCACTTGCATTTCGCTTGGGTTTGTCTCTTTTGCGTTTCCTCTGGTTTTAATGATTATGCCCTGCACTTCTTCTCCGCTTTTGATGTAGCCTGTTTTTTCAAGCCACACTAAGACCGTGTTTTTTTCAAAGAGCATGTCCTCGGTTAGCTTCTTTTGAATGTAGCCCTCGGGCTTTAGCTTCACCACCAACGCAGTAAGGTCTTTGCCTACCACCGCCTTTTGAACAACTACTATGAAGTCTCCCACCCTGTAGGTCTCCTGATAGTCCGTCTCATAAAATCCTTGAGGCAGTTCTCCTCTTAAAAGGCTTCTAAGAACATACCTTGAGAGGGACAAAAGCTCTTCCTTTGATGTGTCAATGTCCTTTTCTTTGGACACCACAAGGCTTTCCAGCTTTGGGTCCCTCACCTTAAAAAACACGTCTCCACCAGTGGTGGGGAAAAAGTAAAAGCTATAGCCTCTATAGACGCCCTCCTTCTCACAGGACACTCCCACAGAGGTGGGCACCGTTCCCACAGACACAAAAACCGTGTTCTTGTTGTAGTCCGCCTGCACAAGGTCGTTGGTAAACACACTTTTTACATTGCACGGAAACTCTATAGCCACCACAGACTTTTTGGGCACCTTGAGTTCAAAAGTTCTATTTTGCCACTCTATCTCTTTACCTAAAGCTACGCTTAGTAAGAGTACTCCTGCAAGTACTTTGACACCACCCATCCTCTCACTCCATCAGCGGTTTCTATAAACGCCCAATTACCCTTCCTTGACAAAAGGGAAACCACCTCACCCCTCTCAAGAACAACGACTACCCCGCAGCTTGTGCGAGGACACGCCCTGACCCGCAATTTCTCTCTTACCTGATACTTCTCCTTTATTACCTCCTCCCTTACCTCTCCTTCTCTTTTCTCTGCCCTCGTCTGCCTTTCTAACCTCTCTACCCTCTGGGAAAGCTCCTGAACCTTTTGAGATAGTTCATAATACTTCTCAATAAGTTTAATCACCGCACTTTCCAGCCAGTCCCTACCCTCACTAATCACATACCCAGCCAACGCCCCACCTGTATATCCCACCAAAGCAAAACCCGACAAGATTATCGCTGCCCTTTTCAGCATAGCATTACCTCTCCTTAAAAAACCTCTCTATAACTTCACGCTTTTGCTGCTCCTCCTTTCCCTCTGGAATAACCCTTTGATAGCCCTTCTCTCCAGTTTCCCACTTGGATACCTCTTTCAGTATCTTCTCAAGGTCCTCTATCAATAAAGCAGTGTTCAGCACAGTGGGGTCTATCTCTTTTGCCTTCTCTATAGCCTTGCTCAGGTGATATATCACACCAGATACACCCCTTTTCTCTTCCCCTGCCTTGTCTAAAACTAAAACGTTTCCTTCATAACCCTTTTGCCCATTGCGAAATGCTACCATAACTCCATCCACTCCCTTGCCTAAAAGCTGCTCCCTGTAGAACTCCGCATCCGCCTGCCTTTGAAATACTCCAAACACCACCTCCCTGTCCGTCAAATACGCCTTCAGCCCCAACCTCTCAGCAGTAAATACATAAAACCCCACAACAGGCATGGGCATGTTCTCCACAGACATGTAAAGCCAATACCCAGTGGGAATGTCTATAGTCCTCGCCTGCTTTAGACTGTAGCCCACCCTAAAGCCATCCACCCACCCAGCTTTGTAGGCACTTACCTCATCCGCTAAACTCACCGCACATAAAATTCCAAGCAGTAAAACAGCCTTCCTCATTGCCTTATCTCCTTCAAGCGTTCTTTTATTATAGCGGTGGGAAAATCCCTCTGAGGACTTTCCCTCACCGCCACCGCACTGCACCCTGCTACCACAAACAAAACCAAAATCAACCACACCCTCATATACCTCTATTTTACCAAAAAAATTCACTTGAGTGATATAATAATACGCATGGGTTTTATGGACAAACTTAGGAGGAAGCGGGAACAGGAGCAGGAATACGAGGATGTGCCCATAGAAGAGGAGGGAGTTATAGAAGAGAAGAGGAAAGGTTTTCTGGATGGTGGTGCGGTAAAGTGGGGTGGGATTTTTGTGGGCTCGGCACTGGCGCTATTTTTGGCCAGCAGGCTGTTTTCCTCTGGTGAGGGTGTGGTAATAAAGTCAGACCCTGAACTTCAAAAAAAACTTTTGGAGGAGACTTTAAAGTCTCAGTCCCAGATGAACCAGCAGATACTGGACCAGCTTAAGGAGGTGAGTGAGCAGTTAAAGAGGCTTAAAGAAAGCAAAGAAACCAAGACGGAGGAAAAAGAGAAAGGGAACGTGGAGAAGGAGAAAAGGGTAGATAGTGGAAGCACCTTTAAGATAGAAGAGTCGGGCTCTTCTTCGCCACCACCTCCTCCACCACCTCCTCCGTCATCAACACCTCTTTACACTGAGCCAGTAAAGCCTCCAGAGGAGTATAAGCCCAAGATAAACAGGGTGGAGAGAAAGGATGAGCAGTCAAAGGCGGATGGCAATTTGCTGGCACAGTCGGGCATGTCTGATGTGCCTCCAGCGGCAAAACCTGAGAAGGAAAAACCTACTGAAGGGAAAAGGACCGTTTATCTTCCTGCGGGAACAACGCTGAAGGGCAGGATAATAAACGCCTTTCCAGCTCCTGTGGGAGGTGAGAAGTTTCCTGCTGTATTGATAGAGTTGGATGGACACGCAAGGCTTCCCAACAACTACAGGCTTGACCTATCAAGGTGTTTGGTGATAGCGAAGGCGGAGGGCTCTTATGTGCTTGAGAGGGCAAAGCTTGAGACTTACAAGCTTTCATGCATACTTAAAAACGGCAAAGTTATAGAGGTGTCGCCTAAGGGCATGGTTATATCTGGGGAGGATGGGCTGGAGGGAGTTAAAGGAAAGTTTTTGAATGTTAACAGAGAGCAGCTTTTAACTTATCTGGGAGGAACCACCGTATCTGGGTTTTTCTCGGCGTTGCAGCAGGGGCAGATAACCAAGTACTCCACCGCTTTTGGGATAACCACGGACATAAAGAATGAATTTCTTTATGCCTTGTATGGGTCTTTGGCGCAGACGTGGAATGAGTTTGCCAAGTTTTATTTGGAGGAGGCTAAAAAGATTGTTCCTGTGGTGGTAGTTGAGGCAGGGATGCCTGTTTATATAGTGCTTGTGGATGGAGTAAGCTTGGAGGTGTCTGTAGATGAGATTAGGAAGGGTCTTTAGTTTAGTCCTTTTAGCTTTTGCCTTTTCCTGTGCAAGCAAACAAGATTTGGTCAAGGAAATCAAAAGCAGTTCTTACGTGATAGAAAGCTTTTACAAGGGAGGGGTAGTAGAGAGAAAGCCTATGAGCACGAAAGAGTGGGAAAGTGCTGTGCAAGGAAGCTATGAGGATAAAATAGGTTTTGTAGGTAGAACAAAAATCAAAGTGAGGGTAAAGGATGAGGAGAAGTTGGGTGATTTTTAGTTTAGCACTGGCGGGAGCGGCCTTTGCTGGCAGGTATGACCCAGTGCCAGCGCAGCAGAGCCCTCAGAGTGTGGTCTTGCCCTTGGAGAAGGAGAAGGAGGATGTTCTCAGCACTCCCATATCCATAAATGTTCGGAATGTGTCTTTGACCTATTTGGCGTCCTTGCTTTCACAGCATGCAAAGGTGCCGATAGTTTTGCGGGACATAGCCTATCCTCCGCAGGTTCAAGCGGGTCAAGTGGGGCAGGTTCAGGCGGTTCAAGGAGGACAGACGCAAGCCCAAAGTGAGTATTTTACGCTGTCGTATTTTGCGGATGGCAAGCCTCTGCACCAGGTGCTTGACGAGATTACTGGAATGTTTGACCTGTGGTGGAAGTATGAGGATGGGAGGATAGTGATATACAAGTATTCCGCTAAGGTTTTTAATTTACGCCTCCCCTTTTTGCAGAAGAAGATAGATGAGAGAAACGGGGGCATAACTCTTAGCTACCAGAGGGAATTCACAAAGAACTTGGAGGCAAGTTTGCAAAAGCTTCTCAGGGACAGCAATTCTAAGGTGTCGGTGGATGAGATGGGTAATGTGTATGTGGTGGGGAAGCCTTCAGAAGTGAGGGCTATAGAGGAGGCGGTGAGGAGGATAAACGAGAACTTCACAAAGGCTATACCTCTTAAGGTGAAGGTGTATTTGGTAAGCGATAGAGATTTTTCCTCTTTGGGCATCTCTTGGAGTGCGAAGGAGGGCAGTGTGAACGCTTCTTTGGGTTCTGCGGTAGCGAGCTCCATATTTAACCTTTCCGTGGCCACATCAAAGATTGAAGCGCAGCTGAACGCCCTTGCCCAAAGTGGGAAGGCAAGCTTGATAGAGGAAAGCGTTTTGACCGCTTTAAACGGTCAGCCTATGGTGTATTCTCCCGTTCAAAAGCAGAGGATAATTTCTCGGTTTGACCTTTCCTATGTTTCTCCAATTGCTACAGGGTCTGGAACGCCCTCTTCTGTTGCCACACCTACCATAACCATGCAAACGGAGGACATTCAGACGGGAAGCATGCTGATAATTGTGCCCTATTTTGTGAGCGAGGATACCATTGCGGTGGATTTATACCGAAGGCAGGACAGCTTAGAGAAGCTGGACACAAAGAAGGTAGATTTGGCGGGCTTTCAGAACGAGGTGGCTTTGCCTTTGGTTTCCACGAGAACGAACATAAACCAGACCCTTTTGAAGAAGGGAGAGACGCTGGTGCTATTTACCTCTGCCCAGACGCTGGAGCAGTTCAGAGACAGTGGAATACCCTTTTTGAAGGACATACCCATACTTGGGTATCTTTTCTCTACCAAAGAGAAGACAAGCGAGCTGTATAGGCTTGTGATAACGATGGAGTTTATGTAAGGGAGGTGTGGTTATGAAGAAAGTTTGGGTTTTGGCGGCTTTGGGGCTTTTGGCCTCGTGCGGCGGTGGTGGAAGCGGCACGGGCGGTGAGGTGAAGGGTTTTTACTCTTTAAGCGTCAGCCTTGACCAAAGCGACATTAGTTCTCCAGCTGTTAGTGGGTCTCCTCCTGACATTAGCATTCCTCCAGACACCATAAGCGGGAAGGTCTCCCTTGCGTATTCTGGAACCTCTTCCACTCCCCTCAAGGGAGTAATCAAAAGGGCGCAGCTGTGTATTGAAGGGCGGTCGTGTTATTCACTTTCAGTGGGTGGAGTATTAACCGCCAACGGAAACCCGATAAGCTTTACCCTCTCTTTGAACGACTACAAGTTTAACCTACCTTGGATTGCGGTAAATCCCTATGAGGATACGGTTTTAGCCACAGAAGAAAAGATGGTTTCTCTGCCTCCCCCTGGCACAAGCCTGAAGCAAGAGGTGCAATACTTTAATACTGACAGCACTGTAAGTCTTCCTTATGTGCCCGTTGTGGAGAACTCTCTCATGCTAATCGGTGCGGGAGATTTCAGCAAGAGTTATACTTATGGTGGCTATACTTCTGGTCGTATTAATGTGTATTTACCCAAAGGGTCTGACACAAAGAATCAGATAAAGCCAGGCAGTGTAGAGCTAACCGCTGGCACGATAAAGTGTAAGGATGATGGGGCGGGCAAGATTGTGGAGGATGTGGGCACATCCTCTGGGGCGTGCAGTGGAAGCATTGACTACATCAGCGGTCTTTTGAGCTTTCAGCTAACTGGATTGAGCGGTGCTACGGATGTTAAGATTGATTATGTGGTGTCGGGGGCTCAGCGGTGTGGGGACGATGGGAATGGGAAGTTGGTGGGGGACTGCACTGGCAGCGTGGATTACCAAACGGGAAAGGTAAGCTATAGGTTTAATGATAACTTTGTGGCGGTTCCAGTTGAGGTGGAGATAAGCTGGACGCAAAAGGATGCCTCTGGGAACACTATAACTTATGTGCTGCCTCCTCCGACTATGGCAGGTCCGTATGTATATCAGGTGTCTGGCAGAGTAGTAGAGGTGTATCAGGGAACTACCCTTTTGTGCAGCAACAGGAGTGCATCAAAGGTGTGCAGCGTATCTGTAAGCAACAATGTGGTTAGCATAAGCTTTTCAGGCGGAGTTTTGCCCAATCTTTCATTGAAATACTCTCAGGACACAAAGGTGGACATAAACCCAAGCATAGACGTCAATACCTATGGCAGGCTCTCCTCTGCCGCTGTAAGCGGTTATGTGGAGGTGGAGGTAAAGCTTGAAAGCGGCGAGACGCTAAGGGCGAGATCTCCTATAACCTTTAGGGTGGTTCCCAAGTGAGCTGCCCTTTTTTCTTTTCCTTTTAAACTTTTTGCTTTTTTCTTTGAAGGGTTTTAGGCTTGCTTGAAAACTCATCTTCTTTATCCTCTCCACCTCTTCTTTTGTGAAGGTTTTTATCCTCTCCAGAAAGTCCTTGTATCCGCCAAAGCCCTTTTTGTCTTTGTATATGCTTTCCAGCTCCTTTTCCCACTCGGAGGTCATCTCCACGCTTACGATTTTACTCTCTTGGAGGTTTTTGATAAGTTCTCTGGCTTTTTCTGTGGAGATGAGGTGTTTTTTGCTTAAGACAAGGTAGCCCCTTTCCTTTAGCGTCTCTATTATGCTGGCACGGGTGGCGGGAGTGCCAAGAGAGAGCTTTTCCATCTTCTTTATTAGCATGCCCTCCGTGTATCTGGGGGGAGGTTTAGTCCAGCGTTTTTCACTCCAAACCTTTAACACATCCACCTTTTGGCCCTTTTCCAGCTTGGGTAAAAGTTTATCCTTGGGCCTTCCGTAGAGTTCCCTGTAGCCAAGCTGGAGAACAACTGAGCCCCTTGAGTAGAATTCCTCTCCCGCAATTTGGGTAATCACCACCGTATCAAGGGCAATAAAAGGTTCATAAAAAGCAGCCAAAAACCGCCTCTTTATCAGCCTAAACAGGGCTTTCTCATCCTCGCTCCAATCCTCTTCCTCGTCCTGCAGGGGGATGATGGCGTGGTGGTCGGTGAGCTTTCTGTCGTCAAAGACACGCCTGCCTACCTTCTCCACCCTCTCCACAAGGTCAGCTCTGTTTAACTTCTTTAGAACCTCTTTGACCAAAGAAACGCTGCTTTCCGAAAGGTATTCTGCATCGCTCCTTGGATAGGAAATGGCCTTTCTCTCTTCATACAGCTTCTGGGCTATATCAAGGGTCTTCTGGGCACTAAAGCCCAGCTCCCTGTTGGCATCCCTCTGCAATGAACTCAGCGAATAAAGAGGTGGTGGATACTCAACCCGCTTTTTCTTTTCCACCCTGCTAACCACCGCCTGTTTGACCGCACTTAGCTTCTCCACAAGCTTCTTAACGCTTTCGTAATCAAAAACTCCACCAACTTCCTCCTCTTCCCTCTCCTCTTCTTCCTCATCCACATCCTCATCCGCATTAGCTCTACCTCCGCTTTGTTTTCCAAACCACACTCCCTCATAGGTTTTACCCTCCACAGAAAACAGCGCCTTTATCACCCAATAGGGCTTAGGCTTGAAATTCTCTATCTCCAAATCCCTTTGAACTACCAAAGCAAGCGTAGGCGTCTGAACCCTTCCCACACTCCACACGCCACCGCTTGACCGCAAGGACACCGCCCGTGTGAGATTTATGCCCACCACAAAATCCGCATGCTGACGAGCCAAAGCACACCAATACAGACTGTCATACTCCTTAGCGGGCTTTAACCTCTTTAGCTCCCGCCTTATCACCTCAGGAGTTAGTGCGGACGACGTCCAAAAGCGATAAACCTTAGACCAGTCCTTAAGCCCCGCCTTTTGCAAGATGAGCCTGGCGATCAGCTCTCCCTCCCTCCCAGCGTCCGTAGCCACCACCACCCTTCCCGCCTGAGATAGAAGCCCTTTTATTACTTTGAACTGCTTCCCCGCCTGTGAAGACCTTAGCTTATACTCAAACCTCTCTGGAAAAATAGGAAGCTCGTTTAAATCCCACCTCTTGGGCAAGTTCTCATCGCTAACCTCAAACAGATGCCCATAAGCCCACGTGATTATATACTCTCCGTTTTCAAAATAGCCCTCCTTCCTTCTGCACTGCAGGGCTTTTGCAAAATCCTCCGCCACAGAGGGCTTCTCAGTAAGAATAAGCGTCTTCATGGCTAAAATACATTTGTGCAGTAATCTTTACTCCCTCCAAAAAAACTTGCAACATCAACCAAAAATTTCCTCAACCCCTCCAACATCCCATCCTTGATAAACCCAACCCGCACAAGAAGTCCCGCTTGCCCCCTGTCTATAACGGTTCTCCTGATATGCTCTAAATAATCCGTCCTTCCATTGTAGTAGCAAACCGCACAGGCCATTCTCTTAGTTGGGTCCTTATATCCGCTGCAAGCCTTGTATTTATCCTCCAAAATAGAAAGCCCTACATCAATGTTGGTGCATGGATTATACGGAGACTCCTTTGGTTCTTCATTCACCGCTGAGTAGTTGCCGCTATACTTCACGGCCTTAGCCTTCGTTTGCTGGAGAGCCCAAGGCTGAACAATCCACTGGTATTTACTCTCAGAAATCGTATGAGAGGTTATCTGCATAAGCCCAAAACCTACTGTGCATGTGTTTGATATAGTCGCATTTTTCCTCAAGCAAAGGCTGTGAAGCCCATTGTTGAAAACAGCCTGCAGCCACTGCCAGTTCAAAGACCTTGGATCATGCCTTTTAGTCTTTATTCCTTCACTCGGGCACGGGTCGCAACCCGTAGCATAAACATCTCCAGCGCTCTCCTGAGGAATAATGGCAGCTACATAGGGCTCAAACCCTTTCTCCCTTGCCTTCTGCTGAAAATAAGTCCCTAAATCCAGCCCTCCAGCACACTTTATTCCCTGCAAAAGCTTTAGCTTGTTTATGTTTACCTGGGCTAACTGCACCTGTCCCTGTTGATAGGCATCGGCTGCTGCTTCGTCTGCCTTGTCCATAAAAACCTTAAAGGGAACACCCAGACTTATTCCTAAAATCGCTAAATTCAGCAGTCTTTTTTTCATTCTTCTTTCCTAAGGGTTTCTTCCAACTCCCTTACCGTCATCCTCTTTGCCCGCTCTATCCAATCCTCATCTACCTTTCCATACCTCAGCAAAAGCCTTGCCTTGCTAAGCCCCAAATCCTGAAGTTCTTTCCCAAAGGTCTTGTATAGCTTTATGTAGGTATAGATTGTGCTTGGTGCATACTCAGTCTTCTGCCTTATAAACTCCCTAAAACTCCTTATCCCATCCTCCCTATAGCCCTTTCCCTCCTTCAACGCCAAAACCTTTTCTATCTCCTCCACCTGTGGGCCACGACGTTTTCTGAAAAACTCGTGCATAAGAATTATTATAAATTCCTAAGCAGGCATCCACTTATAAAGCACATACATACTTGCCACGATGATAAAGCCTATGAAAAGGGTAAGGAGCATCTCCGTCAGCTCTCCCGCAATAAGCTTCTGCGCCGCCCTCACCGCCCAGAAAATTCCAGCCGCATACATAAGCATCTGGAGAAGGACCTTAAACAAACTAACATCCACCTGAAACTTAAAATCCTGCTTCGTTATCATACCCTGAGCGTAGGGACTTAAAGCAGAATCCTTGGCTGGGCTCAACGTTCCCTTCCATCTCTCCGTAACAACCTTACAGTCTTTATTGATTACATAAGTTTCTCCATTGGGCAACTTAACCCTCATCACCCCATACTGGTCCGCCTTAACCTCCCAGTTCTTGGAAGCTGCCAAACTGCCAATGGCACTCTTCACTTTAGCACAGGTTTCCTCCTTCATTTTCTCCGTCTCCTGCAGCTGCCCAAGAATTGCCCCAATATCCGGGGCCGAGGTGGAAGGTGCAGAAGACCCTTGAGATTGATCCGCCGCCCAACCAAACCACAAATTACTGAGAAACAGTATTATCAGTAAGACAACCATCTTTATCCCCTGGTCTTGCCACCGTTCCTACCGCCTTCCTCATCTCCTCCGCAGACTTCAACCTCAAAGCATTCTCATACATCGCAAGTTTAAGCCTTTCAATAACCCTATACCTAAAGTGCTCCTTTATATCAGACAGCACATCATCCACAGGCAGCAGGGCAACCTGCAGTTCCTTCTCACCTACCTGCCTGTTTGCGGTTATCTCCCTCTCCATATAATCTCTCATCTTCAACACCAAAATCAAAATACCCGCCAAATCCTCCGCAGTTATCCCATACATCTCCTCAAACTTCTTAAGCTCATCCTTTACAGCCCTCAAATCGTCTTCATAATCCGTGTCATACTTCACCACTCCCTTCATCTTTCCCACCAACTCATTAAAATTCCTCTCAAAATCCTCCGCATGTATATTCATCACATCCACAATGGTCGCTGGCCTTCTCTGCCCAGTCCGAGTGTCCACTATATCAACTTTAATTCTCACAAGCCCACTTGCATCCAAGCTTATATCAGGCAAAAGCATATACAGAAAATACTTAGCTCTTGTTTGAAGGTCCGCGTTAGCTATCTCCTCAGCAGTAGGCGCCTTCTTTATGCCCAAATAACACCTTGCTAAGCTGCGAGGAGAGATAAGCTTCAAATACCTCTCCGCTTCACCCTTGTCCCCACCAAACAAACCCACCAAGCTTGCACTGTTTAGACACTGTTTGTAAGCCTCATACCACTTCTCAGGCTCGCTACTCTTCTTCACATCCACTTCCTCCGCAGAAATCCCTAATTTCCTTGCTATGCACCTCTTAATTAAAAAGCTGTCCTGATAGTTAAACTCCTTGATGGCCTCCATCGCCTGAGAGCAAGAAAACCCCCTTAGCTGGGCTACAAAGTTTGATAGCATGTTCGCACCTAAAAGCACCTCCTTTGCAACGGGCAAATACGTGGCCAACGCATACAACGCCACCGCAGTTCCTGCGTTCTGCCAGTTGGTAATAAACTCCTGAAGCCCACCTAAGTTTACAACGCTTGCTAACCCGTGAAGAAAAGAAGAGGCCGCATTTATCCCACAAGCACCCACAGGAGGAGACAGCCCTCCACCAATTTGTCCCTGAGCAAGCGGCAAATCCCCAGGTCCTCCACCCCGAGGGAGCGCCAATATATCATACAAATCTCCCTTCACCTCAATCCTTATATCATCGCCAAGTGCCTGAAAAGTAGGTGTAAATAAAAGCAATCCAGTAAGCAATCCCGCTACAACCCTCCTCATGGCAAGCCCTCCAAAAAGTTAATAGCTGCCTGAGAGGGATACACCCACAAGCCCACCCACCTCCTCACTTCCCTTCCATTCTTCACAAAGATTAGGGTGGGTGTGGCTTGTATGTTAAAATCCCTCACAAACCTTGCATTCTCTGGAAGTAAAACGTTTACCCTCAAAAACTGCTTTACTCTTCCGTCAAAAACTCCCAAATACTGCTCCGATGCCCTACAATACGGACACTGAGGACTGTAAAAGTAAATCACCGTGTAGTCCTTTAACTTCTCTGTAAGCTTTTCTTCCTTTTGGGTTTGCAAAGCTATCAACTTGCTGGCCAAAAGGTTTGCTCTCTCTTGCCTTTCCGTGTAGAACTTGTCTAAAAGTTCCAACAGCTTAGGGTCCTCTGGATTTTTGTAAAAGGCCCTCTCCAAAGGGTTGGTCGTCTCTGGAAACCACTCCTGGGCTTGCCTGTATAACTCCTCATAATACTTTTCCTTGTCCTCCTTCTTTACCTCTTCTTTTTTCTCCTCCTTCTTCTCCTCTTTCCTCTCCTCCCGCTTGCCAGTGCCAAAATAATCCACTCCCTCCCTAAACCAATACGCTTGCACGCTGGCAGAAGCCGACAACAAAACCAAAAGTAAGCCCAGCACCCTCATCCCTTATAATTTTATACCCAAACATACTCGGGCACATCCTCAAACAGCATATAAGCATACAGATACCCAAGAAAGTCTTCCAAAGACGTCAGAACAAACTCACCTCTAAGAATTCTCTCTCTTACCTCCCTTGCCTTTTCTTCCCAATCTGTTTCTTTGTGAAGCGGGATGATTTCCTTTTCAAAGAACTCCCTCAAACTCATTCTCGGTTCGGTGTCTTTTCTCCCAGCAGGTCTTCCCACACGGACAAAGTGCACGCAAGGAAGGTTTTCTTCCTCAAAGTCCTCTTCCTCTTGGGCTTCTGCACGTTGAGGGCTTTCTCTTTTTTGCGGATTTTTTGGTTTTTCCTCAATCCCAAGTAAAGAGTAGAGTTCTTCCTTCATCAGACTTATAGCAAGCAAAAGCAAGTCCATTATTTCTCTGAAGGGAACATCCTCCTGTTGAAGAAGAAGGCGAACCTCTTTTACAATTTCCTCAACGCTTTCCACAGAAAATAAAATAACGCTATGCTATTTCGCATAGAGGATATCAAAAACACAGTCCTTCAAGGTTCCGCCCTTGAGGTGCTAAAGAAAATCCCGCCAGAGGTCTTTGACATGGTTTTCATAGACCCGCCCTACTTCCTGCAGCTAAAACGAAAAAGGCTTAAACGCTGGAACTCAAAAACAACAGTTAGAGGTGTTTTTGAAGAGTGGGACAGGTTTTCGTCTTTTGAAGAGTATGATGGCTTTATTGAAAGCTTGCTTTTGGAGGTAAAAAGGGTGATGAAACCCAATGCTACCCTGTGGGTTATAGGGACTTATCACAACATCTTCCGAGTGGGCAAAATCATGCAGGATCTGGGCTTTTGGATTTTGAACGATGTTATCTGGGTAAAAACAAACCCTATGCCTAACTGGTTGGGAGTTAGATTTACCAATGCCACCGAAACCCTCATCTGGGCAGTCAAAGACAAAAGCGTCAAAAACTACACCTTCAACAGGGAATACGCCAAAAGCTTTGGCATAGGCAAAATCGGCGCCAACGTGTGGATGCTTCCCATATGCGGCAAAAAAGAAAGGCTTCCTCATCCTACCCAAAAGCCCTTGGAACTTCTGAAGAGGGTTATTTTGACTTCCACAAAAGAAGGAGACCTGATCTTAGACCCTATGGCGGGCACGGGAACCACAGGCGTAGCTGCAAAAATGCTGGGAAGGGAGTTTGTGATGATAGAAAAAGAGCCTCAGTATGTGAAGCTTATAAGGGAAAGACTCTCCCAGCTTTAGCGTTCTCTTTCTTTTTCCTTAACTACCGCTATGCCATCGGAAGTTATTAAAACCTCCATCTGCTTTCCTTCCATTCCGCTGTAAAGTTTTTTAAGCCTACCTAAGACCAGGGGAGAGAGCTTGCTAAGTGGAGGCAGAGCTGCTTTCCCACTTGGTGTGTATATGGTGGTCCTATCATAAGCAACATACACCTCATTAACCTTTAGCTCTTCGGTGGTCTTTATCAGGCTGATTAGTTTGGTGCGGTGGGTTTTGATGTAGTCAAGGGAAAAAGTGAAGACGGTGGGAAGCTCGTTTTCCACCGCTGGATTGTAAAAAAAACTCTCCTTTCCCATCCATCATAAGCATCCCTCCGTCATACATCACATAAGCTATAGGCACCCTCTCCTTAACATAAACATTCACACGGGCGCCTCCCAAAGAAAAATCTCTCTCCACCCTCACAGCCTCTAAAGAATTGTTTGTCAGTTCATTGACCTTCTCCAAAAGCCTCTTGGAGTCCAAAAAGAGCCAGTTGCTTTTTGAAACCTGATAAACGCTTGAGGAAATGGTAGAAGGAGAGACGCTGTTGGTGCCGTATATTTGAATTTCCTTTATTTTGAAAACTGGAAGAGAAGTCAAAAAGCCAGGAAAGAAAAAACCAGAAAGCCCCATCGCAACCAGCCACACCACCGACAGCACCACTTCAAAAACCACCGCCCACCTGCTTTTCCCTACCCCCTTCATAGCCCTCACAAGCTTGCAATTAGGTCTAACACCTTCTCTTTCTGAGCTTGGGCATAGACTTCCAAGGTAGTTCTCACGGAACTATGCCCTAAGAACTCCTTTAGCACGTTGGGAGGAATATTTTTCATCGCAAGCCAAACCGCATAAGTGTATCTGAACCTATGAGGATGCACATCTATTCCCAGTTCTTTAGACAGGTCAAAAAAGAACCTATACACCGCATCCCGTGAGAGGGTCAGAACCTTTACAGACTTTGGGAACCTAAGGCTGTAGGTAAAAAACGCCTGCCCTTCTTTTAGGCTGTCAAGCTGTTTTCTGATAACCTCTTCCCATTCTCTTTTCCAAAGAACCAGTGGAACTTCTCTCTCCTTTGAAAACTTGCCCTTAACCTTAACTATAAACACAGACCTTTCTTCTCCCTTTTCAGTGATTAGCCTTCTCTCTCTGAAGTCGTCTTTCTTCAAAGACAGGGCTTCTGAAATTCTAAGCCCTGAAGACAGCAAAACCACGCACAGAAGGTAATACACAAAGGGTTTAGGTTTGGTGCGGATGTAGGAAAGGATTTTCTCTACTTCTTCTTCAGTGAAATATTTCCTTGCCTTGTTTTCAAATTCCTTTTTCTTTTTGAGTTCCTCAAAAGCCTGCTGTGAAAACTCATAACTATAGCCTTTTTGGGAAAGCCACTGATAAAACCGTTTGATTTCTTGCAGGGTCTGAATAGCGGTTTTGTGGGATTGGGTTTTCCTGAGTTCTTCGTAGAACTCAAAAAGGGACCGCTGGTCTAATGGCTTTAACTCCTCAAGCTTAGACAGCTGGTAGGAAATCCTCTCTATGGTCTTTTTATCTCTCACTTTGGAGAGTTCTTCAAGGTAGAGGTCAATGAGATACATCACAAACGCTCTATAAAGTATAATCCAAGCGAGTAGCATCTTTTCTTGGTGGTTAAAATGGCGGACGGGTCGCTGTCAATGCCTATGAAGTTGCATCCTCTTTTGAGGGCTACCACTGCGGTAGTTCCTCCTCCTACAAAAGGGTCTAAGATGGTCTGGCCTGGGAAGACGAACTTATCAAACAGCAGTTCAAAGCCTTCTTCAGATTGTCCCCACTTGTGAAAGCGTTTATCGTTGTTGTTGGGAGAAGTCTTGATTACATCTCCAAAGGATTTGCCCGAGTATTTGCCCTTACTAAAAAGCAGCACGGGCTTCCAAAAGGTGTTGCATTTGGCCGTCCATATGTATGGACTTTGCCCTCCTGGAGTTAGATAAGCCAGCGTCCAAACGTAGTTAAGCCTACTGGAAAGCCTGCCAATTATCTCGGGTAGATAACTCTGCCCCACCATCACCAGCAATCCTCCCTCAGGCTTCAAAGCATACTCACACACCTCCGCCAAAACATCATAAACCCACAGATACTTTTTGGAATAAGGCGGGTCTGTGATAACCCAATCTACGCTTTCAGGCAGAAGAACCTCCCTGTATTCTCGTATGTCTCTGTGGTGGAGTTCTAAAAAGGGTGCTGTCCCCATGTAAAGCATTTTATAATTCATTTTCATTCACCCAAATAAACTGGTATGAAGTTAGAAAATGGAGATTGTGGTTCAAAAGCTCGTTTATGGTGGGTATGGAGTTGGAGAGGTAAAGGGAAGGAAGTTTCTTGTTCGGTATGCAGCGCCCAAGGAGTTGGTGGAGGTAGATGTTTTAAGGGAGACGAGGATATACACGGAGGCGGTAGTAAGGAAGGTAAAGATAGAGGGGGAGGGGCGGAGACCTCCGCCCTGTAGGTATTACATGCAGTGTGGTGGGTGTCAGTGGCAGCATATAGAATATGACCGCCAGCTACTGGCAAAGGCAGACATTCTGTTGGATGTTTTGGAACGGGTTGGGAAGATAAAGCTAAGCTCTGTCAGTGGAGTAATTGCGAGTAAGGAAGAGTTTGGCTATAGAACACGGGCTGGGTTTAAGGTAAAAGATAGACAGCTTGGCTTTTTTGCGTGGAAGAGCAAAGACCTGGTTCCTGTTGAGGAGTGCCTTTTGGCGCATCCGAGGATAAACCAACTAATACCCTCTCTGAAAGAAGTTGCCAAAGCGGTGGAGGGACTTCAGGAAATTCATGTTCTTTATTCGCCTTACGAGGATGAGTATCTTTTGAAGCTGGTGGGCGTGTCTTCTTTGGAAGGTCAAAAACTAAAGGCTATCAAAGACAGTCTTTTGCCCAAAGAGGTGGTAAATGTGGGAAGCTATGTTCTTTCCGAGGGAAAGCCTGTGAAAGCCTCCTCTGTGGGAAGGGAGTTTACCTACTTCAGAAGTGGAAAGTTTCTCCTTAGGGTCAGTAGCGACTCTTTTTTTCAGGTAAATTACACCCTCTATGAGGATTTTCCAAAATTGGTAGCTGAAGGAGAGAGGGTAAAGAGGGTTCTTGAGCTTCATAGCGGTGTGGGACTTTTTAGTCTTTGGCTTTCAGAAAATTGCGAGTTTCTTTCTGGGTCTGATGCAAGCTTAAGTGCGGTTAAGGATGCCATTTACAATGCTAAGATAAACCAGATTTCTAACGTTTCCTTTGCCCATGAAAAAGCGGTAGAAACTCTCAAATCCCACATGGGAGAGGTTATAGACCTTTTGGTTTTAGACCCGCCCAAGGAAGGTCTTTCAAAACTGGACAAGACCTTCATAAGCCAGAACAAGCCAGAGAGAATAATCTACAGGTCCTCTGAACCCACCACCTTAGCAAGGGACTTAAACACCTTGACTTCCTTGGGCTACGCCATTGAAGGCGTTTATTTGGTAGATGAACTGCCTCAAACCTTTCACATATCCGCAGTAGTCAAGCTAAGACTTTTGGATGCTTTGGGTTGAAAATCGGGGCCAGAGGGCCCCAAGGGTTTTATTTTCTTCTTACCCTCCTTACCAACACAAAGGCTGGAACAGATGCCCACACAAGGATGTTCCAAGGGCTTGCGGAAAAACCAGTCATAGAACAGCCTCCTCCACCACCGCCACCACCAGAACCACCACCGGAACCACTACTTCCACCGCTACCACCACCAGGGCTTCCACTAAACACAAAGTTAGCAGAGCAGCTTTTGTTAGCATCCA
>Ga0080005_125471_pt1 | contig 73107 bp, 78 predicted proteins | sample JossMetagenome_2_FD_69208 | JGI IMG/M metagenome (GOLD analysis project Ga0080005, IMG submission 69208) | Hot spring sediment microbial communities from Joseph's Coat, Yellowstone National Park, USA - JC3_ASED (SPADES assembly) (version 2) | ecosystem: Environmental > Aquatic > Thermal springs >...
GCTATAAGCGCGGCGGGCCAGAGAGGCGCCGTCAGGGCCACGGCGGGGATCCAGACGTATAGCGCCACGTGGGGCTTGACGTCCCTGAAGGCGAGCCGCGACTCGACGTAGTAGGCGGTGGCCACGTGATATCCGACGAACAGCGCATAGAGGAGGTAGTCCCTCAGCGCCAGCTGGTGGATCACGATAGCCTTCGCCAGAAGGATTGTCGAGGAGAGGAGGGCGGTGCCCGTCACGACGCCCTCCACGGCCCGTCTCCTCCCTCTATGCATGAGTACGGCATACGACGCGAAGAGCAGGAGGCCTATGGCGTAGGCCGGGAGGCTCCACCAGCCGAGCGCCGCGGCGGCTAAATACGGCAGGAAGTTCAGCGCGGTCAGGGAGTAGAACTGCATGGGGCTCCTGGCGTAGAACACCGAGTCGAAGGTGAGGAGGTGGAGGAGATACGCCGCGGCGGCGACGGCCAGGGGGAGCGGGGTGAGGCGCGGGAGGGAGGTCGCCACGGCCAGCAGGTAGCTTGACGTCAGTATGCCCATCACGCTCTTCTCCCTCGGCAACACGCCGCGGCGGTGCTCCGGAAAATAAAAACGAGAGGGTTATCCCCGTTAACCGCCAGTCGGCGGCGGGGCGGGCGCGAGGCGCTCGGCCGGAACGACCGGCGGCCGTGCCGGTCGCACGCGCTGGCGGCAACCGTCGTCGTAGACAGCGTATCGCCGCAACCGAGAGGCGCTGACGGCGGAGCGCGTAGGTCCGGCGGCCGGGCAGACCGCCCTGTGGACGCGGCCATCGCGGAGAGGCCGAGGGAAATCCCCCGCCGACAGCCATACAGACCGCTACGTACAAAAAGCTTTTATCCCTCGTCGCGATAAACCATGTGAGCATCGGGGACGTGCTGACTGCGATGCTCGGCCAGGCGCCGCTCGTCGCGGCGGCCGTAGCGGCGCTTTACGTGTTGTTCTCCCGCGAGATCGGCAGAGTCGAGATGCGCATAGGCAGGCTGGAGGGACAGATCGGCGAGTTGGGCGGGCGGCTGGATAGACTAGAAGAGCGCGTAGGCCGCCTGGAGGATCGGGTGGGCAACCTAGAGAATCGGGTGGGCAAGCTGGAGAGCCGAATGGGCGCCCTCGAGGACCGAATGGGCCGCCTGGAGGATCGGGTGGGCAACCTAGAGAATCGGGTGGGCAAGCTGGAGAGCCGAATGGGCGCCCTCGAGGACCGAATGGGCCGCCTGGAGGGCCAAGTCGGCAATATCGGAAAGCAAGTAGATAGTCTGCGGGAGCAGGTGGGCAAGCTGGAGAGCCGAATGGGCGCCCTCGAGGACCGAATGGGCCGCCTGGAGGATCGGGTGGGCAAGCTGGAGGGCCAGATAGGCGATTTGGGCGGACGTATGGACAAAATAGAGGAGCAGCTGGCCAGCCTCGGGAGGTCGTTCCAGATATACAACTCGACGTTGCTTAAGGTGCTGTCTACCAAGGGCGTGCTGACCGGAGTCGAGGCGGAGGCGCTCGCGGGCTACCTCTCGCTGGTTCCGCCGGCGAGGTCCAAGTACTACACCGAGGAGGTGAGGCAGCGGCTGATCGAGTTGATAAAGGCGGTGAGAGAGGGCAGATATACGGCGGCCGACGTGAGGGAGCTGGGGCGGATAGCGGAGCTAATGGAGAAGGAGTGGGAGGAGACCGGGCGCAGGGATCTGCTCGACTACTACCTAAAGCTCCAGATGCTCGTGGCGATACTGGAGGGCATACTCGTCTCCAGGGGCGAGTGGCCGCGGGAGGAGCTGTGGGCCTAGCGGCCCGCCGAAGGGATTGAAGCCCCTCATCGTCGACCCGCCGTAGGTCCCTCCGCCTACAGACAGGGCTCGGGCCCCCGGCCCGCTTTAGGCCTTAGGAGCCCCCGGCGCCTCTGGGCCCTAGGTCGAGCCGCTCCAGGCATATAGGCCCTCCGCAAGATCGGCGGACGTTCGGCGGCTCCCGCGTCCAACCTAGCCCACGCCGCGTTCCCCCAGCTGCTGGAGGACACATGCCGCATGGACGCCCAGTTTAAAAAATGGGAAGCTAAATCCTCCGTGGTTCAAGTCTTCATCCCGACTTCGGGCAGAGAGACCCTCAGAGAGGCGTTGGAGGCCTTGAGGCGTCAGACGTTCCGGGGCTTCGAGGTGGTGTTGATAGCCAAGGGCGGCCTCAAGGCGAGCCGCGCCGATAGGGTTATAGTCCAGAGGGAGGGGCTCTACGAGGAGGCCCTCAACCTGGCTCTGGCCGCTCTGAACCCGGACGACGTGGCCCTCTTCACCGACGACGACGCGGTTCCGTCCCCCACCTGGGTCGAGGAACACCTGGAGTTCCACGAGAGGAACCCCGACGCCGCCATCGCCTCGGGATCCATAGAGGGCAGGAAGTGGAAAAACTACCCCAACGCGCTGTTCAGGAGGTTCAAGGGGACGAAGTACATGGAGCCGTACGACTCGAGGTTCGAGGGATATACGGCGTTCGTGACCAAGACGGGCCTCAGCGTCGACGGCGAGGCCGCCGGAACCGCGGAGGTCGAGAGGTCCGTCGCAATCGGCGGAGTCAACATGAGCCTCAAGACCAACTACTTCCTGGGGTTTCAAGTCCCCACCTACTCGCTGAGGGGAAGCCACAACGAGACGGTCCTGGCCCTGAGGGGGATGGCGCTGGGGGGACACTCCATGCGCTTCCGGGGCGCCTCCGTCCGCCATTTGGGGAGCGAGTCTCTGTCCAGGACCGAGGACCCCCTGCTGGATAAATACCTATGCCTAGAGAAACACGCATTCCCCTTCGCGGTGAACATGTTGCTCAAGCTGGACCTGGACCTCCTCGAGGACCTCGCCGCGAGGCTAGAGGACGGCGTGCCGAAGCTAGGGCTCGCGACGGCCATAAGGGGAATTAGGGAGGGCCTCTCCCCCCTCGAGTTCAGGAAGAGGCTTGAGGACATCTACCTAAAGAGGGAGGAGGTGCTGGGGGCGCTCGAATGCCCCCAGTGATCCCGGCCCCGACGGCTTCCTGCACGCCTCGGCGAGGCGCTCACGCGGATCGGCCTAGAGACGTCGCGGCCGCCGCCACGAGGGGGCAACGGCCGCTGTCCGCGCCGCAGGCCCCAGAATCCGATCTACGCCCCTCCGCGAAGGCCCCCCGCGGGGCTTGCCGAGGGGACGCCTACGTAGCCGTCGGCCGCCGCGATCTCGACTCCGGCAGCCCTATGCGCTGGAGGGATGGGGGGCTGTGGAGCGACGGCTCGTCCCCTGCCCGTGAGCCGCCGCGCAGCTCTCCGCTATACGCCGGCTCCTAGGGCTCCGAGCCGTACAGACGGGAGTTGTAGGGCAGTCGGGGCAGCAGCGCCATGGCCACCGCGGCCGTGTTCAGATCCAGCCTGGTCACCCTTCCCCTGGAGAGAACGCCGACGAGCCCCTCCCGGTAGCCGACGGCGGGTCTCCCGAAGAAGGCCTCGGCGAGCTTCCCCAGCTCCACGCCCCTGAGCACGTCTGCGAGGAACCTCCCAGGCACCTGGAAGCCGGGGCCGACCCCGGCGGTCACCAGCCCCGATCTATCCGCCACTGCGGCCACCGTCACGTCGAGGCGCAGGTCGCCGAGCTCCACCACGCCCGCCTCGATGCCCACGCCGTGTTCCGCCGACGGCGCGGCCGACAGCGCGTGTCTGGCCCTCTCCGCGGCCCCTCTGAAGACCTCGGCGAGGCCTAGGGGCTGGGGAGGCAGATCCGGCGGCCTCTCCGCCGACAGCACGACCGCCCTCAAGCCGAACATGGCGTAGGCCCTCTCCACGGCCCTCAGCTTGTTGGGGTTCCTCGACGCGACAGCGACAATCACGGCCCCCCGCAACCCCCGCCTTAAATATTCACCGCACGCCGCGCAACCTATTTAACCGCAGGCCTGGGCCCGGCCATGGATAGATTCCAGGCGGCCCCCGGGGTGTCCGTGGAGCTGGCCATGGGCGACATAACCGAGCTGGAGGCCGACGCCATAGTGAACGCCGCCAATTCCTACCTGGAGCACGGAGGGGGCGTCGCCGGCGCCATAGTGAGGAAGGGAGGGCGGGAGATCCAGGAGGAGAGCAGGGAGTGGGTCAGGAGGCACGGCCCCGTCCCCGTCGGAGGCGTGGCGGTCACAGGCGCCGGGAGGCTCAAGGCCAAGTACGTGATACATGCGGTGGGGCCCCGATGCGGGTCGGAACCCATCGAGAAGATAGGCGAGGCCGTCGAGAACGCTGTGGCGAAAGCCGACGAGCTCGGCCTCAAGAGCGTGGCCCTGCCGGCGATCAGCACCGGCATATTCGGCTGCCCCTACCGAGAGGCCGCCAGGCTCACGGCGGAGGCCGTCAAGCGCGTAGCGCCGAGGCTTAGAAACGTGCGGAGGATAATAGTATGCCTATACGGCGAGGAGGCCTATGGGACATACGCCGAGGTCTTCCGGCAGATCTTCGGCACGGGGTAGGCTTTTAAGGCCGGACGCCGGCACCTCCGTGAACCCCATCAGAGGCATCTTGAACAAGCTCAAGTGGACGGGCCAGAGGGGATCTATAGTCTACGTCAACCGCGGCTCCCCCGGAGACCTTGCCGAGATCTCCACCGAGGAGCTCGCGGAGATAGGCCACGGCGGATTCACCACGAAGTCAGGCGCCTACATCCCCTACCATAGGGTAGTCGAGATAAGAGACGGGGAGGGAAAAATCCTCCTGAAGAGACGCCGTTAACGGCCGCCGCGGGCATGACAATATTTCAACTACGCCGGCATTAACTAACGCCGAGATCCCGCGTTAACAGCGATGCGCCGAGGGAATTGACGCCGCATGGCAGAAAGCCGACAGCCCGCGCCTGTGTTATCTGGGACCAGCTAGCAAAAGGAGGGAGGTAAACCGATGTCTTGACCAACTCAACAAATAATACTTAGTTATATAATAGAAACGCTTATCAATTAAATATATTTCATATATAAATATACCATATTTATTGGACATAGAAATGGTTCGCGTCCTTCGCTGATAGGGCCTAGGCCGTAGAGGGCGCGATCCTCCGCGGCTATCCGGCGGCGCAGTATCGGCGCATGGGGATCGACGAACGCGGCAGGTATGAATTTTGTTTTCAGATAGATACGCCGAGAAATACGGCGGGAATTTGGGCAGCTACGCCGTCTAAAACATGCAGAACGTGAACCGTTTAAGCTTACCAGTTGATCGAGGCATATGACGATATTCAGATAATATATAACAACATAGCAGGTTGCTCTGTCATATAATATGTTTTATTTTTATATTTATTTGTTATCATACATTATGTTATATAATATTTATTATATCTGAGAAACTCATTTTACACTATATATTTGTGGCGACGCTATCGGCGTCTCCGGTATAGCCGGCGGATCTAGAGCGCGTAGTAGTCGTATTTCTCCACCACGGGTCTGCCGCGCTCCAGCGATTCTTTTACGCACATCAAGATCTCTTCGGCTATGGGCTCTGGGGGCGGCAACCGCTTCGATACGCCTCTGCGGCTTTTGACGATCTCTACGCGCTCCATCTCGTCGTTGAGTACGCCTATCGTACATAGATAGACGTAGTAGAGCGTCTCCTCCAGGCCGGCTCCTCTGGCTCCGGCCGATCTGGCCACCTGCCTCGCCAGGCCCTCCGCGAATTCGGCGAGCTCCTCAGGGATCACGGCCTACGGAAATTTCCAAAATAAATATATTTATTTCCCGATAAAAGCGATTTTTTACTAATATTTGAGTAATTATCTAAGGAAAATAAAAATCGACTAACCTATTTGTTTATCGATATGGGGGTTGACCCGAAAAGATGCATATCTAGATCAACTCCTCTGCCCTCAGCTTCACCATGTGGTGGACGTCGCCGAACTTCATCCGAAGTATGTCTAGGCCTCTGCGGGTCAACGCCACCTGGTTGTCCTGCAGCTTGACCGCGCCCAGGCCCTCCGCCGCGTTTAAGACGTGGTAGAACTCGTCCAGGGTTAGGTGTAGGCTTTTCGCCAGCTCGCCTATATGTGCCCTCCCCCCGAAGTCGAGAAGCAGCTTTAGGAATCCCAGCAGACTGTCGGCGTCTACGTTTTCCACATGAATGCTCGATATTGTCTTTATAAGCTTGTGCCCGACTGTGTGCCGGCCTCCAGGCGGGTCGATGGACGATTTCCCGCGCCCGTCCGCCGCCTCCGGCGTCTTCCGCGTCTGGCTAAGGCGATATTTTTATAGGGGCTGTAGATCTCCATGGGCCTTAAGATGGAGCAGTACGGCATGGTCCTCAGCGAGGTCGAGTCCGGGCCCGGCGGAAAGAGGACCTTGGAGCTTCTCTTCGGCCCTCAGCACCCCACCTCTGGCCACATCCGCTTTTTCGTGGAGCTCGACGGCGACATAATAGTGGACATAAGGCCCGATCCCGGCTTCGTCCACAGGACCATGGAGAAGCTCGGGGAGACGCGGCACTTCATGATGAACATACCGCTCTTCGAGAGGCTGTCTCTGCCTGATGCCATAAACGTGACGTGGGCCTACTCCATGGCTGTGGAGAGGATGTTGGGCTACGACGTGAGCGAGAGGGCCGAGTATCTCCGCACGCTATTCGGCGAGATGAGCAGGATATCGGTCCACCTCTACGACCTCGCCCTGCACGCCATAATGATAGGGTCATCCACCGGCTTCATGTACGGCTTCGGCCTCCGCGATCTTTTGGTCAATCTATGGGCTATAGCCACCGGCGCCAGGACCACGCCGACCTGGGTCCTGCCGGGAGGCGTCAGGAGGGCGCCGCCCAAGGCCTTCTACGAGAGGCTGGCCGGATTCCTGGACTTCCTGGACAGGAAGATGGACGAGTTCTACAGGCTGGTCGTCAAGAACCCGGTGGGCTACTACAGGCTTAAGGACGTGGGCTACCTCAGCAAGAGTGACGCCGCGGCGTATCTGGCCACCGGGCCGGGGGCGAGGGGCTCCGGCGTCGACTGGGACGCGAGGCGCGATATGCCCTACGGCGTGTATAAACAACTGGAGTGGGAGGTGAGGGTTCACGACGAGGGCGATTCTCTGGCCAGGACCCTGGTCAGGATCGAGGAGGTGAGGGAGGCCGCCAGGATAATCAGGCAGCTGCTCAAGGCGATGCCCATGGACGGCCCGCTGGTGGGCCACAACGCCACCCACAAGATTCCCCCCAAGGAGAGGGAGATGCTTAACGAGCTCGTGAGGATGAGCGGCTACTACGTCACGACGACCAATCTGGCCGAGGGCACGGGCGTGACCGAAGGCGGCAGAGGGCGGTATTTCTTCCAGGTCTTCGGCGCCGGCACCGAGAGGCTCTTCAGGGTCAGGATCTCGACCCCCTCGTGGCAGAACCTAAGGGCCTTCATGAAGGCGACTATAGGCGCCAGGCTGATGGACCTGCCGGCGATCTACGGCAGCTTCGGCTTCTTCCCGCCTGAAGCCGATAGATAACTTAAAAAAGGATTCTTTACTTAGGGCTATGGAGATCCCCTCCTGGCTCCTTTCCCCGCGGCTGTGGGATTTTCTCTTCGACGGAGTGGTGTCCACCTTGATACTCCTCACGATCGTCTGGGCTGAGCGGAAGATAGCGGCGAGGGTCCAGATGCGCGTTGGCCCCCTCCACGTGTCGCCTAGGCTGGGCGGCTACTTCCAGCTGATCGCAGACGCCGTGAGGTTCGTCATGCAGGAGGTCATAATCACCGTGGACTCGTACCGGGTCTTGTTCGTAGCCCTCCCGCCGCTCTTCGTAGCTCTGGCCCTCATGCCGTCCTTCATGGTGCCGCTCTCCCCCTACCTCGCCCTCCTGTCCAGGCCCTCTCTCCACTACGGCATAATCATGGCTCTGGCCGTGCTCTTCTACCTCTTCATAATCGTTGTGGGCATGGGCTGGGCGGTCAACAACCGCTTCGCCTATATAGGCGCTGCGAGAGAGGCCTTGATAATAACGGCCTACGAAATACCTCTGCTGGACGCCTTCGCCAGCATGTTCCTGACGTACAAGACCATAGACCCCATAGAGATAGTGGCCAAGCAGACATACATCGTCGGGGCGCTCTACAACCCGCTGGCCTTTATCGTCTACATAATAGGCGTCGCGATGGCCACCAGCCGTTTCCCCTTCGAGATAGCGGACTACGAGGGAGACGTGGCGACGGGCCCCTACAGCGATTTCTCCTCCATATTCCTCGCTCTGACGTACGCCGGCGGGATATACATAGCGTTGTTCTCCTACTCGCTTCTCGGCGCCTTGGTCTTCCTCGGCGGATGGGCCCCCATAGCGCCCGGCCCGTGGCCGGCGGACCTCTGGGGCAATCTAGCCGCAGCCGCCTGGGTCATGATAAAGACGTTTATCCTCATGCTCTTCTTCGTGTTCCTGCGCTCAGTTATGCCGGTGGCCAGGCTGGACCACACGCTGTCCTTCAGCTGGCGCTGGGTCTTGGCCATCGCAGTGGCCGCCACCGCGGTGTCCGCGGTTGAGTACTTCCTGTTGTAGCCATGGCGGGCCAGAAGGTTGGCGAGGCCATAAGGGCCGTCCTAGACGTGATAGGGCTCGGCCTCAAGTATACGCTTAGGCCGGAGAGGCTGACGATCTACTACCCCTACGAGGTGCCCGACTATATGGGCAGAGTCAGAGGCTGGATAGGGCTCTGGACCGAGAGGTGCACCTCCTGCATGATATGCGCCCGCATATGCCCGACAAACGCCATAAAGATGTACATGGAGAAGAACGGGAGGCGCTACCCCGGCATAGACTACGGCCGTTGCATAATGTGCCACTACTGCATAGACGCGTGCCCCACCTACGCCCTGTACCCCACCGACATGAGGGACTTGGCGTTCTACAGACACGAGGACATGATGTATACCCCCGACATGATGAGGAAGCCGCCTCAAGTGCCCAAGCTCGTGCCGCAGGTGGTTAAGGTCGTCCACGAGTACTCCAGGGGACGCGTGGTCAAGGTAAGGCTGGGCGAGCCCGGCGAACACAAGCCGCTCCCGCCGGCGCCCTCTGTGCCGGTCGTGGAGAGCTAGGCCGAGATCCAGCAGAAGGCCCTAGGGGCATCTCGGCGGTTGCGCCTCCGGCCCTACGCCAAACTCAAGGGCCGCGGAGACGTGGGGTACGGGCAAACTCTTTTTGCACTTGACCCAAGAATTATTTAAAAGGGCGTTGTTCTGCACCCTACATGTTCCTGGAATATCTAGTCCTGGCGGTTGCCCTGATCTTCGGCGTCCTCGCAGTTTTGGTCAAAGACAACGCCGTAGCCGCGTTGAGCTTGGCGTTCTCGGCCGCGACCGTCGCCGGCTACTACGCCCTAGCCGGGCTGGTGGTCGCCTCCTTCCTGGTCTTCGTGGTCTACATAGGCTCTGTGATACTCATGGTTATGGTTACCGCGTCCATGTACGGCGGCTTCTTCGACTACCCGCGGCGGTATAAGGCGGCCGTGGCGGTCCTCGCCGTCGTCGCCGCCTTGCTGTTATGGGCCTTGATCCCGCAGGCGCCGCCGCCTCAAGTGAGCCAGGAGCTACAGCCCAACTTCGACCTCCTCGCCTTGATAGCGGCTCTGCTCGTGTCGTCCCTAGTGGTGGCTATAGAGGTGGCGAAGAGGGTATGATCGCGGCTATCGCCGTCGGGCTCGTGCTGATCGCCGTGGGGCTCTACGGACTTGCGGCCAGCAGAAACATGGTGCGGCTCCTGATAGCCGTTGAGGTCGTCGTGGTGGGGGCCCTCGCGACGCTTGCGCCGGTCCTATCCACAGCCCCCTCGGTGGGCCTCTGGGCCCTCGTGTTGCTGATATCCATGGCCGCCGGCGAGGTTGCCATCATAGGCGCCGTGATATATAGGACGTACGCCGCGGCGAAGACCACAGACCTGGAGGAGCTCAGGTCGGGCGGAGATAGGCCATGACGGGCTTGGCTCTCTACGCCTCGATATTGTTGCCGATGGCCCTCTCGCTGGCCGCCTACGTAGCCGCCAGGCGCTCCACCCAGGCGGCCGCCTACATAAGCGCCGTCGCGCTGCTGCCCCTACTCGCCGTCTCGTCCCTCTCTCTGTTCGGCGGGTCGAGGTACCTCGGCTCGGCCGGGACAGGCCTTTGGTCGATCTTCTCGCTCTATCTAGAGCCGTACAACGCCGCCTACGTCTTCACGGTGGCCCTTGTGGGCATAATGGTCGCCATATTCTCGGCCCCCTATATGGAGCACAGAGCCGAGGAGCTCGGCGTGAGGAACACTACGTTCTACCTCACCTACGGCTTCTTCCTCGGCGGCCTGGCCGGCGCCTTCGCGGCCCAGAACCTCTTCGGCATCTATATCTTCATAGAGGTGGCGCTGATAGCCTCCTTGTTCCAAGTGCTGTACTACGGCTATGGGGACAGGGCGAGGATCACCGTGATGTACCTGGTCTGGTCCCACGTAGCCGCGCTCCTGATGCTCGCCGGCTTCATAGTGCTCTACCTCAACGGCGTCACCACGGTCCCCGTGCCGGCCACCGCGGCCGGGGCCCTCCCCAGGAACCTGCTCTACCTCGCCGTGTTGCTGGTCCTGCTGGGGTCCTTCATCAAGATGGCCGCCCTCGGCGTCCACATGTGGCTTCCGTACGTCCACGCCGAGGCGCCCACCCCTCTGTCGGCCCTCCTGTCGCCGGTGCTTGTCGGCTTCGGAGGCTACGTGATCTCCATAGTGGCCCTACCGCTGATGCCGCGGAGCTGGTTCCTCCCCTTGACTTGGTACGGCATAGCGACGGCGATATACGGCGGCATGATGGCGTATACCCAGAGCGACATCAAAAGGCTTTTCGCCTATTCCACCGTATCGCAGATGGGATACATGATCCTCGCCCTCTCGCTCCGCAACGTCTTCGGCCTCACGGCCGCCGCGTTGATCTACATCAGCCATGGGCTGGGCAAGGCCGTCCTCTTCATGACCGCCGGCTACTTCATAATGCATCTACACACCCGCGATATAGATAGGATGGGCGGCCTCTACGGCTACAACTCAGCCCTGGCCGGCGCCGCCGTAGTGGGCTTCCTGAACCTAGCCGGCATATTGACCATAGGCATGATATCGGAGATCACGTTGGCCACGGCGCTGGTTAAGACGTACCTCGGTATGGAATATATAGAGTTATATATAGCCTTCGCCGCCATGCTCGTCGTCACAGGCATCTACGCCTTCGCCACCATAAGGAACGTCTTCTTCGGGCCGCCCAAGATAGGCGGGGCCGGCCCGTACGACGCGGCCCTCGTGGCCATCGTGTCCACCGCCCTCCTCTCGGTGTTGCTGTTCCTGCCGCCGATGTCGTCAAGCCTCTGGACCAACATAAGCGTGTACGTACAAAACCACCTGGTCCCGGTGGGCCTATGAGCCCCGAATACGCGTTCCTGACTATATTCCTGCCGTTGATGGCCTCAGTGCTCAGCCTCTTCCTGCCTGGGGAGAAGGCCAAGGCCTGGCTGGTTGTCCTCGGCTCTCTGCTGTCGGCGGTCTTCTCCGTGCTGACGTACTCCCCGCCGGTCTCGGGCATATACACGGAGACCTACTCGGTGCCGTGGATACCCCAGCTTGGCATATACATATCGCTACATCTGGACCAGTTCAGCGGGGTCATGGGCATGTTGGTGGCCTGGCTGGTCTTCTTCATAGTGCTGTACAGCGTGAAGTACATGGAGGGCGACTACAGGCCTGGGTGGTACTGGTTCTTCATGGGCTTCTTCGCGACGTCGATGCTCATAATCACATATGCCGACAATCTGTGGTTCCTCCTCGTCGGCTGGGAGGGAGTCGGCCTCGCCTCCTGGGCCTTGATAGGCCATTGGTACAAAGACGACGAGCCCGACGTCAAGTGGGTTGGGCATCCAGGCGATCGGGTGGCCCTCGTGGACTACAGCTGGCCGCCGTCCAAGGCAGGCCTCCGCGCGATTTTAACGATAAGGATAGGGGACTCGGCGTTCCTCGTGTCGCTCGCCTATATATTCGTCGCCCTCGGGACGGTCCAGCTGTCGGGCCTGTTCAGGCTCGGATCTGCGGCGTCCGCCCTAGGCCTACTTCCGCTCTTCCTCTTCCTCATGGGGCCGCTGACCAAGTCCGCCCAATTCCCCTTCACCGAGTGGCTCCTCACCGCCATGACGGGCCCGACCAGCGTCTCGGCGTTGATACACGCGGCCACGATGGTCAACGCAGGCGTCTACCTCCTCATAGTGACCGCTCCCATATTCGCATCGGTGCAGGGAGCCCAGACGTACTTCCTGGCCGTGTTGATATTCGGCGCGTTGACCGCCATACTCTCGTCGATAATAGCGCTGACAGTAGACGAGTTCAAGCTGGTCCTGGCGGGCTCCACCGCTGCCAATCTCGGCATAATAGCGGCCGCCACGGGCGGCGCCGGGCTCCTGGGGCTATCCGGAGGGGGCGCGGCGCTTATCGCCTTGCTGTGGATAGCCTTCATGCAGATCGTCGGCCACGCCATCTCCAAGGCGCCGTTGTTCATGGGGTATGGCGCTGTGATACACGAAAGCGGCACGAAGTACCTCGGCGCCGTCGGCAGGCTGGGCCGCTACATGAGGGCGACCTCACTGGCGCTCTGGCTAGCCATGCTGTCGCTGATAGGCACGCCGCCGTTCGCCGGGTTCTTCACCAAGGAGATGGCCGTCGAAAACATATCGGCTGGGTTCGACGCCGTCGGGCTCTCGGGCGTCTTGGTTGCGGGCCTCATAGCGTTCCTCGCCCCGCTCTACGGGCTCAGGCTGCTTGGCCTCTCGCTGGTCCACGGCCCCGAGCCCAAGGAGCACATCCACGAGGCGCACCCCATAATGTGGGTACCCTACACGGTCCTGGCCTTCGCCGCGTTGGGCGTAGGCGGCTACCTGGCCTATCTCTATGCGGACGAGCTGGCGAGGCTCGTCGCGTCGCCCGGCTTCTTGGCCTTCCTAGTGGGCTTCGCCGCGGCTCTTGCGCTCTACGTGTTGAGGCCCGGCGTAAGGTCGCGTGCCCTGACGCCGCTCTGGAGGATAGGCTACAGGAGGTTCTATCTGCCTTGGCTATACGACGGGGTCTTGGCCTGGGTATACCACAACCTGGCCCACTTGATCTACTGGGCGGTCGACCGCGGCGTGATAGACAATCTATACCACGCGGCGTTGCCCTGGGCCTTCGGCAAGATCTCCGCCGCGTTTAGACGCCTGCAGACCGGGAGCCTCAGCTGGTATCTGCTCTACGCCATAGCGGGTTCTCTGGCACTCATACTGCTGGTGTTGCTATGATCGACCCGTTCTTCCTCGTCGTGCTGGCCTTCGCCGCGTTGGCGCCCTTGGCGCTTAAGGTCGACGGACGCTATCTGGCCGCCGCCATGGGGGTGGCGATCTTCGCCATGGCTTTCTTCGTGCCGGAGGCCGCGTTCTTCTTCACGTTGCTGGGCGTCCTGGCCATAGCGCTGGCCCTCGACTGGCCTTACGGCGGGCTCGGGCTGGCCCTGGGCCTCTCCGCCGCATCCACGGCGCTCGCCGCCTATGCCTATTATAGGGTGGTCGCCGCGCCTCAATATGCGCTGAACTACGCCTTCGCGGGGCTGGCCGCCCTCGCCGTGTCGACCGCCAGCGTGTACGGCCTCCTCGCATCCGGGAGGGAGCGGGAGAATTTGGAGGGCGCCCTCAAGTACCTCATCTTTTCGGCCGTCGGCAAGACCCTAATGGTGCTCGGGTTCGCCATCGCGCTGTACATAGCGCCGACCCTCGGCTGGGTCCTGCTGGCCTTCGGCTTCGTCTTCGAGCTGGGGCTGGTGCCGGCCCACCTCTGGATGGTCGATGCGTTTGCCCTCTCCACGCCCAAGGGCGTGGCCGCGCTCACCATATTCGGGGAACTGACGCCGTTGCTGGTGCTGCTGACCCTACTGAACGTGGTGCCTATGGCCAAAGCCGCCGCATTCGCCCTGCTGGTCGTGGCGCTCACGTCTATGACCTTCGCCAACGCGGCTGGCCTCACGGCCAGGACCTTCGGCCGCATCCTCGCCTATTCGTCCATAGCGCATATGTCCTACGCCGTAGCCGCCGCAGCTCTTGTTTTCTACTTCGGGAATAAGCACGTCTCTCTGCCTCTTGTGGGCACGATGTCGGCGTTCTCCGTGGCGTCGCTCGTGATCGTGCTCGAAGGGCTGACCTCGGGACTCGGCAAGGCCGGCATATTCGGCGCCCTCACGGTGAGGCACGCCGACACCGTCCCCGAGAGGCGCGTCCTCTCAAATACGCTCAACGTGCTGTCCCTATTGGGCGTGCCGCCTCTACTCGGCTTTTGGCCTAAGCTCCTGCTGATACTTCTGTCCCTCGCCTTGGGCCAGGTGGGCGTCGCAGTGCTGGTTATACTCAACAGCGCCTTGGCGACCCCCTACTATCTGCGCGTCTTCAGGCAAGTCGTAGAGCCGGCTGGCCCAAGCGCCGACAACGCCACGTCGGTGCTCACGTCGACGCTTACGGTGATCCTCGGCGTAGCGGCGCCCCTACTGCTCGTTGCGCTCATACCTTAAAAAGGCCTGTTTTTCCCCGTCCATGATCGAGAGGACGCTGGTCATAGTTAAGCCTGACGCGGTCAAGAGGGGGCTCATCGGCGAAGTGATCTCGCGGATCGAGAGAGCCGGCTTGAGGATAGTTGCGGCGAAGATGGTCTGGGCCTCCAGGGAGCAGATGGCCGGCTTCTACCCTAGCGACGAGTCTTGGCTCAGAAGCGTGGGCAACAAGACCCTCAATAGCTATAGGGAGATGGGGATAGACCCCAAGGCGGAGCTGGGCACCGACGACCCGACGGAGATAGGCAAGATGGTGAAGGGATGGCTGATAGACTACATGACCGAGGCCCCCATACTTCTCATGGTCGTCGAGGGCAACCACGCCGTAAGCGTGGTCAGGAAGCTGGTGGGCAACACCCTGCCCTATAAGGCGGAGCCGGGCACGATCAGAGGCGATTTCTCCTCGGACAGCCCCGACTTGGCCAACAGGGAGAGGCGGTCCATCCGTAACTTGGTCCACGCCAGCGACAGCCCGGAGGAGGCGCGGCGGGAGATATCGTACTGGTTCAAAGAAGGGGAGGTATTCAGCTATAGGTAGCCGTTCAACGTGGCCGACTTCATCTCCAGCCTTCTGGGCGCGAAGCTGTAACATTCGTTGCCGGTATAGGGCGATTTCGCCACGGCGAGGCGGACGGGCGCCCCTTTGGAGGACGGCACCTCCACCACCTGGTACTGGTCTGTGACGAACGCCCTCCCGGCCGCTATGTCGTAGAACCTCAACGGCCGCCTCACGGAGGTGAGGCGCCTCCGGCAATAAATAGGCATCAGCCCCGACAGGAATTACCTCACCGCTCGGAGGCGGCACACCGCATCACCGACCGATAGAGGCGGCCGGTTAATAAGCTAGTGCGTCGATCCGCCGCAGTAGGGTTTCCAGGGGCCGTGACTGCCTACTTCGATATGTCGACGCCCTTGGTCTCCGGCAACGCCAACAGGGCCACGGCGAGCGCGGCCGCGGCTACGACATATGTATAAAGCGCCACGCCGGCGAGCGGGTTTTTGAGCGCAAGGCCTATGGCCCCCACTATCGACGGGGTGAAGCCTCCGAAGAAGCCTATGCCTATGTTGAACGCTATGGACATGCCGCTGTATCTAACCCTCGTGGGGAAGAGCTCGGCCAGCGCCGTGCCCAATATGCTGAACGTAAACGCCGTGGCCCCTATAAGCGCGAAGACCGCCAGAACCGCAACGGCGAGATCCCTAGACGTGGAGAGGAGTATATACAGGGGATAGTAGGTCGCTATGCCTAGGACGAGGCCGATCACGTACACAAGTCTCCTGCCCAGCCTATCGCCGAGCCAGGCCGCGAATATGTAGAGGGGCAGCTGCAGGATGGCGGCCGTGCCGACTATCGCGTTGGCCTCGACGGGGCTCCACTTCGGCACTGAGGTGAGGAACGTGAATATATACGCCGTGGACGTATAGGCCAGGACGGCGTGCCCGGCGGCAATAGCTATTCCGACCAGTATCCACCTCCAGTACTTGGCGAAGGCCTCGACTACGGGAACCTTCGCCACGGCTCCGGTCCCCCTCAGGGCTTCGAACAACGGCGTCTCGGCCAGCTTCAGGCGCAGATATGCGCCCAAGGCGGTTAGGACAAGCGCCAGGAGGAACGGGATCCTCCAGCCCCACGACGCGAAGGCCTGCTGCGTGAGGAACGCCGAAGATAAGACCACGGTGAGCGAGGAGAGCCCCAACCCCAGCGGGGGAGTCGCCGAGATGAAGCCGACGTAGAAAGCCCTCCTGCCGCTGGGCGCGTGCTCAAGGGCGTACGTCACGGCGCCGCCGTACTCCCCGCCGAGCGCTATGCCTTGCACTATCCTGAGGGCCGCCAGAAGGGCCGTCGCGGCGAGCCCGACCTGCGCGTAGGTGGGCAGAAGGCCTATGCCCGCGGTCGAGAGGCCCATCAAGATGAGGGTCGCGAGAAACGTCGACTTGCGGCCTACCCTGTCGCCCAGATGGCCGAACACGAGGGCGCCGACGGGCCTCACCACGAAGCCCGTGGCGAAGACGAGCCATGTGTATATGGTCGCCGCGGCGGGGTCCCCCTTGGAGAAGAAGAGGATGGATATAATAGGGGAGAGGGAGGCGTAGACGAAGAAGTCGTACCACTCGATCAACGTCCCGACGGTCGATGCGGCGATCACGAATCTGAGGGACATATGGGCTAGAAGCAAGTTGTATTTAAGCTATATAGGCGCCGCCTGCAGAAACGTATGTATTCCATGCGCGGCGTTGCGGCGTCCGGCGGAAGCCCGACGGCTCCTTCTGCGTAAATATTGCACGCAACTGTATACTATTGGTTCGGGCAGTGGCGCATATGGGCATGAGAGACGCCAAGCTTCTGGTATCGGCCGGCGTAGGCTGGATGTTCGACGCGATGGACGTCTTGCTGCTGTCCTACATACTGGTCGCCGCCTCGCAGGAGCTGGGGCTCACCAAGGGCGAGATCGGCTTGGTTATATTGGCCAACAACGTGGGGATGCTGATAGGCGCCCTTCTCTTCGGGAAGCTTGCCGACATCTGGGGCAGAAAGCCCGTCTTCATGGCCACCCTGGCCATCTACAGCGTTGGTACTGGGCTGACGGCTCTGGCCGGATCGGCGTCGGATCTGTCGTTACTCCGCCTCCTCACGGGGTTGGGTCTCGGCGGAGAGCTCCCGGTGGCGGCCTCCCTTATGTCGGAGCTGTCCCCGACACGGCATAGAGGCAGAAACGTGGTCTTGCTGGAGAGCTTCTGGTCCGTGGGCTCGATCCTGGCGGCCGCCCTGGCCTATTTCGTCTTTCCGCGCATCGGCTGGAGGATCCCACTGGCCCTGCTCTCCCTGACGGCGCTCTACGCCCTAGCCCTCAGATCGGCCGTCCCCGAGTCCCCGCTGTGGCTGTACCTCAGGGATCCGCAGAGGGCGTACGCCATAGCCAGGACCTACGGCGTAGCGCTCGGCCATGTGGAGAGGCACTCGGCCAGAGACCTGTTGACCGGCTACAGGCCGCAGACGCTGTTGCTGTGGGCCGCCTGGTTCCTGCTGGCCTTCGGATACTACGGCGCCTTCCTCTGGCTCCCCACGATGATAGCCAAGAGGGGATTCGGCCTTGTCACCACCTTCGAATACTCCTTCGCCATGTCTCTAGCCCAACTGCCCGGCTACTTCGCGGCCGCATACATGATAGAGAGGATGGGCAGGAAGCCTAGTCTGCTCCTGTTCTTCGCGGGATCCGCCGTCTCCGCCGTCGCCTTCGCCGCCGCGCCCAGCGCAGTCTGGCTCCTGGCCTCCGGAGCCGCCTTGAACTTCTTCAACCTAGGCGCGTGGGGCCTCATATACGCCTATACGCCCGAGTCCTTCCCGGCGGACCTCCGCGCGACGGGGATGGGCAGCAGCGGATCCATGGCGCGCGTCGGCATGATAATAGGGCCGTTGCTCCCCGCATACTTCTCCTTCCCCGCCGCGCTGTCGACCTACGCGGCGGCTTGGCTTGCGTCTGGCGTAGCCATCTATCTATTCGGTAGAGAGACGAAAATTATTAAAATTGAATAAATAAATATTTTTAGATTTCTGTAAATAATATAAATATAGTAATTTAGATCTTATAGAATACGCGCGATAGGCAGTATATATTTTAACGATAATTTTAACTATGACGGCCGTCTCGAGCTGATGGCGGCGTTTTCTCTCAATATATTCTATATTGAAATAAATAGGATATATGTAAATAAAAGCTTATAAGTATCCCCCATCGATCTCACAATGTTGTCGGTAACCCAGATGAACGCCTTCCTGGGCAATACTCTCCAGCTCCTCCGAAGGAGTATAGAGCTGGGCGGCTTCCCCCCGGAGCTCTACGAATATCTTTCTAGGCCTAAGCGGATTCTGGCCGTGTCCATTCCGGTTAGGCTCGATGGCGGCGGTCTGGCCTTCTTCGAGGGCTATAGGGTGCAACACAACGACGCGCTTGGGCCCTATAAGGGCGGCATACGTTTCCACCCCGAGGTCTCCCTAGCCGACGACGTGGCTCTAGCCACCATAATGACCCTCAAGAACAGCTTGGCCGGGATACCCTATGGAGGAGCCAAGGGAGCCGTCAGAGTGGACCCGAGGAGGCTCTCGCCGAGAGAGCTCGAGGAGCTCTCCAGAGGATATGTGAGAGCCGTGGCGCCTCTCATCGGCGACGAGCTGGACATACCGGCTCCCGACGTCGGGACCAACTCCCAGATAATGGCCTGGATGGCCGACGAGTACTCCAAGATAGCAGGTAGGAACGTACCCGGCGTCTTCACCGCGAAGCCTCCAGAGCTCTGGGGGAACCCGGTGAGGGAGTACTCCACAGGTCTTGGAGTGGCGGTAATAGCCGTATACGCCGCAAAGGCCCTCTGGGGGTCCTCCGACGGGAAGACCGCGGCGATACAGGGGTTCGGAAACGTGGGCAGATGGACCGCCTATTGGCTGGAGAAGATGGGCGTTAAGGTAGTCGCCGTATCGGACGTGAACGGAACTGTGTACAAGAAGGGCGGGCTGGTCGCGGCGGAGCTTATCGAGAAAAATAGAAATACAAGGGGGCCGGATCTGTTGACCCAAGTCGCTAAGTACAACGATGCGTCCATCGCGCAGGACCCCGGCGCAGTTTTCGGCATCGATGCAGATATCCTCGTCCCTGCCGCTTTGGAGAACGCGATAACCGAGGATAACGTGAAGCTGGTTAGGGCCAAGCTCGTGGTCGAGGGGGCCAACGGGCCGACTACGCCGGAGGCTGAGAAGGCCCTCTACGAGAGGGGCGTAGTGGTGGTGCCGGACGTCCTCGCCAACGCCGGCGGCGTCGTCATGTCGTACCTCGAGTGGGTCGAGAACCTCCAGTGGGTTATGTGGGACGAGGAGGAGACTAGGGCCAGGCTCGAGAAGATCATGGCCGACAACTTCAAGAGGGTACACCAGAGGTGGGTGCAGGAGAAGGGATGGACCATGAGAGATGCCGCCTACGTCATAGCCGTCGAGAGGATATATAAGGCGATGAAGGCCAGAGGATGGATATAGTCCCCTACGCAGTTCCCGCGTCTAGGCCCGGAGGCGCGACCGTCGACGAGGTTTATATCGATGATCGCCTCAACGGCCTAAAGCCCGTGTCTGTTTATGCCGATCGGCGGCATGGACCTCGCGTCGTCTAGATAACGTCTGCGCCTTCTGGCGCGCTCGACCTCTCCTCGGTCCAGCTCAGCCAGATATACGCCAGGCTCCTCCCCGAACTCCAGAAGGGCCCCGTTGGGCGAGGCGACGAAGGAGCCGCCTCGCGCCGGCCTGCCGTCGGGATAGCTGTAGCCGGTCCCAAGCGCGGCGGCGACGAATATCGAGTTCTCGAAGGCCCTGGCCAGACCCAGCGCGGCCCAGAGACCCCTCCTATCCGCCGAGATGCTCGCCGGGTTCACCACGACGTCCGCGCCCGCCAGGGCCAATCTGCGCGCCAGCTCCGGGTAGACCAGATCGACGCAGGCGAGACACCCCACGGCCCAGTCCAACACCTTGAAGAGCGCCAGATTGGAGCCGCCGGCCACTCGGGCCCGCTCCTCCGTCGCGGCTGAGGGGAATATCTTCTCGCCCCACGTCAGCAGGCCCTCTCGGCCAACCACGGGACATATGTTCCTCACGACATCGCCGGCTACGACCGCCACGGCGCCAGCCACGACGGTGGCGCCCGACGCCGCGGCCGCCTCGGCTATGCCGGAGATATAGCGCCGGAAGCCCTCGCCGTCGAGAGGAGCCGTCCCCACCCAGTACTCCGGAAGCACGGCCAGATCGGCCCTCGGCATGTTGTCCATCAACCACCTCAAGCCGTTCGCGGGGCTCGAGAATCTGGGAGATTGGATCAAAGCAAGCCGCACGGACCCACCTGGCTAGAGCTAATTTAAACGCTCCCGGCGCCGGGCCGCGGGACGCCTGGCCGCCGCGTCTGCTCCGACGCGGTAAATGAGGGACCGCTCCATAGGTCCTCATCTCGGGACGTATTCGAAACGGCAGGGCTGAAGGGGCAATGTAACTGAAGAAATTTAAATCGGTGCACATCTAGACCCATGGTCGAGGCGAAGGCTAAGGAGGCCGCAGAAAAGAAGGAAAAGAAGGTGACAGTGCTCAGATTCGTCGAAGGCGCAATTATTAGGTCCTCGTAGCGCTCGCGGCCTGGAAACAAGACCTTTTCTCATCGCCGACATAATCGGCAACTGCCTTTTCGAAGGGGGCCCTTTATGGGGCAACCGCGTCGGCGTATTTCTTCGCGAAGCTGGGCGGTCCCTCCGAGCGAGCGCCATCCCAACGTGGGGAAGAAATATTAACTATCCGTGCCAGAGGCGCCGTGGAGGCGTGGATACCGCCCAGCCACCCTCGCCGGGAGTCGCTACTGGTGAGGGAACGCCTTGTCGAGGGGTTCAGGGAGGGATTCGTGGCTATGCAGGGGTTGATAGCCCACGGCCGCGGCGAGTGCTTCGACTACCTAATAGGCGAGCAGACCACGCCGCCGGCCCTCGAGGCTGAACGCGCCGCAGCGGCGACCCTCCTCCTCGCCGAGCGTCCAGTCATCTCGGTCAACGGCAACGCGGCGGCGCTGGCGCCGCGGGAGCTCGTCGAGCTGGCGAAAACAGTCGGGGCCAAGCTGGAGGTTAACCTCTTCTATAGGTCTCGGGAGAGGGAGCTGTTAATAGCTGAAATTCTGCGGAGGAACGGCGCGGCCGAGGTCCTCGGCGTAGGTGACGACGCCTCCTGCACGATACCGGAGCTCTTCAGCGAGAGGCGGAGGGTCTCCTGCAGAGGCATATATGCGGCTGACGTCGTGTTGGTCCCGCTGGAGGACGGAGATAGGACCGAGGCCTTGAGGAGGATGGGCAAGACCGTAATAGCTGTTGATCTAAACCCGCTCTCGCGCACATCCAGAGCCGCCACCATCACCATAGTCGACAATATAACCAGGGCTCTTCCAAACATGGCGAAGTTCGCCGAGGAGCTGAAGGGCAGACCCCGCGACGAGCTGTCGGCCCTCGCCGGCGGTTTCGACAACGATAGAAACCTAAGGGAGGTTTTGAGATATATCGGGAGGCGGCTGGAGGAACTTGCAGGGAGAGGCATCACGCTGGAGCTGCCCAAGGCTTAACGCCGCCTATCCGTGAAGATCTTAGCCCCAGCCTCGGAAAGCGCGAAGCCCCTAGGCGCGAGGCCCACGCCCCTTAGACATTCCGCCAGTGCCTCCGCCTCGTCTCTATAGGCCAAGAAGAGAAGGACCCGCTTCTTCGCGTAGTAGGTATCCGCATATCTTGCGCAGGCCCCTATACGGCCCTCCAGATCCCCGCCGAGGAAGCCCACCTCCCTCGAGAACTCCCTGCTCAAAGATGCGAACCTCTCGTAGGTGGGCTCCCGCATGAGCTCCTCCATATACCTATCGCCGGCGGCCGCAAGCCTATCCCTCAGCTCGGCCAACATCCTATCGGTGGGATATCTGCCCAGATCCACAGCCACCGCGACTAGATCCCGGGGATGCGGAATCCTGTCCACGAGGCCGACGCCGGGAGCGCCCGGCCTGACCCTCATCTCTATCCCCCCGCCGTAATATTCCGCCGCGACGTCGCCAAGCCCCGTCCTCAGCCTCACCTCGATCGCGTGCGCCAGCCTGGCCCCCTCGAGCATAGGCCTGCCCGCCAACGCGGCGGCGCCCAGAGCGGCGCCGAGAGCCAACGCGGCGCTTAGGCCGTACCCAACGCCGAGGTCCACAGGCGATTTGTACACGACGCCTGCATCGACCCCGAGGCCCTCGAGCGCAAGCTCTATGTGCTTCACGCCGGGCCTCCCGCCTCCCCGCCCGACGTACATCTTGACGCCTGGCCTTAACAACACGCCGCAACCGATGGATCCGGTTGTTAGGGGATCGTCGGAATATCTAGGCGACCATATGCTTGTGACGTGAAGCGGGACCTCTACAAAGACCACGGAGCTAGCCCGCCATTTAAATTTCATAACGACGGATCTCCGCCGGGGAAATGTTTAAAATGTTTTGTGTGTTTGTGGGGCGAGCCCGGTCGTCTAGCGGCCAAGGGGCCACGGCAATGCGGTCCGGGCCGCGTGCCCGGACGCAGCCCGGCTATGGATGCGGGGCTTTGGACCGGAAGGGGAGAAACCCCGTGGCCCGGGTTCGAATCCCGGCCGGGCTACTCGTCTGGTTCGGCTAGGCGCCAGACTGAGCTTTTGGAAGCCTTAGATCGACTCCGGATCCGTCTGGCGCGTTGAGGCAGTCGGCGACGTTCTGTCTCCACCGTAACTTGCGCCGTCTGCGGAGAGCCCGTTGTGCCGTAGGTCCTCGATACATGGCGCGCCTGTCTCCGGCATATGTTGCCGCGGCTGGTCGCCGCCTGGAGCCCGTAGGGCATACGCGCAACTCTCGCGGGGTCTATACCTCGCCGGATTGCCCGCCTTAAGGCCTACGCTTGGCCGCTGTAGGCGTCCTTCTCACGGCGTCCTCTACCGAGAGGTAGATAAGGAGCGGCACCATGAGGACGAGAAACACCGATGCCTTCATCTGGTCCAGATAGCCCACCTTCGACTTGAAGTAGACATATAGGAGGCCTAAGACGAAGAGAAGCGCCAATATTTCCAGTCTTCTGAAGAACCAAGTCAGTCTTGATCTCATTGAGGTCACGGTCCGGGGTTATATAAAGATGCCGTACACGACGGAATATTCCGCGTCTGCAGGGCTTGTTATTCTGCGGTCATGAACCTCCTCGCCATCAAGAGGCCTATGGCCATCGACGCGGCGGCGAAGGCGGCGAGGTAGCCCAGAAGCGTCGGGGTGTAGGGGTCGTTCAAGACCACGCCTCTCCCTATCTCTGTGGCGAACGTTATGGGGTTGACGTCCGCTATGGCTCTCATCCAGGCCGGGTAGAAGGTCCGCGGGAACAGCGCGGTGGATGTGAACATCAGAGGGAGATTCATGACGTTGGCGACAAGCTGGGGCAGTTGCCAGTCGGAGGACCTCATGGCGACAGCTAGATATATGCTCGAGAAGCCGATCCCCAGAAGTATCAATGCGGCTATCCACTCCAGATAGCCCACAGGGTCGAGGGGGAGGGCCACGCCGAAGGCCAAGGCTGCGGCCAGCATCACCGGCACCTGCACCAAGCCTCTCGTGACCGCGCCGGCCACCTTAGAGAAGAAGACCGCCTCGCGGGGGGCTGGCGTCACCAAGATCTTCTTGAGGAAGCCGAAGCGCCTGTCCCAGACTATCGACATGGCGCTGAAAGTTCCGGTGAACAGCATGGAGGTAGCCAGCTGGCCGGGCAGTATGAATCCGATGTAGTTAGGCGTCCCGAAGAATTGAACCAAGTATTCCCTAGGCATGCCGTTGAGCGACGAGCCGAAGAAGATTATCCAGATTATGGGCTGCATGAACGTCATGACTAGCGCGAAGGCCCTCCTGTAAATCTTCACGACCTCGCGCTTGTATAGGCCCCAGAAGGCGCCCAGCCCGCTCATTGCCTCGACCTGCGGATCATCGCGTAGAAGCGCCTGTAGTCCACATGGGACTCCTCGATCCTCTTGCCGGTCAGCTTCATGAAGACCGTGTCGAGAGTCGGCTTCTCGACCCTGAGGGACTTAACCGCAGAGAAGTCCAGGCTCTTAACTATCGCGGGTATCGTCTCGTCGGCCTTTCTGACCGTTATCCTGATCTTGCCGTCGGAGGCGGCCACGTCAAGGACGTCGGGCAGCCTCTTCAGAGCGGATAGATCCACCGGCCTCTCGATCTCGAGCTCCACGACCTCGCCGCCGACGCTCGACTTCAGCTCGGCGGGGCTCCCCAGAGCCATGATCTTGCCCAGATTTATGATGGCGACTCTGTTGCACAGAGCGTCGGCCTCCTCCATGTAGTGCGTCGTCAGGAGTATCGTCACGCCGAACTCCCTGTTGACGGTCCTTATGAGGTCCCACAACATGGCCCTCGCGTTGACGTCGAGACCTATCGTCGGCTCGTCGAGGAACAGTATCTCCGGCGAGTGGAGCAGGGCCGTGGCTATCTCAAGCTTCTTCCTCATGCCGGTTGAGTATCCGCCCACAGGCCTGCCGGCGCTCTGGAGCAGATCGAAATACTTCAGCAGCTCGGTCGCCCGCTCCCTCCAGTTCCTAACGCCCTGGAGCCTCGCCTGCAGCTCCAAGTTCTCCCAGGCGTTGAGGTCGTCGTCCAGGATCACCTCGGAGGAGACCCAGCCCACCCGTCTCTTCACCTCGTTGGGCTGCCTCACCACGTCGAAGCCGGCCACGTAGGCCCTCCCCGATGTGGGGGGCGTGAGGCCGGTCAAGATCTTGATCGTGGTGGTCTTCCCGGCCCCGTTGGGGCCAAGGAGGCCGAATATCTCGCCCCTGGAGACCGAGAACGTGACGCCGGCCAGCGCAGTCACGTTGCCGTACCTCTTGACGAGATCAAGCACCTCGATGGCGTTGCCGTTCATGCGATATATCGATACACGGCGTATTTATTATTTCTCGATGCCGACCGGCGGAGCCGGCGCTCCAAAAGGTCCTCGACACTATTCTCGAGACGCCGGCGGAGCTGGCGCCTAGGCCCAGAGAGCCCCAGGCCCGTTTTCGCATCCCTTTTTCATGCCCGCGAAGCGCGCTACGCAAAAAGGACCGGCGCGACGGTAGTCACCTCTTTGGTCTATATATCCGCTCGACGCGGAACCCCGGGAAACACGGTCTACAGTCCCGGGAGTAGAAGTAGGCGATCACCTCATCGGGGCCCACCATGACTACGTCGCAACAGTCGGAAGATCTCGGCAGCTGGGCCGGCTCGACGTGGACGACCACGTAGCCGCCGAGCCGCCTCTTCAGCCGCTCCTCGACCGCGTCGGCTATTTTGTGAGCCTCCTCGACGCTGAGGCCTCGCCTCACCTCTATGGTGGCCTCGCCGTGATATATGGACCCGGCCTTCCTCAGCCTCACGTCCTTGACCGCGACGACGCCGTCGACGCCCGCCGCGAGGGCTCTGGCCTCCTCTCTGAGCTGCGGCGGCGAGTAGTCTAGGAGCTCCAGCGTAGCGGCGCGCAGCAGCCTCAGGCTCAACGTCGTGAAGACCGCCGCGATGGCCGCCGCGACCGCCACATCCAGTGCTGGAGCCAATTCGGCGAAAAGGCCCGGCGTCGCTCTTTCGAGCGCCAGACCGGCCGCGAAGAGCGCCAAGACGCTCGCTGAGGCGAACATGTCCGTGGAGAAGTGCAGCGAATCGGCGCTCAACGCCTTGCTGTGGGGAAAACGCTTGAGGATCCTCACTCTGCTCGCGTCTATGGCCATGGCCACGGCGACAGCCGCAAGCGCGAAGAGGTCCGGCTCGTAGGGCTCCCACCTCATCAGCTTCTCGACGCCTTCATAGCCGACGAGGGCGGCCGACATCAATACGACCAGGGAGCCGAGAAGCCCGCCGAGGGTGTCGGCCTTGTAGTGACCGTATGGATGCTCCAGATCCGGGGGCTTTCTGCTGGTCTTCACAGCGAAATAGGTGGCGGTCACGCCGACTGCGTCCACGAGCGTGTGGGCCAGCTCCGACAACGCGGCCACCGAGACTGTCGCCAGCCAAATCGAGAGGTAGAGGGCCATCACCGCCGCGGTGGCGGCTATGGACGTCTCAGCTGCCCTAAGCTCATCCACGCCGCAGAGATGCTCGGAAATTATATATTTTTCGATAGTATTAACTGAGATAAATAGCGGAGATATCGAAAACGATTTAAATGCGGCCGGAACGTCGGTCGTGAGGGTTCTCGTCGCTGAGGGCTATATCGACGAGAGGCTGCGCGCCGTACCGCCCGAGCTGGTCGAGGCGGTCTCTACCAAGGGCGATTGGAGCAAATATCTCGAGCTCCACGGCGGTCCTCTGGCCGACGCTGCCAGAAGGCGGGAGGACGAGGTGTTGGCCGCCCTCGGGCTGTTGGAGGAGGCCAGACGCAGAGGGAAAGCCGTCGTTGCGACGTACCCTCCGGGGGGCGTGGGCTATAGCTCGGGCCGCGGCGGCCTGCTCAACGCCGTTGCCTATCTCGCCAAGGAGTTGGAGGCCGCCGTCGTGTCGCTCGACGCGCACTTCCCCTGGGGGACTTGGGAGCTACATCTAAGGCTGGGGTTTCCGTTCCTGGCGATCTACAGCGGCGCGGACGGCCCGCATCCGGGGAGGCTGGCCAGGAGGAGCGATAGGGTCGTCGCCGTGCCTCTTCCGCCCGGCGCCTCGGACAGATCAGTGGAGGCCGCGCTGGACCTCGCCGGAAGGCTGAGGCGCCCCCTCGTGCTCGAGGTAGGGCTAGACCTCTACAGGCTTGAGCCGCTGGGCCACTTCTTCGCCACGACCGCCTCGTACCACGCCGCGGGCCGCCTCATCGCGGAGGGCGGATACATCGTGCTGGACTGCGCCTCAGCCGCGTCCATCCCAGCGCTTAGGGCTCTTCTGGCCGGAGCCGACGGCGCCCCGAACCCCCTGCCCGAGAGGCCGATCGAGGAAAGCCCTGCGGTTGTGAGAGAGGTCGATAGGGCTGTCGAGAAGGCCCGCGAGCGAATGGCTATTATAGATATATCGAAAAAACGCCATGCCTAGCGCCGGAAGAACCCTGGCGTTGACCAGCGTGGCCCATTTCGTTAACGACGGAAACACGTGGCTGTTGCCTGTGGCCTACGCCTATATGGTCAAGACCCACGGCATGCCGGCCTATCTGGCGGGAGTTATCGCGCTCGCCTTCGCCGGGCTTGGCGCCCTGGCGTCGCCCCTGGTTGGCCATTTGATGGATAGGTACGGGAGGCCGCTCAAGCTCATAGGCCTCGGCATGGGCCTATGGGCCCTCGGCCTCGCCGTGTTCGGATACGGCGTTGAGTTCTACGACGTGCCCATGGCCCTGGCTGGCGCCGTGGTGGCCGGCATAGCCTCTGCGTTTTACCACCCCCTGGGGTCGGCCGCCCTGGCGTTGAGCTACGGCGGGAGCAGCGGATATGCGATGGGGATAAACGGGGCCATGGGCAGCCTGGGGAGATCCCTCTACCCGGCCATAAGCACGGCCCTCTTCGCCCTCCTCGCGTCCAATTACCTATATGCATTGGCCTCGCTCGCCGCCGTCTCCCTGGCTACGTCGATACCGATGTTCCTCTGCGAGGAGGCCGGGGTACGCAGGAGCGGGCGCCGGGCCGAGCCCTCCGAGAGGGCGGACATGGGGGCTGTGGCCACGCTGACAGCCGTAGTCTTCGCGCGGGGCTTCGCGCTGCAGGGGATAGCCCAATATGTAGGCGTCGTGCTCGTGAGCTACTTCGGCTATTCCTTCGGCCAGAGCCTCGGAAACGAGATAACGTTCTTCCTGCTGCCAGCTATCGTCGGCCAGCCGCTCTTCGGCTACCTCAGCGACGCAGTTGGGAGGAGGACTCTCCTGGCCGGCACCACGGCGGGCGCCGCCCTCTCGGCCGTTGCGCTCGTCATGACCAGAGACCTCTATTGGCTGCCCGTCTTCGGCCTCTTCACCTTCAGCGCGTTCCCGCTGACCTTGTCCCTAGCGGGAGACCTAGTGCCGCGGTCCTCCACCGGCCTGGCCACGTCGCTGGTGTGGGGTCTCGGCAACACCGGAGGCGGCGCCCTCGGCCCCCTCGCCATGGGTCTTCTCCTGTCCTCCATGGGGCTCGGCGGCATGTACGTGATGGCGTCTATAGCGCTTGCATCCGCCGCGCTCACGGCGTTGGTGCCGAGGCCGCCCAAGAGGTCCCGGGTGCCGCTCTTCGGCTAGCGCTCCAGCCGCCGGACCGCTCGCCGCTCCGGCCGACCAGGGGCTTGCCTCAACGCCGCTCGCCGGCGAGATAGACGGCTCCGCCGACCGCGGCCACGCTATATCAGCCCTCTGCGATGCGCGGCGAGGAACGCCAGCACGGTTTTGCCGTCCTTTATCTCGCCCCGGTCTATCATGGCGAGAACATCCCGCGGCCTCATCTTCAGCACCTCCATGTCGGCCTCATCGGCGTCGCGGCCGCCGATCCCCACGTGCTCCGACCTGTCGGCGAAGAACAACCAGATGCGTTCGTTGCTCACGCCGGGCGTGGGGTAGAAGTCCAGGAGGGGCTCCAGCCGCAGAGGCTTGTAGCCGGTCTCCTCGACCAGCTCCCGCGCCGCGGTCTCCTCGGGGCTCTCGCCGGGCTCTAAGGTCCCCGCAGGTATCTCCAGGGTCCGCCCGCCCAGCGCGCCTCTGAACTGGCGGACCAGCAGGGCCTCGCCGTCTACAAGGGCCAGGACGGCCACGGCGCCTGGATGGACCAGATACTCGCCCCAGGCCAACCTGCCGCCGACGTTTCTAGCCCTTCTGACCAACGAAAACTTCCTGCCCCTGTAGATCACCTCCTCCATGTGCTAAATAGATCCCGTAATAAACTCTGCCGCTCGCCGCCCGTCGATAAAGGCATTATTGCAACGGGATAACTTATATATGGGAGCCGGCGTGCGTCCATGGAGCTCAAAATCGGGAGAGCGATAGTGAGGCATGGCGCCGAGGAGCTCTACGAATACAGCGACGTCGACGTGGCCATTGTGGGCGCCGGCCCGTCGGGGTTGACGGCCGCCCGCTACCTCGCCGAGAAGGGGCTCAAGGTGATCGTGCTAGAGCGGCGGTTCTCCTTCGGCGGCGGCATAGGGCCGGGCGGCAACATGTTCCCGAAGATAATCGTGCAGGAGGAGGCGCTACCCATACTGCGCGACTTCAAGGTCGGGTACAAGCCCGCCGGCGACGGGCTGTACGCGGTGGATCCCGCCGAGCTCATAGCTAAGCTCGCCGCAGGCGCCATAGACGCCGGCGCGAAGATACTGCTCGGGGTACACGTGGACGACGTGATCTTCAGAGGCAATCCGCCGAGAATTACGGGGCTCCTCTGGATATGGACCCCTATCCAGATGTCCGGCATGCACGTCGATCCGCTCTACATGCAGGCCAAGGCCGTCGTAGACGCTACGGGCCACGACGCGGAGGTGGTCTCCGTCGCGGCTAGGAAGGTGCCCGAGCTCGGCATACAGCTACAGGGCGAGAAGTCGGCGTGGTCAGAGGTGTCGGAAAAACTGGTGGTGGAGCATACCGGCAGAGTGGCGCCAGGCCTCTACGTGGCCGGCATGGCCGTGGCGGCTGTCTTCGGCCTGCCGCGGATGGGCCCCATCTTCGGCGGAATGCTCATGTCGGGCAGGAGGATAGCGGAGATCGTGGCCGAGGAGATAGGCAAAGCTCAATATGCCGTTTGAGCTGAAGGTCCAGAGGTCCATCGAGCTGAGGTGCTCCAACTGCGGCAAGCTGATAACAGGCACGCCGATAGTGGCGAAGACTTGCTGCGTCAACAAGCCGTGGGTGTTCTGCAGCAGGGAGTGCTATAGGCAGTTCCTCGCCAAATGGACCAAGAATCAGGACGCAGGTAGAGGCGGAACCTTGAGGCGCGGATTTATCTAGGCACGCCCCGACAGTCCCCCATTTCTGAAGTCCTTTAGGAATATCGGTCTGGGTCGTCTGGAGGGGCGCTGGATCCGCATCCCAGAGGGCGGCGGAGGGCGTAGGGCTGTTCTACGCCCCGCGATGCCACGTGCGGCGTGGAGCTGGGGCAAGATATCGCTATCGGACAGAGATTCGCGTATGAAGAAACCCCGGAGGACTTGGGTCAAGCCGTGGGCCTCCCGTCCCCCTAACATCTCCAACCGCTTAGCGCCGACAAGGCTACGGTGTGGACGTAGGCCCAACCAGCTTCGGCTCTCTCCGCGCCGCAATTCCCCCAGCATCTCCAGGCCGCGTGGAGATACCGACCGCAACCGCGTGTTTTCAGGTCTAGGCGCCGCTCACTCCACAACGACGCGGCTGGCTCCCTGCTCCGGCTCCACGACGACCGCCGTGCCGTACGCTATTATCTCATCCATGTATTCGCTTATCTCGTTGGAGTCGAGCCTGAAGCTGATCACGGCGTTCGCCCCAAGCGACCTCGCGTGCTCTACCATCCTCTCTATGGCCTGCCTCCTCGCCTGTTCAGCCAGCTCGGTGAACTCCGTGATCTCTCCGCCCGCCAGAGCCCTCAAGCCGGCGAGGAATCTGCCGCCTAGGCCCCTAGACCTCACCGTGATGCCCAGCGCTATGCCTAACACCTTGACGACCCTATGCCCAGGCACATACGGCGTAGTCGCCACGATGATGTCCCCCTCACTTATCGCCATATTGTCAGCAGCCATTCGACTTTATTACTTTTCAAGACGAACGGCCGGCCCCCGAAGGCCGTCGGCAACTAGGGTTCTGTCAACAGCATATATACTCTATATACCTTTCTGAAAGCCAATCTATCTCGTCATCTAGGTCGTCTGCGTAGATCAGCTTTCCCTCCCTTATGGTTCTTTCGAGGGTTCCTGGCTCGGCCAGATCTCCGACGATGAGCCTGTCGGGCGGGATTCCCAGCTCGGCGGAAAGCTCGGCGGCCAGCCTAAGCTTTTCCTCGAGCCCGAGAGGTCTATCGGCCCTTACGGCGAGCTCGCCGGGGCCTATGGAGTAAGCCGCCTTGACCCCCGCCGCCTTTAAGGCGTATCTAACGCCCTCCCTCGTCTCGACGGCGGGGTATCTACGCCTAGCGGCCTTCGCAAGGCGCTCCACGAGCTCTACGGCGTCGTCGGCTATCTTCTTCGCGACGGCAGGATCTTGGGTTTTGTGCAGAGCCTTCGCCGTCTTCAAAACCTCTGCGAGTTTCGCCGAGTCGGCGGGGTCGAGGATGCCCCCCGCCAGAACCCGCGGTAGGTCCTCGCATCTCTCCGGCCTGGGGAGACCCGCCTCCACGACGGCTCTGGCCGCCATCTCCGCCAGGGTCCTGGCGGCCACGTAGGCCTTCCACATGACGCCCTCGCTCGACGCCTTGGCTATCCTCCGCAGGGCATCCATGGTTAAATAGGTATAAACATATTTAGCAATGCGCTCCCTCCTCGTCGTCTTGCTCCTAGCCGGGACGGCGCTCGCGGGATCCTTGACCCAGATAGGCGCCTTAAAGTTCTACGAGGCGTCCAGCCTCCAGGATCTCGAGGCCTACCTCGCGTCGCATCAAGGCCCAACCTTCATCTTCATCAACGAGGTTGGTTGCCCGGCTTGCCAGTACATGAAGACCCAGGTCTTCACAAACTCCACCGTGGTGTCGGCCTTGTCCGGGCTCAACCTAATCTCTATAGACATAACCTACACGCCTATAAGCTCGGTGCCGGTCTACATAAACGGCTCGGTCTTCGTCGTGGAGAACGGACAGGCGGGCTACACCAAGCCCTACTTCGGCCCGTACCAAGTCCCCATATTGGGGACCCCCACCATGCTGGTGGGCTACGACGTAGGCGGCAAGCTGTACCTCAAGGGCCTTCTGCTGGGCGGCCTCCCGCCCCAGGGCTTCCTCGAGTTCCTGCAACTATCGGGCTTCGGAGCGACGCCGTCGCCGACAGCCGCCGAGGCTCGGCAACAAGGCGCTGCGGTCGGGGCCGTTGCTCAAGGCAACGCGCAGTTGTTCTTAACGCTCCCTGTGGCATTCGCGGTTGGGACGGCCAGCGTATTCTCTCCCTGCGTTCTCCCCGTCTTAACGGTCGGAGCCGTGGCCATGGCCGCGCGTCGTAGCCTCTGGAAGGTCCTCGCAGGCATGGTCCTCGCGTTCAGCGCTTTCGGCGTCCTCGTTTCGGCGTTGGGCCAAGCCGCCTCGGGCTTCAAGGCGGCTCTGGAGGGAGCTGGAGGCGCCGTGCTCATCGCGCTGGGGCTTCTGCTGGCGGTCCCCTCGCTCGAGCGGAGATTCGTGACGGCCATGTCCGGGCTACAGACCAAGGCCTCCAAGGCGGCCCGCGGCGCCGGCGATTTCGCGCTCGGCTTGTCGCTCGGCGCAGTATGGACCCCTTGCATAGCGCCCTTCATGGGCCTGGCCGCCGTCTCGGCGCTTGTGTCGGGCAACTTCCTGGACGGCTTCGCCATAATGTTGGCCTACGCCCTGGGCCTCGCCGTCGCGCTCTACGTCATCCTCAAGGCCGTGTCTAGATGGGGCAAAAAAGCCGCGGTGAAGTCCATGAAGTTGAGCAAATGGGGCAACAGGCTCGAGCTTATAGTCGGCGTCGTGTCGATAGCCCTCGGGGCCCTCTTGCTGGCCCAGGCGGCCGGCCTGGGCTTGTGGAGCGAGCTCTTCGGGAAGCTACAGAACCTCTTCGCCTAATCACTGAACGCCTGCGTATTCCTTGACGCGGGCCAGCAGCTCATGTTCAGGCGGCACCCCCACGAACTCCATATTGCCCATGGGGTCGCCCTCGCGCATGAGTATGACGGCGGGCACGCCGGTGACTCCATACTGGTCGGCTATGTCGGGGTTCTCGTAGGCCTCGACCATGACGGATACGACTTTCCCCTTGCTCTCGTAGGCGAACATATTGGCCAGCAGGACGGCGTAGGGGCAGTAGGGGCACGACGGAGTCACCACGGTCATTACGTAGACCTTCTTCTGGGCCTTCTCGGCGAAGGCCGCGAGCTCGTTTCTAGTCCTGGCCCTCAGGCCGGTGCGTTTAGTCGAAAGCCTCACGATCGTCTCTATGAACGCCCTCACCTCCTCGCCTAGAGGCGCCCCCCAGTATTTTATGAAGCCGTCGCCGAAATACACCGCGGGTATCCTAGAGGGCTCGACGCCGAATTTAGCCGCCGCCTCTCGGTCCTTAGCCACGTCGTATTTCCTTATCAACAGCTTCTCCGGCGGGGCCAACTGGCCCAGCAGGTCCAGAAGCTCCCCAGTGGGGACGCACCAATTGGTCTCCCTCCCTCCGCAGTCGTTGCTGTAAAAGAAGTTGACCTCGACAGGGGACTCCATCTGCGACAACGTCTCCTTTATGATCTCCTTGGTCTCCTCGTCGACCTCTATGTGCGGCACTTCGGCTGGCGCAGGTCCTATTGGCGTTGCTTCGGACATGGACGGACTATCCGTATGTCATTTTTTACTTTTTCGACCCTTCTTTCTACTCCTCTTCGATCTAGACCTCCTGGACCTCTTCCTCCGGCCTCTCCGCCTCCTCCGCCCGGATCTCGCCTCGCCCGCCTCGTCGACTATCTTCTTTATTGCGTCCAGTATCTCTCTGTATTTGGCCTCCAGGGCCTTGCCGACGGTCTGCGGATCCAAGTCGCTTTCGTTGGTCCATGCAGATATGTCCAGCAGAAGCCCCATGCCCTCCACGTAGCGCCACGGGTCGTGGGTCGCCGTCCTTATCTCCCTGACGACGGCTCCCGGCAACCTCTTGCCCACGGGTATCTGTGCGTATAGATACCCCAGCTCCTTGTCGTGGACGAGCCTAAAAACCAGGGGGCCTTGGATCTCGACGATTACCTCGCTCACCTATATTTTTCCGGCAGTGAGTTTAATAGTTTGCGTATGGCATCGACGCTTTGGGCGAACTTGGCCTTCTCGTCGACGCCCAGCTCCACCTCGAGCACCTTGACCGCGCCGCCTCTGCCCAGCACTATCGGCACCTCCACGGGCACGTCCGTGACGCCGTATTCGCCCCTAAGCACCACGGACGCTATCAGGGCCCTCCTCTCGTCCCTCTTCACGGCCTTGGCCATGAGGGCAACGCCCGCGCCGGGGCCCCAGTTGGAGGAGAAGCCCCTGAGCTCGGTTATCCTGGCGCCCGCCTTGACGGTCTCGTCGACAACCTCCTTCATCTCCTCGGGCTTGAGCAATCTATCTAGCGGCACGCCGTATACGAAGCTCCTGCTGGGGACCGGGAACATGCTCTCGCCGTGCTGGCCGAGGACTATCGGGATTATCGAGGCCGGCGATATGCCCAGCTTCTGCCCGGAGTAGAACGCCAACCTGCCGCCGTCTAGCACCCCGCTGAAGCCTATCACCCTTTCGCGCGGAAAGCCTGTGGCCTTCCACATGACGTACGTCATGGCGTCAAGCGGGTTTGTGGTCAGGATGATGACGGAGTCGGGGGCGTATTTGGCTATGTCCTTCCCTATGTTGTATACTATCTCGGCGTTCTGCCCCAACAGCTGTTCTCTGGTCATTCCGGGCTTCCTCGCGAGACCGGCCGTGACTATCACCAGATCGCTGCCTCTCATGTCGGCGTTGTCGTTGGAGCCCGCGTAATAGACGTCGAGTCCTAATATCGACGACATGTGGTTCAGATCGAGGGCCTCTCCCTGCGGAAGGCCCTTCACTATGTCGATTAGAACTATCTTGTTGTCTAGGCCCATCAGGCCCAGCATCGCGGCGGTCGTGGCGCCGACTCTTCCGCTTCCTATAACCGTTATCATGATGCTTGAAAACCGGCTTGTTTATAACAATCGACTACGACTCGCTACACCTCAAAGTTTGCCTCTTGATAAAACTCTTGCTGCGACTATTAGAGGATGCCAGACGGGCGCCGTCGCGGGCATATAGCCTATATCGGCGAAGAACAGATCCTCTATGGTTGCGCCGCGCTCGATCGCCACGGCGGCTATGTCCGCATATGCGGCGACTATATGGTCCCACCCGAGGGCTTGGACTCCCAAGATTCTCCCCGACTGATCGGCGAGCATCTTGACGTGTACCGGCGCGTAGCCGGGGTAGTACTGGGCCTTGGTCCTCGCCTTGATCACCGCCTTGTCGTACTTTATGCCGAGCCTCTGGGCCTCCTCTTCGCCCAGGCCGGTCCTCGCTATATATAGGTCGAAGAACTTCGTGACGGCGGTGCCCACCACCCCGGGGAACCTCAACGCCCTCCCCTTGACCGCGTTGCCGCCGGCGACTTGCCCCTCCTTGTTGGCCGAGGGGGCCAGCGGGATCCAGACCTTGCGGCCCGTGAGCCTATGCACCTTCTCGGCCACGTCGCCCGCGGCGTAGACGTCCGGCGCGGCCGTCTCCATGTACTCATTGACGGCCACCGCGCCCGTCTCGCCCAGCTTGGCGCCGGCCTTCAAGGCCAGATCCGCATCGGGCTTGACGCCCACGGCGAGTATCACCTTGTCCACCCTATATTCGCCCTTCTCCGTCACGACGGCCGAAACCCTCCCGCCCGATCCCCTAAACTCCACGACCTTCTCGCCCAGGTGGAGCTCGACGCCGCGCTTCTTCATCTCGTCGGCCACCAGGGAGGCCATGTCGGCGTCTAGGGCGGCGGGGAGAAGCCGATCCATCATCTCGAACAAGACCACCTTCTTGCCCAGGTGGAGAAGCGCCTCGGCCATCTCCACGCCGATGTATCCGCCTCCCACAACGCCCACTGTGGACGCGCCGGCGAGCTCCGATTTCAGCATCGGCACGTCGTCGGGCAACCTCACGGTCAATATGCCGGGTAGCTCGACGCCGGGTATCCTCGGCACCAGGGGCCTCGCCCCCGTGGCCACTATCAGCTTGTCCCACTGCAGAGTCTCGCCTCTGCCGCCTCTGACGACCGCCACCGTCCTCTTGTCGGGATCCACGTCTACCGCCTTGGCGTTTATCAGCACCTTTATATTCCTCTCCTTCTCGAACTCCTCGGGACTGTACGTCATGAGGCTCTTGTAATCGGCCACGACGCCGCTGACGGCGTAGGGTATGCCGCATGGAGCGTGGGTGATCATGGAGCCCGCCTCGATCATGACGATCTCGGCGTTGGGATCAAGCCTCCTGGCCCTCGCCGCGGCGGATGCGCCGGCTGCCCCTCCCCCGATTATAACCACCCTGGCCATACAGCCGGCGTATTATGTATTTAAATCAGTTGGCCCCTAGCCGCAACGGGCGTCCCTCAAATTCCGCTGGACGAACTGCTCGAAGACGGGGGCCACCGCGAAGCCGGGCAACGCCTCGGCGGGCCTCCCGTCGACGAAGGCGAACGTGGTGGGCGTGCCCATGACGCCCAGCGCGGAGGCCGTCAGCGCGAACCTCTCCACCTCGGCCTTGACGAAGTTGGCCAGATCTGCGTACTTGGCGCCCACATGCCTAAATATGGGATCGAACGCCTTGCAGTAGGGACACACCCTCCCGAAGAACATGACGAAGGCGACCCTACAGCTCTTGACGGCCTCGCCCAGCTCCTCCACGCCGCTCAGCTCGTAGCCGACGGGATACCTCGCCACACAACAGCGCCGGCTACCCGACGTCAGCAGCTGGAGGGCCTTCCTCCTCAGTATCGCCTCCAGCTCACTTGATGTGCTCGACCCCGTAGACATATATGCCGTCAACCACGCCCAGCCCTCCCTCGCGGCCGTGCGGCGCCGGCTTCTCGTCGCCGTGGAGCTCCGTCGCCCTCTGGATGTTGGCGGCGAACTGGCTGACGACGTCGCGGTCTATCCCCTCGACTATTATGTCCTCCTTGCCCTGCAGCTGGACCTTCACGGCCTTGGGTATCTCGAGGGCCATCTTGGACTTCCTCCCCAGGAAGTTCTCTATGGTGAGCTGGTTGCCCTGGACCTTGACCAACATGGGAAAGTGCGTATAGATGATCTTCAGCTTATACCGCCAGCCCCTGGAGACGCCCGTGAAGGCGTTCTTCAGCTCGCCCTTTATCGCGCCCAATATTGCGTACTCCCTCTTCCTGGCCCCGAAGACCTCCAGCACTATCTTGCCCTCAGACATGGATATAGATATCGGCACGTTCCTATAGACCCTCTCGACCGAGCCCAGAGGCCCCTTGACAACCACCCTGTAGTCGAACAGCCCTATCTTCTCCACGGTGGCCGAGATTCCCTGGGGTATTTCCAGCTCCTCTCTGGCGTAAGGCACGCGCACGGCCCTACGAAGAGGCCCCATTATAAATTTTCAGCCGAGGCGCAGCTCCCGACGGCGCGGCTCACGGACGCCTGCCGGAAGGCTGATGGCCCGCCTCGAGCGGCCGAGGGCCCCGGGAGATGAGCCACTCCGCCAGGCGTCTGAACGCCTTCCCCCTGTGGGACAAGGCAGACTTCTCCTCAAGGCTCATCTCTGCGAACGTCTTGAGGTGGCCGGCGGGCACGAAGATGGGGTCGAAGCCGAATCCGCCGGAACCTCTAGGCTCCGCGGCTATCGAGCCCTCGGCGACCCCCGTGAAGACCTCGACGGACTTGTCCACGCATATAGCCACAGCGGACTTGAAATGCGCCGACCTCCTCTCGATGCCCGCCATCAGCTTGAGGACGCCGGCTATGCCCAAGGTGCGGTAGACGTACTCCGAGTAGGGGCCTGGAAATCCGTTGAGGGCGTCTATGTAAAGACCGGCGTCCTCCACTGCGACGAGCTCCTCCCCCTCCTCGCACAGCCTCCTCGCAGCCGCCTCGGCCACGACCTCAACTTCGTCGGCCTGCACCTCGAGCTTCTCGACGTCCTTCTGCACGACCTCTATGGAGTACCTGCCGAGGATGTGTCTCGCCTCGGCCACCTTATGCTGATTGGAGGTCGCTAGATACACCCTCACGGCCGCTCCCCGACGGCCTTTAATATTGTTAGCGCCGCCCGAGCTTTAGGCGCCCTCCTCGCGGCCCCGTCCGTTAGGGCGAGGGCCCAGCCCCTAGGCTGGTCCGCGGCCTCCCTGTGAGGCATGAGGCCGACGGCGGGCTCAGTGTTGAGGAGGACGTGCGCCTCCTCGACGCCCGCCAGCGCGTCGGCGTGCTGGGGGCAGGCCACGGCCGTGAACCTGCCCTCCTCTTTGAACGCGACCTCCACTCAGAACATGCCGTTTCCGAACGTCCAGGGGTAGGCCGCTCACGCCCTGTCGGCGGCCGCCTACTCGGCCTACCAAGGCCTCTACTCTGAGGCAGTAATATCCTCAGCGGCCTCGGCCATAGCGCTTGCCGACGCGGGCCGCTTCAAGGATGCCGTCGAGCACGTCCGGAGGGCGGCGAGGGCCCTCTACGAGGCGGCCAGGGACGTCTTCGAGAGGGCCGGGGTGGCGGCGGAGAGGCTGGCGGAGCTCTTCGTCGGGGCGATTACGAGGGTTCTGGCCTGGGTAGACGAGCACAAGGCCCACCTCTTCCTGACGGCGGCAGTAGCGGCCGGGCTGGTGGCGGCCTCCGCCGCCATGAACCTGTGGGATCTCGTGGAGCTCCACAGGCTCGCCCACGCGGCGGCTGGAGCGCCGCTTTTCGCCGGGCTCGCCGACGCGGGCGAAAGGACGGCGGAGAGGTTCAGAGCCCTGGCCGAGAGGTACGAGGCGTGGAAGATACGCGAGGATCTCTTCGAGGAAATCCTCAAGGCTCCTCTAACATAAAAGGGAACCAAAAATGCCTTCCTGATGGGAACCGGGACACTTTGTTTGACAAGTTTTTCCAATCTCGAGAACATCTTGTCCATTTCCTGGAAGCACATAGCTCTTAACGCTAGGTCAATCTGCTTGTATCTCTCCTTATTTGCTATTGTCATCTGAGTAGATTTCGCAGATCTGGATTTTCATACTTTTTAAAAATGACATGCCAAAGTCGATGAGAAGTTCCTTTGCGCTGTTATGGTCCCTTTTGTTTAGAATAGTAATTTCTTTAACGGGAAGCGATCTAACAGCGACCTTCTCTATAAAATTGTTCTTCTTTTTATATCTTTTTATAATAGTCCCTTTATTTACACAAGCTTTCCTTGCAATTCCATTAATTTCCCTATTTTTCTTATTTTGTTTTCATGTATGGTATAAAACACAATGTAGTATATTAATATATCGTTTTGTCGATCGTTATTGATCGGTCAGTCAAAAAAAGTTAAATATTCCGTTCGCATGCAACATAATCATGGTAAATGACGAGAAGAGAAGTTTAAGGAAAGTGGGCCTTGACTTTGGCCTGATAAGCGGTGCTGAATGGTTGGTAATAATTGCGGCGTTTCTTGGAAGGTATCTGTTGCAGTTCTACCAAACATCAATATGGAATTTAGCCGAGTCCTTCGGTATGAACTCCTTTGAGGTCGGCATAGGATTCGCCCTCTTCACCGTCGCATTCGCAATAGCGGCATTCCTAATGCGTGAGTTTAAGCCCAGTCAACTCAAAGCCGTTGAATTGATCTCACTGCCGCTCCTTGGAATCACGATGCCGCTCTACATTGTAGTACATGGTTATGCAGAGGCATACACATTAATGACTATTGATGGATTCCTGAGCGGCATAATTATGGATTCCTTCATGACCATGGCTGGGATGGCGTCGGTGGAGCAGTGGAAGAGGCAGGTTGAGCAGGCGGCATTCTCATTCTGGGTTTCGTTGGCATTAATAGTGGCGCCGTTCACCACTGGTTACTTGCTCAGTCTCGGTATAAGGGAGCTATTCCTCATATTCGCGGTAATGGCTTTTATTGCAATGCCATTTGTCGCAGCACTTAGGGGTAGGTATGCATTGAAGTACATGGAGGCGAAGGGGCACGGTGGTAGGGCAAGCATAAGATCCCTGTTCAGAAGTAGGGAGTATAAATGGGCAATTGTGGCGGCGTTCACGTACACAATACCGTTCTTCATAATCATGAGTTTCGGGGGGATTTACGGCGAAATGCTGGGGTTATCTGCATCAACAGCCTTCTACCTACTTGCGGCAATGTTCGTTGGTGACGTGGTGACTAGGTTCATAATCAGGTTAAAGTCCCCAATACAGAATAGGAGGCCATACTTAGTGTTTGCGGTGACAATTGCGTTGGTGGCTGCTGTGTTCCTAGCCCTTAGCTCAGTCTCGGTAATATTCCTAGTCCTAGCCTTCCTAATCGCTGGAATACCTGATGGAATCTCCTGGACTCTGGGACTCCAGATAGCAAACACGGTGTTCAAGCCTGAGGAGATAGCGGCATCGACGTCATTCTTCAGCTCGGCGATGATGATAATGTCAGCCCTAATGCCCCTTGTGGGCTACATGGCATCCGTAATGGGATTCACCGTAACATTGTGGATATTTGCCGCAGTCACCGCCGTGTTCTTCATTATCGAATTGTTGCTTAGACCGGCAAAAAATGAGAATGTGCATGCATAATGAAAACTAGGAGTAAGGTGAGAACGTAGCACACGCAATTAGTTTTTGTTGTTCTTATTTTCTGGATATTTTTAGTTACATATGCCATAATCAGTGGATTCTCCTACGGACTTATTTTTCCAAACATAATGACAGCTACGGGTATTTCAGAAGACAAGAAGGTAAGAGAAAGAAAGCTGACTATTTATTCTCTTACTCTGGCAATAAGTCTAATCGGAGGTCCAGCCTTGGAATCTCTGATATTAAGATACTTCCCTTGAGAAAATGTTTCTATTGTCTCTACCAATTGTAATTCTACCAACAGCGATATCGCCCTTTCTTAAATTTCCAAAAGAGAATATCGACTGTGGTTCGGCGAGATGTACGCCACCGCTATTGCGGAGGACGGCTCCGTGGGGTTGGATAAGGTCGAGCCGGCCGTCGGAGGGGAGCTGGGCGGTGAGGCAACGCTCCTGCGCCTCGCCGCGTTGCGGCGACTCGACCAGCTTCTGTCCAAGGATCTGAAGTTCGGCGTGCGGACGTACGTGGGCGAGGGCATATACCGCATAGCCGCCACGGGCGAAGGTACCGTCAGGCTGATGCGCCTGTTGGCCGTCTCCGCGCCGTCGGCCGGCGGTAGGTACTTAAGCCCGAAGTTCAAGAGGTTCGTGGGGGGGGGCCAAGTGGCCGTGCGGCTCGACAGGGACAGCATAAGGCTGACCGAGGGCGGCCGCGTCGCCGCCGATCTGACCATCTCGGAGGGCGGCGTCGTGGTGAAATACAACGTCTATCTGCTTAGCGACAAGGTCGAGCTTCAATTCAGCTCGACGGACCGTAGCCGAGCCAAGCTCGCAGACGCCATAGCGAGGTGGCTCGCGGAGACGAGGCGGTGATCGGGCGGCGCGTCAAAAGACCGATGCGCCCAGGCCTGACGCGACGGCGTCCAGGACCGCGGCAAGCATAACCGTGTATGGATTCAGGAGATACCCTAGCGCCGCCCGAGCGCTGCCTGGGGCTTTCGATACGCCGACAGCATTATTTATAAAATGGTGAGTGGCGAAGAACGTGGATGTATTGTCGACGCCTCTGGCTGAGGTCGCCACCAAGAACGTGGTGACTATAGGCGAGAGGGAGAAGGTGATAGACGCCCTGCGCAAGATGGTCGAGCTGGACATTAGGAGGTTGCCCATAGTGAAGGACCGGGGCCTCATCGGCATAATAACGGCGTTGGATATCCTGGACGCAATATATTCATTGGTCGAGTCCGGCAACAAGTCCCTATACGGCGACGTCTATATGCGTCCCGCCGTGGAGTTCGCCACGCGGAACGTCATCACGGCGAGGCCCGACATGACTGTGGGCGAGGCCATATCCCTCTTCCTCAAACACAACTTCGGCTCCATGCCTATAGTGGACGAGGGCGGGGAGTTGATGGGCATATTCACCGAATGGGACGCCATGAAGATCGTGGCGCAGGCGGGGTTCCCCCACCAGGTCAGAGACGTGATGACGCGGATAGTGTACGTATTGACCAAATACTCCACGGTTATGGACGCGCTGGAGGGCATCACCGTGTATAGATTCAGGAGATACCCCATAGTGGACGAAAGGGGCAAAGTCATATCGATGCTGCACGTGAAGGACGTGCTGCGCTACCTCGCCGACGAGGCCACCCTCAACAAGGCCAGAGAGGGCGACGTGGACGAGATAGTCAACGAGTACGCCATCAATATAGCCAAGTCCCCCATATTCTTGACCTCGCCCGACGACTACGTGACGGATGTGGTCAGGAAGATGCTGGAGTACGACGTAGGCGGAGTGCCGGTCGTTGATAGGGAGAGCGGAAACGTGATAGGTATGGTCACCGAGAAGACGCTTCTCCTTCTTTTTGCCTGAGCACCGCGGCTAGGAAAAGGCCGGCGAACGCTATACCTAGGGCCGCCGCCACGGCGCCTAGGACTGAGGCAATGAGCCCCATGGAGGGGCTCAAGGCGACGCCCGCCGCCCCTCTCACGAGCCTGCAGTCGAGCCGCAGAGAGTTGAACTGTAGCATGTCCACGGGGCCTCTGCTCTGGCTGGACTGCGGCTGTTGATCGCAGTAGAGGCTGTAGCCAGGCGAGGCGACGTAAACCACAGCCATCTGCTGGTTCTGCCCGCAGGATATGGAGAACCCGTCTGGAGCCGAGGAGAATTGGCATGCGGAGAAGGGGTAGCTCAAGCCGACGACCGCCAGATAGCTCTTGGCGGCCGGCGGAAGGGCTATCCATGTATACGGGAGCTGGGGCAGGCCGTACCCGCTCCCGTTAACGGAGATGGTCGATCCGTTGATGACGACCGGCACCGTTGCATTGGGCCCAACGAGCACGTTGTAGATCTGCGAGGCCGAGGCGAGGGCGGCCAGCAGGGGCAGCAGATACACCAGGCGCATGGAGGCGGCGCGGGGCCGATTAATATATATTATTCTGCCAGTATCGGCGTATTCTCAAAATGTTTTTATTTCAGACAGTCCCCCCGCGTCGTGGCCTTCGCCGCGTTGCACGACGCCATCAAGGCGGCTCTGGCCGAGAGGGGCTTCGACGAGCCCACCGAGCCCCAGAGGCTCGCCATACCTCTGGTGCTGGAGGGCCGCAACGTCTTGATCGTAGCGCCGACTGGATCTGGGAAAACCGAAGCGGCCATACTGCCGGTGCTCTCAAAATTCTTGGAGCTAGGCGCCGCGGAGCCCGGCATATACATCCTCTATATAACTCCGCTCCGCGCCCTCAACAGAGATCTGCTGGACAGACTGAAGTGGTGGGGGGCCAGACTTGGCATTTCGGTCGACATGAGGCACGGCGATACCGACGAGGCCGATAGACAGAGGCAGAGCCGCAACCCGCCCCATATGCTCATCACCACGCCCGAGATGCTCCAGGCCATTTTGACCGGCAAGAGGCTGTTGGAGCACCTAAAGCAGCTGAGGTGGGTGGTGGTCGACGAGGTGCAGGAGCTGGCCGAGGACAAGAGGGGGGTCCAGCTCAGCGTGACGCTCGAGCGGCTTAGATACCACGTGGGCAGAGACCTACAGATGATCGGGCTCTCGGCCACCGTCGGCTCGGTCGACGAGGTCGCGAGGTTTTTATTCGGCGTTGGGAGGCCGTACGAGGTGGTGCAGGTCAACGTGGTGAGGCGTATGAGTCTGGAGATCGTGAGGCCTACCCCCGGCGACGGCGACCGCGCCGACGCCCAACGGCTGTCGATCCACGAGGACGTCGTGGCGCGTCTGAGGACCATAAAGGAGCTCGTGGAGGCCAATAGAGCCACCTTGATATTCGTCAACACGAGGAGCATGGCCGAGCTGCTGGGCTTCAGGCTGGCCCAGGCGTATCCCGACCTGCCCGCCTCTGTCCACCACTCCTCGCTCTCCAAGATGGTGAGGCTCTCGGTGGAAAGCGGCTTGAAGAGCGGCAAGCTGAAGGCGGTCGTGGCCACATCGAGCCTGGAGCTGGGCATAGATATAGGCCATGTGGACTTGGTTATACAGTACCTCTCGCCGCACCAGGTCGTGAGGCTCATGCAGAGGGTGGGCAGAAGCGGGCACAGGCTGACCTCGGTGCCCAGAGGCGTCATAATAGGGGACGACGTAAACGACGTCCTGGAGGCGTTCGAGATAGTGAGGAGGGCCAAGTCAGGCCTTCTGGAGGCCACCAAGGTGCCCTACAAGCCCTACGACGTGTTGGCGAACCAGGTGGCGGCCTTCCTCATGTTGAGGCCGCGGTGGAAGCTCCAGGAGCTCTACGAGGTCGTCAGGCGGGCGTATCCGTACAGAGATCTGACTCTGGACGAGCTCAAGAGGGTCGTCAAGTTCATGGACCAGCTGAGGCCGAGGCTGGCCCTCTACTTCGAGGAGGACGACGCGGTGGTGAGGCCGCGCAACAGAGGCTTCTACAGATATTTCTTCGAGACGCTCTCCATGATACCCGACGAGAGGCAGTACGCCGTGGTGGACGCCAAGACCGGCGAGCTGATAGGCACCCTCGACGAGGCCTTCGTGGCCGAGTACGGCGCCCCCGGGGTCAAGTTCGTGTTCAGAGGGAGGCCGTGGCTGATAACCGAGGTAGACGGCAGGGCCATAAAGGTCGTCGAGGTCGACGACCCGTCCGGGGCCATACCGAGCTGGGTCGGGGAGGAGATACCTGTGCCGTTCGAGGTGGCGCAGGGCGTCGGGGCCTTGAAGAGGGAGCTCAGATCGCTCGGCGATAGGGCTAAGGCCGCGGAGGCGCTGGTCCGTATGGGCATGTCGAGGTCTGCCGCCGAATATGCGGCGGACGAGCTGTATAAACAGCCGCCGGAGTATCTACCCGACGACAGGACCGTGGTGATCGAGCAGTTCGCGGAGAACGTCGTGGTGGTCCACGCCCACCTCGGCACGCTCGCCAACAGGACGCTCTCGAAGCTCCTGGGCGAGCTGTTGATCAGAGATATGGACGCGCCGGTGGGCTTCCACCAGGACCCCTACTCGGTCATAATACAGTCGTCGCGAGGCCTTCCGGCGGACGCCGTGGCGGCGGCCTTGAGGAGGCTGGCCGACCTCCAGCCCGTGGAGCTCGCCGAGCTGGTGAAATCCGCGTTGATCAAGTCGGGCTCGTTCAAGAGGAGGTTCCTCCACGTGGCCAAGAGGTTCGGCGCCGTGGACAAGGAGGCCGATATATACAGCGTCAGCATAGGGAAGCTGGTGGAGGCCTTCAGCGGCACTCCCGTGTTCGACGAGGCCTTGAGGGAGGCCCTGGAGCAAGACCTAGACCTCGACTCGCTCTGGCGCGTCCTCCAGAGGATCAAAGACGGCGCGATCTCCGTGAAGGTCGCGAGAGGCCCGACCCATCTGGGCAAGGTGGCCTACGATAAGCTGGCCCACAGGCTCGAGATAATACCGCCGGAGCGGCTGAGGAGGCTTGTCCTGGAGAGCGCCAAGGCGAGGCTCCTGAACACGACGATGTTGTTCGTATGCGCCGACTGCGGCTGGACCGGCCTGATGAAGGTCGGGGAGGTCTACGACGTGAAGTGCCCCAAGTGCGGCGGCAGGCTGGGCGTCGTGAGGTATGTCTCCACGGACAACTTGGAGAGGGAGGTGCGGCGGAGGTCGGAGGAGGTCGTTAAGAGCAGAGGGATACTGGAGAGATACGGCTGGAGGGGTCTGTACGCGCTCGCCAGCAGGATACCCATTGACGACTTGGAGGCCGTCTTGTCGAAGGCGGACGGCGCCGATATCAACAAGCTTACCGAGATCCTGATAGAGGGCGAGAAGGAACACCTCAAGGCCAGGTTGCTGGAGGCCTAGCGGAGGCCCGGCCCACGCCTTGAGGCGGACGCGCCAGAGCCCGGCGGAGCAATAATTAATAGCGTCTTGAGCCGGCTCGTGGAGGTCGCGTTGGTGGGCGAGTTCAGGCCGAGGATGTTGGTCCCGCCGCCTCTAGCCGTGGCTGGGGGGTTCAGAATAGCCGAGCTGGTGGCGCTGGCGGCGTGCGACAAGGCCGACCGAGCCACCATCTACCTCAGGGGGAGGGATCTGGGCCTCCCGCTCTCCCTGCATCGGCACTGCAGGTTGGAGCTGAGATACGGCGAGATACCCGCCGACGTGGCGAAGATAGATGTGTCGGTGGCCCCCTATCTGCTGAAGGCCAGCTCTGTGGAGTGCGGGGGCAGGCGAGCCGATCTGGGGCTTGGCGGCGGGACCCTCAGGGACTGCGAGCCTCTGGAGACATACGCCGACCTCGTCGCAAACAACGTGGAGATCATGAAGTGGGCCATAGCGCGGCTGAAGGAGCTCGGCATAGAGCTCCTCAGGGGCGAGGTGGGCGGGGTCGTGAAGGGCGATGCCGTGATATGGGGGAAGACCCGCGAGTACACCTACGTCGTCGGGCCCGCCGTCGTGGGTCCCGAGTCGGAGGTCCTCCCCTTCTCATACATAAGGCAGGGTACGGCGCTCTACTACGGCGTGAGGGCCAGGGACGAGGTCAAGAACTCCATAGTGGACGCCTACACCTACAAGGAGCACCACGGGTATCTAGGCGACAGCTACGTCTCCGCCTTCGTCAACTTCGGGGCAGGCACAACGGTGTCGAACCTCAAGAACACATTGGGGCCCATAAGGCCCAGCTACAGCGCCAGAAGCTACGCCAAGCTGGGCCCCGTGGTGGGGGAATTCGTCAAGACGGCCATAGGCACGTTGATCTACGGCGGCAAGCACATAGGCCCTCTATCCCACGTCTACGGTCTGGTCGACGTCGACGTGCCTCCACTGACCATATACAGAAACGGCGAGATGCGGGCCGTGGACAGATCGAAGATCTTCCAGCTACTGGAAAGGGACCTGTCGAGATTCGGCCTAGGCCAGAAGTCCAGGGATTACCTAGAGGCGTTGGAGGAGCTGGCGGCGAAAACGTAAAAACCGTCCTGCGCCCACCCGGCATGGGGCGTACAGGCTGGTTCATCCTCCTGATCGCCTTCTCCGCGGGCGGGCTGGCGGCATCGGCGTTGGTTCTCTACCTATGGTACGTGCTCGGCAGGCTGCCGCCCGGCTGCTACCTCCCCCAGGCAGTGCTCCCTGGCGTCACCGTCGACTGCGCGACGGTCCTGTCGAGTCCCTATGCACATATAGGCCCGATCCCTCTGGACGGCTTGGCCGCTGTGTGGTTCATCTTGAACATAGGATTGGTCGCCGTCTACTTCCGCACGTTTAGGGACGGCTTGCTCACGGCGCTTTTCTACTGGAGGCTTGTGGGCATCGCGGTGTTGCCCTATCTCCTCTACGTGGAGCTGGCGGTCCTCAAGGCCTTATGTCTATATTGTACTATAATGCATGCATTTATAATAATAGATTTTATTCTAATTTCAATATTTTTGAGAAAGGTGAATATATTAAGGGGATAGGCCGGCCGCGCTGGGACGTAGAGATAGGCGAGGGAAAAACAGGGTTTGAATTTAGGCGTCTGTTTTTCCTTATTTCTTCTTGCCTATCAGCCTCCAGACCTTGATGCCCGTGTAGGGTGAGGTGGCCACCGCGAATATCATGGGGCCGCGGGCGGTGTTCTTCTCCACGGTCTCGTACTTGTCCGTCTCGAACGCCTGCTTAGCCTTGATGTCGTAGAACTTCAGCTTCTGCGGCATGCCCAACTAAACGGCGTTGCTTATACGTCTATCGGACAAAACAGCCCCGTAGGCGGGACGTTGACGGCGCGATGCAGGTCGCCGTCGAGGAGGGCCGTCCGACCTTCTCCCGCGACCCGCGGATTTCGCCGCCGGCTGGAGGCCACGGGCCGGTTCGACCGCCTCCGTGAATCTGCCGACGGCGGATTACGGCGAACATGGGCGCCCCGGCTCAAGAGGGGGCACGACGCCCAATGGCCAGAAAAGGTTATTAGTGGCGAGTTTACTGCGGAGCATGGGCGGAAGGCAGAGGACTAGCCTGTTCATGACGACCGAGGAGGAGGCCAAGAAGCTGGGAATAGAGGCCTCCTCCGAGGCCGAGGGCAAGAAGGAGAAGAAGTGAGGAGGCGGATCGAACCTATTTTTCAGCCTTTGTGGGCTTCCCTACGCTACATATATTTGCGTAGTTGAGCAGAGCCAACACGGCGAAGATGGCCTCCTCTGTCCTGACGGTCTCGGTGCCTTGCCTCGGTATGAAGTTTAGAAACAGGCCCTTCAGCTCTATCCCCTCGATCCTCGCTATCTCGTCTACGCCGGCCTTAGGGCCGCCGAACACCACCAGGGTGCGGCCTACGGGTCTCGGCAGGCCTTCGCACACGGATCTGCCCTCTCTGCCCGTATAGATGGCAGTGTCGTAGCCCTCCGCCAGTTGCTTGAAGGGCTTTACCTCTACCCTGTAGCCCCAGTAGTCCGGCGGCCTCTTGACGACCACGGCTCTATACGTGTCGGGCCGGCTGGTCTCGGCCTCGATCCTCACGATGAGGCGGGAGCCTATTGGATACGGCTTGGGGATCTTGGCGTACTTCCCCCCGCCTATATACACGAGGGAGTAGTATCCGTCCCACCTCTCGACGACGCCGTCCACGACATCTCCCGCGGAGGGCTCTCTAGGAGGCATGTGGCTTGGTATCCTCAGCGGAGGCAGGAGGCCGGCGAGCTTCAGCCTTCTGTCCAGCTTGAAGAGCCGCCTCCTCAGATGGGGAGGCGTAGACGCGTACTCCAGCAGTAGCTTCATCAGCTCCACCTCCTCCCAGTCTACGCCTTCGCCGTAGGTGTAGATAATAATCGTCTCGGCTCTAAACACGGCGGCACCCCTGGCTATATAGCCCAGCTTCCTGACCTTGCTCTCGTCGTCAGGCGCCTCGGCCAACACGTCGTGAGGTATGGCGATATCCACGTGGCGACCTGCCCGATATAAAAAGAGCTATACCTCTTGCTCCTCCAGCTCGTCTATTATGCTTCTCAACTCGTCGAGGGCCTCCTCAGCCGACTCGCAGTCTTTTTCCTCCACGGCGGCCTCCAGCTCGTCGGCCACGTCCCGTAGCCTCCTGGCTAGTCTATCCCGGCCGGCGGCCGACATACTACTGGCTTAACACGCGCTTCAAGCCCGGATACGCCTCCATCAATCCCTCCTGCAGTATCTGCGTGTAGTAGCCCAGGCCTATCTCGATGAGCAGTATGAGGCCTATCCCCGAGCCCCATACGCCGAAGATGTCGCCGATAGCGGCCAACGTGCCCGCTATCATCCCGCTGAGCAGTATAAGGGTGTTTATGGGCCTTCTGAGGACCCGCGCCATGATCCTCTCGCTCTGCCTGAAGCCCGGCACGTGGAGGCCCGATTGGGTCAGGCTCTTTGCGTACTCGTCGGGGCCGATGCCACCGATCTGCCCCCACAGCCACGCGAACGCGGTGGCCAGAGCGACGTAGAGCAGGATGTGAAGCACCACGTAGTCGGGGGTCAGTATTCTGGCGGGAGTCATGGCGGTGAGCAACACGGCGAGCGTTGGGGATATGCCGCCGGTCAGCGCGGCCACGCCCGCCACCAGCTGCTCGGCCAGGATGAGGGAGTAGGCGGTGAATATTATGGGTATGACGGATACGTACATGAACCTCAGAGGTATGTTTATCCTGAAGCCCCAATACTGCGTGTAGGCAGCCGGTATGTTGACGTGCATCTGCTCTATGTAGACCAATATATATGCGAGGACCAGCGTGGCGGCGAGGCCCACTACGTCAGGCAGAGATATCGAGGGCGGCACCTGTCTGAACAAGAGGTCGAGGAGGCCCGGGGAGGCTCCGTGCAACGTGTTGTACACGGCGACGGCCAGAGCCGGCACGAAGCCCAGCGGGAGCTGCATGGCCGGATAGTCGGCGGGATTGACGTTGGGGAACGTCGGCATGTTCCAGGAGAAGAGGTCCACGAAGAACGTCCTGGTTATCGAGAGGAGTATTATCAGATTTATCGCGCTTCCGCCGAAGCCCCACCCCTTGGCTATCATGTCGTCCAGCAAGATCACTATCTGCGTGGCTATGAGCAGTTGGACGAACACGGCGAAGGCCTCGAGCGGCGTCAGCTGGCCGAATGTGCCCGTGGCTATCGTGGCCGCGGTCTCGCCGGCGGCCATGACCAGAGCCAGGAGCTTCTGGAAGGCCGAGAACCTCAGCCTGTCCTTCTTGTCCTCGAGGTCGAAGGGCAGGAGCTCGGAGAACTGGAGGATCTCCATAATTATCCCGGCCACGACTATGGGGCCTATGCCCAGCTGTGCCCACGTCCCGAAGGTGGTGCCGAATATCGTCGACACCAGCGGGTTGTAGAAGATGGACGCGGCGGCGCCCGTCGGCGTAGTTCTGTGTATCCCCCAGAGGGGAGTAATCGTCATTATTATATAGACAAGGGCCGCCAGCGCCGTCCACATCAGGCGGGTGGACAGAGGCAACGCCTTCTTGGGCCTCTGGACCGTTATAAGCCGTTCCAGTATTGGATCGAGAAAGTCCATTACCTATGGACGGCTCCGTGGACTATGCGGACCTCGCCCCCGGCCTTGGCTACCTTCTCGACGGCGTCGCGGGTCGCCACAGGCGTGTAGACTATCAAGGGCCTCGACACCCTCCCGCCGCCCAACAGCTTGTTGTAGCCCAGCTTGGGCAGATCAACGACGTACCGCTCGCCTTCCTTGACGGCGGCGCCGCGGCTCTCCATCTCCTCCAAGAGCTCCTCCAGCTTGCCCACGTTGATGGGCCTCCACGCGACCGATATCGCTTTGGGCTGCTTGAAGCCGTGTTTGCCGTAGAATGGCCAGCCTGAGGTCTCCTCGGCGTGTACCATCACGAAGGACCACTTGTGTTTATGGAAGCCCACCATGCCCTTGCCGCCCGACGAGCCGCTCTTCCTGTGCTGGCCGACTCTCCCCCATCCGTGGGTCCTTGTGCCTCTTCTGTACTTAACGGCCGGCTTAAAACGGCGGACCATCGCTGAACTTTATTAGCCCCTATATAAGCTTGACTCTATGGAAGAGCTCTCGAGGGCGCTCGTCCAGCGCATGAGGTGCCCGAGGCTCGTGCCTACGGGGGAGGGGCCCCGTCGCCTAAATCCGCCGACAGGCCCACTGGAGCGGCCGGACCCTCCCTGGGCGATCCGAGGATAGGTCGATGGCGGTAGGCCGGATGCTTGCCGTGCGCGGGGACCGGCGGGATGTCCGCGGTCGATTTCCCAGCCCGTTTCTATTCAGGGCTCTACACGCGGCGGGGCCTCTCCAGCCATCCCTACGGCGTCTTGAGGGGACGGCGGAGACCGAGATTAGCGTGTATACACAACCTCGGCGGCCGAGCGCGCCGCCGGGCGACGGGACGGCCGCAGAGGAGGCCGCCAACCGCCCGCCTTGGCTGAAGGCGGAGTTGGAGATCACGAGACCAAGGGCCATCGTGGCGCTCGGAGGGGCGACGGGGCTCGCCGTATCTAGGGCGTTGGGCTCCAGGCCGCCTGAGTCAGTCCGCGGCGCCTTCGCCGGCGGGTGGTAGTCCGTGTAGAGCCTCACGGACGCCACCTCGCGGTGCAAACGTGGGCGGGCGACCGAGGGCAGTTCTCGATGCGGCGAGGACCTACGCGCGACGTCAGTAGGGCTTCCAGATCTGCCTCTGCCTCTGCCTTGCCTTGAGGAAGACGTAGAGGTAGTTGCTTATCAGCTCGGCGCATTTTATACCCCTCTCGCCGTTTTCGCCGAAGGCCTGGCTTTCCAGGCAGACGACGCATTTGCTCACGTCCTCGGGGGGCTCGACTCCGGCTATCTCCTTGACGAGCGCGGGCAACCTCTTTATGACCTGGAAATGGCCGTACGGGTCGTAGCCCAGGATCCCCTTCGCCAGCGCCTCCACGGACACGTACGCGTTGTAGCAAGCAGATCTATGATCGCCCTCCTCAAAGGCTGAGATGGCGTCGTTGAGATGCCTCACGTGTCGTTCGTACCACTTGGGATGCATCATCATGCCGAGAGTTCGCTTTCTATAATTAAACTTTTTCGTAGAATTGAGATGCGAATTTTACGTCGTGCACGGCCGCGAGGTGTCTCGCGGCGTCCTTTATGGAGAAGAACCGCTTGCCGCATTTCCTACACGCTATGTGCCTAACCCCTCCCTCCTCCACGATCTGGAGGTAGGCAGACAGCTCCTTAGGCACGTCCATATAACCCCTGACACGTCCATATTTGTGGTTGTCGCAGGCGTCGACGAGGCGGGGCGCGGACCCGTCGTGGGGCCCATGGTCCTCGCCATAGTGGCCGGGGACGGAGAGGCCTTGAAGGCCCTTGGCGTCAGGGACTCCAAGACTCTGTCGCGGAGCGCCCGAGAGAGGCTCTACCCGCTTATCCTGAAATCCGCGAAGTGTGTAAACTATGTAGTTGTAGAGCCGTACTTGATAGACAGATGGACGGCCTCCCACAAGCTCAACTTGCTGGAGGCCGAGGAGGCGGCGGAGCTCATGCGGATATGCGACGCCGACGTCTACTACGTGGATAGCCCCGACCCCAAGCCAGAGCGATTCGCGCAACTCCTCTCGAGGATGGCCGGGCGCAGGATCGTCGCCATGAACAAGGCGGAGCGCATACCTCAAGTGGCGGCCGCCAGCATAGTGGCCAAGGTCGTCAGAGACCGCTTGGTGGATATGCTGAAGGCCGAGATGGGGGATTTCGGCTCCGGCTATCCCTCAGACGGCAGGACCATCGCCGCGTTGCGCGCCAGCAAGATAGCCCGCGAATGCGTTAGGCACAGCTGGAGCACATCTAGGAGACTACGGGGCGGCGATCTTGACGGCTGGATGTCGAAGTAGGATGTCGGCCGAAGGCCGCGCCAACCGTCGGGCCTTTAGGGGCGCCGAGTTCCGCGAAGCCGCTTCCCGAACGCGCATCGTCGCTCGGACGTCATCGCAAGCCGGCCTCCATCGCGCTGAGCAGTACGTCCATACTCGCCGCGTGGAAATTTTCGAAGCCGCCTCGAAATCCTCTAGACTGCGTGGACCGGCGCGGCCTGCGGCCCTCGACCCACCGAGGAAGAGGTCTCAACCGCCTTCATAATATGCTAACATCCGCCTATGGAGCGAGGTTGCTACGGATTTCGCAGAGAAGTAGTGGCATACGAGGCCTGGGGAGGCGGGGCCTCTGGGCGTAGACAAATACGAGAGGCCGGCACGGGGATCGAGGCGGAGCCCGTGGCAAATGTTTAAATATTGGCCGGAACACGGTACGGCGATGAGCGCCGTAGATCTTTCTATGTGGGAACCGAGGACGCGCCTCGGCCAGCTGGTCAAGGAGGGGAAGATAAGGTCTGTAGACGAGGTGTTCGCTGCCAATATGTTGATAAAAGAGCCGGAGATAGTCGACGCGCTTCTTCCCAACTTGAGGCAGGAGCTGCTCAGCATAAATATAGTCCAGAGGCAGACGGACGCAGGGGAGGTGAGCCAGTTCCAGGCCGTCGTCGCTCTGGGCAACGAGGACGGCTACGTGGGCATAGGCATAGGCAAGGCGCGCCAGGTCAGGCAAGCCATAGAGAAGGCCGTCAGAGAGGCGAAGCTCAACATAACGCCTGTCAGAAGGGGGTGCGGCTCCTGGAGGTGCTCCTGCGACGAGCCCCACTCGGTGCCCTTCGTCGTCGAGGGCAAGTCCGGCAGCATCGTCGTCAAGCTGATACCGGCCCCCAAGGGCGTAGGGCTCGTGGCGGGCGACGTGGCGAAGGCCGTGCTCAGGCTCGCCGGGATAAAGGACGTATGGACCAAGACGTTCGGCGACACTAGGACCACGCTGAACTTCGCATTGGCTACGTACAACGCCTTGAGGAATACATATAGGTTCAAGACATGACCGCGGTGGCGGAGAGCCAAGCCGAGAGGGCCGTATATCCGCGATACGCCGTAATCAGGCTACGCGGCGTAGTCAACACGCCTAGGGAGGTCGAGGCCACGTTGGGCTACCTCAGGCTCAGGAGGAAGTTCGTGATGTCGCTTGTGGTAGCCAAGCCGAATATAAACGGCATGCTGGAGAAGGCCCAGAGCTGGATCACCTGGGGCGAGATAGATGCGGACACGTTGGCCCAGGTATTGGCGAAAAGGGGAAGGATCGTCGGGGACAAGCCTCTGACCGAGGAACATTTGAGGAGATATGGATGGCAGAGCTTCGAGGAGCTGGCCCTCGCCTACGTCTCGGGCGAGATAGAGAGGGTGGCTTGCCCCAGGAGGGGCACCTGGCCTAGGAGGGACGGCAGAACGCTCTGCGTGCCCTACCTGAAGCCGTTCTTCAGGCTGCACCCGCCCGTGGGGGGCTTCAAGGACGTCAAGAAGAGCTTCGCCGAGGGCGGCGACCTAGGCTACAGAGGGCCGGCGATAAACGAGCTCATAGCTAGAATGATCTAGCTAAAAACAGCGGTATCGCAACCCCTACTGCCTCAACACAAGCCCCTTCCCCGTCTCGATCTCAAGGTCGAAGGCCTTACGGCTGTGGTTCGTCATCCTCATCTTGACGACTATGAGGTGCCTTCTGACCTCCCTGGCCGTCTCGACGTCGTCCATCCAGATGTGGATGATGCCGTCGGCTATATGCTCGAGCCCGAATCCGTAGGCCTGGCCCGTGGTGGGCGCGTATTGGCTTGTGAGCAACGCCGTAACGTTATCTCTATGCGTCGCTATTTTCAGCTGATATGAATACTTCCGCGCCATCACCGGCCTGTCGACCCAAAAAGCCGACATGGAGTCTATCACGAGCCTCACGTGGCGCTCCGGCGTCCCCCTCTCCTTGGCCACCTCCAAGATCGAGTAGGCCTCGTTTATGGCCTCTATGAGCGTATCTATGGAAAGGGCGGCGTAGCGCCTCACCTTCTCGGGGCTCTCCTCCCTCGCCTTCTCGGTCATCTGGCGCGCCACCTTGAGCAAGCCGAAGATGTCAACCACCACGATCTCGGGCAGCTCCTCAGGCTCCCTCCTCCACGCTATGTTGTACATTCTGTACCTGGAGAAGTCCATGCCCAATTGCCTCGCCTGGGTCACCACGTCTTTATATTCCTGCTCCGTCGTCACGTAGACCACCGGGTCGCTTGCCTTGAGCCCTGCGTAGGCGAAGTGCATGCAGAGTATCGACTTGCCGACGCCCGGCTCGCCCGTGACGACGACCCAGCTCCCCTTGGGGATGCCTCCCTCTAGGGCCTTGTCGAGCTCCTCCACGCCTGTGGATATCCTCTCGATCTCGGACACCGATAAAAGGTCCGTGATGGTTTTATTGGTTTCTGGTCCAGAGCTCTATTATCTCGGCGTTCGACAGCACCGGGAAGAGGCGCGCCATATTGGACAGGGACCTCTCGTGGGCGGCCCTGTCGGCTGAGGACACGGCCTCTCTGGCCACCACCGGCAGATATCCCAGCGCCTGCGCGTGGCGGGCCGACGTCTCGACGCCTATGTCGGTGGCTATGCCGGTGAAGACTATGGTGGTTATCCCCGCGTTCCTCAACAACAGCTCGAAGTTGGTGCCGACGAATATGGAGGTGGTGTTCTTGTTTAGCACCACGTCTCCGTCGCGCGGATAAACCTCCTTGTGTATATCGCCGGGGTTCCAGCTCCTCCTAAACGGCGACGCGAACCTCTCGGGAAACGGGGTGATCTTGGTGTAGACCACGGGCACGTCCAGCCGCCTGGCGGCGTCCACGAGCTCCTTCAGCTTGGCCAGAAACTCCTCCTTGTTGAATATGGCGTTCACGAGGGCCTCCTGGACGTCCCAGACCACCAGCACCGAGCTGCTCCGCCTGATGAACCTCTTCAGCTCCTCGGGGTTCTGCATTGAGGATACCTCAGCCCAGTTTTAAATATTCGGCGTTGGCCTCGCGATACGCCTCCCGGAGCTCGTCCAACGCCGAGGTGTATATATCCAGTTTGGCCGCCGCCTCGTTCAGCTCGGCGACGGCGCTTGCGAGCCGCCTAAACCTCGCCTTCAGCTCCTGGGCGCGGCCCCTCCCCCTCCTCATGTCCGCGGCCAGTCTCCTCAGCCCTCCGGCCAGCGCGGAGGCCCTCGCGTCCACGGCCCTCCTCACCATATGCCTGACCGCGTTGTACTGATCGTCGGTGAGCCTCAGCACCGCGTATTCGAGGAGGGGGCCCGTGCCCTTGGACTCCCAGCGCTCTATCAGCTCGCGTTTAGCCGCGCCGAGGGCCCTGTCGACCCTCTCCTCCGGCTCCCAGGTGATGGCCACGCCGGGCGCCACCTCCACGTGGCGGATGTCCCTCAGGATCCTCGCGGCTAGGCGCTCGTCTGTGGAGTGCACCAGCACCAGCAACACAAGCCCTTGGGAACGCCCCCAGTTATATACCAACTCCCTTCACCTTCACGGCCAGGGCGTACACCTTCGAGCCGTCCTTGACGCCGGGCGAGGACTCCACCCCGCTGGCCACGTCCACCATATAGGGCTTGAACTTCAACACATGCTCCACGTTGTCGGGCGTAATCCCGCCGGCAACTGCGACTCTGCCCAACGTCGAGACGGCCTCAATCAACTCCAGAGGCAGGCGTAGGCCGTAGCTGTAGACGGCGCCAGATCCCTTCACCGCGTCCACCAAGACGTACTCGTAGCGGCCGCCGGCCAGTTGAGCCGCCCTCCGCAGAACGTCGTCCCTGCCGAAGAGCACCACGGGGGCCAGGGCCACGCCTCTCCTCCGCGCCGAGTCCTCCACATCGGCGCCGAATATCTGCGGCATCTGCGCCACGGGGAAGTCGTAACGCGCGGCGAGGTCCACGGCCCGCGCCGGATCGTACGAGTCGAAGACCGCGACGGGCTTCGCCCTGCCCAGAACCGACGCCAGATCCCTCGCCAAGTCGGGCGTCGTCCTCCTCGGCGATTTGGTCTCCGGATCCACTATAAAGCCGGCGTAGTCGGCCACCCTATCCACGAGCTCGACGTCCGAGCGCCTCGTCAATCCGCAGATCTTCAGAAGCGTCACGGCCTGCTCGCCCTCACGACCGTCTCCACGTGCCGCGCAGCCAGGCCGGACTCTATGGTCCGTAGGGCCAGCTCGAGGCCATCTCTGACGTCTCCCGCCAGGCCCGCCACGTATAGGGCGAGCGCGGCGTTCACGGCTATGGCGTATTTGGCGTCGCGGTCCTCCCCCCTCAAGCCTCTCAACGTCTTGGCCACCGACTCCTCCCTGGTGTCGGCCCTGGGCGTTCTGCCCCGCGGCACGCCTAGATCCTCGGGGGCGAGCTCGTACTCCTCCACCCTGCCGCCCTTCATCTCGGCGACCGCCGTGGCGCCCTCTATGGAGGCCTCGTCGATCCCCGGCTCGCCGTGCACCACCAAGACGTGCTCCAGCCCCAGCCTGGCGGCGGCCTCGGCCACCACCGGCATGAGCCGCCTCTCCGCCACCCCTATTATCTGTCTCCGCACCTGTCCGGGATTGGCCAGAGGACCCACTATGTTGAAAATGGTTCTGTACGGCAACTTCTTGCGCACGGGGGCGACCCGGGAGAACGTGGGATGGTAGGCCGGCGCGAATAGGAAGGCGAACCTAGACCTCTTGAGGGCCTCGACGGCCTCGGCGGGCTTCAGGTTTATGTTGTAGCCGAGGGCCTCGAGGAAGTCGGCGCTGCCCGTCGGGCTTGTCACGGACCTGTTGCCGTGTTTGAGCACGTAGGCGCCGGCGGCAGACGCCACGAGCGCGGCGGCCGTCGAGAGGTTTATCGTCCTCTGGCCGTCGCCGCCTGTGCCCGCCGTGTCTATCGCCGGGAGGTCCACCTCGACCTTGACGCAAGTATCGCGCGCGGCTCTGGCGAAGCCCGCCACCTCCTCCGGCGTCTCGCCCCTCACCCTCATGGCCGTCAGCACGGCCGCTATCTCCACATCGCTCAGCTCCCCTCTCAGCATGGAGAGGGCGAGCGCGTAGCTCTCCTCGTAGCCCAAGGTCCCCCCCTCGCCGAGCTTTCTAAGCGACATGGGCCTTCTCGTATGCGTCCACGTCCAGGAGCCCGTGCCCCGATAGGTTGAACGCTATGACGGAACCCGGCGGAAGCTTCTTGGCTAGGTCCGCCACGGCCCTTATCGCGTGGGAGCTCTCCGGAGCCGGTATTATGCCCTCCGACCTCGCGAACGCGACAGCCGCCTCGAACACCTCCTCCTGCCTATAGGCCACGGCCTCCACCAGGCCCAGCCTCTTCAGTATCGAGAGGCTGGGGGCGGCTCCGTGGTAGCGGAGACCCGCGGCGTGTACAGCCGGCGGGACGAAGTCGTGCCCCAACGTGTACATCTTTATCATGGGCAAGACCCCGACAGCGTCCGGGAAGTCGTATCTGTACTCGCCCGCGGTGAGCTTAGGCGCCGCGGCGGATTCGGCGGCCAGGAACCTCGTCCTCCCGAAGCCCTCGCCCCTCAGCTTCATGCCTATCATGGGGTAGGCGAACCCCCCGAAGTTGGAGCCTCCCCCCACGCAGCCCACGGCGTAGTCCGGCTCCTCAGGCATCTGCCTGATCGCCTCGAGCCCTATGACCGATTGGTGTATCAAGACGAACTCCAGCACGCTGCCCGGCAGATACCGCCTCCTTTCGCCCGCCAGCGTGTACTCAACCGCCTCGGATATGGCTATGCCTAGGGAGCCCGGGTGGTCGGGCCTGTTGAACTTCCTCCCGGTCTCGGTCACGTCGCTGGGGCTGGGGTAGACCGTGGCGCCGTACGTCTTCATGAAGGCGACCCGCTGCCTCTTGCTGTTGTAGGAGGACCTGGTCATGAACACAACGGCCTTGAGGCCGAAGAGGGCGGCCGCCAGCGACACCGCCATGCCCCACTGCCCGGCCCCCGTCTCCGTCGCGACCTCATCGGCCCCGTCCAGCTTGGCGTAGTACGCCTGGGCGAGCGCCGTGTTCAGCTTATGGCTTCCGACGGGCAAGGCGCCCTCGTACTTGTAGTATATATGGACCTTGAGCCCGAGCCTCCTCTCGAACCCCTCGGCCCTCCTGAAGGGGGTGGGCCTACCCATCCTCGCGTAGGCCTCCCTGACCTCCTCCGGTATCGGGATCCACCGCTCTGCGGTGAATTCTTGGTCTATCAGCGCCGAGGGCAGAATTTTCGTAAGCAACGCAATTCTGCTGTCCCCCTCGTCCGGATCCTTGGGAGGGGGGAGCGGCGCGGGGAGATCCGCGCCTATGTTGTACCACCTATCCACCCCGACGACATGGGGCCGAGTACCCGGCTCTATTTAAGCTTTGCCGTCCCTATATAGACGGCCAATATGCCGAGCAGTATGAGCGCCGATCCGACCACCTGATCCGCCGCGGGGACGGCCCCGAAGGCCAAATAGGAGAAGAGGTAGGAGAAGACGGGGACCAGCAACGACAGCTCGCCCACCTTCACCGGGCCCAGCTCGCGCACGGAGCGGAACCACAGAAGCCAAGCCGCGCCTTGGGCCAACACGGCCAACGCCGTCAACAAGAGAGCGGCCTTGACCGTGAAGGACGATCTATAGGCCAGGGCGGCGAACGGCAACAGGAACGCCGCCGCCGCGCCGTTCATGGCTGCAGTGGTGGACGTCGGCGGCCTCCCGGCCAACCATTTGCTGTAGACTACCGTGCCCAACGCCCAGATAAAGCCGCCGAGTATGGGCAATAGGTCGTAGAGGCCTACGCCGCCTCCAACCGCCGAGATCGCCACGCCGAGTACTCCGAGGGCCACGCCGAGGATCTCGTTGGGCCTTACCCGCGTCTTCAGGGCCATGGCTGAAAGGACTATAAGGAATAGAGGCTGGGTGTACATGAGAGACGAGACGAGCCCAGGGCTGTTCGACAACATGACGGAAAGATTTATCAACAACACGGTGGCGCCCATGTTCAACACGCCCGCGATGGCCGTCCTTCCGTCGATCTTAACCGGCCTAGATATCGCCGATAGGAATAGAAATCCTACCAGCGCCCTGAAAAACGCTATGAAGCCGGGCGAGAAGTAGGCGACCAAATACTTTGTCAGAGGATAGGCGAGCCCCCAGATGGCGGCGACTGCGAGCGGATAGGCGTACGCCCTCATCTAATAGCCCTCTTTATCTCGGCGAGGAACTCGACCGCGGCCTCCACGCCGCCATCCGCGAGGCGCTTCATGGCCGCGGTCCCCACCACCAGCCCGTCGGCCCCCGCCTCCACGAGAGCCCTCGCCTTGTCGGGCCCATCTATCGCGAAGCCGGCGACGAGGTAGGTCTTGCCTATATGCTCCCTGGCAAGCCTGATGTTCCTCTCGACGTATACCGGCAGCTTTATGCCGGTCGCCGCGTACAGGCCTATATATATGAACAGGGGGTCGTAGCCCGCGAGCCTCTCGGCGAGGGCGTAGGGGAATTTGCCGGGGAGGAAGAACGCGGGGGCCAGCCCGTTCGCCCTCATCGACGCCACGTAGGCGTCCAGCATCTCGGGCATGTCTATCAGGAGGTCGGGCAGGAGGACCGAGGCCGCGCCCGCCCCGGCCGCCGCTCTGGCCAGCTCGTCGAACCTGCCCGCGAAATCCTCGGCATAGCCCATGAGGATGGCGTTCTCGGGGAGCTCCAGCCCCCGCAACGCGGCGATGCCCTTGACCGGCGCCGACCTATGGCTCGACCTGATGAAAGGGCCGTCGTACTTAGGGTTCTCCGTGGGTATCCCGACCTCCACGAAGTCGGCTATCCCGGCCGCCGCGTCCAGAAACTCCGCGAAGACGGCGCCGTTGGGCCAGCCGGCTGTCACATACACGCCGAGGCCCGGCCGAGGCAACGTTGCCATGGACGGCGGTTTGGGCCCCCCTAAAAATATTTCCGGTCAAATAACGGCGGAGAGAGGGGAGGAAAAAGCCGGCCTTACCCCGGCGGGGCTTTAGGCGTCCTTCCTGCGGTCATGCCTCACAGTTGTGTCCTTGGCCTTTGCTGTGAATGCCAGCATGCCCTTTATCTCTGATCAAGCTGTTACTGGAGGTGCTAACTTGCACTTATGGACATGAGACTTTAGACGTGGATTATGACCCAAGAACTTTGGCATGATCTTCTGCAGGTTGTGGCTTGGGACATGGCAGTTGGACAACATACGTGGATGAAGTTCTTAAGCCAGAGATGACTAGCCTTTACGCCATAATATTCCTGAAAATTTTTAAAGTCACTAAGAGGACTACAATGTGGCATTATCAACTACTGGAAGGTATCTTGTCAACTTCCTGCCCGTGGACTTTGATAATGTAAACCTTGATGTTTATTGGTTGCCGTTGCTGAGGGAATGTCCATCGCCGTGGGTAGTGAGTGCGATAAACCAGTACGCAAAGAGCATAGTAGCTTCACTACTTACACGACAATACCAACGCCTTCAAGAAGGTATCTATATTGCATCTTTAGAGGGAATGAGAGGCGAAGAAAATGTAAGTGCCGAGGTAAAGAAGGCGTTGACAACTTACTTTGGGTCAAGAGAAGGGCAAGGAGGAAAAACGCCAAGCGTAGAAAAATGCATCTCTGAACTCGATAAGAATCCTCATCAAATACAAAGTATACAAATACCTTCCACTGGATATGTCGTGTCTAACTTATTAAAAAATGCATTAGAAAAATCAATAAAAGTCAGCGAGAATAGAAACATACTGTGTCACAAGATAGGATCAGAACTTTGCCTACAACTAGAAAAGGAACGCTTGGAAACTCTAATACCGCAAGAAATGCGACACACTGAACCCCTTCTAGCGTTCTGTAACAACAATAGCTGGCTATGCGGCGGTAGGATTAGAGGAAAGGAAGGCTGTGGTAGATTCTTTAAGGTAGTGAAAGAAATTACTCTAAGATTCCAACATGTCGTCACAGAAAATATCAAAGGAAAAAATGATGAAAGGGTCTATGTTATAGTGTCATCAACATATAGAAGAATAAGTACATTAAATCTATATGATATAATCGATTTCTTGACAACTACGGGCAAAGACGTAGGTCTTCTCAGCGGCGTTCGTGTTAATAAAAGACTGAAAAGGGGCACTGATCTCTGCAAAGTAGTTGAAGCAAGAGAGAATCAAGTTCGGCTTAGTTGTTTATCTCGTAAAGAAGAAGTTGTTGATATTGACACGCTAAGATCACTAGATGGTCAGTATACTATCAATCCCACGTATAAACATTCACGTGATTTTATAGAAAAATATATATGTGACGACATTGATAAGCATAAAGACCTAATTGCTGAAATTAAGCGTAATTCACGCGTTTATTTTGAGCAACTGACTAACGATGTAAAACTAATCTTAGGAAAAATTATACCAAATAATATTACTCTTGATAATGTTAACTATCAAATTCGTCAAGAATTCTTACAAGTATGAAATACTTTACAACATTTGATATAAAAAATTTTAGACTAAGGTTCGGAACCGGTACGCATGTCCACCCGTATTATATCGTTCGGTATGGTCCTCGCGACAATCAAGTCGCGAGGTCTTACAAGAATATCATAGTTCTCTTTAACAATAACCTAGACGCATCGACTAAGAAGATGGTCCAAATGTTTACGGAAGACTTGAAAAACGGAATTGATGATAGACGGATTTTCCCTGGTTTTAATGCCATATATAGGACGAATATTGATATCGAACATGTCCCATTTGATCTCTCCGGCTATGACAACCCAGAAAAGATCTATGAGGCCTTCAAGTCAGCCTGTTCAAATGTTGAGAAATGCTTCCCTATAATCATCCTCCCGAGGGTTCACAAGGGGCTTTATGACAGTATCTACTACCGCACTAAGGCGGAGTTTTTAAAACATGGCGTAACTTCACAAGTCTTTACCATAGATCTCTTGAATGATAAAAAGAATTATAGATGGTCTTTGCTTCCTACTTCAATTCAGATTTTTACAAAAATGGGTGGAATACCTTATATTCTCGAACAAGGGATTATAGACTCCTCGGATATCCAAGTTTTTATCATGGGTCTTGGCATTTCTTATCATCCTCTCTATAAAGAACAAAGAGTTGGTTATGTAATGATATTCGACCAATCTGGTAATTGGAAATTCCTAGAGGCAGGCGGCATAACGATTGAAAACACAGATATGGAAAGTGGCAAGGATGTAGACACGCTCGCTGAGAAAATAGCAAGTTTACTAAACACTGCAATTACTAGGCTTGCAAACATGATACAAACCAGGCACGCTATACTCATCATACACTACAGCGGAAAAGAGATCTCAAGCAGAGAGGAAAACGCTATAGCAAAAGCCCTCCAAGAACTTAAGCTAAGTCAGAAGATATTGGCAGTTTATGTATTGAAAATCAAGAAGTCCGATGTTGCAATATATGATCGAGAAAGTCCGTTTGAGATTAACGGTAGTAAAACAGGCTATCCAGAAATAGGTACAGTATTCAAACTAAAGCCAGATGTCTATCTTCTTGTTACTACTGGCTACTTCATAGCAGACAGAGGGGAGAAGGGTAACATCTGGCGGGGCCTACCAAGTAATTTAATAATTTCTAGACATAGAGAAATGGAAAAAATGGATAAAAACATAACGGATATAAACGATGAATCGTTGCTAGTTTCTGTATTTAGTTTATCTAGGTTAAACTACGTAAGTGTCCAAAACCCCGTTTCCTCGGAACCAATCACAACGAGATACTCTCGAGAAATTGCATGGCTAACTCTACGTCTGCTGGAGAGAAAAGCAAACCCAGAAATCGAGACGTTACGCACCCGTATGTGGTTTATCTAGTTTGGCAGATCGAAAGATATATATCTCCCAATATGTTTGTTTCAACGAATGAATTTATTTTTTGCTCAATGTAAGGAATTATTCCTTTAGTAATAAGTATGCTGAACGCCCATATTATTGCTAATATTCCAGAAACCAACAACATACGGTTCTCATATAGCCAGTTCGCAAGATGACTAGGAAGAATAGGGGTAAGAAAGCCGAGAAGTATGGGTAGAATAGTAACCGCAACCCTAATTATAACATCCTTAGCTTTAGTAAGCTCGCCAGAAATCTTCTTGAGACTGTTTTCCCGTCTTTTCCAATGTTCATAACTACCTAGATATTTTTTATATTCATCGAACTTTTTAATTATTGTAGTTTCGATTTTTTGAACAATCTGATATATAAAATAATAGGGGGCCATGGAAAGTCCTCCAGAAAAAATGTTGTATCCATCTGCTATCTCATCAGTTAATAGTTCTCTTTCATCACTAATATTTTTTATAGTATTTTTTATCTGTGAAATTTTTGTTCTAATTTCATTTTCACTAGATGGATCTAGGTGGATAATTAAAAGATCTTTGAAAAGACTACTCCACGTATCCTTTACTGTATCCTTGGTTTCTCTCAGGTCTGTTGCAATACTTTCTAGCGTTATTCGAAGATAGCCCCTACCAGGTTCATACATACTGCAGTAATTTCTTATTGTTTTGAGCCGCTGAAATACCAATCTAAGATAGTGTAAACTTCGGTCCTCATCTTCATCAAATAATGTTTTATCATCTTCATATATTTCATATATTTTTTGTAAAATCTTATATGCTAGATCAAATTCTTTTTTGTGAAAAAGAATATAATATGACAGCAGAATAAAATGATAGTATGGGCCCAATTTAATTGTTTTTAAGACATCTGTATTGCCGTTGCAGACCAAGCTTCGTAGCTCCTCATAATATCTGTTTTTTATTTCGCTCTCATTACATATTTCATCTCCTTTTTCTGCTAGACGTTCGATAAAGTAATCAAAACTAGTCCAGCGAGTCTTCAGACCTCTCCATTTATCACTTCTTGGCAGTTCCATTTCTAGCATTTATAATCTTCCTAAACCCCCATAATTATAGTTTTCCGCCTCGGCAGCATAGGGACGGTGCGCGTCCACATCTTTTACTTTTTAAAGGCAACGCTCGACACATCGCGTCAACAAGCATCTCACAGAAAGTTGAAGAGGTAAGCTGAGCATACACAAAGTTTTTATGGCGTCTCCACTCGATTTTATGGTCTTGCTCTTCGGCCACCTCTACGAGCTTAGGGCCGAGGAGGCGGCGAGGGGCGGAGCACCGGTGGTCGTGGTGGGGCCGCCCGGCGCCGGGAAGACCACCTTCATCAAGCAGTTCTTGGAGCCAAAGCTAAGGGAGAGGTTTGGAGACTTGTCGAGGGTCAGGGTAGAGGAGGTGACGGCGGGCTTGACGCCCAGGAGAGAAGAGGCGCAGGGGGATCGTAGGGAGGTAATCAGGCGAATTATCAGTAGGAGATATATAAACGGAGATGAAGCCGCCGAGGAGCTCAAGGACGTAGGAGGCGCAGATCACCTCAAAACCTTCGAGAAGTTGCCCCGAGACTTCGTAGAGTATTTGAAGGGGCGGTACGGCGGGTGGTCCCTCTACCTCTTCTACATCCAGCCCGACGCGGAGGAGGATAGGGATGTGGTGGAGAGGCTGCGGAAAATCGCAGAGGGCGTTGGCGTCGGTTTCGGATGGCTCGGGCTGGAGTACGTGCCGCCCGGCGTCGTGGCGATGCTGAAGGAGGGGGGCGAGGGGTACGTGGAGGAGCAGCTGAGGCTGTACATAAGGATCCTTGAGGAGTTCGGCGCCGCAGGCGGCAGGCTCGCCAGGCTGTGGGAGCTGGGCCGGAGCGTTGCCGAGAAGACTGGCGAATATATGCTTGAGAGGTTCGCAGAGGCGGCGGGTAAGTTCGCCGAAGCCCTGCTTCCCCTCATCCCCAGCGGCGTCGCGGCCGGCGCGGTGTTGGGCGTCGCCTCCTACTTCTTATCCGGCCAGAGGAAGTGGGGCGACTGGGTGAGGCTGCTGGCCGACTGGTCTAGGCTGGACGGCCGGCTTAGGGACCTCGCGGCGGCCCACATCGCGCTGGAGCTGGGCGTGGGGAGGGAGGAGGTGAGGGACGTGCTGGACTCTCTTAGCAAAAACGAGGAGGAGCTGAAGAAGCTTGAGGGGAGGGTTGAGGAGCTGCGCGACGAGGTGGAGGAGCTTTGGGATGAGGTGATTGCGCAGACGTTGGCGAAATACGGCGACGTGTACACCCGGCGGAGGGCTGAGGGGCTGCGCGTCACGTACCACAAGGTGGTCGACGCCGGCGTCGAGTACCGGCTTGTGACCGCCGGCGGCTTCGCGGAGGAGGCCGAGAAGGTGAAGAGGCTCCTCGCGGAGAGGGGTTTCGTGGTGGTTACGGGGAGTAGGGGCATTGGGAAGTCCACCTTGGCCGCCTACGTGGCCTACGACATGTTGAAAAGAGGCGACGTGGACTACGTGGTGAAGGTGAAGAGTCCGGTAGACGTGTCGGAGGTCGACGTCTTCAAGGCGCTCGGCCGGAGGGCGTTGCTGCTTTTCGATATTTATCCGCGGGAGGTGTATCTAGAGAAGTTCGACCCCCGGAGGCCGCTTGAGGAGCTCTACGGCCCTGTGGAGGTTTTGCTCTCCCTCGCGGCTCTGGCGGAGCGCGGCCGCAAGGCGGGGGCCGGGCTGTACGCCTTGGCCGCCGTCCACGACAAGGCGCTGGCGGAGGCCTACGAGGGGAAGGCCGTGAGGGACTGGCTTGAAGGGGCCTCCTTCTACGTCCCCCGGCTGAACACGCCGGAGTTCCTCGCCGGGGTGTTGAAAAGCTACGCCTGCCCAGACGAAAACGACTGCTGCCTCGGCAAAGTCGACGCGGAGAGACTCGTCAGCCTCATCTCAAGCCACGACGCCTACACGCTGGTCGCCAAATACGCCGGCCTCTGGCTGAGGGAGCGCGGATGTGATGTAAGTGACGTGGAGAGGGCTGTGGAGGAGGCTAAGAAGGAGCCTAAGCTCTTTCTCGCTCGCTATATCCGCGACGTGTTGTTGTGGCGCAGTAGCGAGGAGGAGAGGGTGAGGCTTATGTATAGAGCCGCCGTGCCGCTCCTCCTCCACGCCTACTTCGGCCCGGTGCCGGAGGGCGTGACGTACATTACGCAGGCCAAGAGCGAGGGCGCCTTCTACCAGCCAGAGGAGATAGAGAAATTCACCAAACCCCAGTGGGACCTGCTGAAGGCAGGCCTCCAGCCCATAGCCCATTGGCTCGCCCAGCGACACGAGGACCTGGTGGAGGAGGCGCTGGAGGACCTCGCCGGCCTCCACCGCGAGGAGGATAGGGAGCCCTACAAAGAGGCCCTAAGCGGCTTGATGGAGGCGCTCGACTGGGCCAGCCGCCAGGTGCTTGAAGAAGGCGGCAAGATCCTCGCCGAGCTCGGCGTCCCCGAGAAGGACCGGGGATTGTGGATGTCTCTGCTGGCCTTTGTGAACAGGAGGCTCGCCGCCGTTTTCAAGGGCGGCGAGGGCAAGCGCTGCTGGGAGAGGGCGGCCCTCATCGCAGGCCACGCGCTGGCTACACTTCCCGTGTTGCCTAGGAGGCAACAGTTGCCGGAGGACGTCGCAGAGGCCCTGGGCGGCGCCTTGGAGCCCTGCGCCGTGGATGCGTACTTGACGATAGACGGCAAGATACCGCCGTTTTCAATATACATAGCGCAACTGGCGTCCATAAGAGAATTAAACATCCTCTCCCCCCTCGCGGACGCGGAGACCATAAAAGCAGTGAAGAAGACAGCGGAGGAGCTGACGGCGAAGTGGAGAAGGAGGAGGGTCACGTCACCCGAGGCCTTTTACGCCTTGGGCCTTGCCGCGTTGGCCGCCGGGGCTGAGGTGGATGAGGAGACGGCCGGCCTGCTGCTCTACGCGGCGTCTCCTGCGGTGCAATGGGTGGCCCATCTGGAGGCCGTGTTGCCGGTTTTGGCGGCGCTGAGGCCTCTGGGCGAGAAGGCGCCCCATAGATACGTCGTTGCGCTGGCCGCCGCCTCGGAGCTGGAGACGCCGTATCAAGAAACCGCGCAGTACATCTACTACGCGTTGCAACAGCTCAGGGGCCGCCTCCTTGAGGCGGAGCGCCGCTGGCCCCTTGTGGAGGCTGTCGACGCCTACTCAAACCTGCTGACAAAACACTCGAGACACATCCGGGATCGCCTCAAGGACGCGGTGGCTGATATGTGCCGGCTGTACGGCGAAGTTGGAAAGCGCGGCGACGCGGCGCCGGACCGCGGCCCCTCGGCGCAATGCCTGCTCGACGCCGCGGCTGGGGCGTACGTGCTGGCCGCGGCTCTGGAAAGCGATGTCTTGGCGCCGCTCGTGCGGGAGCACTGCGGCTTAGGCGACCTCGAAAAAGAGGCCGAAGACGTGAGGAGCGCGCTGGAGGAGGCGGCGGCCCGTCCGGACGAGCTGAGAAAAATCGCGGAAAGCGACGCAGACTTCGCAGAGTGGGTGACAGCGTTGAGCCCCACAGGCGACGCCGGGGGAGTGTTCGAGATGTTGAGGGGTTGGTTCACGCACGAGCTGGCCCGCTACAAGCTGAAACACGCCATTGACGAGAGGGGCGAGTTAGACGAGAAGAAGCTGGAAGAAGCCGCAGAGGAGTTCGAAATGGCGGCGAAGATACGCGAAAAGCCGGAGCACTGGGAAAACTACCTCGTCGACCGTGGTCTGGCTCTTAGGGCCCGCGTCCTCGCCGCAAAGAGCTGGGGAGAGCTCCTCGAGAGAGCTGAGGGCTTCCGGGAGCTGTGGAAGAAGGCGGAGGAACACCGTAGACCAACCGCCGAGTATTTAGCAACGGCAACCGCCATACTCGGCGGGTGTCTGGTCTACCTGGCGGCCTCCGGCGATAGGGAGAGGGCGGAGGATCTGGTGAAAGAGCTACGGCGGTTGCTGGACTACGTCCGGGAGGTCTCTGTGGTTACTCGGCTTATGCTTAGGCTTTTCGGCGTGGGGGAGGGGGCGAGGCAGGGAGAGGTCGTGGACGTGTTTGGACCGCAGCTTTCACCGGAGTTTCGGCCAGCTTTATCGATGCTGGCTGGCCGCCTGCAGAGAGACCAAGCCCATAAGGAATGCGACGAATTATTCAACGCCCAACCACCCAAGGCCGAACTCTGCGTTGACGCCGTGGCGTCCGCCGCAGGTAATCGAGTAGCCGCCGAGATGTTGAGATCAGTTATAGAGAAAGTAGTGCCGGAGGCGCGTCCCTTGCTGGATAAGGTGGACGGGAGGACCTTAGTGGAAGTTCTGGCACCTGGAGACTCTCTGGCACAGCTCGTCTTCATATTGCTGGCGGCTGTGGAGGGTAGGGCAGACGCGGTTAGGCTACACGGCTTGCGGGGCTCCGCGTGGACTAAGGAGCCCCTACCTCGGCGGCTATTCCGCGCCGTCTACGAGAACTGCGGCGACCTAAACGGCGAGGGGTGCAGGACGGCCCTGCTGAAGCTGTACTACCTCCACTTTTAGCGGCGCCTCCCGCGGCCGGGCATGGCCGCGGGCCTCAAGCTGCCTCATCTCGTCGCCAGTGGCGCATATAGCCATTTCTCGAGCCCGGGCGCCCTCGCGACCGCCTTCGCGGCCTCCTCCACGATTCTCCTATGCATTATCTGCGGCCTCTCGCGGCACGCCTCGGCCAGCTTGTAGGCGATGGACAGCAGGCTGCCGGCCGTGGGCTCCACGGCGTATTCGCCGAACGGCGTTTCCAGCAGCAGCCTTCCCCCAGCGGCCCTAGCCTCGACGGGGCATCCGTCCAGCTCGCGGAGGAGCCTCCTGCCCCTCCCCGACAGCCTGTAGACGTCGCCCCTCCTCTCCGCCAGCCCCCACTCCAGCGCTAGTCCTAAGGCGGCGTACGCGTAGGGGCCCCACGTGCGCTCGAACAGCGCGAGGCGCGCCGACCCGCCCCTCGCCTCAAGCGCCCTCAACGCCCTGACCACGTCGCCGAGCCGCACGAACACGCGGAGAACGCCTCCCGGCCTAATATCTCCACGGGTGATCGGGGCCGCAGTGGAGAGTCCACGCTGAAAGTATAGGGGATGCCGTATCTCCATGCGGGGAAGTTTTTGGGAGGTGTCTCTCTCCACTTTTCCGGCATAACTAGCGCGTTTTTTAGTGGGTGCGTACCTTGTGCCGTGGAGGTGAGGGTCGTGGGCGACGTCTGCGGCTTCCTGCATTGGGATGTGGAGGACTTCGAGAGGCTGTACGGACCGCTTGTGCCCCTCCTCAAGCGGAGACTCGGCGTGAGGGACGCCGAGGACGTCCTCTCGGCCTTCTTCCAAAACCCCCACGCGGTGAGGCCCGCCCTCGCGGAGCCCCGGCCCGTCAGATTCGCGGGGCCCCACGCCGAGGAGCTCAACCGCTACGTGGAGTCCGGCCTTGTCCCCATGGGGGCGAGGCTCAAGCCTCCCCTCCTCGACGTCCCCGAGGAGGTGGGGGCCCGCGTCTTCGTCTCCCCCTGCTTCCTCCTGTCCCTGTTCGGCACCTACGGCAGAGGGCCCTGGGAGGCCTGGCGCAAGAACGCCCCGGATCTGCCCATCCCCCGCTCGGTCGGCCACCCCCACGCCTACCTCAGAAGGGTGTTCCCGCAGGCGGTCCTCGACCTGCTCGGCGCGAGGGGCCCCCTCTGGCTCGCCAACACGCGGAACCCGAGGCGCGGCCGCAGGAGGAACCTCACGCTGGCTGAGTTCGCCTACTGGATCGCGACCAGGAGGATGGCGCACATAGACGCCGAGATGGGGAGGCTGGAGGCCGCCGAGCTACAGAAGGGGGGATGAGCCTCTCTACGTATATACAACACGGCGGCCCGGAGCCGCCCTCCGTAGCGGAGGCCCCGCCGCCCCTTCCCGCTACGAGGGGCGGGGGGACTCCGCCGTTTTGTATACACGTAAAGCGGGCCGCCCGCCGACCTGTAGCCGCAGCGCCCGGGCCTCTGGCCGGCCATGGCGTGGGGGGAGCTGGATAGGGTGGCCCAGATCCTCGGCGGGGGCTGGAGGATGGCGCGCGGCCTCCCTCCCGCCGACGCCGTGTGGGTGGTGAGGAGGGCCGCGCTGGAGGACGGCGGCGCCGTGTGCGGCGGGGAGCCCAAGCCCGTGGTCTACCTAGCCGCCAAGGCCGAGGGGCAGTGGTTCGCCTTGGGCAAGGTGGCGCCGGCGGAGCGGTGCGTCTCCGTGACCTTCTACCGGGAGTTCCCGTCCGCCCGGAGGGCCGTGGAGGCCCTCGTGGACTACGGCAAGAGGATCTTCGACTTCTTCACGCCCCAGTTCGACGTCTCGGTGGTGGAGGCCGTGGGCCTCTGCGGGAGGCCCGACTTCGCCGACTACTGCGAAAGGAGGAGGGCCGAGAGGCCCCTGAGGAGGGCGACCGCCGGGCCCGCCGCTCCGCCGCCACAGGAGGGGCCGGCCTCCGGGTCGGCGCCTCGGCGGGTGGGGCTCGACGCCGCCCTGCGCTGTCTCTTCGGGATGCTCGGCCTCGAGGCGGGCGGCTGCGGCCGGGCCGCGGAGGTCGACTTCGAGGCCGTGCGGTGCTGGGCGGCCGGGCTCCTCGGCGGGAGGCTCGAGGAGTGGGAGAGGTGCGTCCTGGGGGGCCGTGCCGGCGCGCGGGCTTGAGGCCGGGTGCCTGGGCGCCTCCTACGGCGAGCGGCCGGAGCTCTGCGAGGCGTCTCTGTGCGGGGACGCGGCCTACTTCAGGGCCCACGTGGAGCTCTGCTTCTCGGCGATGCTCTACTCCTCGCTCTCGAGGGGCCGGGGAGGGCTCGTGAGGATCAGGCCCGCCCTGGTCCGGGAGGTCGGGCGCTTCAGGGAGGACGGGTCGGTCATGCGCCGGGTGAGCAACGTGCTGAGGGAGCTGAGGGCGATGCTGGGCGGCGAGTACGCCTCGCGGGAGGACGCCGCGAGGGCCGCCAGGAGGCTTTTCTACAAGTACCTGGAGAGGGGTGACGCGCCCGGCGGGCCCTCCGCCTCGGCCAGGACGCGGCCCCCACGCGATCCGCAGGACCGCGCCCGAGGACCCGCATGAGGGCCGTGGAGGGCTCTGCGACGACAGGGGCCGCGGAGGCCGGGCAAGGTTTTTCCTCTCGGCCGAGCGGGACACGTGTGTTGGATGTCGAGAAGGGGATCCGGATACCGGCCGGCAGAGAGGTAGACGGCCTCGACGGGGCCGGCAGACGGGCCGCGCATCAGCCGACCCCTCAGGCCGCGCTCCAGGCCGCGGACGCGTCCAAATCATCTGCGCCTAAGCCTCGGCGGGCGGCGCTCGACGTGGGGCGGAGGGGGCGCTTTATGCGGCTCTCGGCGACGTCCGACGACGCGGCGCGGAGGCCGGCCTCCTACATAGGCCGGGTGTTGCTGGAGGCGCTCCGGCGCTGTGGAGGGCCGCGCCTCGAGGCGGCGCCGACCCCATCAAGAACATGATGAGGATAGGGTTCTGCTTCGTCAAGGGCGGGACCGGCAAGACCACGCTCGCCTCCTCCGCGGTCCTGTACCTAAACGCCGTAGCGGCGACCGCCGGCCTCATCGACGCCTCGCCCGTGCCCATGGCCTCCCTCCTCCTGGCCGCGGGGGTCCAGCCAGGCGTCCATGCGGGGAGGGAGGACATACCCGTGGCCGTGACTAGGACGCCGGAGGCGCTGGACGCGGCGTTGAGGGCGTTGGAGAAGGTGAAGGCCTCCATAGCCGTGATAGACCTCCCGCCCATGGCCAAGACGCCCCGGCTGGACGTGGCGGTTATCGTCTCAGACCCGCCCGGCCTCGAGTTCGTCGGCGATTTCAAGGCCGACGCCGCCCACAGCATCCTCGCCGTGAACATGGCCGAGGGGGTCGACCTAGGCAGATACAAGGGGCTGGCCAACTCGGCCGTTACCCTGCCCTACTCGCCGGCGGTGGCCAGGGCCTATCAGAGGCTGACGCCCGCCATACTGCCCCACCACCCCAAGGCGCGGTCGTTAGGCAGGTGGAAGAAGGCGTTCCTCCGGCTCATGGGCGAGGTGGCGAGGCAAGTCAGGAGATGAGGCTTCTGGAGATCCGCCACAGGGTAAGGGAGGGGGTCGCGGAGGCCCGCCGCATGTTGAGGGAGCGGCGCAGGTCGAGGGAGGCGGCGCGCAGGTTCCGCGACATAGTCAAGGCCGAGAAGCTGTACGGGGAGTGGGAGCTGGAGTACGTGGAGCTGTCCGTGGAGGACTTCCTCAAGATGTATAGGGTGAAGCCGTTGTTCAAGGACCTCTGGCACATGGCTGAGCACTGCACGGACGTCCGCGGCTGCTACCGCATGCTGGCGTACCTAAAGCTGGAGGGCAGGGAGGACGACCTCAAGCTCGTGAGGGAGGCCGTGAGGATGGACGCCGACGTGGAGGTGCTGGTCACGTTGCTGTATCAAGGCAAGAGGGAGGAGGTCGCCAGGCTTCTGAGGAGACG
>Ga0080005_133918_pt1 | contig 71501 bp, 68 predicted proteins | sample JossMetagenome_2_FD_69208 | JGI IMG/M metagenome (GOLD analysis project Ga0080005, IMG submission 69208) | Hot spring sediment microbial communities from Joseph's Coat, Yellowstone National Park, USA - JC3_ASED (SPADES assembly) (version 2) | ecosystem: Environmental > Aquatic > Thermal springs >...
TATTGCAACCATGCCCAACATACAACGACATAAACACAAAGGAATGGTACGAGAAGAGGATAAGAAAACTAGAGGATGAAAAATGGGACCCAGTAGTAAAAGACCCAAAGGAAGCAGATGAGAAGAAGTTTAGAGCCATGGAGAAGGCCAATGAGTGGGGTGATAGGATATACGTAGGTATATTCTACCAGAACGAGCATGTGCCAACCTACGAGGAGAGGATGCTATCCAGGATAAGCAACTACCTGGAGTTGCCACCTGCAAAGCAGGCTATTGAGGCTGACGGTTACTCGCTAACAGTTATAGATAGTATACTTGAAAAGAGGAGGGTTGTTTAAAGATCACGGACTCTTTTTAAACGAACTTAAAACCAGGTTTTTATCCTCTACTTAATGGGTAGGTTCAACGTGTCCCCAGGCTTCATTACGTAGACTCTGACGTGGGGTGCCAGTGACTCAACCAGGTTCCTGAACTCCTCAGGGTCCTGCTTAATCTGTGGGAAGGTGTTGTAGTGCATGGGCACCACCGCCCTTGGGTTGATTAGGGATACTGCGTATGCAGCCTCCCTGGGGCTCATGGTGAAGTAGCCCCCTATTGGTAGTAGGGCTATGTCTGGCCTATACAACCTGCCTATGAGCTCCATGTCGTTGAATAACCCTGTATCACCTGCGTGGTAAATCACGGCCTCAGGCGACTTAATCACGAAGCCCACTGGGGAGCCGTGGGTTGAACTGTGCATTGCCGGCGTCATGTAGATCTCTATCTCGTTGGTTAACTTAACGGGCCCACCAATGTTCATCCCTATGGTGTTCTTAACCCCCTCCCTCTCGGCTAGGTGAACCGCCAGTTCGAAAACAGCCACAACAGTGGCGTTGGTCTTGTTGGCTATTTGAACCGTCTCACCCAGGTGGTCTGAGTGGTCGTGGGTGACTAGGATGAAGTCCACGTTACCCAGTTCACCTAGGGTAACCGGTGAGTTTGGGTTTGAGATCCATGGGTCTATCAGTATCCTCCTACCCATCAACTCAACCTCAAAGGCAGCATGCCCAAGCCACCTCAGGTAGCCCATAACCCGAGGAGTGTGCTACCCCTTATAAAGGTGAATACGCTAATTATGGATGAGGTGGCCTTTCAATCCTTAATACCAAGCTTATGAGCCAGCCAGTAGGCTATGTATCTCGTTAGTTGTCTTAAGGCCTGAACCCGTCAATATAACCACGGTGCTGCCACTTGGCTTAAGCTCCCTCAACGCCTTAAACACCACAGCGCTTGTCGGCTCAATGATGAACCCAAGCCTCAACCCCTCCCTCAAACCATCCACAACATCAAAGTCCCCCGCAACAACCACCTCACCACCGCTATCCCTAACCGCATCCACTATCTGCTCAAGCCTAGGCGGTTGGGGGATCATGATGCCCTCCGGTAGTGTTGACTGGGGGCCTGGTGGCGTATTGTGGAGCGCCCTATGGGCCCACTCGTAGCCTGATGCCTCAACTGCTATTAGCCTTGGCATCTCCTTAATAACCCTCATCTCCATCAACTCCCTGAAGCCCGTGTGGAGGCCCAGTAGTAGTGTGCCGTTGCCCAGTGGGGCCACTACGTTATCCACCTTACCCAGTTCGAGGGCTATTTCGTAGGCTATCAGCTTAACGCCGTGGATGAAGAACGGGTTCCATGAGTGCCCAACGTAAACCCCATCCTGGTAGCTCATGGCTAATGCGGATGCATCAGCCCTACTCGGGGTTTCAACAACGTTGGCCCCAAGCAGCCTCATGAACCTCTTCTTAGTCTCTGAAGCCCCCCTTGGGACATATATCCTTGCCCTAACCCCCTTAACCATTGAGTAGGCCGCCAGTGAGAGTCCTGCATTACCACTTGAGTCCTCAACCACGGTCACATCATTGCCTAGTACTGATAGTGCCAAGGCCCACCCCCTATCCTTAAATGAACCCGTTGGGTTGAGGTACTCGAGTTTGAAATAGTAGCCACGCCTATTAACCATCGGCGTGGCCCCCTCACCAAGGCTAACCAACTCCTTAACAGGTAGAACCTTAGCCAACTCACGCCTACTAAGCTCCCTCGGCTTCCTCAACTCGTACTCCACATTCAACGGTGAGCCACACCTAGGGCACCTAAACATCCAGGTATTAGCCTCAGTGGTGAAGCCGCACCTAGGGCACTTGTAAACCACGTCACCGGTTAAATTAACCAGGTTAAGCACCATTACAAGGGCTACGCAAACCACTATTTAAGTGAACCCGCATCATGGGTAATGGACTATTCCATTGAACGTGAGGGGCCTTATTAAGACGTGAGCGTATGCTTATTTAACCTAAGGTGGCTTAATTTTAATGTATGGACTTAAGCTAGGGTCCTCAAACCCTCCGCGTCCCAGTTAGGTTAATGTTGACCTCACCCAGTCTCTTGTAGCCAGATTCATCATACGTGTAGACCTTATTGGCATCCTCATCCTGAACCAGCTTATGCTTACCACTGCAGAATGGGTACTTATCACTTAACCCACACATGCATATGGCAACCACCTCTCCTGACGGTAACCTATGTATGTATGGACCCTTAGCCGTATGCACAATCAACCTAGCCATGACAACCTTAATCACCGGCTATTTATAAACTAACCAGCGCTGTTCGTCACACCCTGAGGGCTTGAGATTATGCCTATGCCACTGCCCTTGGGTGAAGGTTAATTAAGTTAAGGCCTACACCTAAGCCACTGGTGATGAGGATCGTTAAGTTGGGAGTTGTGACCGGGAACCCACGTACTGAATATTGCGTAAGGTAGGGTTTATATTTTCACAATGATTCCAGAGAATTATGAGTGGGGGTGGCGTTAAGCTCGACATATTAAGGACTGGGGATGTCGCAGATATGCTTGGTCCTGCCAAGCGTATTGAATGGAGCGTGACCATAAGGGGCAGGGTTGGTAAGGATGTGGTTGAGGAGTTGAGTAGGATTAGGAGCGAGCCTGATTGGATGAGGAGACTGAGGTTAAGTGCTCTTGAAATGTTTGAGAGGCAGCCTTGGCCCAACTGGCTTCCCCTCGAAGGTAACATTGACCTTGAATCCCTCGTTCTTTACGCCAAGCCAAGCGTGGAGAGGGTTAGGTCATGGGATGAGTTACCAAGGGAGTTAAGGGAGTACTACGAGGCACTTCAAGTGCCTGAAATTGAATCTAAGTTACTTGCAGGGGTCATAGGACAGGTGGACTCTGGTGTTGTTTATGAGAACACTAAGAAGAGCCTTGAGGAGGCTGGTGTAATCGCCATGAGCATGGATGAGGCCGTTAAGAGGTACCCAGACTTGGTTAAGAGGTACTTCGCCAAGGTCTTCCCACCTGAGTACAAGTTCGCCTCGTTAAACATAGCCCTCTGGAGTGGCGGCGTCTTCGTCTACGTACCGCCGAACACGCATGTTAAATTACCCGTGGAGTTGGTTGTCTTGATCAGTAGCGCTAATGTAGGTCAATTCGAACACTCGCTTATCGTTGTTGATGAGAATGCGCAGGTTGAGCTGATAGTCGCATGCGCAGCCCCGATCTTCAGCGGGCTTAGCCTACATGATGGGATCACTGAGGTTTATGTCCATAAGGGCGCTAGGGTTAAACTTGTTGACTTAAAGAATTGGAGTAGGGGGGTGGTGTACTTCGGCAACAATAGGGCTATAGCCGAGGGCAATACAAATGTCGAGTGGCTTAGCGGCTCACTGGGCGGTAAGGTAACCATGGTCTACCCAATGACGGTGCTTAAGGGCGCTAACTCCAAGACAACTGTAACCTCAGTGGCCTTAGCAAACGGTCCAACGTGGAAGGAGGAGGGGGCTAAGGTCTTCCACGACGCGCCACACACCTCAAGCAAAGTGGTTAGTAAGGGTATTAGCCTAAATGGAGGTACAACAGTGTACAGGGGTCTCGTTTACGTTAGGAGGGGTGCTAGGTTTGCTAGGTCTCATGTTGCTTGTGATTCCCTTGTTCTTGATGGTGATTCCAAGGCCTACACAATACCACATGAACAAGTCTTCGAGGAAACAGCGGTAGTCACCCACGAGGCTTATACGGGTAGGATAAGTGAGGATAAGATAAATTACCTAAGAACAAGAGGACTAACAGAGGAAGAAGCAAAAAGCCTAATAGTACTGGGCTACTTTAACGACGTGATGGTTAACCTACCCATGGAGTATGTGTCAATATTCAACAGGGCCATTGAACTGGAGTTAACCAGGCTATCCAAGGTGGGTTAAGGGGACCACCTACAGTGTTTTTCTAACCTGTGAGAAAAAGATTTATTAAGTTAAGCACAGGTTTGAAAATATAAGGGGTAGGTATGATTGGGAGTATTTGGGATTGGATAGTAGTGATCGCCGTGGTGTTAATACTGTTCGGTGGTGCATCTAAGATACCTGAATTGTTTAGGGCTTTAGGTAGGGCCGTGGGTGAGTTCAAGAAGGGTCAGATGGAGGTGGAGAGGGAGCTTAGGCAGATGGTTACTGAGGCTCAATCACCAACTCCACCAACCCAACTCAGCCCCCAGCCAACAGGTCAGACTGCTAGTAATACCGCCGTCAATCAACCTGCTAATGGCCAACCCAACAAAAACAATGAGGTAGAAGAGTTGAGGAGGCAGGTGGAGGAGTTAAAGAAGGAGTTGGAGAGACTGAGAAGTCAGGGACAGGCCAACTGAGCCCTAGCCATTAATGGCTGCGTAACTTAAAACACTGTTAATTAATTCGCTAACACTGTCAACGCATCCATCTAACCTACACCCGCAAAATCCACAGTAGATTATGAACGGCGGCTTAATCCCTTTAGTTAACTCCCCAACCTCCCCAATACTCCTAGGTAGGATTACCTTAATTACGTCGTCTCTATCTCTAACCTCTTCATTAAACCCCTCCATTATTAGGTAATCTGGCTTAGCCAGTTCGCTTATGAGGTTTATGATGCGGTTTAGCTCAATGGGTGTGTTGACCAGTATGTGTGTCTTATCTGGTGCTAAGCCAACCACAGCCTCAGCCCCCTCCCTGGAGAAGACCCACGTATCCTTACCCCTAACGTCGAATTCCTGGCCGTAGTCGTGGATCCTCTTAATAACGGCAACCCTACCCTTAACCACATGCAACAGTTCCCTAATTAGGGTTGTTTTACCTGACTTCCTGAAGCCTATGAAGGCTATGGTTATCATTGCTAGTTAACCGTGTGGGGAGTGGTTGAAAAGTATTAATTAATGCACTAGTTTTTTAACCCAACATTAGCCTCTACCCAGTGCTTATTGCCCACCTCTCCGACGTGCACCTGGGTAGGAGGCAGTATGGACTTGAGGCGAGAGCCAAGGACTATGAGTTAGCCTTCCTCAGGGCCATTGATGAGATTATTGGACTACGTGAGGAGAGGGGTGTCGACCTGGTTCTGGTTAGCGGGGACCTCTTCGATAACCCAAGGCCATCACCCTCAACATACCTCACGGCCATTAAGGGCTTTAGTAGGCTTAGGGATTCAGGCATAGATGTGCTGGTTATAAGGGGTAACCACGATGCATCAGTCATAAACCCCATAGATAACCCCATAACTGTATTGGACTCCTCAGGCTTGGTCAAGTACCTTGACCATGGTTACGTTGATTATGGTAAGGTTAGGGTGATTGGTGTTGGCTGCGTACCCACTAATAGCCGGGTTAAAATGGTTAAGGCGCTAAGAGAACTGTTGGGGAATGGGGTTAACATTGTCATGATGCACCAGTACGTTGAGGGTGCCCCATACAGGTACCCAATGCCTAACATAGACTACTACACTATACCAGCTGGTGAACTGCCCAAGGATGCTTACTACGCCGTCGGCCACATACACGAGCACGCCTTGAGACACCCAACCCTCGAGGCCGTGTACCCTGGGTCACTTGAGGTTTGGGACTCCCAGGAGTTCGAGACTCATGTGCTTGAGGGTGGTAGGTTGAGGATGGTTAAGGGCCAGGATCCAAAGGGCTTCCTACTGCTGAATGTTGATGAGGGTAGTGGTAGGGTTAGGGTTGAGCCCATTAGGCTTAAGGGAGGGCGAAGAATGATTAAGGTTATCGTTAACGTTAACGGTGAACCACCATCAACCTTCAAGGAGCAGTTAGGTGGGTTGGGAGCCTTAGACTATAGGGATGCGTACGTTGAGGTTGATGTGATTGGTGAATTGGGTGATGGGTTCAGCGTTAGGGATTACGGGTTCAACACGGTTAAGGGCCTAATTAACGGCGCCCTTAAGGTGAACGTTAAGCTATCCGTGGCAAGGCGTGGGTCAGCCAAGGCCCAGGCAACCCATGGCTTAATTGAGCTTATTCAAACAGTGCTCAACAAGAGTATAGGTGATGAGGCTGTGGTTAACGCAGTTTTGAGGGCCCTCGACCTGATAAGTGATGGTAAGGTTAATGAGGCTGTGGCCATACTGGAGAGGGGGCTTGGACTGGGGAGTGATGTTGAATGGCTTCAGTGGAGTTGATTGAGGTGGAGAACGTTAGGTCAGTTAGGAAGGCCTCAATAAGGCTTAGTAGTGGGGTTAACTTCATATATGGCCTTAACGGGGCTGGGAAAACTACAATACTTGACTCCATAGCCATAGCACTCTACGGCACTGACTGGCTGAAGAGGAGGAGGATTAGGCTATCCGACCTAGTCACCATGGGGGCCTCCGTGGGTGTGGTTAGGCTACTCATAAACATAAATGGCCGCAGGTACACTGTCCAAAGAGCCTTCACCAGGGAGAAGGTTATTGAAACCCAGACCTACGTAATGAGCGAGGATGGGGTTAGGGTGGCGGAGAGGGATAGGGAGGTCACCAGGTGGGTCACTGAGAACCTAGGCGTGGACGTGGAGTTGTTTAACCTACTCTACGCCAGGCAGGGTGAGTTGAGGGATGTACTTGAGGTTAATAGGAGGGAGGAGTTTAAGCTGGATAAGCTGCTTAAAATAGACTCCATGGATAAACTGCAGACAGAGGTCCTGAGGGGCATTGAGAGGAGGCTTGAGGGGGAGGCAAAGGCCCTTGAGGCCGCCATTAAGGAGAACAGTAACGAGAGGGAGAGGATTGAGAAGAGGTTGAGTGAGGCGAGGGCCAGGGTTAAGGAGCTTGAGTCCATGATAAGTGGGCTTGGCGAGGAGTTAAGCAGGAAGGAGGCTGAGCTAAGTGAGCTTAGGAATGAGGAGAGGAGGCTCATAGGGGTTAGGGAGAGGTTTAACACCATTAATGACGAGTTGAACAGGCTTAGGGATGAGTTGAACAGGCTTAACGCCGAGGTTGAGGAGCTGAAGGCTAAGGTTAAGGAAAAGGAGGTGCTTAAGGCCAGGGCCAGGGAGATTGAGGATAAGTTAAAGGCATCAAGGGGATTGAGGGATGAAGTGAGTAGGCTCGAGGAGTTGGTGAATGAACTAGGGGGGAGGGTGAGGGAGCTTGAATCCAAGGAGTCGATGATTAAGGAACTTGAGAGACAACGCTCAGACCTAAATAGGCAAATAAGGGAGCTTGAGGATGAGTTAGAGGAGTTGAGGGAGGTTAGGGAGAGGAGGAGGGGGTTGGAGGAGAGGATTAGGGAAGTTACATTAAGGCTGAGGGAGCTTGATGAGTTAAGGGCCAGGAGGACTTCACTAATGGAGGAGTTGAACCACATTAACGAGGAGTTGAACATACTTAAACAGTCCAATGAACCAGTCTGTCCAGTCTGCAAAAGGCCGCTCAACCCTGATGATAGGGAGAGGATAATTAAGGAGAATGTGGAAAGGATGAAGAGGATTAGGGAGGAGTTAAGCAGTATTAACTCAAGGCTTAGGGATTACGACAACCTTAAGGAGGATGAGGAGGACCTCAGGGGTAAGCTAGCTCAGGTTAAGGTGGCTGAGGAGAGGATACCCACCCTGGAGTCTAGGCTTAGGGAATTGAGGGGTAGGTTAACCGAGCTTAACGAGGAGCTGGAGGCCATTAAGGGTGAGGTTAAGGAGCTGGCTAAGCTAAGGGAGGAATACGATAATGCCGATGCTAGGCTTAGGCAGTTGAGGAACCAGTTAAAGAGCCTTGAGTCGCTTCAGGAAGAGTACCTTAGGATTAGCGCCGAGTTGACAAAGAACCCTGAGGCGGAGTTGAACAGCCTACTTAACAATAAGTCAAGGATTGAGGCCAGGGTAAGTGAACTGGAGGATGAGGCCAAGAGACTCAGCGGTGAGTTAACTAGGCTGAGCAATATTGAGGAATTGGTCAGTAAGGTTGATGATGAGGTTAAGGGGTTGAGGGCCAGGCTTGAGCAGGGTAGGGGTAGCCTAAGCCAGTTGATAAGCAGCATCGGGGAGATGGAGAATGAGGCTAAGCGCATAGGCGAATTGATAAGTAAGAGGAGTGAGAGGCTTAGGTTCATTAGGGGTAAGCTACAGGAGGTTGCTAAACTGACCAGCGCCATTGAGGGCGCTAAGCCAGCCTTAAGGAGGGCACTCCTAAACGCCATAAACGAGGAGTTGAGGGACACCTTCAAGGTGCTTAGGCACAAGGAGTCGCTTGCGGAGATTTACGTGACCGAGGATTACGAGGTCATGGTTAAGAGGAGTGATGGCAGGGAGTTACCGGTCAGCATGTTGTCCATGGGCGAGAAGAACCTGGTGGCCCTAGTCCTCAGGTTCGCGCTATCTAAGGCTCTCCTCGGCGACATACCGATAATGCTCCTCGACGAGCCCACGGAGCACCTGGACTCTGAGCATAGGAGGAGGGTGTCAAACTGGCTAAGGGACCTATCCGAGGTTGTGGATACCCTGATAGTCACCTCCCATGTGGATGCCTTCGAGAACACTGCTGATAACGTGATAAGGGTTGAGGTGGTTAACCCAAGGGGCGAGTCCGTAGCCTACAACGCCTAACTGCTAGTAACCACCCTTAACCCTTACTGGTAATACCACGCACTTGCGTTTAAGTATATATTTGATGTATTAAAATATAAACTATATTTATAACAATAGATTTAAAAGATCGAGTAAACCTAAGGTGCAATGGCCAACTGCACGGTAAGGTTCATGCTGGGTAATCACGCCGTCGCCCACGCCGCCCTAGAGGCAGGTATTGCCGTGGCGGCCGGTTACCCAGGCACACCAAGCAGTGAAATCATTGAGTACATTTTTGAGCACGCCGGGGAGACTGGGACTTACGTCGAGTGGTCGAGTAATGAGAAGGTTGCCTTTGAGGTTGCCTACGGGGCAGCCTTAGCTGGGGCTAGGGCTTTGGTCAGCATGAAGCACGTTGGGTTGAACGTTGCCATGGATCCCCTCATGTCAAGCGCCTACACGGGGGTTAGGAATAGCCTACTAGTTATAACGGCTGATGACCCAGGCATGTGGTCCAGCCAGAATGAGCAAGACAATAGGTGGGTTGGCCTACACTCCCACATACCGGTCTTCGAACCCTACAATCCCCAGAACGCCGCTGACCTGGTTAAGTTATCAATGGACTTCAGCAGTAGGCTCAACCACCCAGTCATAATGAGGCTGGTTACTAGGGTTTCCCACGTTAGGGAACCTGTTAAGGTGTGTGAATTCGGTAAGCCAATATACGCCAGCGGCTACGTGAAGGATCCAGCCCACCAAGCCCTGGTGCCGGCTAATGCCAGGTTACTTAAGGGGGAGCTTGTTAAACGTTGGGAGGAGGTTAAGGCACTTGTTGAGGACCTACCCCACGAATACGTTGATGACGGGAAGGTACTCATCATAACCAGTGGGGTTGCGTATAGGTACGTTAAGGAGGCCCTCGAGGACCTTGAGGTTAAAGCCAGCACCCTTAACCTAGCGGCATCAGTACCTGTGCCTAGGAAGCTAATAGCCAATGCAGCCTCCAAGGCCGATAAGGTCATTGTTGTCGAGGAGGGTGACCCGGTGGTTGAGCTTCAGGTTAAGGAGACCCTCTTCGACGAGGGGATTAGGGTCCCGGTTTACGGCAAGGCTGAGGGGTTATTCACCATGGTGGGCGAGTTAACGCTGATTAACGTTAGGGAGGGTATAGCTAAGGCTCTTGGCGTTGATATAGGCAGGGTGGTGAACCATCAGTATGTTGCTAATGTACCCCCACGCCCACCTGTATTCTGCCCAGGCTGCCCCCATGCAGCCTCCTTCTATGAACTGAAAATAGCAGCCGCAAGGGCTAGGGTTAAGCCTGTGTTCAGCGGTGACATAGGCTGCTACTCCCTTGGCATAAATCCACCGTTTAACGAACAGGACCTTTTAACTAACATGGGCAGCTCAATAGGGTTAGGCATGGGTGTGCTTAGGGGTACTGGGGGTAGGCAGTTTATAGTGGCTGTGATAGGGGACTCAACCTTCTTCCACGCTGGTCTACCAGCCCTGGTGGATGCCGTTTACAATAAGGCACCCATGCTCATTGTGGTGCTTGACAACAGGTACACGGCCATGACAGGAGGCCAACCAAGCCCAACGCAGGTTATTGACATAGGTGCCGTGGCTAGGGCTATTGGGGTTAAGCATGTCTACACAGTGGACCCATTCAACGTTAAGGGGGCTGAGGAGGCCCTTAGGGACGCCATTGAGAAGGTTAAGGGTGGTGAACCGGCTGTGGTGGTTATGAGGAGGGCATGCGCCCTGGAGGCGGTTAGAGGCCGTGGGGCATTGGTGGTTAAGTACACTGTAGATGCCGACGCCTGCAGGGCATGCGGCATATGCTACAACCTACTAGCCTGCCCAGCAATAAACAAACTCGACAACGGCAAGGCAACTATTGACCAGGCCGCATGTGTAGGCTGCTCAGTCTGCGCCCAGATTTGCCCATACGGCGCAATAAGGCCCATTGGTGAACCCAGTGGATGGCTTAGTAAGTGGGGTGAGCTATAATGAGACTGAACATGTACCTAACCGGCATTGGGGGACAGGGGTTAATAACCTTCGCCTCCATCATTGGCCAGGCGGCGGTGGACTCGGGGCTTAGGGTGACTGTGGCTGAGACCCATGGGTTGAGCCAAAGGGGTGGGGCCGTGGATGTACACATCAGGATTGGTGAAGCCCACTCACCCCTAATACCGAAGGGTGAGGCTGATGTCGTAGTTGCCTTTGAAATTATCGAAGCACTAAGGGCCTTCCCATACACTAACCCGGCCACTGTGCTCATAGCCAATAGGAGGCTGATACCGCCACCAGCCTTCAGGGGTAAGTTACCTAAACCCGAGGACGTTGAGGTTGAAATCAAGAGTAGGGTGGCGTCGGCGTACTTCATAGATGCCTACAACCACGCCGTTAAGTTAGGTAACCCAATTTTCGAGAACATGGTGATGCTTGGAGCATTATTCGCGTTAACAAGGGTTAAGGAGTTGATTAGCATGGATGCGGTTGAGGGGGCTATAGTCAAGGTAATAGGCAAGGCTGTGCAGGAGAATCTGAGAGCCTTTAGACTGGGCTACAGTATTGCCTCAGCCAGGCGCTGAAAGGCCCTGAACTTTAGTTAAGTAGTGTGTAGAGTGCAAACCATTATAAATAGGTTGGAGTCTGTTAAACTATGGAACCAGTGAGAGGTAAGGGTATTGAGGACATTAGGAGCTTGTACCTGAAGTTGAACAGCATGTTCTACAAATACAGTAATGAGGTTACAGGCATCTTGATGTCAACCCTGGCCAGGGAGAACTACCTACTCATAGGGCCGCCTGGAACGGCTAAGACAACCCTAGTCTACGTGCTGTCCAAGCTACTCAATGCCAAGTGGTTTTATAGGCAGTTGACGAAGTTCACCGACCTTGAGGAGATACTTGGACCCATAGATGTGGCTAAGCTACTTGAGGGTAAGGTTGAGAGGATTTACGCGAATTCAATAGTTGAGAGCGACTTCGCACTACTCGACGAGATATTCAACGCCTCAAGCGCAATACTGAATACACTCCTCTCGCTACTGAACGAGAGGGTTGTTTACGATGGGGACAAGGTAATCCCGGTTAAGACCTGGACGGTCTTCGGTAGCAGTAATAGGATTCCAGAGGAGGAGGAACTTCAAGCCCTCTACGATAGATTCCCCCTAAGGACCTTCACAGAGTACGCCTCACCGGAGGACACGGAGGCCTTGTTGACGAAGGGGTGGTACCTGCGTAGGGAGACTGAGAGCCTAACCCCCGTGGCTACCATGGAGTTGATTAGGGACACCTACAATGAACTGGTTAGGCACCTCTACGGGAACATTAATGACGTGGCCAAGGTGGTTTCACCGATAATAGCGGATTTCGTTGAGCATGTCCCTATAAGCAATAGGACTAGGATAAAGGTGCCCCTCTACGCATTAGCCTACCTAATGATCCAAGGATTCCCCCTAAGCCAAGTCAACGCCACCATGCTTAGGGTTGCCGTTATGAAGGTTGCCCGCTACCTGGTTCATGATAGGGAGCAGTTGAACGAGTACGAGGCCTTCCTAACGGCCCACTTGCCCGATGAGCTACTTAAGGTGAGTGACCTGGTCAGTGAGGCTAAGGCACTCGTTAACAATAACATGGTTAATGAGGCTGCCCAGAAGATCAAGGAGGCTGAGGAGACCCTTAACAGGCTTAAGGCTAAGTGGGATAGGTCACTGCTGAGCCTATACTTGAGTGAAATAGAGGAGACGGATTACCTAATACAGAGGCTGAAGGGTGCCATATATGGGTCAGAGCAGTGAGGAGGACTACGGCATACTCCTCAACGTAGACTACGGGGAGGAGTTAACCCGCTACAGGCTTAGGGAGGTTTTCCTAATGGCTAAGCGCCACATGGTGCCTAACCTGGAGAAGGTGAAGAGCTACATACTGGCTGACTCATTCTACATACACTACAGGCAACCCATACTGAGGAGCAGTGTTGATAATGATAACTACAGGGCCCTGTGGAGGCTGATAGTGAGCAATTACATCAACAGTGAGCAGTACGCCGAGGTGTCCAGGTTAACTAGGCTTAATGGAAGGTTGTCAAGGATCATGGCCGTTAAGCTACTTAGAATATATGTCAACATGCTTAATAGGATTGAGCGCAATGAGAGACTGTCCAATGCACTTAAGGATGCATCAAACAAGTCATCGCAGTCGTCTAGGGAGAGTAGGAATATGCTGGATAGAGAGATTAGGTCGCTGATATCCTTCTACATGGGCAACATGAAGAAGGTTAACGACACCATTAACAAGGCCCGTTCCGTGTTGGGCCCAGCCATAGGGCATGAGGTGGCTGAGTTAATACTGGACACGGACGTAGACCCATATAGGGCTAGGCTCGTTAACATGCTTAACTCACTCCTCAAGCTTGTCGTGGAGTCAAGCCGCATGTACGATGAGGGGCTGCTCAATGAGACCCTTGACAAGGGTGTTGTAACTGGGATAAAGAGGATGAGCAGGGTCAATGAGGTTAAGGACTTGACACCCACTAATAGGGCCCTGGCCAGGTTCGTTAAGCCAATATATGCCTACAAGTTGGCTACTGGGAGCTTGACGGTTAAGGAGAGGAGGATGATGAGGAAGCCCAAGATTTACCTAGTCATTGATAAGAGCGGGAGCATGTTCTACACGGTTATGAATAACATATTTGAGTACAGCAATGTAAGTAAGATAACCTGGGCGGCGGCGCTGGCCATAGTCATGGTCATGAAGGGGCATGAGGTTGTGGCCAGGTTCTTTGACCAGCAGATTTACCAATTAATGACGAACAAGAAGGACATTGTTAAGACACTCCTATCCCTAGTGCCACTGGGCGGCACAAACATAACCTCAGCCATTAGGGCGGCTTACGAGGATGCCCGCAGGAACCCAGCCTTAAGGAACTATAAACTGGTTTTAATAACCGACGGCGAGGATGATGAACTGGACCTAGCTCTCATTAAGCAGGGCCTATCGGGCTTCAGCGACTACAGGATTATCCTGATCGGTAATGAACACTCGGCGCTGGAGATGCTTGGGCCAAGGGTAACCAAGATACATAATCTAAACGCCAGGTCACTCATAAACGTCCTAAGGAGGCTATAACCCATCACAGCGCTAATAGCCTCTTCAACAAGTCCGCTATCCTCTCCACGCCCTCCCTAAGCCTATCCACGGGTTCCCTGGTGAAGTTAATCCTAACGTGGTTAACTCCACCATCGCCGAAGGCTGAACCTGGGACAACACCGACGTGCTCCTCCCTAAGCAGTCTCAGTGAAAACTCCAGGTCATTAATCCCAGCCCTCCTTAGGTAACTTGATAGGTCTGGGAATATGAAGAGCCCTGCCTTGGGCTTCATAACCCTCGCATCCGGTAGCAAAGCCCTGAGGCTATTGTAAACTGCATCCCTCCTCTCCCTGAAGACGGGTATCACCTCCTTTATGAAATCCACCTTGTACCTGCGCAGGTAGAGGAGACCTATGTATTGGGCTGGGGTTGGTGGGTTAATGTTGATGTACTGCTTAACTCTGTTAAACACCTCCAGCACCTGCTCATCAGCCACCACGAAGCCTAGCCTCCAGCCTGGTAGTGCAGGGTCCTTTGAGAAGGTGTTTAACGCCACGACGTTATGAGTGTCGTACCTTAGGGCGTAGGTGTGCTCACCCTCGTAGTAGAGGTGCCTATAGGCCTCGTCATACACGAGCAATGCATCGTTGTCAATCGCTAGGTCGACAGCTGTTTTAACAACCTCACTGCTTAGTGTTGAGCCTGTTGGGTTATCTGGGTTAACCAGTATTATCATCTTGGTGCCCTTATCGACAACCCTCTTCAAATCCTCGGGGCTTGGGTTAAACTCATTCTCAATGCTCACTTTAACCTCAACTACCTTCGCATTGAAGTACTGCATTATGGGCTTGTAGAGCAGGTAGGTTGGGTTGATTAGGACGACCTTATCCCCAGGGTTTATGAAGGTCATGGCTAGGGTTATTATTGCCTCCGAGGAACCAGTGGTCACGGATATGTTGGATGGCTGAACCTTAACACCCGAATACCTACTGTAATCCTCGGCCAAGGCCTCCCTCAACTCGGCGATACCTGGGGTTGAGGAGTAGGCGCTTAGCTCGAAGGCCCTTTCCCTGAGCAACCTTGTGAACTCATCGATTAAGCCGCTTGATGGTGGGACACCTGGCTGCCCAATGTGCATCTTAATCACGTCGACGCCGTTACCCTCAAGTTGATCCACCAGTGCATTAACCTCCCTAATCATGGACCCCCTCAGGTACTCCGTCCCATTAGCCGGCCTAGGCATAACAACACCCGTTAAGTATAATCTATTTAAATTATTTTAGTGCAGCAAGCCTGGAATGCTGGTTAGGAGCGAGTGGGATGGTTTAAGTGAAGCTATGGTTCATAGGCCCGGCGTGGAGATGTTCTACGGCCTACTTTACCCTAAGGCCTTCCTCTACGAGGGTGCCTTTAGCATGGATGAGGCACTCTATGAGCACCAGAACATGGAGCACGTGCTGGTTAACGAGGGGGTCACTGTGCATAGGCTTAAGAACGTTATCATACAGAAGATGAGGCACAGCGGTGAGTTCAGGGAGTTGGTGGTAACCACCGTTAAGTCAATGATTAAGTACATGGGTGACCTGGGCGAGGAGGCGTACACGGACTTCCTGAGGAACATGGCTGCCTATGACCCTGAAACCCTATTCAACATACTTATACTTAGGCCACTGGTGCTCATTAGGAGGACTAAGACTGGGGTGGTGGCCAGGGTGATTAACAGAACCCCCCTTGCCAACCTATACTATACGAGGGACCAGCAGCTTGTCGTTAAGGCTGGGATCGTTATAGGTAGGATGAGGATGCCCCAGAGGAGGCTTGAAACCATCGTTACTGAGCTCTTCTTCAGGGCCCTAAACGAACCAGTCATATATAGACTTGTTAAGCCAGGCTTCCTAGAGGGCGGCGACTTCATGCCAATGGGTGACTTCGCTGTGATTGGCCATGGGTGGCGAAGCAGCATTAACGGGGTTAACCAGATCATTGGCTTATTGGATTATGATGAGGTAGCTGTGGCTAAGCTACCCAAGCACCCGTGGGGCGACAATATGCTTGTCATGCACCTGGACACGTACTTCAACGTAGCCGGCGATGGCTTAGTGATAGGGAATGAAGAGCTCATGCAAAGTACGCACGTCGTAATCTACGCCAAGGCCCAGGACGGCTTCGAGAAGGTGGGTGAGTCGAACCTCCTCGATTACATTAGGCAGAGGGGGTTCAACGTGATTAAGCTATCCATGGCTGAGCAGGCTGCCTTCGCTGCCAACTTCCTCACGCTGAGGGATAGGAGGATAATTGTACCTAACGTTGAAGCCAACATCAAGAAGATAATCAGGAGACTCCAAAACTCAGAGGACTCGGTGCGCCAGACCACGTTGAACTACATAAGGGCTGGTTACGATAAGATGAGGGGTGAGGGTCACATATTCCCCTACAGGCCAGACATGCTTAACGAAAGGGTGGACTTCATAACCATAGATGTCAGCGAGCTGGTTGGGGGTTATGGGGGTGTCCACTGCGCCACAGCAGCCATAAGAAGGGTTTAGAAATTCGACGAAGATGTGTGGTTTTCCATGCAATAAAACATTTTAAGGCCAGCCACTGAGGCTTAGCCATGCCTAAGGTTTTCGATGTTGGCAGGGTGTGCGTTAAGCTGAACGGCAGGGAGGCTGGGAAGATGTGCGTGGTCGTGGATATAGTAGACGAGAGGTTCGTAATAGTGACTGGGCCCAAGAGCATAACAGGGGTTAAGAGGAGGAGGGCCAATGTAAAGCACCTTGAACCAACGGAGTATAAGGTTGAGATAAACAGGGGGGCCTCAGATGAGGAGGTGGCTAAGGTAATTGAGGCGGCTGGGCTTACTGAGGTTATGAAGAAGGGTGTTCAGCCGAAGTTATTCATGGTTCCAACCGTTAATATAACCAAGTAACGGTTGATGGAGGTTAATAGTTAAAATCCTCATTTAAAACCGCCACTGGGGACAATGCTGGTTGAGGTTAACTGCAGTGGTAATAGGGCAGTTAGGGTTAAGGTGGATGAGGGCACTGACCCACGCTACGGTACTGAGCCATATAGGAGGAGTATTAGGGATTACGTGAACTTCGGCTTCATAATACTCGACAAGCCCAGGGGACCCACAAGCAGTGAGGTTGTTTCGTGGGTTAAGAAACTGCTCAACATAGGTAGAGCAGGCCACTCAGGGACCCTGGATCCAGGGGTTTCGGGGGTGTTACCCGTGGCACTGGGTGACTCAACGAAGGTGCTTCAGGGTATAGCAAACGCCGAGAAGGAGTACGTAGGTGTCATGCTCCTCCACTCCCAGGTGGATCAGAATAGGGTTAAGGCTGTCTTCAAGGAATTCACTGGAAGAATCTACCAACGCCCACCCCTGAGGAGCGCCGTTAAGAGGAGGATTAGGGTTAAGACGGTTTACGACCTTGATATACTCGAGTTTGATGGTAGGTACGTGCTGTTTAGGGCTAGGGTTGAGTCAGGCACGTACATCAGGAAGCTGTGCTACGACATAGGGGAGGTGCTGGGGGTTGGGGCCAGCATGAGGGAGCTTAGGAGGGTTAGGGTTGGGTGCTTCAGGGAGGAGGATGCCGTGAACCTTGAGACACTGAGGGAGGCTTACGCATTGTGGAGGGATTACGGGGACGAGGCACTGTTGAGGAGGGTTATTAGGCCCGTTGAGGAGATGGTTATCCACCTACCCAGGATCTACGTAAGGGACTCAGCAGTGGACGCAATAGCCCACGGCGCATCCCTAGCAGCCCCAGGCGTGGCTAAGGTTGAGGAGGGGATAGTGAAGAACCAGCTAGTGGCCTTAATGACGCTTAAGGGTGAGTTAATAGCCCTAGCCGAAGCCACGGCGTCAACGGAAGAGATACTAAGCATGAATAGGGGTATTGTCGCTAAACCCACCAGGGTCATAATGCCCCGCGGGGTTTACCCATCAACATGGAGACGTGGACAACAGAAGCCCGAGTCCAAGTAAAACCACCAGAATCTAAAGGACTTGCCTGTTGGAGGAGGAGACTGAAATCCCAGCCAGCCCAGCTACATTAAATGGTAAGGCTGACATCACCAAGTCTTTCTTCATCAGACTTTTATAAACTAGGCTAACGCAAAACATGGTATGCAGGGTAATATGAGACGTGTCTTGAGCATACTTATTCTAGTACTGCTGTTCCCGGCTACCGCTTTAGTGGTGGATGTAATGGCCTACTCGCCTACTGGAGACCCAATCCTGCTCCTTTGGCTTGTTCCCTGGGGACCTTCAAACGGCACATACACCAACCTTCTGCTATACCTGCCGAAGGTAATGGTAGGCGTGGTGTTTGCGTTTCACACGGATGGCTTGGGGAACGGTGCCACCCTGCAGGAGGCCTTGGCCTACAATGGCAATGGCTACTGGATCTCGGAACAGCTCTCGAAGCTCCAGGCGGTATACAACTCTTCTAGCGTGGTTTTCGTGAACTTCTTCCTGACTACTAGCACGTGGAGGGGTTACCTGACCAGCGTCACTCAGCCGCAGCTACTCCTCTTGAACTACACCCTCATGCAGATTGCCAGCATCACTAACGGGGGAGAGACTGGTTGTCGGGGTCTCCGAGATGAATGACCTTGATGATTACGGATACTACCAGGTTTACTCGCTCATTAGGCAGGACCTTCCGCACGCCCAGCTCTTCTACTACACTGACCTCGGCCAGAGCGTCAGCTCCATAGAGAGCGTGTTCACGTATCTCCGGTCTAACGGGATAACCCTGAATTATTTGGGCTATGATGTTTACCCATATCCATCCTACGACTACTTTAACGGCCAGATCCAAATACCCGGCAATTTCGTTAGTCAGATTTCCGCGCTCCAGAGCTTCGCCCAGCAGAATGGGGTTAACTTCTTCATAGGGGAAGTTGGCTTTAGGGATGGGGACGTGCTGGGTTACGAGAACCCCTCCGCGACGGCCTACATAGACTTCAATGCTCCAGTGGGCTACCAGGATACGATAAACTACTACGAGGACGTAATATCTCAGCTATCCTCAATGGGAGTAACCATAATAGGGATCTGGAACTATAACGGCTGGAATGGTGACCCGTTTGGAGTTTGGTACAACCCGTACTTCGATCAGCTCCTTGAGTTCGTCGGGATAAAGCCCATTGAGACCGCTAATATAGAGGTGGTCTCGCCTGTCCCAGTCTTCTACATCAATGGGAGTAAATACTACACCAACGGAACCTACACGGTAACCCTCCCGGTGAACATAAGCTTCGATAGTTTATACTACATCAATGGTTCGGTGAGGATGATTCTCGAGGGTGTTGAAGTCAATGGACTGCAGTCTGGGGGCAGTTTCGTGGTAAGCAGGCCAGGCACCTATCAGATAACCGCCAAGTACCTTACTCAGTACTACGTGACGGTGAATTTAAACGTCTCGGCCTACGTGAACGGGATCAAGGAGGAGCTGACTTCAGGTTGGTACGACATGGGTACCATGATCCAAGTCTACCCGCAGGTTATACATGTAGGCCCATACGAGGTGTACAACATAACTACACCCTACAGCTTCATTGTAAACAGCCCAGGGTTAATCCGAGTTCCTTGCACTGTAGAGTACTACGTCAAAATAATGCTACCCAACGGAACGATAGCTGGATGGTACGCAAACGGGTCAGTCATAAACCTACCCAAGACAGTCTACGTAAACGGCAAGAAGTACGTGCTTGTCGGGCCTGACCAGATTGTGGTGAACGGCCCTATTGTGTCGGCGCGGCCAATGTACGTGCAGGTCACCACGACGAGTACATCCACTACGGCAACGACCCCAACTACCAGTACAACTACGTCTACTTCTTCCGCCAACTACCAGGCTTCTCAGACGACCACTAGCTCAACCGCAAGTACAATAACCAGCTCAACAATTACCATAAGTACAACCTCCACAACGATTAGTATCAGTAAGTCGACGTCAAGCATAGTCATCTCAACCACAACATCCACCACACTGTATGTTACCTCGACCACTATCACTTCAACCACGACACCTTATAGTAGCTTAAACACTTCATCAGCATTAATAGTAATAATGTTCCTTTTAATGCTAATTATATTAGCTATACTTATATCAAAGAAGTAATAAACTTTATGAAGAAGAAGTTTAAATAAAGATTGAAAAATGCAAATTTTGCATTCATTTAAATACATTGCATAAACCAAACCCGGCATGCATCTCCTGGTGGTAGTTAATGTTAATAAGGCAGGCAATGGGCTAGGATCATGTATTTAAGTGCTGAACCTTCTCCAAGTACCTTTAATAACCCATACTGGTTCCTCCTCGTGGAATGGCTCCATGCCTGTGAACTTCATCTCCTCGAGGAGTCTCTCATTGACTGTTACCCCTAGGCCGGGTTTGCTGGGTACCGTGTGGTAGCCATCCTCGAGTTTGAAGGCATTGTTGATTACATCCCTCTTCCACTGGGGCCAGAATTCGTAGAAGCTCTCCTGGATTAGCAGGTTGTAGGTGCCTGCGTCGAATTGCATCGTGGCTGCGTGTTGTATTGGGCCGAAGGCGTTGTGTGGGGCTAGTTCAATACCGTAGGCCTCGCTTATGGCCCTTATCCTGCTCATGCCTGTGAAGCCTAGGGCGTTGGTTATGTCGGGTTGAAGCACATCGACGAGCCCCCTCTCCGCCAGTTGAAGAGCCTCCTCAACGCTGATTATCCTCTCACCCACGGCAATCCTAACACCCGTGGCAGCCTTAACCTTACCCAAACCTTCCATGTTTAGGTCTGGGTGCACGGGCTCCTCTATGAATAATGGGTCGAACTGCTCCATGGCCCTAACCATTTGAACAGCCGTATTTACGTTGAACCTACCGTGAACCTCGATTAAAATATCCACACCCTTACCCACAGCCTCCCTAACAGCCCTAACCCTCTCCACAGCCTCCTCAAGGCCAGCCCTATCCATTGAGTCGAAGTATGGGCCGAAGGGGTCGAACTTCATTGCCTTGAAGCCCATTGAGGCAACCTCCTTAGCCCTCCTGGCGAAGTCCTCTGGGGTTACGCAGTCGGAGTACCAGCCGTTGGCGTAAACCTTAACCTTCTCATTAATCAACCCACCTATGAGCTGGTACACGGGTGCCCCATAGTACTTACCCAGTATGTCGTGGAGGGCGATGTCCACTGAGCTGTACGCCGTTGCCGATTCAAAGGACCTGCTTACGTAGAAGTCGTGCTTATACCACTCCCTGTAAAGGTACCCAATCCTGAACGGGTCCTTACCCACCACAAGTCTCCTAACCTCCTCAATAGCCTTAACGACCTGGTTAACCCTAAGCGTGGGCACCGCCTCACCATAACCCACCTGCCCATCAGACGTAACCACCCTAACTATTATTGAGACTGAGGCCCATGGACTTGCCTTGGTGGTGGCCAGGTCACTGATTGGGTAAACCTCCACATCCCTAATAGTAACCATACCTAAGCCTCAACCTGCTTGAATTAAAAGCTACCGCCGTGGGGAACGCCTATGCTTAATGGGCGGAAAAGTATTATAGGATCACTTGGTTGGTTTAACTGTGCTTGATGACTACGTCAATAGGTTGATGAGGATGATGGGCCTCTCTAAGTATCAGCTTAAGGCTTACCTAACCCTAGTTGAGAGGGGGCCCTTGACGGCTGTCTCCCTGGCCAAGTACGCCAACATACCGTCCTCCAAGGTTTACAGTGTTTTGAAGGGCATGGTTAAACTGGGGTTGGTTGATGTGGACTCGAGCAAGAGGCCGGAGGTCTTCATGGCTAAGCCGCCTAAGGAGGTCTTCAGTATGGTGGTCTCGAGGATTAATGAGGTTGTTGAGAGGGCTAAGCCCATGATAAACACCCTCCAGATGGTGTATGAGGCATCGAACCAGAGGGTGGTTAAGGCCAGTAGTGAAACCCTTTTCACCGTTAAGGGGCTTCAAAGCACCAAGAACCTGGTTAGGATAGTCATAATGGGTGGCGCCAGGGACATAAGCATTGCCATACCCTACGAGCAGCTCCTGGATGAGGAGGTTTTATCAATGATAACCGAGGCCTCTGGGGCTGCTGAGGTTAAGTTGCTGGTGACCAGGGGCCTCATTGACCACGCCAAGGCCTTGCCGCCTAGGGTTAACCTCAGGGTTAGGGACTCCATGTTCGGGGCTGGTTTCATAGGTAACGGTGTACTGTTGGCCATACAGTATGGGGCAGATTACCTATCCCTATACTCAACCCAAGAGTACATCATTGAGATAGCCAGGACCTACTTTGAAACCCTGTGGAGAGAATCTGAGCCAGTCAACAGGTGACAACGGACAAGTCTCGCCATTTATGGCAGGGTTGCCCCACTATGTGGGGATTTAGCGATAGCTTTATAAAGACTAGTTCCGCTAGGGTTTTGCACTCGGGGTGGTGCCCCCGAGAGGGGGTGCTTCCCTCCGTCAGATGAGCCGGTGGGGCGATACCCCACTGTTTTCACCACCCCGAGGCGAAAACATTAACCCCCCAAAGAGAGGGCAACGCCCAAGACCCCAGCAGTGAAACCCCGTCCCACTGGGACGGGAAGGGGGTCATGTGCCACTTACCTCTTAATTAGGCTCTCCATAACCTCAACTAGCCTGGGCGCGGGGTTATTCATGGTTACTGAGGCTAATTCCTGCCAGTCGGGGCTACCGTTAACCTCAAACACCACATACCCCTCAGGCCCCTCCCCAATGTCAACGCCCGCGTAGGTTAGGCCCAAGGCCTCGGTGGCCTTTATGGATAACTCCCTGAGCTCCTCATCAACGTTACCGCAGGGTTTCCCGTAGGCACCCTGGGCTATGTTGGTTTTCCACTGCCCATCAGACACAATCCTGTACATGCACCCAAACACTTCACCATTAATGACCATAACCCTAATGTCCCTGTTGGGCTTCTCAATATACCTCTGAACGTATATTGGCTTCTTAACCACGAGGAGGGATCTAGCCACTTGGAAGGCTACATCAGGGTCCTTCACCATAACGGAGCCGAAGCCTCTCGATCCCTGGACAGGCTTAATGACGACCTGCCCCATGCTCTTAGCCGCATTGTAAGCCACCAATAGGCTCTCCGTTGATACTGTTGAGGGCACTGGTATCTTGTTCCTGGCCAGTATGGCTAAGGTCTCTATCTTGTTCCTGGTCTTCAACAAGCCATCAACACTATTAACCACCCTACTCCCAGACTCCTCAAGAATCCTCAAAACACTGACCCTGTGGAAGAATTGCTCAACGTCTATCAGGAAGCCTAGGCTCCTCAGGAAAACCCCATCTATGTTGACCTTACCCTCACCTGATATGACGCTTACATCACCGTTGTCTAGCTTAATTGATAATCGGGAGATCTGTATGTACCTAGGCACATGGCCCTTAGCCCTAATGCTGTAGTAAAGGTCCCTATTGCTTCTGCTAGGAATAGGTGCATCCGCCACCACAGCTATGGTGTAGGGTATATTAAACCACCATGAGGATGCTTATGAAATGGCTTTTAAACTTTCAATCAAGTGTGCTTAACATGAGGATGAACATTGCCACATAATAACAATGTAGATACTCATGTTTACCCATGTTGGAGACTAATCTTGCATATGCCTACTGCTCAATTCTCCTGGCCATGTTAGGCAGTAGGTTACGAATACTGGGTAGTAGCTCGTAGTTGGCTATGCCCAGTTTACCCAGTCTCTCATTAACAACATTTCTGATGATTTCGTAATTAAAGGCGTGTATCATGAAGTAGCAGTTGTACTCCCACTTACCCGGCACAGTCACCCTCTTAACCACGTGGGTTGCCTCATCTATGTTGGCTACTGATTCGCAGTCATCAGTGTTGAAAACTACCATGGCGTTTGCCCTGAAACCTGCCAAGTCTGGGTCAAGCATTGCGTAGAAGTCCCTTATAATGCCCTTATCCCTCAACTCGCTTATCAAGTCAGGCAGCCTACTCATTGGGATTCCGAACTTGGTTGATAATTCGCTGAATGGCTCGCTCACTATCTTTATTGACTTTATGGACTCGTAGAAGCCCATGGGTAACCCGGACTCCTCAATCCTATGCGGCTCACTGGGTAATCTACGTATCTTAGCCCTAGAGACTCCCCCGTAGAGGTCGAACTTAACGTCAATCTTATACGTCCTCTCGGCGTACAGTATCACGTAATCCTCAAGTCTCAACCTAAACCCGTTCACTATCCTCATGACCTTACCTTCAAGCTCCTCCCTACTGCCCGCCTTAGTCACGTACCAGATGTTATACCTGTCGTGTACCCTGAGGAAGTTGTGCGTCACCTGGCTATCCTTGTTAATCTCCGAGGCCACTTGGTCTATTAACCCATCACTGACCCTCAACGCAACCAATGCAGATATCATTCCCCTAGCCCTATAATTGACTAGGGCGCCGATTCTCCTAATAAGCCCCAGTTCCCTCATCCTCCTCATTGAGTCTATAACCCAATCCTCCGTTGCACCCACCCTGTCGGCTAACTCTAGGAATGGCCTATCGCTGATTGGGAAGTTGTACTGGGCTTCCATCAGTAAATCCCTTAATTTACCGTCAATGAGCATACCCGGTTCATCCATGGTTGTTAAAATAGGTTGCGCGCCTAACACTAATTAACTACGTTAGGCTGTACTCATTGTTTAATTCATCCCACTCCCTAAGTATCAGGTCAACCAAGCCCCTACCCACACCCCCGAGCATTGCAGATAATTCATCAAGCGACCTTGGATCATTGTTTAACGAGAGTATGCTTAACCTATAGATGTACTCATACATTAATGGCCCTAACGTCTTGATTAAATCAACCCCATGCCTCATTAATACACTGTCATTGTTTATCATTGAGTTTAACGAAGTGTAGATTATTGACTCATCGTCCAGTGAATCATTACTGTAGATGTATATCCTGGTTAACTCAGCCAAAACAGCCTTGTAGTAACTGGACCTTGAGGATAGGTTATTGAGTATGCGGCTTAGCACCAGTTTCAGCAATTCCGGATTCTTCACAATTAGCCTCTTCATTACGTTGAACATTAGGCGCAGTGGGTAGTCGACCCCGTACGCATTGATTAGGTGGGTTAGGAAGATTATGGCCATGGCGTCACTTTTACTTGTCATTTTAAGGTAATCAACCAGTGCATCGGGCAGTATTGAGATGTACTGCATTAGTGAATCCACTATACTCTTCCTAAGCATGCCCGGCGCCTTACTGTACAGGTAATGCTTAACCATGTCCCTGGTTATCTTAACGGTATGCTTTAGGGAGTATATCATCTTACTGTACGGCAATTCCCTGCTACCGGTCACTCTACTATACCACTTAACCATCTCAGAGTCGTGGGTACGCTCATAATCCTTAATAGTACTGGTTAACCTTAAGGCTAACTTAACCACGTAACCAGGGTTGATAACGGATATTAAGGATACGTACCTCAAATTATTAATCACATCATCAACGTACCCCCTACCCCCATTATCAAGGAGCTTACTGGCTAGGATAACCTTGAAATCCCTATCATTAACCAGTGAAGCCAATGATACGGCATACTTAACGTAGTGGTTAGCCAGTAAGCTTGAACCTATATAGAGGTCTAGGAATAATGAGGGGGCGTACATGTATAGGGTCTTTTCTGAATCACCACCTTTAACCATGGATACTTAACACGCGTATGCTTATAACACTTATTTAATATAGGGCGCCATGCCTAAAACCATTGCCCTACATAGTATAAAGTTAACCATAATGTAGTAGTACTTCTTATTCATGATAATGGTGGTTTATGACATAGTTAGTGAAATCGAGAATGAAATCGTGGTGCCGATAATCAGTGAGGCATTTAGGGTCTTAAGTATAATTGGGGGTCTAGCCCTATGGCTAATGGTTATTAGCGTCGTTATTAAGGCCATTGAGAGTAAGCTGGGGCCAACCGGGTGGGCTAGGGCTGCTGCCCTGTGGGACCTATTCAGCAACTTCAAGTGGTTCATAGTCACGTTAATCGGCCTATACGTTACTGTGTATTCCATTGCATTAATCGCTAACTACGTGAGCGGCTCAAGCATAGTTAACCCAGCGTCCTTCGCCAGTGAGCTACTGTACAGGATATTCTTCGGCCCATTTATTGAACTTTGGAGGAATGCATTAACATGATTACTGCACCATTAATTGCACTATTTACTGAAGCATTCGTTATTATTCTTTATAAAATTAGAAGACTTAACTACCATTTCTTAATAAATGATTTAATAATGTTTGTAAGTCTTTCAGCGGTATCTCTAGTAATCTACAGCCTATTTATCAGAGTTAACCCAACCCACATACTTAACACTGAGTCATCCTGGTATAGGCTTACCGAGTTGATATTAACTTTGGTTGTAATTAAGAGTGTAGTATTAACTGCACTTAACATAATGGGCCTATTCATTAATAACATTAATATTTACGATATTGTAAGTTACATAGGCCTTAACGTTGTTTTCGGGAGATTCATAGACTTGGCATCACAGATACTGTACGTTACCTTATCCTATGCACAACTCATGTACATGATATACCACATGGTTTACGTGGTGCAGTACATAGCTAGCGCATGTGCACCAGCATTAACGTTACTCATACCATTAGTCATGGTTAGGAACATTAGGTCATTGGTAATTCCAATAGTTGCAGTAATCTTATCCCTCATGCTGGTGATAGTCTACGTTGGACAGCCTAATAATGCTGGTATTCTAAACTTAATCAATACTGTCAATAAATCCCTCAATATAATCCCCAATTACAGCTACATTCACATATACCTAATTAACTCCCCCTACGTAATGGCTACTGGTTACGTATGTGGTATGGGCTTCATATCATATGGTGATTCAATAATCATTGGCGGCGACCTAAACTGTACCACCGTGATATTAAACTCCACCTACGTTGACTGGGTTAATGTACCTTCAACTGTAACCATTACCACTAAACATGTTCAAGGTTGGGTGATCACATCGGTGAATATTAACCCTAAGGTTCAGATGCTGTTAAGTAACGGTTACGTGACGGCAATCTGGCGTTGGGTTAATGAACCATCCAGTTGGTCTTACACTGCTAGCAATGACACTGAGGTGATACACTTCAAGCAGAGCCTAAATGGAGTATCGTCAATGGTGCTTTGGGCCTATGCAGCCTCGGTAAGGGTTAACCTAAGTAACCCCAATTGCACGGTTAACGTGTTAAGGCTGGGTAATGATACTGTGATTAACAGTGGGTTAGTAGCCATGTTTAATGAGTTTGAGGGCTACGCTCTTAGGTACTTTAACGCATCTATTGTGGGTGGCATTATTCAGCTGGGTAATGGGGCATGGTTCAAGCCCATAAACCCTAACCCACCTAGAGACTTAACGCAGTACGTAGTAAACGTAACGTGCAGGGGTAATGGGGTGATTAATGGTGATGTTACTATCACCGGTTCTAGATTAAGCACGTGGGGTAGTGAAGGTAGGTTAATAGCATACACCAGTTACCTGTACACATACTTCAGGGAGATGAATGAAAGCCTTAGAGGTAGTGACTTAGTTAGTTGGCTACTGGCAATACCCGAATCACTAACATGGCTCATGTATCCACTATCACTGGTTGGTCTAGTAACTGCACTGCTCATAGTAACCAGTGAGTCAATGCCCATTAACACACCCATATCGAGACTAATTGATAACCTAAGGAACTTAATATTCATTGTCAGCAATGAGAGGTCTGGGTTACTGGCGCATTTGATTAGGCTTAAGCGCGGTGGAGACACCGTTAACTTAAGGAGCGTGATTGATGAGCGTACCAATAGGTCAACCATCAGCCGCACAATACATAGACTAGCGTCTATCTACAGTAGGCCTGGGTACCTAAGGCACCTAAGTAACCACGGCCTACTGGGGACATTCATCAAGTCGAGGGGTAACCCATACGTGATGAGACTACTAGGCGAGGTAACAGGCGTAAGACGTGGTATCAGCACCTCAACTAGGGTTAAGTTAAGGCACCTGCTAGCTAAGCCACTTGGGCCACTGGAGACGGCTGAGAGGATGCTGCTTGGTGGTAAGTGGAGTTACTGGATTGAGTCAAGGGAATTCCTGGTGAAGAGGCTGCTTAGGAATGAGTCCATTATTTTTGAACTATATGAGAGAGGGATGTTAAGTAACCGTGATGCCCAGAGGAGGCTTAGGTATTGGTTCTTCAGAAGCATCATGGAGTACAGGGATAGGTTAAGACTACTTGACGTTAGGCGTAATGCACAGTTGGCATTAGCTTACCTAACTCACAGCCACTCAAGAGGCCTATTACCAAGCCTAGTCAACACCATGGATGGTGTGAACAGGGCCACAGGCCTTAATAGGAATGGTGAATCCACTACCTTAGCGGCGTTGCTCTCAGCCATGAACCTTAACACAGGGGCCTTGGTAACCCTGGTTAAGACTGGGTTAGTGAGGGTTGATAAGGGTAGGTTGATGGATTTAATGGACATGTACAGGAGATTATCATCACCCTGGGTCATTAACTATGTTAATGGGTTAATGGAGTCCATTAGGGGCCTACGTGAAGGCTTATCACGGGACAGCCTTAACATGGTAATGAGCATCATGCGGGAGTTAGAGACTAAGCGTAATACGCTGGTCGCAAAAGCCGTCAGGATGAGGGAAAACGTGGGGATGGTTCATCATTGGGATGGGTTCATACTGAAAAGAAGCCCCGTAGCTAGCATTAGTAACCCGACATTAGCTAAATACCTACTTAGGGATTCAACTAATATTAGAAATGTTCTAAACGGCTACATAAAGAGGTTAATGGCACAGGGATATGGTGGTAGTAATTTAACGCGGATTATGGTCGAGTATTTAATTGGAAGAGGTCCAATTGACCTAATGCTCATGTCGGCTAACCTGGGTCTCCATCCAATGACCCTCATTAAGGAAATTCTAGTTACCCTAGACCCACATTCAGCCCATGAGGCAATTAACGGCGTTTTAAGAAGGGGCATTCTTGATGATGAGTTGAGAAGGGAGTTGACCATGGCCATTAACCTAAGGCCAGGCTCGAAACCATATACTAGGCTCTATGCCCGTTACCTGGCCAGGATGGGTAAGTTCACCATGGGTATTGAGAGCCCGGCGGATAGGGCATGGTTAGGGGGATTAATCAACCAGCTTGACTACGCCATATCAGTATTCATGGCGTCATACATTAGGAGGAACCTGGGTAACATTAGGCTCAGCGCCGTGGTTAGGGTTAGTAGGATGAAGGCTATTAACGATATAGCTAGGTTAAGCATTAGTGAAAACAGCGCTTACTCAGTAATACTAAGCACAATTAGGATTAGGAGGAGTTTAAGGTACTCTAGGGCTAAGTATTTAAATAAGGCTGGTTAGTGGCTATGAATAGTGATGAGCAACGGATAAGGCCTAGTGGTGGGCCTTACAACGCTGAGGACCTATTTGATGACGGTCCATAGCGCTGACGTCGAGTCAACCCTCGCCATTTATGGCGGGGTTACCTCACTATGTGGGTCTCAGGCGATGGGTTTATTACCCCTGCTTTACTGGGGTGCTTAATAACCCCGCAATAGGCGGGGTAACCATCGAGACCCCCAAGGTGAAACCCCCGTCTCTCTGAGGCGGGGAGGGGGTCATGTCGAGTCAAGCCTCACCCTCTAGGGTTAAGCCTTAGATAATGGCCACTGAGGCTGGATTAATGAATTACTTTTAAAACTTTTAAAAAGGTTATGAAACCTGGTTTAACGTGAGTTCAAGCAGTGTTAAGGTTAAGTCACCTCACGAGGAGCATGAGAGGTTGGGGCCAAGTAGAGTCAACTTCTTCATAGTTACGGTTAGTACGTCTAGGTATGAGCACCTTAGGGCCGGTGAACAGTATACCGATGACTCAGGTGACTTAGCGGTAAGCATCATAACCAGCAAGGGGCATGCGGTGGTTGGGAGGATACTGGTTAATGATGATGAAGGGATGATTAGGCATACCGTGGATTCGCTAACCCATAGGGTTGACGTTGATGTGGTGGTTCTGATAGGGGGTACTGGTTTAGCTAAGGGTGACGTAACCATTGAGTCCGTTAAGCCCCTCTTCACCAAGGAGATTGAGGGCTTCGGTGAACTTTTCAGGTTCATAAGCTACCAGAGGATAGGCCCAGCCGCAATGTTAAGCAGGGCAACAGCGGGTACGGTTAATGGCAAACTGGTGATCTGCCTACCCGGTTCACCTGATGCTGTTGAGACCGGGTTGAACCTGATCCTCAACCAGGTTCCGCACATACTTCACATAGCCCGTACTGGGTAGGTTATTTGGTATGGAGAGAAGTGTTTAAACGACTAGGTGACGTTATTTAGGTTAACATGCCTAGGTTATCCACTAAGGTTAAGAGGATTATGAGGTCAATGGGTCTTGTTGCCATAGTTATGGCCGGCGTGTTACTTTACCTATCCCACCTATACCTCTCATCATCAACTAGCCATAATGCAACGACACTATGCCTTGAGTCAATCGGCAACTTAACTAAAGCACCACAGTTAAACTACGGTGCCATCATTAACTTGGCTAAGGAGTACGTTAGGCTATATCACGTTTCAATGAGGGTTAAGGTGTATGCACTGAACGGGACGCTACTGTTCTCATACGGCTCATACGTACCACCAGTGATTAACACTGGCCAATCAACACCAAGCATAATTAGGAGCGGGCAAGTGACCATTGTGAGTTACGGTGTTTGCCAATACTACGGTGAAGACTTCATAATTGAGGTTCAGGTTGGGGTAATGCCTGAAGCCATTTATTCCTTCATAATTGGCCTAGTCCTGCTGCTACTTGGCCTAGCGTTAATAGCACTTGGAGGGTAGTTAACCACACCTCAGCATTGCCGGGGAAAGGTTTAATTGCATAGGGCATACGCTCCGACTGCATGCTCACGTTAGCGTTAACAGTGTTAACCCTGGGACTATTGAAGGCCCCCGTGGTCTACCTCTACAATGGGGGTGGTTACCTACTTGCAATTACCGTAAACTTCACGTCAATTAGCCAGTACTCGCAGGTATTCATAGTTAACAGCACTGGGTGGTTTAACGTGAGCGTACTGCCTAATGGTGGCCGTGGTGTCCTCATAACAAACACCTACCAATACGGCGACTGGGTTTACCTAACTGGGTTTACCCCAAGTAGCCCACTTCTGATTGGCCTTAGGCTAGTTAATGCAGGGATGGTGGATGTAGTTAACCTAACCCGTTACCTACCCGTTAACCTTCAACCCTACGCATTGGCTGTGGTTAACGATACGATTTACGTGTTTGGGGTTATTAATGGATACGCCTCAGCCTTTTTGGTAAACCCAAGAAGTGGGGTATTCATTAACCTAACTGGGTTGTTTAAGGGCGAGTGGGCTTCATCAACACCAGTATCAGCCACGGTAACACCCAACGGTACACTACTGCTGCTGGCCCTATCAAGTGACTTAACGCCACTCCTAGGTTCACTCTCACCCAGCGGCTTGAGGACGATAACCATGCCCCAGGTTAAGGGGTTGCCCCTTGGCCTATACCAGTTTAATGACCAGGTACTAATACCTGTGATGATGATCAGGCAGTCTCAATCATCATTACCATCACTGTACTTCTCAGGCATTACAAATGGTTACGTGTTAGGCAGCATACTGCTTTACTACGTTAACGGCAACGTGGTTAACTACACCAGTTGCATCAACCCCAACACTGCTATATTCGACGTCTACTGGGTTAACTCAACAGCGGCAATACTGGGGGGAGGCATCATTAATGGTGCCGTATGGGAGCCGTACGTGACGATATTTAACGTTAAGGACTGTGAATCACTACCAATACCAATGAGTATTAATGGCGTTGTGTTCGCTGTGGCTGGCGATTGGGTTGGCGGTGGATTAAACGTGGTTTACAACATTACTACGTTATCCGGTTCACCGTTTATAGCTAAAATAAACTACACAATGAGCATTAATAATCTAGCCCATGGCGCAATTCCCACAATTTATTTTAGCCCTGTAAAAGAGGAGGCGACGACCACACGTGAAGCTTTAATGATACTGGCGTTAATGGTGGGGTTAATTATATTAACACTACTCATGTTAAGGATTAAATAAGGTTTAAATATGGTAGGTTTTTTAAATCTCATAGTTAACGTTCCCTGTGGCAAGGGTGCCATTGTACATTGAGTTTAGTGATAAGAGCGTGTTAATCATAGGCGGTGGGTATGTTGGCACTAAGAGGGCTCTCAAGTTCTCGGAGGCTGGTGCCCACGTTATAGTTATAGCTCTTAAACCATCAATGGAGCTTATTAGGGCTAGTTCAATGGGTAACGTTGACCTGGTGGTTGCCGATGCAAACACGTTTAACTACGATAGGGTTATGGGTAGGGTTAACCTACTGGTCTACGCCATACCAACCAACAGTGAGCTTAAACATAAGTTAAGGTTGTTAGCCTCCGAGAGGCGCATATTGTTTAATGATACGACTAACGCTAACGAAACTGAGGTTGTGGTTCCCTTTGAGGGTGAGGTTAATGGCATAAGGTTTGCTGTAACGTCAGAGGGTAAGAGCGGGGTTGCTGCATCAATGGTTAGGGATTACATACAGATCACATTATCTAAGAGTGACCTTCACCCAATAGTTAATGCCTGGTATGAAGCTAAGCAATTAATAAAGAAATTGGTTGATGATCCTCATGTGAGGATGAGGATATACTTCATGCTTAAGGATGATGAGCATTTCCTTGAAATTGCGAGGAGTGGCGATATTAATAGGGTGGTTAAGTACGTTAATGAGGTGATTAAGAACCATGGATATTGATGATTATCTAGGTAAAATAAAGGCGTTAGCGCTGACGCATAGGAAGGCTACGACAATTACCCTATCCGAAACCTACCTGAATAGTGATGAGGCATACGGCAGGTTAATGAGGAATTATGAGGAGGTCTTCATACTTCAAACATGTAATAGGGTTGAGGTTTACTTCTATGGGGATGACTACAATGCCGCTGAGGAGGTTTATAGGGCTAAGGGTACGGTTAAGTATGTCGATAGGTTGAGTGGGATTGATGCAGTGCGCCACATATTCAGAGTGGCGACTGGGCTTGAATCAGCAGCCATCGGTGAATCTGAGGTTCTGGGGCAGGTTGAGGAGGCTTTCAACGATGCCAGGAGGAGGGGAGCATTGGGTGGTTTACTAGGGTACACCATCGAGAGGGCTATAAGGGTTGGGAAGGAGGTTAGGAGTAAATACCCTGAAATATCCATTGGCTTAGCTAGCATTAGCTCACTGGCCGCTGAATACATTCATAGGGTTAAGGGTCGTGACGCGGCGGTGGCTATAGTTGGCGCCGGCTCCATTGGCTCAGATATAGCTAGGAGACTCGCAGAGAAGGGCTTCAGGAACGTGACAATAGTGAATAGGACTATTGATAAGGCCAAACTGGTGGCGGCTAGGTATGGCTTCAGGTACGCACCCCTAGACTCCTTAATCAACATTATTAAGAACAGCGACGTTGTTGTCTTTGCAACATCAGCAATTGAACCCCTACTTAAGAGGAGGGACCTTGAAGTAGTTAACGCTGTGCCAGTCATAATTGACCTTGGTGTGCCGAGGAACGTTGACCCGGAGATCCCAGGGGTTGTGTCTATAGATGAGTTGAAGACCCTTGAGTCGGAAGTAATTGAGAGAAAGGTGAGGGCGCTTCGTGAGGCTAATGAGATCGTTGAAATTAGGCTAACTGAGTTTAAGAAGCTACTGGCCAAGAGGATAATAGAGAACATGATTAGTGAATTAATGAGCTGGAGCTTCAGCGTTGGGGAGTCTGAGGTTAGGAGGGCTATCAACGCCAGGTTAATAAAGGATGACAGCGATGGCGCATTACTGGCCGTTAAGTCCACTGTTAAAAGGGTGACCTTACCGCTGGTAATGTACCTTAAGGAGCTTGCTGAGGAGGGCAGGTTCAACGAGGCATTAACCATAATAAGCGAGCTTAAGGCTAGGCTTAATGGCAGCAGTAAGCGAACTTGAGGGCGGTATTGACGAGGCTGGGCGTGGGCCAGTAATAGGACCCATGGTTATAGCCATTGTGGCTTGGAGCAATAAGGAGACTAAGGAACTGGGTGTGAGGGACTCTAAGCAATTAACCCCAAGTGGGAGGAGCAGGCTCTATGAGCTGATAGTTAATAGAGCTCCCTGCGTTAAATACGTAATTGTTGAGCCTGGTGAGATAGACAACTACGTTAATAGGGGGTTACTTAACCAACTTGAGGCAATTAAGATGAGGGAGTTAATCATTAACTGTGGGGGTGTTAAGAGAGTCTACATCGACTCACCTGACCCAGACCCAGCCAGGTTTAGGGGAATGATTAACGTTAACGACGTTGACGTTGTGGTTCTTAACCATGCAGATGAATCAATACCAGTGGTGTCGGCAGCAAGCATAGTGGCTAAGGTAATTAGGGATTCAATAATCAGTAGGCTTAAGGAAACCTACGGTGAGTTCGGTAGTGGTTACCCAAGTGACCCAAGGACCATTGAGGCGTTGAGGAGGTGGGTTATTAGTGGCAGTATTCCACCGATAGTTAGGAGGAGTTGGAGGACTGTGAGGAGGATGCTGAATTCAAGGCTATTCTAATGCTCACTGGGTGAGCTTAATGTCCGTAACCATATTCCTGGACTTAACATCAATGATCCTTAATGTGCCATCTGAGAAAACTACAACCTTAGGCTTAGCCCCATAGTAGGGGCCTGAGGATGACGTGAATAGCGATAGCACTCTACCATTATGGAACCTCCAGTAGCCATCGGTGATGTAACTATGGCCCCTAATTATCAAGGCAATGTCATTACCTTCGATGAACCTCATGGTTACGTCTGGGCCGAATAGGTATGCACCAGGGCCCCTTGGGCTATCCACGAAGCCGGTTACCTCATCACTTGGGTCATTCCAAAGTATCTGAAATGCCACTGGGTCGCTTGGCTCATCATCATGCCTACTTAACTTGCGTATATCATCAACCCTCTCAAGGCCCTTAGCTAACCCACCATGTAACAGCAGCACCTTATCATTAAGCAGGGCAGCGTAGGGCAGTGACGGAAATAGGTCATGAATTACGGTGCTCAGTAGGCTTTGGCCAAGCAGCGGCAGCGCCTCATCCATGAATCCGTAAACCTCATTCATTATGTATGACTCGTGGTTACCCCTCAGTGGTATCATAACCCCCTGAAGAAATAGCTTCAGGACTTTTTCAAGGGTTTCAACCTGGTACTCACCCCTATCCACGTAGTCGCCTAGACCTATGTAGCGCCAGTTACCTGGCGGGTAGTCGTTGATTATCTTTTCCAGTGACTCAACGTCACCATGTAGGTCACCTATTATCACAACCCTGTTTGAGTTAACACTCACTAGGTTATCCAACTCACCTAACTTTTCAATCGCCCTATCAACAAGCCCTTTAAAATAATCCCTGTTGATCATCGCTCATTTGCCTTGTTATGTATTTTTAATGATTACGCGCCTGGTTTCTGGGGGAGCCCCTCACTCTTAGCCTCCTCGATGTACTTCCTCAACTCATCGACGCTCAGTTTCCTGAACATCCTAGTTTTAACATCAATCACGCCTATCTCGAATCTATCAGTATCTAGGCTCTCGGCCACAAGGCTGAGGGACTTAATGGCCAGCTTGATGCATAAGTTAAGGTCCATCTCGTACTTGTAGTTCTTCTCAAGGTACTCGAGTATGATGGATGACCCACTCCCTAATGCCGTAGCGTAGTAGCCGAAGTATATTCCACTTGGGTCCGTTTGATAAAGCCTTGGCCCACTCTTATCAACACCCCCTATTATCAACGCTATTCCAAAGGGCCTAACACCACCATGCTGCGTGTAGGCTTGCTCAAGATCACTAATCCTCTTCGTAATGTACTCAACATTAGCCTGCTCATCGTAGAGTAGCCTGTATATCTGGGCCTGCTCCCTGGCATAGTCAATAAGTATCCTAGCATCTGATAGCAAGCCAGCTGAGGCGGCACCAATGTGAGTGTCTATCATGTAAACCTTCTCTATTGAGTTCAAATCTATCAGTGGGCCAAGCTTCCTCTTCTCGGCGGCCAACACGACGCCCTCGGAGCATTTCAACCCAACGGTAGCCCAACCCCTCTTAACAGCCTCACCAGCGTACCTAACCTGGTATAGTTCACCCTCAGGGCTAAATATCGTTATGGCCCGGTCATATCCAGCCATTTGTGGACTAAACATACTGAGACCGTAGACACCCAAGAGTTTTTAACCTTTAACTAATAGTTCCCAGAAACCACCTAATGCAGGTATGTTGAGTCTCCACATCGCATTCATGACTCGGTTTTAAACCATTAAAGGCTATGTAACCCCCGATTCAAAGTCTAAACTACAAAATTTCAATTGGCTTGGAGCCTTACACGGCGAAGATCCACACCACTGAGGACCGTTTAACGCTAGGTTTTGCCTCTTACCGCTAAATACCTAATAAGTACTAGTAATACAACTGTCGATAAAATTAGTGTTATTACTGATAAAATTACAGATATGTTAAGTAAACTCTCTGGTATATAATGGAGGTTACTTACATTGGTTGTAACCGTGATTACTGATGTTAACATTATGTATGTTGTTAAGTAGACTGTACTATTCACAATCCTGGTTACTGTCTTGGTTACTGTTGCCGTTGAGGTTAAGGTGACGAACCTAGTTAACGTTGTCGTGTTGACAATACTGGTTACCAGTGGTGACGAGGAGTTAACCGTGTATGTGTACGACCTTACGGTTAACTTAGGTTCAACAGTTATATTCACCATCCTCCTATCGACAAGAATCCAAGTGCCATTAAGCCAGTAATACAGGTCAACGTTAAGTAGGTTATAACCAACATGTACAAGCGTTACCGTGAACACGAATTTAAGTATCCCGGGGGCTGTATTTATGGGTAGGCTGGCTAGCGTAAGTGTGCCATTATTCAACGCAACCATTATAGTCGACATGCATGAGCTTGGAGTTGTTATTAGGCATGGTGGTGCATATTCAACAAGGACTGTTATGTTGGCTGGTTGATTAACCTCAACCGGGTTTGTGTAATTAACACTAATTATCTTGATGTAATTCTCATAGTTACCCTGGGCCATTGCTAACATGGCAACTAGCAACACCGCAGCCGCAGTAATTATGGCGACCTTAACCGCTGGCTTAGCCACAATTCCTAGCCTTAACTGCGGTGTTATTATTCCTTTCTATGGGAAAGAATTAAAAAGCTGTGAATGAGGATTACGCATGGAGTACGTTAGGTTCGGTAACAGTGGACTTAAGGTGTCTAAACTATGTCTAGGTCTTTGGCACCTACCACCGTTAAAGGAGAGGGACATTTACGGTGTGTACAAGGTTGATGAGGAGGAGTCCATTAGGATAATTAAGAAGGCCATTGACCTTGGGGTGAATTTCATAGACACCGCAAACATCTACCATGGTACGATGCAGGGCCCTGACTATATTCATGCCGGTAAGGCTGAGGAGGTGCTTGGTAAGGCTATTAGGGGTTATGACAGGGAGTCCTTGGTAATATCAACCAAGGTCAGGGGTAGGATGGCGCCCTGGCCAAATGGCGAGGGGTTATCCAGGAAGCACATTAGGTGGCAGATTAGGGAATCATTGAGGAGACTAGGGACCGACTACGTCGACGTATACTTAATGCACAGGCCAGACCCATCAACACCAATTGAGGAAACCCTAGATGCGTTAAAGGACCTGGTTACCCAGGGCCTGGTTCACTACGTGGGTGAGAGCTACTTCCACCCAGACGACATACAGTACATTTACGAGTACTCAAGAAGCATCCATCTACCATTCATAGCCATGCAGGAACCCTACAACCTGATTGAACGCGACATTGAGAAGGATAAAATTCCCCTAGCTAAGAAATACGGCTTAGGTATAATGGCCTACATACCACTGGCCCAGGGTGTGTTAACGGGTAAGTACCTTAACGGCATCCCGGAAATGTCGAGGGCAAGTTACGTGGATGAGATACGCTGGAGGTATTTAACACCGGAAACCCTGAAGGCCATGAGGGAGTTTCACGAGTTAGCCAAGGAGCTTGGGGTAACCGATGCGCAACTAGCCCTTGCATGGATACTTAGGAAGTCCGAGGAACTTGGGGTAACGATAATACCGATAATTGGTGTTACTAGTGTTGCCCAGCTTGAGGATAACTTGGGCAGTTTAGACGTTAAGTTGAGTGGTGACGTGATGAGTAGGCTTGAGGAGATATCAAGGATGACTAAGGTTAACTGGGAGGTTAGGTACGATAGGGTAATTAAACTAAACTCACCCTAAATTCCAGCAATTTAAAAATTCATGACCAATGGTACAAGGTCATGCCGGGTTCAACTCATCACAAATTCAGAAGCACCCCTTCTCACTAATCACCCTAGGTAATTCAAGGTTAGGGGAGTTTTTATTAATTATCCCTATAGGTATAATGAATTTAATATCTTAAAAATCGATGACGTTTGAAATTTAAAACTGTTGGGGATTTTTATTTGAGAGATCATTATCTCTTTATCTCAACCTTAGCGGGCCTAACCTCAATTATCTGCCCAGCTGCTATAGTCCTACCCATATCCCTAAGCGAGAACCTACCTAAGGCTGGTAGGTCCGAGAACTTCTCGACTACAACAGGCTTAAGTGGCTTAAGCCTCACCATGGCTACGTCACCCCTCTTTATGAACTGCGGCTTCTGCTCCACGGTTTGTCCAGTGGCTGGGTCAAGCCTTGAGATTAACTCAATTATCTGAGCTGGTACAGTGGCCGTGTGGACGTGCATCACTGGCGTATATCCAACGCCTATGGTGGTTGGGTGCTCCAGTACTGCTATCCTGGCCACTATCTCCTCAGCCACCGTGGGTGGGCTGTTCAAGTTGCCAAGTACATCACCCCTCTTCACGTCCTGCTTCTCCACACCCCTAATGTTAACACCAACGTTATCACCTGCCTTAGCCTGCTCAAGCTTCATGTGGTGGGTCTCTATACTCCTTACATCACCAACCTTAGCTGGTGGTAGTATGACTATGGGGTCACCAACCTTAAGGACCCCTGACTCCACCCTACCGGTAACCACGGTACCAGCGCCCGTTATTGAGAACACGTCCTGTATAGGTAGCCTTAGTGGCTTATCCACCAACCTGGGCGGTGGCTCAATTGCGTCAAGGGCCTCGAGTAGCGTTGGCCCATTGTACCAAGGTGTATTACTACTCTTGGTCTTGATATTATCGCCTCTAACAGCGCTAACGGGTATGAAAGGTATCTTGCTTACATCGTACCTAAGTATCTTAAGTATCTTGGTTAACTCACCCTTAATCTGCTCATACCTCTTCTGGTCATAGTTTACAACATCCATCTTGTTAACCGCAACTATCAGGTTCCTGATACCGAGGGTCCATGCCAGGAACAGGTGCTCCCTGGTCTGGCCCTGTGGACCTACCCCAGCCTCAAACTCACCTGGCCTGGCTGAAACCACCAGTAATGCTGCATCAGCCTGACTGGCACCGACAATCATGTTCTTGACGAAGTCCCTATGTCCAGGTAGGTCTATTATTGTGTAGAAGTACTTAGGTGTTTCGAAACCCACATGCATAGCCTCAATAGTGACACCCCTCTCCCTCTCCTCCTTCAACCTATCCATGATCCAGGCGTACTTGAAGTCCTCCTTACCCAGCTTCTTAGCCTCAGCCTCAATCTCGGCAAACGCCTTCTCATCAACATACCCAGTCTCTAAAAGTAGCCTACCGGTTAACGTGGATTTACCGTGGTCAACATGCCCTATTATAGCTAGGTTCAGGTGGATCTTCTTCAATGCACTCTCGCCAGGGTTCTTTATTATGCTCATCAATAATAGCCATTGACTTGCTCTTTAAAAATTTAACTGAATAAGCCAATGCCGCAGCACCTTAACCGCATCCTCATCCCTTCCCACGAACTACCTCAAACGTAATGATAAGCGGTCTCGCCAATAAACCCTTTAATCATTAATTCCCCATGGACATGAAGAGGCAGGGTTACTTAGCAACCCAAAAGTAACCTGAACTTCAACTTCCCAATGCATATTAACTTGCCCTCAGCATTGTGAATAATCACGTGGGCTTAAGACCTAGGGCTACGTTAACATACCTAATGAGCCTCATCTTAAATGCATTGTAAGTGAACTGCAGCGAATGCCTCCTGGCCCTAATGCTGTATCTGCGGTATAAGTCATCGTTGGTCAGTAGCTTAACCATGGCGTCGACAGCCTCGGCATGGTTGAGGTAACCGAAGCCGTACCTGCCGTACTCAACTATGTCGCTCCATGCCCCACCAGACCTATGAACCACGGGTACTGCCCCAGTCGCCTGAGCCTCGGCCACCACAAGCCCGAAGTGTTCGTTGATGGCTGCATGCAGTAGTACCTTAGCCCTACATAGGTAATCCCACTTAACACCCTCGCTTGCATCAAGCACCAGCTCAACGTGCCTGGCCCTCTCTCTAACCTGCCTAAGGTACGCCTCATTGTAGGGAAGGCCAATTATGTAGTAGGCTGCCTTAGGGTACCTGCTATACGCAGCCTCCATCATATCGACGATGTCGGTGGTCCTCTTGTCAGGCGCTATCCTACCCACGGAAACCACAACATCCTCCTTGGCCCTTGAACCACAGTCACGGGGCATCACAGGGGGGTATAGGACGCCGCTCAACCTAGGCCTATAGGGTAGTTGACTCAGGGTCCACCTGGAGTTAGCCAGCAGTATGCGTGGCCCCAGTATTGGCAGCATAATTCTATTAAGCTCTATGAAGAGCCTCCTCCTGAGTCTGTAGGGCGGCATGTAGGTGCCTGGGTTGTTTAAGTAGCCTATGTCGAATGGCCACAGTAGGACGTGGTAAACAGTGTTTATGGTTAAATCGTAGCCTAGGCTTGCCAGGCCTGTTACCACGTTCCTAGTTAATCCACGAATTGGTAAATTAGGGTCATGCTCAAACACGCTCACTATCCTCCGAGCCGGGATATCAGCCAACCTGCTGTCCAACTTTCCATCAAAAAGCAGCACCAAGTCCACTGTGAAGCCATTCTCATTAAGCGCCTTGGCCATGGCATAGGTGACCAATTCCTGGCCACCCCACCTACTCAACGTATCGTAGGCAATGGCAACCTTCATCAAAGTAAACCAAGCCCTACCCCTATATATGCCCGAGGGTACAAAGGCAACTCCACCCTAACATTACTCCTCAGCGGCCAGGGATGAACCTGGCTGCATGCCTTTACCCTAAAAGGATCCACTGAACCGTCTCTCCGGAAGTGGCAGAGGCTTGTTGACTCCACCGTCTGCTTCTTGAGCCCACTCACCGTAGCGGCTAAGGTTCCCAGCTGTTACGGGTCTTGAGAGCCTAGGGTAACCAATGAGGGCGTTAGGGTTAGACTTTAAGATTTAATTAGGATTTGGGCACTAAATGAAAATAAACACACAAGTAATCAAGAAAACCGAAATAGCCCTCCTCCACACGCTCATTGAGTATTGGCTGCCATTCCCCATTAAGCCAACTACTAAATGTGTGGACTGTTGTCCACGGGGATTCGTTAACTAGGGCTAAAATAACTAGTTAATTAATGAGATCTGATCTTCCTCCCTGCCCTAAAGGGTGAGGTTTATTGATCTTATCGCATTAATATTCAGGATGCGCCACGCGATGATGAGGATTCAGCGGAAGAATTTATAAATAATCACTAGCCTAGAGCCCTGTAGTTAAGTTGAATATGAGGAGTATGAAGATACTTAGAGTTAAGGATGCTGGGGGTTTTTACGCCGTTGAGGATGAGGCATCAAGGCTACTGTTAAGCGATAAGAGGTTTATTAATCCCGACGAAATAGACCCCATTGAGCTAGCCTACTTAATATATATGGGTGACTTCAAGGTCTACATTAACGGTAAACCAGTCTCAATAATAGATGTCTTGCGTTCAGGTGACCTTGAGAAATTCATGGTTTATCTGGACTTAAGGAATAGGGGTCTTTACGTTAAGTCTGTTAGGGATGGTAAAATAGACATGCTTGTCTGGGATAAGAAAAAGAATGCACTATCATCCAACCCGCAGTACGTGGTTAAAATACTTGATGAAGGTAGGGGCATTAGGACCACTGAGCTTCTTGAGTTGACCGACTACGCCGAGAAGAATAGGATGAAGCTTGTCTTAGCTCTGTTAAGCTCTGAGGGGACCTTAACGTACTATAGGGCGTTCACGATAGAGCCGGGTCAAAGAGATGCCGGGTGGCTTAAGGTGAGGGGTGGTGGTGAGTCTAAGGGATCTTGAGTATCTGGTTGAGACTTCTAGAAGCAGGAGGATTAAGATCATTGTGAGGTTTAGGGACACTAAGTACCTAATCACCATAGATGGCGAAATCAAGGCAACCGACATTAACGGCACTAAAGTTCCGTGGAGTAGGGCATTCCAGCAACCACCCCACGTAGTATTAAGCACATATAAGATCGATAAGATCGATGTAATGTGTGGTGACGACTTGGTTGCAACATACAGCAGCTTCAATGACCTGGTTAAGTCCGTGGGTAAGCATGGTTGCTGATTAAACGGAAACACTTATATAGAGGTTGAGCGTCGCCGGCTTATGGTCATGCTTGATGTATTGTCAAACGCGTTAATCAGCATAAAGAACGTGGAGACTAAGGGTGGTAAGCAGGTTGTGATTTGGCCATCATCTAAGCTGGTGGGTAACGTGCTTAGGGTTATGCAGAGGTACGGCTACATCGGTGAGTTCGAGTACGTGTACGATGGAAGGGGTGGTAAGTATATTGTTCAACTGCTGGGTAGGATAAACGATATAGGTCCGATAAAGCCAAGGTTTCACGTTAAGGTTAGTGAACTGCAGAAGTGGGAGGAGAAGTACCTACCGGCCAGGCAGATAGGGATACTGATACTGTCCACGTCTAGGGGTGTTATGTCACACCTGGAGGCTAGGGAAAGTAGAACTGGTGGGGTTTTATTGGCCTACGTATACTAAGCGTTAGCCTGCTCCTTACCAATGCCTATTATAACTAGGCTTGACCCATCATTTGGGCACTTCTCATCATCAACCTTACCCACGTAGTCCCCCACCTTAAACTCCCTAACCTTAACATAACCACAGGTGGGGCACCTTAAAGTGACGTACTCGCTTATCCTCCTAACGCTACTCACCGCCAAGACATTCCTTAAATCCCTTGAAACTGCGTAAAACAGCACAGCCACTATTAATACCGTTACTATAACTGGTATTAACGTTGTGTATAGGTCTACACTAATGAGCATTGGTTATCACTGGGCAACGCCTATGGTGTTACCGACGCCAACTATAACCACTTCATCACCCGGCTCCGTATAGGTCTCCACCACCTTACCCAGTCTCTCAACAACCTTATTAACGGCCTCATCTATCGTCTTAGACATTGCGTTAAGTGCCTCAGGCATACTCATCTTCACTAAGATGGCGTATATTGGGGTGCCGTACTTGGTCGCCACAGACTCTATGTTGAACTTCTCGACTCCGATACCACCCATTGCAACCCCAAGCCCCTCGGCTATTGAGCCGCTCTCCTCGCTCTCTAGCTTCAGTGCGGCATCTATGGTTATCATTAACCTTGGCCTCGCATTAATACCCTCATAAATGTATTTTATCGCGTCGTCCAAGTGACCTACAGTTCCACCTGGACCCTCCGCCTTAACTAGGTATATCTTCCTGTCCTTAAACATGCATGAGGCTAGGTAGGTATCCTTAACCGAGTTGCTTATAACATTTAAGCCACTGCACAGGTTCTTAAACCTAAACACTGTTAATGGGCCCGCTGAGTCACCTATGGGTTGACCCTTGAGGAACACTGGGACTGAACCATTTAATGCATCGATCTCCTCCTTAAGCAGTGGTAGTATTGCCGCTAGCTGAATTAGTAGGTAGTAGCTCTTGTACTTCATGGCTAACCTGTAGTAGTGGTCAATGACTTTATATATGAAGTTTAACTCCCTCAACACATCTATGACGTTTGTGAAGTTCTGCACCATGGGCCTATTGTTACTTAGGGATGGCATAAGCCTAATAACATCCCTCTCAAGCCTATCATTATACGAACTAATAAGCATCTTATACTTCCTAACCAACCCCTCAGGCTCAATACTCGTGGGCTCTATTATAACCATCTCCATTAAATCCCTTATTCTACCCTCAATCAAATGCTTGTCTTCACTAACCTTATTCACTATGAAGTCCATTACCTGGGATATGTTGTTATTCATGAAAAACCTTAGCCTATTCAGGAAGCTACTCACCTGGGACTGGTACCTCCATAGTTGGAACATCTCGTAGAACCATGGGAATACCCCGAACCAAAGTATTAGAAGTATGATGTTGTACAGTAGGTATTGCTGAGCATTCTGACTACCTAGTGGGGTTGCCTGAAACACCTGAGCCATACCCAGTATCACTGAGCCATTTACCACAACTCAGTAGGTGCATGGTGGGGGTAATTAAACGTTTCACTAGATACGAGTATTTACAAACTACTACAGTGTTTTAAAGTATGCCACCGATACTTTAAATCAGCAGTATTGAGATAAAGTGTATGAATCCAAGCGAAGACCTATGTTACCATGATATACCGGTAACAAGGTTTAAATACTTTAAGGCTGAGAAACAAGAACCTTAACCATAATCCTACTTACCGGGACCAAGTGACTTGGTTAAAGGTGTACATGCACACTTAATACTAATTGAGCTTAGGCCTTGAATTAAGTTTCCTATACCTAAAAACTTGGTTGTTATTAGGGAACCGTCACCAGACATTATTTTTATATAGGCATAAAAGATTAGGGAACTTGATGGAGACTGTTAAGGAGAGCAGGAGTACTAAAGTTGCCAAGGAAGATTACTTAATGGTAATTAAGATACTTAACGATTTCTACGGTGAGGCGTCACTAACATTAATAGCCAATGAACTTGGCGTCACCCCTGCAACTGCGCATAAGGTAATTGAGCATTTAAGTAATGAGGGGTATGTGGTTAAGTTAAGTAGGGGTATCTACACCCTAACGGATAGTGGTAACGGGTTAGCTGAGAGAATGCTGGGTAAGCATAGGATACTTGAAGTATTCTTAGGCATACTTGGGTTTAATCAACTTGAAACCCACGTGTACGCCCATGAACTAGAGCACGTTAACGATCTAGTGATAGATAAAATATACAACATGCTTGGTAGGCCAAGGGTATGCCCACACGGTAACCCAATTTACGGCAAACCTGAGGGGGTGAGGTTATCGAAGTCATACCCAGGTAGAGTTATTATAACTGCAGTGGCCGAGTTGAAGAGTGTATTAAGCTTCCTAGCTAGTAATAAAATCAGCGTCAATGATACCTTAACTGTTATACGCAGAAGAAGGGGTGATGTAACAGTTGATTTTAATGGACGGCAAATAGTCATTGATGAGTCCATAGCATCAGGGATAGTTGTAATTGGGACAAGGTAGTTGCACACTTTTAAGCATAGGGGGTAAAAAACTCGATGCAGTGCGTTAGTGAAGTGGGGAATGCGATGGAAGAGGTCCTGAGGGTTATGTGCAGGGGAGGTAGTGTGAATGATGCTGTGGCCATGGCTGCACTTAAGGTTAAGAATGATGCATGCGCCAAGGAGGTTGATGATGCATTAAGGGGTATTACACTAGGTGAGGCTGTTAAGTCAAATAACCCAGTGGTAAACAATTACCTACTTTACGTGAAATCAAGGGTTAGTGAGGCGCTTAAAAGGAGCCTTGCATCAATATTACCGGTTATTAATGGCGGCGATGTCGACCAAGCCCTAAACAAACTGGTGACCGGAATATGTACATCGTCAATTGACGACTTGCCTTACATAGTGGACTTAGCTAGGTTAATAACACTGGCCAAGTATGATAAATCCGTCATTGACGATGTTGCTTGTAGAGTTAGGCTGCTAATTAATAGGACATAGGTACACGGCGCAATTGAAATGTAAAGGTGCATACACGCGCAGATGAGCCTTTATGGGCTTAAGGATTGTGTAGTGTTTAGGTAATTAACTTGTTTTGCCTCCGCCTAATTCAGGTGCCTTACTGTACAGTACTGATGCTAATGCATCTGCCTGCGCCTGCGCCTTAGCCAGTATGAGGCCTATTGCCTCGGCCACTGGTATGTTGGCGTTTACGGCTAGGTTGCGTGCCTCAAGCACAGCCCTAGTGATCAATATACTTATGGTTTCTGGGATTAGTAGAGTTGAATTGATGGCTAGGTTCAATGCCCATGACGCAGCTTGTTTAAACATACCCTCATATGCCTTGATGTCTATGGCTAACTCCTCACCCTTAATTAGGTACCTGCCGTTAATTAACGCCGCCTTAATTCTGAGTGCCTCGTATATTGGCTTAACGTTGATTAGCCTTAGTAGGTCGGCTAATTCAGGGGTAACAGTATCGCCAGCCTTAGCCACCTGCGTATCCTTAGCCACCCATATCTTGCCCTCCCTAATCTGCGTCGGAATTTTAAGCTTGCTAAACCTACTTAATATTGGGCCTGGGTTAATGCCTGTATTACCAGCTGGGACTATTATCTCGGTTTGAAGGGCATCACCAGGCTTTGCGTACCTCCTAACCGAATTATCAATAATGACCTTGTAGAGGTCGAAGGGGTTCTCATTAGTGAAGATGTAACCGTTTTCACCCATTAAGTAATCCTTCTCAATATCAGGGTTGAGTGACTCGCCGTAGACCCTCCTCAACGCTATTAGGAACAGTTTGTTTCTAAAGATCTTAACAACCCCATGGCCCCTCAGCGCCCTCCTGTATTGCTGGAGTATTGATGCTGATAATCCCCTTAGATCGAATATCACTATTACCTTGTACTCCCTAATTAACCCCTCAAGTTCCTCCAGGGTCTTAACCTTCCAGTCAGGGTATGGCTTAGCCCTGGTGTACCTCTGCCCTGCAGTTGCGGTAACCATCATTCGGCATTTGGGGGATTATTATTAAAACTTTACTGCATACCGCGCAATACGGATTCTCACTAAGCACCCTCAGTTTGGCCGCTGGTTAACTGCTGTGGAACCTCCTGCGTAACCTTAGTGGCCTCGGCCTGTGGCTTGGCCTCCATCCCCTTAGGCTGCTCAAGCACCTTTATCTTAATTATCTCAACCTTCCTAAGCGGGTATATTTTCTTAGCTATGTTGAAGAACTCAACCTGAAGCTTACCCATTATTGAGTCCCTAACTAGGGTGTTAAAGTCCATCTCTTGGCTAACCTTATCCAGCGTATCCATTATTGACCTCCTTATTAGGTGTTTGTGGGTTCTGGTGCACCTATACGTGGTTATTGCGAGTATCTCCATCCTTAACCTACCACCATCCCTGGTAGTCACATCCTTAATTATCATCACCTTACTTGAACCTCTCCTAATGAGGTTCCTGATGTAATCCCTGGTCAACTCCATCCCATTGAACTGCGTCAATGCCCTATCACCATCAATACTACTTACCTTGAACCTAAGCTTAATGTTAATGTGAGTTAAGTCCTTGGTCAAGTCATATAACGTTATCTCAACATTCCTATTAACAGCCTTGGATGGCTCGTCAACGGGGATCTCGACAATGGCCTGACCCCCCAGGAAGGCTGGGGCGTGGACAATGAGCCATTTCTTAAACGCCCACCTACCTAGAGGTATCCTCTGTTGCGTAACTGCCTGCTGCGCTTGAGCCATCATCAAACCTACATTGCCTTAGTTTAAAAACTTTATTGCTCCTTCACAGGAAATGTAGCCATAACCCACCCAGCATTGCTAAGAGACACCAGGCAGATGCATGAGCCCAAAACCTAGGAACTTCAGTAAGCCTCGGCGTATTCCATTAATTTTAACTGTTCCCTTAATTTAGGGGATGCTTAATGCTATTCCTGAATGGTAAACCGTTATGAAGCATTAGGCTTCGTGGATAGGCCATTCAACCCAAGTGGACTCCCCCCAATGACTAGGCGTTACTCTACATTGGGTCTTGATAAGGAGGTTAATGAGGTGATGAAGGCCGTTAGTGTCTTTCTAAGGGGGAATGATAACATGCTCCTCGTTGTAATTGGACCCTACGGCTTTGGTAAGTCAGACCTGCTTGATGATGTTGAGGAGAGGCTTAAGGAGCTTAACGTTGATATTATTAGGACTGCGCTGAGCCTTAGCATGAACATTAAGGATTACTTGGTTAATAAGCTTAGTGAGAGGGATCCTAGCAAGCCAATGGTTATAATGTTTGACGAGGCTGATGAGTTAACCAGGGCCGTGTCAATGTCCGGCGGCGTTAATAACGACGTCAAAAACGCCATTATGCAAGTCACTGGGTTGATAAGGGCTATACTTGAACCTAAGAACTACGCACAGCTGCTCAACCTGAAGCCAAGTAGCCTAGGCAGGATAATGATAATAGCCGCCTTCACCCCCCAGCTCTACTACAGCATACTAAGGAACAGCGTACCTGATGTGTTCGACATAGCCAGAGGCAGGGTGTTTAAGGAGGTGGTGATTGATGATAGGGTGCCTTACTGGCTTTATGAGGCCATAGTCGAGAATAGGCTCCTATCGTACTCAACGCCGGAAAGGCTTAAGGCGATTAAGGATGGTAAAATCAGCCCACTATGGCCATTTAACAGAGAACTGCTATCATTAATCTACCTGATAGCCAGGAGGATGGAGAATGGGCAAGCCTCACCGAGGAACCTCATCAAGTTGACCTCCAAGTTATTTGAAATGGCCATTGAGAATAATGGACAATTAAGCGTTAACCTAGTGCTTAGTTTCGTAACATCTGAACTGGGTAAGTACGTTAACCTCGATTTACTCAATGAACTGAAGACGTATGGTGACGAGGTACTGGGCGTGGCATTATCAGGCATACCAGTTAAGGCCAATTCAAACATTGAATTAACTGGGCTTGTTGAGAAGGTTAAGGTTATTGAGGTTAACCCAGATAACCCAAGCGAGCTACGCAAGGTGAATAATGTAAGGATGATTTACGGTAAGCCGCCCATAATAGTCGACGACTTAAGGAACCTATCCATAGAATATGGCTCATACTACACGGTGCCAACCGATAGAGGCATTAGGTTATTCGTAATACTCCCACCTGATGCGAACCTGGAGGGTTTCGTAGGTTATGATGCGTATATACTGAAGAAGGGCATCCACGATAAGTTACTAGGCTTAGTTAGCGCTGAAGGTGCCAGCGTTGATGAGTTAGGCAACTTCATTAAGCAGTTAGCCGCCATGAAGCCTGTTGATGTGGCTGGTAGGATAATCGGTATGCTAGCTAAGAGCGATGCAATTAAGGTTCAGGATGGCTTAAGGGTAGCCATTGTTGATAATGTACTGGATGCTAGACTGGCCTACGCAACACTCGATAGCCCAGATAAGGTGGCTAGTATTGCACTGAACTGCGGTGTTAAGGTAAATGGGCAGGTTAAGTACGTGGACGGCTTAATAGCCCTAGTGGTTAATGACCAGGTGTTAACTAATCAATTAAACACAAACCTAAACATTAAGTGGTGCAACACATACGATGCATCCCAGAGAATCCTCCTTCTGAGTTACGGCTCAGATAGCATTGAGGAGTTAAGGAACACGTTGATAGGCCTATACGTGCTTTCAAGGTTCAGCAAAGTGCCCAGTGAGTACAGTAGCCAGGTTCAAGTTGCAATGAGGTTCATCGAGAGGGTGAGCGCCTTTAGGGACTCGTTAAGGAACCACATACTTCAATACACCCTAGGCCTACCTAGGAGAAGAGAGGGCAAGAGGGATGCCATTAGGAGTATTGTTGAGAGTTGGATTGAGGGCAAGGTCGACCAGCAGTTGCCACCGGCCTTTAGGTGCGGTGATAAGCCATGCATCTCCAAGGTTGAGTCAACCCTAGTCAACTATCTAAGTAACGTGGGTAAGCCCATTGACGAGAGGGAGCTTGAGCAGATAATAAGGGGGCTCTTCCCGGTGCAATTGTGGAGGGAGTTCAGGGAGCATGACCTCGTGGAGCTTATGAGACTCAGGGGGCTACTACACGACCATAATGGTAAGTACATCCTGACCACCGGTGATGGATTTAGAAGAGCTGTTGAGGATACGTGCAGTAGAATAAGGGAGCTGAGTAAATCACTAGACAGCGGCATAACCATTAATATTAATGGTGTCAACCTAACTCTGCAGGCCGGTTTAAGCAACCTGCAGGGTAGTGTTAAGGCTCTTGAGGATGAGTGTAGGCTACTCATGACTGTGATAAGGAATCCAAGTGAGGATGACTTAAAGAGGCTGGCTAAAATAAACTTAAGACTATTGGACATTCAAAGCGAGGCGGATGAGGTTAAGGGTAAGGAGGGGAACCTAGTTAACGAAATTAAGGCGATTATAGGCAACTTGAACACAATTATCGATTCCATAGGTGGTGAACAGGGCATAAGGGCTGAGCTTAAGGATGCCGTGAGGGCTAAGGTAAATGAACTTAAGGAACTCATCAATAGGGTTGTGGGTAACCTGAACGGGTTAAGCGTAGATAAGGCATATGAGGCTTTAAAGGCCCTTAATGATAATGTAACAAAGGAGATTAATAGACTCAGGAGGGAACTTGAAGTGGCCACTTCAATACTCCTCTACGCACACGAATACTCAATGATAACCATGACCCTGTCTAAGATTAGCCAACTGATTAATGAGGGGGATTCAGTGCTGAAGGGCAACACCAGCACCGACGTTGTTGACTCTATCGTTGAATTACTCAGCAGGGACTCACTGGAGGACTTGGAAATAGCCCTAAGCGAATATGAGAGCAGGGTTAAGGAAGCCAGGGCTAGGTTGATGGATTACATCAATAAGGCGAGGTTTAAGGTTACTAAGATCAGCAACTCGATTAACTGGCTTAGGCATAGGGGTTTACTTAACCAGGACGTAGCCATACCAAGCCTCAACTTCACTAACCTAAATGAACTGAGGATGAGTATTGAGAACTTGGTGGCCGTAAACAAATTGATCGCTAGTAAGCTTAGTGAAATATCAGATAAACTCAACGTACCCTTAAGCGTACTAACCTACATAGCATCCAATGGGCCTAACGTTGGTATAGACGAGGTTGTTATGGCGAGGGAACTTGGGATGGAATCGAAGGATGTTGTTAATTACCTTGAAACCCTATGGAGAGCTAAACTGGTGGAGAAGCGTTATGTCTCCTAGCCCACCGTTGATAATAGCCGTGGTTGATGACCTAGACAGTGAGTTATGCAGATTTGTACAATGCATACGTAACTACGACTTTAATAGTAGGGCTGACGTATTGATGTGCCTTAAACAATGTCCAGGGGCAAGGGCGCACATAGTGATTAATGTAAACAACTGCAACTGGAGTAGCCCTGTAATTTACGGTAACGTCACCCTTAGGTCAATCAAGTGCTGTGGCGGTGAACAAGCCGCGTCAACCATAGTGAGGTCAAGGACTGATCAATCCCCCACCTCTAGCCAAGTGGAGGATGGATGCGTGAGGTTAACTAATGAGGGCTTAATCATAACCGGCTACATTCCTAAGATATACTTAAACTTGATGGTTAATATACTGTTGAATGATATTAATGCCCTATGGGGTAACGTGGTGAATAATGGGGTGGTTAACAGGTTGGTTAACATTGTGCTGGCGGAGAGGTATTCACTTGGGTTATCCAGGACGCTGATGGGGCTTGTTAAGGCCCTTAAGACAGGGGATGTGTCGAACCTGGACAGGGAGACTGTGAGTATACTTGAGGGGCTGGGCATATTGGATTCAGGGGTGCTGGTGGATAAGGATAAGTTAAGGGCACTGATAGACGAGGTGACTAAGATTGTATACCCTTGAGCCACTGATAGGTAGCGTGTACAGGTTAAGTGAAATTGACTTAACGCAAATTGGTGCTGAACTTGAGCAGCTTGAGGATGATGAACTCGTGGTTGAGGTTAACGCTGAACCCATTGATTACACCGTTGCGGCTGTGGATTCCGGGTTCACGCTTGTTAAGTACCTTGGATTGATGGTTGGTCTAATAAACGTTGCTATGGTACTACCCCCAGAATCAAGTAGAAGTAGGTTCATTGCGAGGATAATCAATGATGAGAGGTCCCTTGGGGCAGTTGCCAAGCTTGAGGAACTTAACGCAACACATGAACTGCTTGATGATAGGGACGTGGTGTTGGTAGATGGGCCACTGTTAACTGAGGGTGAGGGTGACGGTAGGTTAAGGGCACTGGTGAATAAGGCACTTGGCACTGGGCGTTACGTATTATCCTTCACCAAGGAGGTGCGCCTTAACCGGGTCATTAATAGGCTGCTTAAGGCTGATAAGCCAATTAATGAGGCATCACTATTCTTCGCACTGTTGGAACGCTTCAGGTTAAGGCATGGGTCAAGGGGTGTGTTGATAACCACCCCAGTGAACCTGCAGGGTGAGGTTGTGGGTTTTTACATGCAGGCACATGGCGGCAGTCCACCTGTCTACGTTGAAGCCACCAGTAACGTGATTAAGAACCTAGGTGTGCTGGGCACTGTGGCGCTAATGATGAGTAGGGAGAATTACCCCATACCACTTTACATAGCTGATAAAATCTCTAAGGTCAGTGATGAGTTAAGGAGGTGGTTCATAATGGCCCTCCTAAGGGTAGGCAGCATGAGTGATGTTGACCCCCTACTGTATAGGTATATTAGGGATGTGCTTGGTTACGCTAGGGGGAGGAACCTTTATTAGTTGATTCCTCATCAACGGCCTTAAGCATGTTCGCCACGTCCTGTGCCCTCTGTATGTAAATGTACTTATACTTACCCCTCTTCTCAACGTTAATCAAGCCAAGTTCATTAAGCCTCCTCACTATCCTGAAGAGCGTTGACTTAGGTATATTAAGGTCCCTACCTATCATGGACTGAACCACTGGCTTATTACCCTTACTTAGCAGGTACCTAAGCACCCTTACCTCATCGGTGTTTAACCTCACCTTATTCGCATCGTCCTTAACCCCAATTGCCTCATCACCAGTGTTAGGGTTGCCTTTAGTCAGCCTAACCTTAATATCATATATCATGTAACCCAGCACCATTATTAGGAAAACCTCCATCATAGTCATTATAACCATTACATTGCCTAAAGGCGGTTGCACTCATTAATCACCCTCGTAACAGTGTTCTCAATCTTCTCAGTAAGCACCGTTAATAGGCCTAGTGTCCTTATGGCCCCACTGGCCAGCACCATGTATCCGTAATTCTCCATGCCGCTTAACCCCAACTCTGCTAGACCCTTAGCTACGCATTCACTATTCTTAAGTCTCCCAATAATGCCTATGGTTACGTTGGCTGAGCCAATGGCTAAGCCACCACCTAGGTTTATTAATATGACCGCCGCCACATCATTGACCTTTAAAACTTTATATACTTCATCATTACCCTTACTCACCAACCACCCCTTATCATTAAGCATCTGAGCCACCTCAATGTTAGATATGGGCGTGTTGGTCATATAAGACATCTCCTCTATTAACTCACCTAGGGCGTTAAGCAGTATCCTTAACTCATCAACACTTTTAATACCCTTAAGCGTTATTGATGGTATCAGGACGGCCATCCTGGAATCCTTAACGTAGTCAGCGTAGAAGCCTAGGGAGCCAACGGCTGGTGCTATTATTGAGAATTCCTCCTCGTTAACAGGAGTTATTGTAGCTATTCTAAACTCTATTAAACTCGTGTTAATCATCCTATTAAACGATAGCTCAATTAACTTACCATTAACCATCGAGTAAATCTTCGACCTCTCCACACCTCCACTAACCTCCTCAACAATAACACTATCCATTATGGGATAATTTCAAGTAGGCAACTTTTAAATATATCGTCCTGCAATAATAATGAAACTGAATCCCCGAATTGAGTATTGTTATGACTAGGTTACGTTTAAGGCGTAGTCGTAATAAATGAATCCATTTGCGCCATATATGACCTCGTTAAAATGGCCTGGACACTGTAGCAGTCAACGTGGTTAAATGACCCCTTTCCCGTTCCAGTGGGATGGGTTTTTCATTGTGGGGGTCTCGTCCGTTGCCCCGTCTGTTGTGGGGTTAATGGTTTTGTTCTTGGGGTGGTGGTAACAGTGGGGTATCGCCCCACCGGCTCATCTAACGGAGGGAAGTAAACCCCCTTCCGAGGGCACCAACCCAAGCACCAGGAAAAGCTAGGCAGAGGAGGAATTAAAACATAACCAGAAGCAAAAATACTGGCCAATAGGTTAAAACTTTAAACAAACCAAGAAACAACACCACCCCCAGAAGAGGCAAGGCTTGTCTACTCATTGCCAAGTACAGTCAACGGTGGGTTAAGGTACGGTGTAAGGTTCATCATACACCACCACGTATCAAAAGACTTCAACACAGACCCGGCCACGGAGGTCAAGGATGTATTAAAGCGCTTCATGAAATAAGGACTAGTGGGAATGTGATTAAGGGAATCAGATTATCTTCATTTCGATTAAATACCTTAACCATTATCTTCGTCACCCTAATGCCTTAACCACACCCACCGCTTTTACTAACGTTGATAGCCGCAACTAGGTTTAGTATTTCCTTGTAGGGTGGTTCATTCCTTGGGTCATCGCTGACCCACTTATACCTAACTATACCTTGATCATCAAGAATGAAGGCTGCCCTCTTAGCCAGCTTCTTAAGTCCCAACAGATCCTCAAGCACGAGGCCGTACTTCTCAATGAACTGCCTATTGAAGTCACTTAGTAGCGTGAAGTTGAGCCTATTAGCCTCCTTAAAGGCCTTTAATGCCCATGGCTGGTCAACGCTTATGGCTATTACCTCTGCGTTAGCCTTATTCATTATACTCATATTATCCCTAATCGTGCACAACTCCTTAGTGCACACTGGGCTAAATGCCGCAGGGAACGTCAGTATGACCACAGGCTTACCCTTACCTAGAAAGTCGCTTAGTCTCCTTACCTTTAGGTCTGTGTCTAGGAGTTCGAAGTCAGGTGCCCTCTCCCCTACCTCGACCATGGTCATCCAGCCGTGTTAAACTGTTTATAAGGGCTTGTGGACTGTTCTAAGTTGCTGAACAGCCACAAGGCTGGGTGCGGTTAAACCAAGGTGTAGCTTATTCAGTACGCCTTAACCTGACGGGAGGGGTTACCTCAGTGACGCCTGTGTGGTCTCTTTAATGCGTGTTGGTAACCTGGATGGCCACCAGTTATACTTACCCGCCAGGACCATTATTGCTGGCATTACGGCTGGCCTTATTATGAAGGCATCTATCAGTACGCTTAACCCAACTGTAAACCCTATTTCCCTCAGTATGTATAATTGGGATGCCATTAGGCTCATGAAGGCCATGGCTAGGACCATGGCGGCCCCAGTCACTATAGGGCCCGTATTCTCAACAGCCACTAGTATGGCGTCTGGGTCATCCCTACCTTTAATCACCTCTTCCCTAATCCTTGACACTATGAATATGTCGTAGTCTGTGCCGACACTAGTCAATAGTGCATAGAGTATTATCGGCATTAACCAGTATGTCTCAATCCCTAAAACCCTGTAAAAGACAACCTGGCTAATGGCCAACGCCCAGGCCATACTCATCATCACTGTTGCAAGCAACCTAAGCGGGATGACAATGCTCCTCAGCGCAATGGACAGTATAATTATGTTCAGGGCGATTATCAGTAGGGCTATTTCACCGTAAAATTGTCTCTCAAAAACGCTAACAAAATAGTACTTGTTAGCCGCATCCCCACCAACAAGCACCTTAACACCGTATAACTCAGCCACCTGCCTAGCCACCTTGGCTAGGTCTAGGTAAACTGGGATTAACCTATCCGAGAGTGCTGTGTAACTGGTGGTGACTTTAAGTATAATCATTGACGATGAGTTATAGGCCACATTAATGCTCCTAGTGAAGTTAAAGGCCCCCACGTCACTTATAATTGCACTCAATGCACCTGGGTTAGGTGGCTCAATTACGATGTACTGGGTTGACTCTATGTAGTTTGGGAAATGGCTGAGGAGTATCTTATACGCCTGAATGGGCTTAATATTAGGCATTAGTATTATCGGGTTTGACGTAAGGGGGGTTTGGAGCAGTAGTGCCACGGATAGTGCAGTGAAAACCAGGGCAATTGATAGGACTAGCCAGGGCCTTTTAATGGAAAACCTGGTCAACCTAACTATCAACCTGGTACTAAGCTCACGGGTGGATGACCTCAAGCCCATGGGCCACAACATGCCATCACCCATGATGCTTACCAGCGATGGTAAAACCACCGCAGTCGTTAAGATAACCAACGCTACGGTGACTATGAAGGATAGGCCAATTACCTGAATGTACTGGTAATTGGATGCCACAAATGAACCTAAACCAGCGGCAACCACGCCACCCGAGGTTAACACGGTTGGTACCGTCATACGTGTTATAATGTTTAAAGCCTGAGGGACCGTTGAACCCCTCCTCCTCTCCTCTAGGTACCTACCCACTATGAGAAGGCTGTAATCGACACCAATGCCGAAGACGATGGGTGACACCATGTAGACTGTCAAGTAGTACACTGTTAAGCCTGAAACACCAATGAGGTAGATCACACCGAGCACTGCACCGTATGTTAGCACTAGGATCAGTAGGATCACCAATGGAGCAACCAACGTGCCCAATACGAAGAGGAGCATGGTTAGTACTAATATGCTGCTGACCTCATCTATAACAGGCACATCACTCTCTATCATCCTCGAGAGCTGGTTCAACACAATACCAGTTGAGAATGGGTAGACGTAGTCATAATTGCTGAAGGCATCATAAATCCTAACATCATTTGTTGAATTAACCACCACTAGGGAGTAGCCATCTGAATAGAGGGAACCATTAGTCACGTTATTAGCGTATGAATAAGGTGGCCTGCTGAATGCCGATAAGACAATGAACCTTAAAGATGAGTTAAGTTCAGCCATAACTTGATTGACCTGGGACCTATTGGAACAGGCCAATTGTGTTAGGTAAGGCTTAATCAACGGTGGCGTTGAATTTATGAATCGATACGCTACCAGCTTGGCTACAAGCGGCCTCGGTGGATTACGCCCAAGTGCAATTACCTGCACCGCAAGTGGATTACTCATTGTTATGTTCCTCAGCATTGCCATGTACGTACTGTTAATACTAGCCAGGGTTAAACCATAGGATGAACTTAACGCATTATTGATAGTCGTTACATTTAACCCGTATGTAGGCAGACTACCTATTGAAGCATTTAAAACTGTGATGAAGTAGCCTATCTGTGTCATAAGCCAACTGGGGTAGTCATTATTCGCTAGAACTGTTGACACCGCATCATTAATTACCCTTGATGTTGGGTAATCATAGCCTGATGATGCCGATAGCTTAAGGAAAAACACCCTTAGGAATGATGAGTAGAAGCTACTGAATTCACTGATGGTTGATGTATAATTGCTATATGTATTATAATATTCACTACTTATGTTGTATAATTCACTACATAGCAGCGACTCATTAATGTATATGTTGTTAACAATAGCTGTGTAATTCCCCACGTAATCCCTTACGGTTTCATTAGTGACATCGTTATAGCGGTTAATAATAACGTCATAAACCTTGTTCAGATCATAGTACGACAAGTTAAGTGACCTTAACACTTGATCAACGCCTTCAAGCACGTATTGGGAATTGTTAACATCACCAACGTAAACCGGTATCACAACTAGGCTTGTCTGGTTACCCAGGTAACTACTGACTATACTACTTACAATACTTGCACTTGTCCACCTTGGAAGAACCTTATTATCACTGTACACTAGTACATTGAAGACCAAGTTGGCATGAGAAGCCAATAGTAGGATAACAACAATCCACACAGCTATTATAAACACATTGAGCATCCTCCCATTAACCATACACCAGCGCTCGGCATCACGCTAAGTAGTATTTATAAATAATTTTCTAAGGCTCTGCGGATTCAGCGTAAGCCAGTGTAGTGTATTGGCATGCGCCAATCAAGCCCAATGGTCCTAAGCCCTATCCTAGGTATTATGGGTGTCCTACGCTTATGCTCAGTCGCAACCACCCTTCTCCAAACCTGCTCCACTAAGCTGATCGGCTTCCCAGTAGCCTCCTGTGCCTCCTGCGGGTTCAGCCTAAGGTCAACCAATGCGTGAAGTATTACGTCAATGTCCTCGTACCTAAGGCCCAATTCACCTTCTGCCGTCTGACCCTCCCATAGGCGTGGGCTGGAGGGCTTGTAAGCTATCGAATCCGGTAAGCCCAAGTGCTTGCCTAGTCTCCTCACCTGGCTCTTATACAAGTCGCCTATAGGCAGTATATCCACACCACCATCACCATACTTAGTGAAGTAGCCTATCAGCAATTCACTCTTATCCCCAGTACCGGCAACTATCATTCTGTTTAGGTTCGCGTAGTAGTAAAGTATAGTCATTCTTATCCTGGCCAGCACATTGCCGTTCGCCACAACCTCGCTCTCCTTGAAGGCTGGTATTGTACTGGAGTAGGCGTTCCTGATGGGATTGATGTCAATAACCTCGTACTTGATCCCAAGTGCCTTAGCTAGTTCAACGGCATCCCTTACATCCTCAGGTGGGGTTGTTTTGTAAGGCATTATCAATCCAATTACCCCATCCTTCCCCAATGCCTTAACGAGGAGAGCGGCGGTTACGCTTGAATCAACGCCACCACTAAGCCCCACCACCGCACCCTTGGCGCCAATGCTACTTGTGTATGACCTGAGGAAGTCTATGATTCTCCTTTCAACGTAATCATAATCAATGTTGATCAACCTGTCTATGGTTACCCAAGGTGGCATAATTCAGGCACTGCATCCCCGGCTTAATAATGTTTCCCATTAATACATACGGATCTCAAGTCTAACACTTAAGGTTTAGGAGGGTTAAATCTAGGTGTTACTAAGTGTGCTTAAGTTTTTTGATTATTGATTGATTATTAGCAGTTAATATGAGTGTTTTTGGGTAAAGATTTTTTAACCAGTGAATAGTTAGTGAACCCATGTCGATGTACCGTAGGGTTATTAGAATTGGGGAGAAGAGCATAGGGATAACGCTACCTAAGCAGTGGCTTGACTCCCTAAACATTGGGCTTGGTGACTTAATAGAGGTTAAGGCTGTTGAGGACATGCTTATAGTTAAACCAGTTGTGTCTGAACATGGTTCAAGCAATGCCGTGGTTTTATCATCCGGTGAGAGCTCTGATGAAGCCATGAGGATAATAATAGCCGGCTACATTGAGGGCTTTGATGATATAGCAGTGAGGGGCCCTAAGGAGAGCATTAGGCGTGCCTACCAGGTGATTGAATCTAAGCTACCTGGCTCATTAATCCTCGAAAGTGAAGATGGGGTAATGGTTAAGGTAGCTACATCTGAGACTAACATAAACCTTAAAATGGTTGTTAGTAGCACGTCAACAATACTGAACGCAATGTTCGACAAGATCTCGTCATACCTAGAAACCAACGATGCATCACTACTGGATGAAACATTAGCCATGGATGACCAGGTTGATAAACTCTACTTCCTAGCCTTAAGAACAATTAAGAAACTGTCCTTTAGGGACCCTAAGGAAGCTATTGATGATACCATTATAGTGAAGAACATGGAACACGTTGCAGATGCACTTGATAGGATGGCCAGGACGTTTAAGGGTATCCAGAAGATAGACCCAGGGTGTGTTAAGGAGCTCAGCAGTAGGCTAAGGGATGTCTGGTCCTACACCTTAAGGGCCATAAATTCCTACCAATCTGGCTCCAAGGAGCAGGCTCTTAAGGTGATAGTTAGTAGGGAGGAGTTGCTAAACAGGATGTTTAGCCTAATTAAGAAGCCGTGCAGTGAGGAGATGGCTGGCGTCATGCATGAGCTACAGTTGATAATAGCCCTATCAGTCGACATAGCCGAGGCAACGTTCTCAAACTACGTTAGGTCAGTGACCAAGAGACCGGTGAGTAAGGAGAGTAGCGAGGACGTGGTGGGTTAACTATCCTAGTACACCCTCACAGCCTAAGGATAAAACCCTAGAGGCCTCCCACAGCACCTTGGGCATGGGGGACTTATCACCAAGGTAGTACCTTTCATGGGCTGCGTCTGAGAGGGCCACTGAGGCCAGTATACGCAGGGGTGTATTGACGTAGGCACGGACGACTTCATTAATCCTGGCCCTTAAATCACCCATGTTCATTATTAACGCCGGCCCAACCATGACCATTGCATTGTTGAACTTGTTCATTAACTCATTAACCCTTGATAACCCACCACCCGTGGCGGAAACCACCGTGAAGCCACGTGAATCACTATACCTATTGATTAAACCCATCCTTATCAATGACCTCAATGCCCCCCATACGTCACTGGAGTACCAGGGTGGATACTCGTACCTGACCCCAAGGTGATTCCTCAATAGGTACACTATAATCATTAACCTGAGCATCTCCATCCTAGACTCAGCTAGTATGAGCAGTACCACGTCCTCAAGGTTAATTCTACCGAAGCCAAGCCTCCCCTGCACGTTGAACCACACCCACCAGCCCTATTAAGGTTAATGCGGAACCAGGCAATTGAGGTAAGGTTTATTATCCTGGAGTGGTGCTAAGCCTGTTTCGGTTTTTATGATTATTTGTGGCGCTTATTTTCATTTGATGCCTAAGACGTTAGTTTTAACCTAACCCTAGCACCCTTAATCGTGCCCTGGGGTCCCGAGATCCGTAAGGCAAGGAACCGCGGGTGACCGTTGGGGAGCCGCTGCGGTGAGGGGGCCAGGGAGATCGTTGAGAAGGAGATGGTGGGTCACGAAACCACTGGAAGTAAAGAAATATAACCCACCGCCTCCGGAGAGACGGTTCATGGAGTACTTGGTGGTTAGGTGCCCTAGGTGCAGTATGCCATCCGCCGTTAGGCTTGGTTCACTAAGCCACACCTGCCCCTACTGCGGCACTAGGTTCAAGGTGAATGAGGTTAACATAGTGGCCAGGGCTAGGAATGGTAGGGAGGCAAGTGAACTGGTTAGGAGGATGCTGGCCCAAGGTCGCTGAGGATGCTGGTCAGTTCATCAGCCCTCACTATCAGGTTACCGTACTTATACTCGTTAAACCACCCACACCCCTGAATCCTAATGTTAATGCGCCCACCGGCAAGCTCCAGGATGGCCATAGTTTCACTGGACCCATTGAAACCCGTAAAGGAACCTGGGTTAACCACCAATACTCCACCCAGATCCTGGACCATAGGCCTATGCGTATGCCCCATTAGCACTAGCCTAGCATTGAAGTAATTCACCATCCTCCTTAAGTGCAGCCTAGCCTCCTTCTGATGCCCATGAATAACCAGTAGCCTCACCCCCTCAACGTCTATGATCTCCTTATCCGGCAGCGGCATTGGGTCAGTCTCACCGGCAACCACCACCAACCTGCTGATGCCCCCCAACTCCTTAAGGACCTGCTCGTTGGAAAGATCTCCAACGTGTATTAGAAGGTCAAAGCCACCCACCTTAACCATGTTCAGTAAGCAACCATTGGGTAATCCACCGCTGGCTATGTGCGAATCCCCCAATACGGCTATCTTAACCACAACTGGGTACCTATTGCAGGTTAATAAAACCTTACCTGCGCTACCGTTGGTGTGGATGATCTAACCATCATTTAGGGTAGGTGTGGGTTAGGCAAACGTTTTGAGGCCTTTTGGACGTTGAAGAGCTTGATGATGGACAGGTCTCACCCATCAGGGTGAGGGAGGGGTTGTGCATGTGCAGTGGCTTACTGGCTAATTAACCTGTGGTTGATGGCTAAGGTTAGGTTGCCATGGTTTTTCCCTGGGGAATTTTTATATTGGTGAACCCGTGGGTTAACCTTATGAGTAGTCAATATGACGAGTTAAGGGAGATTCTGGAGACTTTAAAGAGAATTGAGGATAAGCTCGATAAGGCTGGGTTATCTGTTTTAGCTGACGTTAACCTGTCAACCACATTAACATCGTTAATAAGGCTCCTAACCGAGCCGAAGGTAATTGACCTAATAAACAAGGCCGCGAATATACTTAACGTGCTGAGCATGATTGATCCTGTACTGTTATTATCGTTAATGTACTCCGTGAGCTGCATGAATAAGGCCATGAGCAGTGATGCTTTAAACCCACCCAACGTGACCATTAATGAACTGCTCAGTGAGCTATCTAAGCCCGAGTACGGCAAGGCACTTGGAATGATCCTGGTTACGCTCAGGAACGCCTCTAAGTGCCTTGAGGGGGGTGGTGATGTTAAGGGGGGTGGTACTTGACTTGGATGGTACATTAGCCGACACAGCCATTATACATGGTGAAGCCTGGAGGAGGGCGCTAAGCGACCTAGGTGTGCAGGCCAGCGTCGATGTTGAGCAATTACTGGGTAGGAGGGCACCGGAGATAGCCTTTGAGCTAGCTGGAGGTGATAGAGAGCTGGCGGGGAGGCTACTGGAGAGGAAGAACATGCACTTCAAAGGCCTTGTGAACCTGGCTAAACCCAAGCCATGCGCACTGGAGCTCCTTAAGACGCTTAGGGAGCTTGGGGTGAGGTCGAGTGTCGTGACTTCATCAAACAGGGTCTCAGCATACTCAGTGCTTGAGGCTACATCAATGCTTAACCTAATCGACCACGTGGTGACGGGGGATGACGTGAATAGGGGCAAACCCGACCCTGAGCCGGTCCTAAAGGCCCTTAAGCTAATGAACACAGAGCCGAGGGGTACCATGGGTATTGGGGACACGGTGTATGACTATGAAGCCTACTTAAACGCCGGCTTAGGAATAATAGTAATAGTCGAGAACCCCCTCATGGCTAATAGACTGGCTCAGCTTAAGGAGGCTATTATAGTCAATGACCTGTGTGCAATCACCAAAGCCCTCAATGTGATTTTTAGCGGTGGCTAGGAGAACAGCGGTATCTTACTCCTCTTAGGTGGCTTAGGTACTAAGACCCAAAGCAACCCCGATACGAAGGCTAGGATTACCACCACCAGCATTGCATGCTCAAGCCCTAGGGATTCGCCGTAGGTGGCGGAGTAGTATTGAGCCAGCAACCCGGTGATCAGCGAACCAACCACATTACCGCCAGTAACCGCCACGTTCCACACTATGCTAGTCGCCCAACCAACTCCCTAGGGACAACGTCACCAACCACAGCCATTATTAATGGGAAATTGCTTAAGAGAAACATGAATGAGAAGAAGGCGTACACAAGGCTTCCGGTAAATATGAATGCAATGAAGAACGCTGCGAAGGCAAATGTTGATAGAGACGCCATCAACCTCCTACCAACCCTATCACTCAACCAGCCAAGCAGTGGCTGGCCAATTATTGATGATGAAAGTATCAACGCTAACATGGCGCCGTAATTGACGCTTAAACTTATGTGTAGGTTCTTGTTAAGGTAGATTCCTATGAAGGTCTGGATGCCCTGCCCAACGGCATTCCTTAGGAGCGTGATAACGGTTAGTAGAGCTATGAGGCCTATTGAGACCCCTAGACTTTTGGCGTAGGCTGCCGATGCCCTCCGTTCCCTCACTGGGTCGACGTCAAAGTACCTGAGACTGTAGATGAGGACACCGATGCCTATCAAACACGCCACCAGCGCAAAGACCCATAGGTTAAACCCGTAAATAACCCCCACACCGAACACGGCTATTGATGCCAGCAGTGGGTATAGTGACCTGCCTAGGCTCCCAAAAGCCCCATTAATACCCAGCGCTAAGCCCGCATTACCACCGTACTTGCTTGAAAGCACTGCACTACCTATGGGGTGGTAGAAGGCTGCCGCCACACCTGCTAGTAAGACACCTGCGTACACTAGGTAGAGTAGGTGCATCTGGAAGCCGAGGGCAATTACACCTATGGATAACCCCCACATCAACATCCCAGCCCCCATAGCCCTCATGTGGCCCCCAGTCAACCTCACCGTTAAAGGTACCAGTAGGCTTGCCAGTGCTGAGATTAGGGCGTATAGTGATGATAAGATGCCTATTGTTGCGTAATTAATGTTCATTTGGCTTAGTATTGGAAACACAATACCTGGTATAATCCACATATTCCCATCGTTTATGAAGTGCCCCAATGCCGTTAAGCTTAATATGGTTCTCCCACCAGTACTAACCTTGCTCATAGCCATGGGTCTATTCGGGTTACACGAACGTTTTATAAAACTTTCCAGCTCTGTAGGTTGCAACTCACTAAGCTAAAACTGAAATGCGGACCCCTAAAGGTTGACTATGGTTAGGTACAGTATGCTGGATGGTACGTAAAGCACGGCTAGGTATATGATGGCTATGTGCTCGAAGAGCACTCCGGTATCTAGGGCGGTTAGGGTCGATAGCATTACCAGTGATAGTACTGGGGCTAGGTAGCTGATTATGTAGATTGGTATTAGGATTTGCTCTGTTAAATGCACCATGAAGTAGTACAGTAGGCTGACTATGCTTAGTGATACGGCTATTGGTATCAGTGAAACCATTATGTTGGAGATTTCCCTCAAGTGAATAACCATGGGCTTTAACCTATATGATATTGCGTAATCCAACACCCCGTAGGTAATTATGGATATGGGGCTTATGTACCACGGCACAGCCATACCCATGTAGGGGAATATGAGCAGCAGCTTAACGTTGGTTAACCAGGCCATTATGAGGCTTAGCAACACCACGGGTGTGGACATGGAGAGCAGTATTAATGGGTTAATGTAGTATAGGTAAGTCCACACAGGCCTAAGTGAAATTACATTAAGGACCCTGTTGAATGCCGATAAGCCGCGCCACGCATCCTCAAGGCCCTTAGGTATCCTCCCCAGTAGTTCAATTCCCCTATCAGTAATTAAGTACCTGTTACTCCTCTTAGTCACAATTCCCCTAGCCCTCAACTGTTCAAGGTCGTAGACTATTATGGATAGTGGGATGTGCGGCGCCAGTCTGGCAATCTCCTGAATGTCCTTAGGTCCATCTTCAAGCAGCGTGAGTAGTAGGATCCTCCTCGGCATTGAGATTAAGTCGGCTAAGTCCTCAGCCACATTACTGATTAAGCCACCCATCTTTAAACTATTACCGTTTAAGTAAGTTTTAAAAAGAATTACCGAGCATTAATGGGTGAAGTTAAGGATGGAGCAGTTGGAGAACATTAAGAGGTCTATATTGGCTTACATACAGAGGAGGCAGAGGGTTAAGTTGAGTGAATTAAGGCAGTGGGCAATTGAGAATAACGTTGGTTTACTGACCCTTTACGTAACGCTAGGCAGTATTATCCAGGAGAAGCAGAGGGACCTGGTACTAGGCCCCCCTGAACCACTGGTTAACAGCGATGTTGAGGTCATGGGCAGGTTACTTGACCTTAAGCTGCCAAGCGAAATAGCCATACAGGTTAAGCAAAGAAGAGGGAGCGCCAAGCCTAGTCAACGTAGGCGCATAAAGGGCCAGAGGACACTACTGGACGTCCTCAAGGGCCAGGAGACCCAGCCTAAGGAGGTTAAGCCAACAGCCAGTGAAGCCGCCATTAGGGTTGAGGTTAAGGAGGAGACCGAGGAGACCGTTGGTTCAACTGTTGTTGAGACTACGGCGAGTAGTCAAGAAAAGGTAAACCCCAGCGAAGCCTCAACTCAGGAGGGTGAGGCGGTTGAGGTTAATGAGAATGAACCTGCGCCTGAGACGCAGGGCATTAACCTGGTTAACCCCACCCAGCTAACCCTTAGTCAACTTGCCCAGTTACTCTCCTCAGAACTCAAGATAAACCAGGAGGATGCAGTTAAGGTGTTGTCGTCTATTGGGCAGTACCTTAACAGGTATTGGAGTGTTGGGTTGATTAGGCTAATGGAGGATGCAGCCAAGGGCCTCAACCCAGACCTGGTTCAAAGGGTGCTTAAGGTGCTTGAGAGGCTCGGGTTTATTGAAATAGTTAACCCAGGCATCATTAATAGGAGGAGGGATGTTAAATTCCCCGTCTCTGAGACCAAGATAAGCGACCTTGCCTAGCAGGGCAACTGCCATTAATGGCCACCGGGTTAATGCTTTAAACCTAGTATAACCACTAGACCCGTAATGGTTAGGCTATTCGTAGCCGTGGATCTTTCAGATGAGTTAAGGGGTAGGATAGTGAGGTTCAGGGATGAGGTGGCCAGCAGTGGTGCTGATGTTAAGCCTGTTGAGGATGAGAACCTCCACATAACCATTCGATTCCTGGGTGAAGTCAGGGACGAACTGCTGGGTGAGGTCATGAACAACCTACGCACCTTAAGCTTCAGTAAATTTAATATTCATGTTAAGGGTGCGGGGGCATTCCCAACTTTAACCTCACCGAGGGTTATTTGGGTTGGCGTTGAGGAGGGCGCGGAGGAGCTTAAATCTCTTCACGATGAGGTTGAAAGGCTGGTGGGTAGGTATGGGGTTAGTGATGAAAGGGAGTTCACACCGCACATAACCGTGGCTAGGGTTAGGGGTAGGGCTGGCCCACTGGGTAGGTTGATTAACCAGTGGAGGGAGTACGATTTCGGCTGGCAAGCCGTGGACTCGGTGGTGCTTAAGAAGAGCACATTGACGCCGAGGGGACCTATATACGAGAACTTACTCACCGTTAGCTTAAGGTAACCCCCATTGCCAGATAGGTTTTTAAGCTTTACGTTTCGTTTTAGCTTGAGTAAATATGCCACAGGTTAGGAGGAGGAGGTTAGGTGAGGAAGAGGAGGAGCCCATTGAGGAGGATGTCACAACTGAAGCCGCTGCGGAAATGGAGGTTGCTGAGGGCGCAGAGAAGCCAGCAACAGGCGGCACGGCTCAGGTTCAGGCGCAGGCCTATGATGTGGAGGAGATTGAGGGGGTGGGTAGGGTTACTGCGCAGAAGCTTAGGGAGTCCGGCTACAACACGGCGCTTGACGTAGCCTACGCCGGGGTTAAGGAATTGGCTGATATACTTGGCAGTGAGGATAGGGCTAGGCAGATAATAGCCGCAGCCCAGAGGTTGGTTGGTCTAAACAACTTCGTAACGGCGCTTGAGATCTACGAGAGGAAGAGGAATGTCCAATACATCTCAACGGGAGTTAAGGCACTTGACGAGTTGCTTGGGGGTGGCATTGAGACTAGGGCTATTACTGAACTGGTGGGTGAATTTGGGTCAGGTAAAACCAACTTCTGCCACCAATTATCAGTAATGGTTCAGCTACCTGAGGATAAGGGTGGGTTGAGGGGTAAGGCGTTGTTCATAGACACTGAAAATACCTTCAGGCCTGAGCGCATAGTTCAAATAGCCAAGTACAGGGGGCTTGACCCAAAGGAGGTGTTGAAGAACATATTCTACGCCAGGGCTTACAACAGTGACCACCAGATGCTGATAATAGATGAAGCCAAGAAGATAATACCCAAGGAGAACATTAGGCTAATAGTCATTGACTCACTGGTAGCCCACTTTAGGGCAGAGTACCCGGGTAGGGAGAACCTGGCGGAGAGGCAGCAGAAGCTTAACCACCACATTGCTCAATTGCTTAAACTCGCCGATATATACAACGTAGCCGTGGTCGTGACTAACCAGGTTATTGCCCAGCCTGACATGTTCTTCGGTAACCCATTGAAGCCGGCTGGTGGTAATGTCATAGCCCATGGCGCAACCTACAGGATTTGGCTCAGGAAGGGTAAGGAAAACATTAGGGTTGCTAGGATACTTGACTCGCCAATGCACCCTGAGAGTGAGGCTACGTTTAAGATAACTGAGGAGGGGCTCATTGACGGGGGGCAGCAGTAGGCCATTAACCTATTCGTTAATAGTCGTAAATATTTACGACTATTAACTTCACCATAATGTTAATATTCAGATAATTTTATAAACTGGTTATTGGCTATTGGTATGAATGAGCTTCCCGCCAACGTACATGAGGGTTGTGGAGACACTGCTGGAATTGTACAATGTTCATAAGAGACCGATAAAGAGTAAGGAGATTGCGAACAGGCTGGGCATGAATGAGGGAACCGTGAGGAACATTATGGTTGCGTTAAAGGCCATGAACCTGGTTGACAGTAAGACAGGGCCCTACGGTGGATTCATCCCTTCACAGAAGGCGATTGAGTTCGTTAAGTCGCCTATGGTTGTTAATCCGGTTAATGATATTGCGCAGATTTACATCAACGGGAAGCCCCTTAACATTTACGCGACAAGCATTGAATTGGTTAATATTTATAATCCGTACATGAGCAAGGCTATAATAAAGGTCCTGGGTAACATTAAGGCCATACATCCAGGCGATAATGTTAGGATTGGCCCAACGGTGAACGCCAGGGTTATAATCGAGGGTGTGGTGCTTGAGGACAACTCACTCTCCAAGGAGGTGGTTATTGTCGTTAAGAAGCTCCTAGCCATACCTAAGATAAAGGTGGTTGACATTATGACTAAGGAGTTAGCCATGGTCAACTACAATGAGCCACTGTTAACCGTTGCCAAGGTCATTGCTGAAAGGAAGATCAGGGCCTTGCCCGTCGTGAACGATAACGGCGAGTTAATGGGCTTAATAACGAGTTCGGATGTAGCCAAGGCCTTCAGCGATGGCGCATTCAAGGCCCTCGTAAAGGATTACATGAGGCATGAGGTACCGATAATAAGTTGGGATAGGGACATTTACGACGCAATGAGGCTAATGATGAGCTACAACATCGGCAGGCTCATAGTGGTTAACCAGGAGCAGAAGCCAGTGGGCATAGTCACCAGGACAGACATATTAAGATACCTGGCACCCCTGGGTTAATGAAGTGTGAACTATGCCTACTAAATGAGGCGTCGAGGGTTTGCAGAATATGCGGCAGGCACGTGTGCGTTGACGACTACGTTGAGGATAAGGGGATATGCATAGCATGTAGGGACACACTATGCTACATATGCGGTGAACGGCTGGCCGTATCTTTATGCGCCAGGTGTGGCAAACCAGTCTGTAGGTTGCATAGCGTTAGGGTGGGTTTGGTTAGGTATTGCGTTAACTGCGCCAGGGAATTAGGGATTCTTCATCAACCTGGAAACTAACTCATGGGCGTTACTGAGTAGTTCCTCGGCGGCCCTCCTACCCACCCCCTCAGGGTCGCTTAAGCTACCCCTAACCATGCCTGTGAATTTACTGGTTCCATCTGGGTCAACAACCCCGTATACGAAGTCCATTGAGTCTCCGTTTATGGTTGCTAAACCACCGAGGGGTACATGGCAGCCTGCCCCTATCCTGCTTAGGAATGCCCGCTCCGCAATGGCTTCCCTGAAGGTATCCTCATCATTACTCCTCCTAAGCACCTTAAGCAAGTCCTCCCTATCCCTCCTAACCACAACCCCAATTACACCCTGCCCAGGGGCGGGCGGCATGAGTAATGGGTCTATCTTATTAACGCTGATATTAACGTTAAGCCTCTCCAGGCCGGCCGCTGCCATGATTAGGGCATCATACCCACCCCCCATGAGCTTCCTAACCCTCGTGTCCACGTTACCCCTAATGGGCTTAACCACTACGTCACGCCTAATTGAGAGCAGGAACCCCCTCCTCCTGAGACTTGAGGTACCCACCACCGAGTTGCTTGGTAGTGAATCAATCGTGTAACCCCTCACAGAGACCACGGCATCCCTCGGATCATCCCTAGGTGGAGTCATTGCAAGGGTTAATTCGCTGCTTATCTGGGCTGGCATATCCTTGAGACTATGCACAGCTACGTCGGCCTCACCCCTAAGTAAGGCTAGGTTAACCTCCTTCTCAAAGATACCCTTAACACCTATCTCGTAAAGTGGCTTATCCAGTACAACATCACCCGTAGTTCTAACTATAACTAGCTTGAACTCAACGTCTGGGTTAAACTCAAGTATCCTCCTCATCACTATTTCGGCCTGCCTAATCGATAGGGCCGAACCCCTGGTGGCAACCCTAATTAACATCACTACATCACCCTAAGCACCATTGATAAATTCTTCCCTCACACCAAGGTATTAACCCTTCTTCAATTCTCCTTTGAGATCCTCCTGTTACCCTAGGCAAGTTAAGGTACCCGCCTGGAGTTCCTTCAATTCTCTTTTGAGATCCTCTTGTTAAGGAGGGTGATGTGAATGAGTAGCAGACCTGTTAGACCTTCAATTCTCTTTTGAGATCCTCTTCGAGGCCAATCACCATGGAGATAATCATCAGTATGATGAGTACACCTTCAATTCTCTTTTGAGATCCTCCCCGCTAATCGCAATCTCAATCTTGAGGATGCGCACTTTCTTCCCTTCAATTCTCTTTTGAGATCCTCGGCTAACTTGGATTCAAGGGCAATGAGGTGGGTTAGTGTAGCCCTTCAATTCTCTTTTGAGATCCTCCTGCCACTACGAGCATGTTGCCTTAATTATCCCGGTTCTTCCAATGCCCCTTCAATTCTCTTTTGAGATCCTCTTGAACTACTAACAAGGCCAATGCCAGTGATTGACCTGGACCTTCAATTCTCTTTTGAGATCCTCTAAGCCAGTTATCAAGGGGTTTATTCTCGCTAATGGTGGTTTCATCCTTCAATTCTCTTTTGAGATCCTCCGTGGCGCCAAACGCAATACCCCTGGCAGGCTGATTTATCCTTCAATTCTCTTTTGAGATCCTCTTACCTTAGGCCTAATGAGCCTCGGGAGTGGCATACCCTGGCTCCTTCAATTCTCTTTTGAGATCCTCCAGAGAGGAGGCGCTTAGTTAGGTGTGAATCAGTAAGGCCTTCAATTCTCTTTTGAGATCCTCTGACTCGTATGGGTACGTGGTTGTGGGTGTTGGTAATGTGAGCCTTCAATTCTCTTTTGAGATCCTCTTTGTTGAGCAGGGAACTCGGTTACATTACCGTTATTGATTTTGCCTTCAATTCTCTTTTGAGATCCTCACCGTTAGCAATAGGACTACTACTGCTCATGGTGCCTGCCTTCAATTCTCTTTTGAGATCCTCTGGTTCTTTTGGCTTTATTTGGGTTTTTAAGTTTTGTGGTTTATTTTGAATTGCTACCTTTGGAACAGGGCTTCGGGGCTCATTCTATGGTTCATTCCTGTTCCGATGGTGTTTATGGTGGGATTGAATGGTTGTTCCAATTGAAAGGTGATGGAGGAATTGAAATAGTGTTCCAATGGTTCTAAGTCCAATGTAAAATGAGGAGAATGCATGAGTCATGCAAAAGCAATGATGAAACAAATGAACACGAAGAAGCATGAACCAAATGGCAGAAACGCATGAAACATGCATTTTAACCAGTTAAAATGCATGATAACTTGCCTAGTTGTTTTTGGCCGTATCTACATGCAACATACCTTAGGTGTATGCCTCAGGTATCATCGCCTAAACACCTCGTGGTGTGGGTTCCAAT
>Ga0080005_174981_pt1 | contig 71492 bp, 81 predicted proteins | sample JossMetagenome_2_FD_69208 | JGI IMG/M metagenome (GOLD analysis project Ga0080005, IMG submission 69208) | Hot spring sediment microbial communities from Joseph's Coat, Yellowstone National Park, USA - JC3_ASED (SPADES assembly) (version 2) | ecosystem: Environmental > Aquatic > Thermal springs >...
CCATGCAGCGTTCACGTACGCGTCGACGGGCAACAGCACGCTGCTGCGCGAGGTCGTCGCCCGCCGGACGGGGTACCCCGACCTCGTCGGGCTGATCTCGATGATCGTTTTCCTCGTTTTCCTCACGTACTTGGACAGCATGAGGGTCGAGATACCGGTCGCAGCGAGCAGGTACGGGGGGTTGAGGGCCCGCATACCTCTCAAGCTCCTCTACGTCTCGAACCTCCCGGTGATCCTCGTGTCGGCGCTCTACGCGAACTTGTTCATCGTGGCGCGCGCGGTGTGGTCCCGCTTTAACCCGGACAACGCGAACCCGTGGCTGAACGCGTTCGTGATGTACAACGCCACGACGATGGAGCCGCTGAAGCCGTCGCTCATCTACTACCTGACGCCGCCGCGCGGCCTCTACTCCCTCGCGCGCGACCCCCTGCAGGTAGCGGTGTACACGCTGGTGTTCGTGGGTCTCTCCGTGGCATTCGCCCTGATATGGGTTGCGGCGACGGGCATGGACCCGAGCGGCCAAGCCGAGCAGTTCGCTAAGGCGCAGCTTCAAGTGCCGGGCTTCAGGCTTTCGACGAAGGTTTTGGAGGCGATCCTGAGGCCCTACATCTGGTCGTTAACCGTGGTCAGCGGCGCCTTGGTGGCGCTGATAGCGGTGGTCAGCGATTTGCTCGGCACGCTGGGGTCCGGCATAGGTCTGCTGCTTACGGTCGGCATAATAACGCAGTACCAGCAGCTGCTGGCCAGGGAGCAGCTGCTGGAGATGCATCCAACTCTAAGCAGGCTGCTTGGAGCGGAGTAGCGCGCGCTGCGAGGACGGAGGGTTGAGCACGATGCTAACCCGTGCGTCGAGAAATTAATATTAGATACCAACTTCCGGGGCTGTCCTTGAAGTGAAATGCCCAGGAGAGTCACCGCGCAGGTCATAGACAGGAAGGATAGAGTGCTAAAGTTCTTGAAAGAGCACGGCGAGGTGCCGACCTCGGCGCTGGTTAAGGAGCTGGGGTTAACGCATTCTCAAGCGTTCTACGTGCTCCGCCTCTTGCTGAAAGAGGGTAAAGTGAGGGAGATTAAGAGGGGGAAAGTGGCCTATTGGGCGCTCGCCGAGCAAAGCGAGTAAGCGAGAATCGCGCGGCGCGCGCAAGCTCAAACCGAGGCCTTTTTTCCCTGCGCGAAAATTTAAACGTCGGTATGCCGGGGGATCGGGGGTGACGCAAGATGGGAGGTAGGCAGAGGACTTCGATATTTTTCGATGTGGGGGGCAAAGAGGAATCGCAGAGCACGAAATCTCGAGCCGAATCCGAGAAGGAGAGGAAGGAGAAAGGTAAGGAGAAGAAAAGCTAGCTTGCTATGAGCCTAGAGGGCGACCGGGCGCGCGCGCCGCCACCGCGCCCGGCTGTGAAGCGTTGCGTAGCCATACCGGCATCCATCTTCGTGGGAGAGGATCGCAGGCTCGCAACCTTGCGTTTGGGGTTGCTGGCTAGGTACATTTCAATCTTTAGGGTGGAGGAGGTCGTGGTTTTCGGCAAAGGCGACGAACTGGTCGTCGAAGTCCTTAGGTACGCTGAGACGCCCCCTTACCTGAGACGCAGGCTGATACCCCTGCGCCCCGCCCTCCGTTACGCCGGTGTCGTACCCCCTCTTCAGAGCCCCCATCACCCCCCATCGCCGCGGGGGAGAGGCTTCTCGTGCGAGTACAGGGAGGGGGTGGTGCTGAGCAGCGCTGGGTTCTACTCGCTGGTGGACGTGGGATTGAGGGAGCCGGTGGTCGCCGAGGGCGCGGGCAGGGTGGGCGAGAGAGTCACGGTCCGGCTCAGCGATAGACCTCGGATAGTCAGCAGGAGTGAAGTCCCCTACTACTGGGGTTATCGCGTGGTTCCCGTGCCGGATCTTCGTGGCGCCCTGAAACTGTGTGAGAGGTACCTTAAGGTGGGCACCTCGAGGCTGGGCGTACCCTTGAAAGAGGTGGCGGGTGAGCTGGCTTCGAAAGCTCGGGAGAGGGGCTGCGTAGCGCTGTTTTTCGGGGAGAGGGAAAAAGGTTTATTCGACCTCGCCGCCGAAGAGGGCCTAAACGCGGCGGAAGAGTTCGATTACATAGTGAACATCGCTCCGAGGCAGGGATCCTTCACGATAAGAACGGAGGAAGCCGTACCCATAGCGCTCGCGCTCCTCGATTTCATCCTGGCCGATTGAGGGCGGGGTTCCGCTGTAAAAGTGAGCGGTAGCGCAATGGCGACCGGCGGCGCGTGAAAGGTTTAAAAAGCGGCTTCTCTCGTGCGCGAGAAGCTGCATGGTCAAGGATCACAAGCCGCGCAAGGGATCGATGGCGTACTACCCGCGGAAGCGAGCGCGCAGCATAGTCGCCCGCGTTCGTAGGTGGGTGGACGTAGGTAAGGTCCAGCTGCTCGGTTTCGCCGGGTACAAAGTGGGCACCCTACATGTTGTTAGGCTTGAAGATAACCCCAACAGCCCGCTCTATGGCCAGGAGGTAGCTAAGGTTGCCACAGTAATCGAAACGCCGCCGCTCTTTGTAGTGGCGGTAAGGGCTTACGAGAGAACGCCGTACGGCTTGAAGAGTCTCACGGAGGTTTGGGCGCGCGAAATCCCCAAAGACCTGGAGCGCCTGGTGACGTTGCCTAAGGAGGAGGTGCAGGAGCAGCAGAGGAAGAAGCTTGAGGAAAACCTGGACAAGGTGGCTGAGGTGAGAGTCTTAGTCTGCACCCAGCCTAGGAAAGCTGGGATCGGCAAGAAGAAGCCCGAGTTCTTCGAGATAAAGGTCGGGGGGAACCCCAAGGACGCGCTAAACTACGCGTTGAGCTTGCTGGGGAAGGAGGTTAGGGTGAGCGACGTGTTCTCCGCAGGGCAGTACGTGGACGTGGCGGCGATCACGAAGGGGAAGGGGTTCAGCGGAGTTTTGAAGAGGTTCGGCGTTAAGGAGCTCCCGCGCTGGCACAAGCATAGGAAGGGGAGCAGGCGCATAGGCAGCGTGGGCCCCCAGAAGCCGGCCATCATGTTCACGACTCCCTTCGCCGGGCAGCTTGGCTTCCACCAGAGGACCGAGTACAACAAGCGCATACTCAAAATCGGGAACGCTGAGACGGACAAGATAAACCCAGCCGGGGGGTGGCCTCACTACGGTTTGGTCACGAGCGACTTCATCCTGCTCGAGGGTACGGTGCCAGGACCGCCGAAGAGGTTGGTCAAGCTGCGCTTTGCCGTTAGACCGCCTAAGGAGAAGAGAGAAGAGCCTAAAATTGTGTACATGAGCATAGAAAAGGTTGGTGGGTGAAGATTATGGGTAAAATCGTGAACGTGTTCGATCTGGAGGGAAACGTTGCCGGGAGCGTCGAGCTACCCGAGATCTTCACGGCTCCTGTCAGGCCGGACTTGATCAGGAAGGCCGTGCTAGCCCTCCTCACGTCGCGCCTGCAGCCGAAGGGTACTGACCCCTTAGCCGGCTTGAGGACTACAGCCGAGAGCTGGGGCGTCGGTTACGGCATAGCGAGAGTGCCGCGCGTCAAGGGGGGCACTAGGGCGGCCCGCGTCCCGCAAGCTGTGAAGGGCAGGAGGGCGCACCCTCCCAAAGTTGAGAAGAAGATAAGGGAGTACATCAACGAGAAGGAGAAGCGGTTGGCCACCGTATCGGCGCTAGCGGCTACCGCGAACCCCGACCTCGTGGGGGCGAGAGGGCACAGGATAGCGTCGGTGAAGCAGATCCCCATGGTAGTTTTGGACGATCTGCAGGGGGTTTCGCGCACCTCTGACATCAGGAAGGTGCTGAAGGCTCTCGGCCTCTGGGACGACGTCGAGAGGGCTATGGACGGCACTAGGATACGGGCTGGGAAAGGCAAGATGAGGGGCCGCCGCTACAAAGTCCCGAAAAGCATCCTGATAGTCGTAGCTGAAGACCGAGGCGTATCGCTCGCGGCGAGGAACCTGCCGGGCGTTGACGTGGTCACCGCTCGGAACTTGAACGTCGTCCACCTGGCGCCCGGCGGGCACCCGGGAAGGTTGACCCTCTACACCGTGTCGGCGCTAAAGGAGCTGGAAGCCAGGTTTAAGGAGGTGGTGGTATGGAACCCGGTCGCACTGTGATTAGGCCCCACGTGACCGAGAAAGCCCTAATGCTTGCGGAAAAGAACAACGTGCTCACGCTCATAGTTGAGCGTGGGGCGACAAAGCGTCAGATTAAAGAAGCCGTCGAAAAGCTCTACGGGGTCAAGGTGGAGAAAGTGAACACGCTCATTACCCCCTTGGGGGAGAAGAAGGCGTACGTTAAGCTGGCCGAGGGCTACAGCGCGATGGACGTGCTAACGAGGCTGGGAGTGCTGTGAGGTGGTGAGGGATGGGAAAGAGGCTTCTGGTTCAGAGAAGGGGTCGGGGCGGCTCGGTCTTCAGGAGCCCCTCCTGGAAGCGGGCGGGACCCGCTAAGTACAGGCCCTACAACTACGAGGAGATCTACAGCAAGACCATAGCGGGGACCGTGGTGGAGCTGCTGCACGACCCAGGTAGGGGCTGCCCGCTAGCCAGAGTGAAGTTCGAGGATGGCGTTGAGATGCTGATGGTTGCGCCGGAGGGCCTGGCGGTCGGTCAGCGGATATACTACGGCGCAAACGCGCCGATATCCGTCGGCAACGTCCTTCCATTAGGCAGGATACCCGAAGGTACGATGGTTTGCAACGTGGAAGTCAGGCCGGGCGATGGGGGCAAGTTAGCTCGAGCGAGCGGAACATACGTCACCGTTCTGGCCCACAGGGGCGACAAGACCCTCATCCAGCTGCCGTCGAAGAAGGTGAAGGAGGTGAGCTCTCACGCTAGGGCCACGATCGGGATAGTCGCCGGTGGAGGTCGCGTGGAGAAACCTATGCTGAAGGCCGGGAAGAAGTACCACCTCTCCAGGTCCAGGTCGTTCAAGTACCCGACGGTCAGGGGTAAGGCTATGGGGGCTTACGCGCACCCAGCCGGCGGAGGCCACCACCCGAAAGGGTTAACGCCGGCTGCGCGCACCGCCCCGCCGGGTCAGAAGGTCGGGCACATCGCGCCGAGACGCACCGGGAGGAAGAGAGGCGGAGGGCAGCAGGCGTAGAGCTTAGCAGCGGAGTCGGCCTGTGCTCGTTAGAGCTGGCGCTCGCGCTAAGTTTTTAACTCTGTCCCGCGCGGCAAACGCGCATGAGCTTCGCAGGGAAAGAGTTCAGGTACAGAGGGTACACCCTGGAGGAGCTGGTGGCGATGCCGCTGGACAAGCTGGCGGAGGTGCTTCCGGCGAGGCAGAGGAGAACCCTCAAGCGCGGCCTTAAAGATAGTCATAGGAAGTTTCTGGAAAAGATAAGGAGGCTAAAAGCGGCGGGCGAAACGGGGAAGAGGAAGCCCATCAAGACGCACCTGAGAGACATGATCATCCTCCCTGAAATGGTTGGCATGACGATACACGTTTACAACGGGAAAGAGTACGTTCCGGTGGAAATACGCCCCGAGATGATCGGGCATTACCTCGGCGAGTTCGCACCCACGTGCAAGAAGGTCGAGCACGGCGAGCCGGGCCTCAAGGCTACGAGGTCTTCGATGTTCCTCCCCCTGAAGTAGACTTTCGAGTGGCGCTGCTGCGTTCTCGCGATTGAAGCGCGGGCAACACTTTTAAGTTCAGATGGGGGAGGGCGGCTTCGCGTAATGGGGTGACAGTGTGTCGTCTAATGTCAAGACGTTCCAGTTCCTGGTCGAGGGCGGGAAAGCGTCTGCCGGACCGCCCATAGGGCCGGCGCTCGGACCGCTAGGCATAAACGTATTGGAGGTGGTTAAAAAGATAAACGAATTAACGAAAGAGTTCTCTGGAATGAGGGTCCCGGTGAAAGTGACCGTTAACGTTGAAAGGAAAACCTTCGACGTGGAAGTGGGAACTCCGACGACAGCCGCGCTAATAATCAGGGAGCTGAAGGCGGAGAAGGGGTCGGGGCAGGCGGGTCGCGAGTACATAGGGAGCATACCCTTCGAAGCCGTTGTAAAGATAGCCGCGCTGAAAAGGAAAGATATTGGAGCTAAGACGCTGAAAGCCGCTGTCAAGAGCGTTGTAGGGACCTGCCAGAGCATGGGCGTGAAGATCGATGGCAAAACTCCGAAGGAGGTGCTTGCGGAGATAGAGGCCGGCGCGTACGACGAGGTAATAAGCAAGTACGAGGGAGGAGGGGGTGGGGTCGCGTGAGCCTGAGGATGGAAAGCCTAGTGAAAGCGATCGAGGAGGCGAAGAAAATCGCTAAGCCGCGCCGCTTCGTTCAGAGCTACGAGCTGATAATCAAGCTCAGGGATGTGGATACGAAGCAGCCCGAGAACAGGTTTTCAGAGCTCGTCGCGCTGCCGAACCCTCCGCCTCGTAAGCTATCGAAGGTGGCCGTGATCGCCGACGGCGACATGGCGTTGAAGGCTAGGGAGGCTGGTGCGGATCTCGTCATAACTAGAGAGGAGTTGGAGAAGATCGCGGGGAGCAAGAAGGAGGCGAAGAAGGTGGCTAAAGCCTTCGACGCCTTTTTGGCGCAGGCGGATCTGATGCCCGTCGTAGGCAGGCTCATAGGCCGGTACCTGGGACCTCGCGGCAAAATGCCCCAGCCAGTGCCCCCCTCGGCCGATCTTAAAGCGTTCATAGACAGGGCGAAGAGGTCGGTGCGTGTGCGCCTCAGAGACCAGCCGCTCATAATGTGCAGGATAGGCACCGAGGACCAGAACCCCAAAGAGGTCGCCGAGAACGCGATGGCGGTGCTGAACTTCCTTTTGAACAGGTTTAAACCGCAGAACATAGAGAGGGTGTACGTAAAGCTGACGATGGGTCCCCCTGTGAGGGTGGTTTAAGATGGCCGCTGGAGCGGTACTCGGGTACGCTAGGAGGAAGCCGTACCCCGCCGCTAAGGTGAGGAGGTTTGAGGAGTACAAGCGGCTGCTCTCGGAGTACAGGTACATGGTAGTGAGCGACATAACCGGCATCCCGGCGCAGGCTCTTCACGAAATGAGGCGCAAGCTGAGGGAGCGTGGCGCCGTGTTGAAAGTCATAAAGAACAGGTTGTTCGCGAAGGCTTTGGACGCTTCGCCTAGGAAGCTGACACCGGCGTTCAGCGAGCTGCTATCGGGCCAGAACGCCGTGATCTTCACGAACGAGAACCCCCTCTCGCTGGTGACAACCCTGAGGAAGGAGTACAAGATGACGCGCGCCGCGAAGCCGGGCGACGTCGTCACTAGCGACATCGTAGTCCCAGCAGGCAACACCGGGATCGCGCCTGGACCTACGATGAGCCTCTTTAACAAGCTGAAAATCCCGATCAGAGTTCAGGAAGGCACGATATGGGTCGCCACCGACACCGTCGTCGCTAAGAGGGGCGACGTGATAACCCCCGAGCTCGCCGAGCTCCTCGGCAAGCTCGGCCTGAAACCCATCGAGATCAGCATACCGATCAAGGCTGTAGTTGTCGACGGCAAGGTGGTTAGGCTGGAGGAGGTGGAGCTCGAACCGGAGGTTTACGCCAACTACATCGTCGACGCCCACAAGAAAGCCGTGAACTTGGCGCTCAACGCGTGCCTGCCGATACCGGACGTGCTGGGGCTCCTCTTTACGAGAGCTCGCTTCGAGGCCGAGGCGCTGGCGACCGCGCTCGCCCTGCCCTTACCGGGCGTCGTCGAGCGCCTAATCGCGAGAGCATACGCGGAAGCGACAGTGCTGTTAAACGCGCTGAAACAGCGGAACCCCTCGATAGCCTGAAAGGCGCTTAAGGGGGAGAAAAGATAAATTTCAGCGGCCTCCGCCGAGGCAGTGGCGGGGACCAGCATGCGTGCTCTTTTACAGGCCTGCACGAAAGCGAAGCCTTCGGTGCAGAAGCTTGAGCCGACTTCGGGGGGATAGGTATGGGGAGGGAGGAGTTCCTGAATTTGCCGTTCTTCAAGGAGCGCGGCTTTGTTTTGAAGAAATGCAAGGTGTGCGGTAAGGAGTTCTGGACCCTCGACCCTGAGAGGGAGGTTTGCGGAGACCAACCGTGCGTTGACTACGAGTTCATCGGTCGGCGCGGTGCCGTTGGTTTCGAGAGACCGGCTGACGTGCGGGAAGCCTTCCTGTCGTTCTTCGAGCGGAAGGGGCACGCCAGGGTGCGCCGCTACCCGGTTGTCGCCCGGTGGAGGGAGGACGTGTACCTGGTGGGAGCGTCGATCTACGACTTCCAACCCTGGGTGACCGAGGGCATCGTTGAACCACCGGCGAACCCGCTCGTCATATCTCAGCCCAGCATCCGGCTGACAGACGTGGACAACGTCGGCAGGAGCGGGAGGCACCTCACAGGCTTCGAGATGATGGCGCACCACGCGTTCAACATTAGAGGTAAGGAGGTTTACTGGGCTAACGAAACGGTGGAATACTCATTCGAAGTGTTAACAGATGTATTCAAAATACCGCCGGAGGAGATAACGTTCAAGTTCGATTGGTGGAGCGGCGGCGGTAACGCGGGGGAGGATTACGAGGTCCTCGCTAGGGGTTTGGAGCTCGCCACCCTCGTGTTCATGCACTACAAGGTTGCGGACGACGGTCGTCTCATCGAGATGCCCAACCGGATAGTGGACACCGGGTACGGTCTAGAGAGGCTGCTGTGGTTCCTCAAAGGGACTCCCACGGTGTACGACGCGGTTTTCGGAAGCCTCGTCGAGGAGCTGCGCGCGAGAGCCGGGTTAACCCCCCTCGAGCCCAGGATCCTGGAGGCTTTAGCCCGCAAGTCGGGGAAGCTGGACTTCAAGGAGCCCGAGAAGGCGTTCGCGGCTTTTAGGGAGATAGCGCGCTCGATGGGGATGAAGCCGGAGGAGCTGTGGGAGCTCGTGTCCCCCTACCATTCCCTCTACGCGCTGCTCGACCACGCGAGGTCGATCATGTGGATGCTCGGAGACGGCGTAGTCCCCTCGAACGTCGGGGCCGGCTACCTAGCACGGCTGCTGATCCGGAGAGCCCTAAGGCACCTCTGGAGGCTCGGTCTGGGCATCCCGCTGGCTGAGGTCGTCGCGATGCAGATCAGGGCGTGGGCCAGCGACTTCCCCGAGTACGAAGAGCTCGAGGACGAGATACTGGATATGGTGCACTACGAAGAGTCTAGGTATAAGGAAACGCTCGACCACGGTAGAAAGGTTGTGGAGAGGGTTGCGAGAGAGCTGAAAGCTAAGGGGGTGGGTGCGGTGCCGGTCGACACTCTGCTCACGCTTTACGAGTCCCACGGCTTGCCGCCAGAGTTCGTCGCGGAGGAAGCATCCAAGTTCGACCTTACCGTGGAGGTGCCCCCCAACTTCTACTCGATGCTCGCCTCCAGGCATGAAGCCAGCCCTAGGAAGCCGGCTCAACTGGATGAGGCGCTGCTCAAGTTGGCGGAAGGGCTCCCGCCCACCAGGAAGCTGTATTACGAAGACCCGCGCGCGCTCGAGTTCGAGGCTAAAGTCCTGCGGGTTTTGGGGAGCGCCGTTATCCTCGACCAGACGGCGTTCTACCCCGAGGGCGGTGGTCAGCCGCACGACGAGGGCACGCTGGAATGGGGTAGGGGTTCTTGCCGCGTGGTTCGAGTCTTCAAGGTGGGCGACGTCGTCGTGCACGAATGCGAAGGTGAGCTTCCTCCCGAGGGGTCGCGCGTAAGGGGGCGCGTCAACAGCGAGAGGAGGCTGGCGCTCATGCGCAACCATACCGCAACCCACATACTGTTGGGCGCGGCTAGGAGGGTGCTGGGCAAGCACGTCTGGCAGGCTGGGGCCCAGAAAGGCGTCGAGCAGAGCAGGCTCGACATCACCCACCACAGGAAAATAACGGTGGAGGAGCTTCGGGCGATAGAGGAGCTGGCCAACCGGGTAGTGATGGAGAACAGGCCCGTCAACGTGTTCTTCGCCGATCGAACGGCGGCGGAGATGAAGTACGGCTTCGTCCTCTACCAAGGCGGTGTGGTCCCGGAGCCGAAGCTGCGGATCGTGGAGATCGAAGGGTGGGACGTCGAGGCTTGCGGCGGCACCCACTGCTCGCGGACGGGCGAAGTCGGTTTGATAAAAGTAGTCAAAGTGGAGAGGATCCAGGATGGAGTTTCCCGGATAGTTTTCAAGGTCGGGGACGCCGCCCTGAAGCACGTGTGGCAGATGGAGGACACGCTAAACGAGATCGCGCAGGAGCTCGGCGTCGACGTTGGAGAAGCCGCGGCGTCCGTAAAGGAGCTCGCGAAGGAGCGCGACCGCCTAGCTAAGGAGTTGAGCAAGGCGAGGGAAACGCTGCTGGAGATCGCTGCGAGCGAGCTGGCCAGCAAAGCGGAGGAGGTGGCGGGCGTTAAGCTCGTCGCCGGCGTCGTCGAGCTCGAGGACGTGAGGGAGTTGGCGCTCCGCGTCGCCCGGCGCCTGCAGAGGGCGGTCGTCGGCCTCGTGAACGGTAGAGGCGAGTACGCCGTTAAAGTGGACGCGAGCCTCGTGAGAGAGGGGCTCGACGCCAGGCGGCTGAGCGGCGAGATATCCAAGCGTGCGGGCGGCAGAGGGGGAGGCGCCCCAGACCTCGTCTCGGGCAGGGTCGAGAACCCCGGAAAGTTCCCCGAAGCTCTGCGAGATGCCCTCCTCGAGGCCCTCGCCGCTAAAGCTTGAGGTCACCGAGAGGCTGGCGAGCGCGGCCGCCGACTTCTTCTACCTTCTAGAGCGCGGCTACGACAGGAAGGTCTCCCTGGATCTCGTGACGTCCAGGTGGGGGCTCAGCAGGCTCGAGAGGGCCGCTTTGTACAGGAGCGTTTTCGACTCGAAAACCCTGGCCCAGCGCGCGTCGAAGATCGTGGCGGACCCTCCCGAGAAGCTGGCAGTCGACGGCTTTAACGTGCTGTCAACGGTCGAGTCAGCGCTCATCGGTGACAGCCTTCTGCTGGCGATGGACGGTCTCGTGAGGGACCTCTCCGCCTCGGTCCGGAAGGTGGCGGTGGATCGGCTCCTTGCGGCTGCGCTCAGCGTGCTCCTTTCAACCCTCTCGAGGTTAGGCGTGAGAGAGGTGGTGTTCGTCTTTGATTCGCAAGTCAGCAGGAGCGGCGAGTTCGCTAGGGTCGTGAGGGGGCTGCTCCCCTCCTACGTCGACTGCGGAGAGGTTCTGGTGAGCAGCAGGGCTGACAACAGCCTGATCGCGTTGAGCAGGAGCTACCCGGTGGCGTCGAGCGACTCGCTGCTCGTTGATCGCGTCGCGGCAGTCTTCGACGCGGGTGGCTTCGCGAGCTTCGCGGTTGCCGCGGAAAACGTTATTAATTTCAAAGAGCTGGTGGAGGCCGAGGTGAAGCGCGTTGCTGCGCGTCTCGCCGAGGGAGCTGGAGCGGCTGATGCGTAGGATGGGCGTGAAGGTCACCGAGATCGAGTGCGAGGAAGTCATCTTCGTGCTCCCCGACAAGCGGCTAGTACTGAAGGAGCCGCGCGTGATGGTGATCGAGGCGCAGGGCGAGAGGATCTACCAGATCACAGGTAAGGAGCACGAAGAGGCGCGCGAAAGCGCGGGAGAGGTTGAGGTGACGGAGGAGGACGTGAAGCTAGTCGCGGAGCAAGCCGGCGTTTCGCTGGAGGAGGCTCGGAGGGCGTTGGAGGAGACGGGCGGGGATCTAGCGCAGGCGATAATCCTCCTCCAAGCACGGAAAGGGTAGGGTGCCGTGCTGTCCCGCCTGAAGCGCCTAATGGAAGCCGTACTGGACAAGGTCTTTGGCGATAGGCTCCCTCTCGATCCCAACGCCATCACTCTGCTTTCGCTGGTACTTTCCGCAACGGTCGTCGCCGCGGCGCTCCTCGGCCTACCGCCTCTATCCGCCGCGCTGCTGCTTCTGCTTTCCGCGCTGCTCGACGCGCTGGACGGCTACGTCGCTAGAAGGACCGGAAAAGTTACAAGCTTCGGCGCTTTCCTCGACTCAACCGTGGACAGGGCTAGCGACGCGCTCCACACGTACGCTCTTCTCCTCTATGGAGTGCTAGGGTTCCAGGCGGCGTACGCTCTGCTCGCATCGGAGCTCCTCGTGAGCTACACGAGGGCCAGAGCCGAAAGCTTGGGCGTGAACCTCAGCGGGGTCGGCCTAATGGAGCGAGGTGAAAGGGTTTTGGCGAAGGCGGCCGCGCTGGCCTCCCGAACCGTGGACCCGACCGCGGCGCGGGCTATCGCGTACGCGCTGCTCGCGCTCACCGCGGCGACCGTGCTCCAGCGGGTGGTCGCGGTCGCGCGCAGGCTCCGAGCTGAGGCGCGCTTAAAAACGGCGGGGGTTAGGGAGCACCCGTGAGCGCTAGAGCTTTCGTGGAGGTTGACGGGTCGTACGGGGAAGGGGGCGGCCAGCTGTTGAGGTACAGCGTGGCGCTGGCGGCTCTCCTGGGTAAGAGCTTGAGGATATACAACATAAGGGCGAAGCGCGACAACCCCGGCTTGCGGCCGCAGCACCTCACAGCGGTGAAAACGATAGCGGAAGTCTCCGGCGCCCGGGTGAAGGGCTTGGCGGTGGGTTCTACGGAGCTCTACGTGGAGCCGGGCGGTAGGCCGCGGGGCGGCTCATTCGACATCGACATAGGGACGGCTGGGAGCATATCGTTGCTCCTCCAGGCCACGCTCCCCGTTCTGGCGGCAGCGAGCGGTGAGGTGCGGATGACTGTTAAGGGGGGGACGGACGTCAAGTGGGCGCCTCCGATACCGTACTTCCAGCACGTCCTTCTGCCTCTCCTGCGGGAGTTCGGCTTGAAAGCCGAGCTGAAGCTGCTGAGGCGGGGTTACTACCCGCAGGGGGGCGGTCTCGTGGAAGTGCGAGTGGAGCCCTCCTACCCGCTCAAACCTGCGCGCTTGGTGGAGAGGGGGGAGCTCAGGGAGGTAGGAGGCGTATCGTACGCTTCGGGCTTACCGAGGCACGTCGCCGAGCGGCAGGCTCAAGCCGCGCTCGAGCTCCTCAAGAGGGAGGGTTACGGCGGCTACGTGAGCGAGATAGAGATCGACGTCGAAACACCGGCGGTGGGGGTGGGCAGCGGCATCGTGCTGTGGGCGAAGTTCGAGAGGGGGATCGTCGGCGGCGACGCGCTCGGCGAGAAGGGGAAAAGGGCTGAGGTCGTCGGTCGCGAGGCGGCCGAGAGGCTGCTGCAGTCGCTGCGCAGCGGAGCGCCCGTCGACCCCCACGCGCTGGACAACCTGGTGATTTACATGGCGCTCGCCGAGGGAAGCTCGAGGGTCGCCTCAAGCGAGCTCACAAGCCACGCTGAAACCGCGATTTGGCTCTGCGAGCGGCTCTCGGGCGCCCGGTTCCGCGTCGAGCGGGTAGGGAGCCTGTTCGAAGTCGAAGCTGAAGGCATTGGGTTCAAACCCTCTTAGGCTAAAAAGCGCACGATCAGCTTGTCGCCTGTTTTCAGCTGGAAAGCTTGGGCGGCGCTACCCCTGTTTACAGCTAGCTCTAAGTGCCCCTCGCTGTTCACCAAAAGAAGGGGCTCGCCTTCGCCAGCGTAGCCGTACGACGGCAAGAACCCCATCGCGAGTTCCCGCCCGCGGACCAGTACGCTGCAGGTCGCTCCGTAGCTGGCGCCCACCTGTAACAGGTGCTCCTCTCTAGCGTTGAGAACGACGTTGCCGAAATCGTCGATGTAAATTACCTCGCACTCCAGCGCGCGCCCATGCACTTTGGGCTCCGCGAACTCGGGCACGTTGAAGCCATCGCGCACTAGCGGTCCCACGGCGGCTAGGGGAACCCCCCTCGCCAAGTGAGCCGCGACGGGGGCGAAAACGTCCCTGCCGTGGAAGGTGCGCGACACGCGGGGTAAGGTTAGCGCTCTGTTTTCGATGACCCTAACCTCCTCCACGCCGTCTTCGAGGGCGGCAAGCGCCAGCACGCCGTTGTCGGGTCCTACGAACACGTAGTTCCTCGTTTTCACAACGATGCCTCTCCTCTCGGTGCCGACGCCCGGGTCGACGACGGCTACGTGTATCGTGTGGCGTGGGAAGTACTTGTAGGAGGCCTTCAGCAAGTACGCACCAGCTCTCACGTCGAACTTGGGCACGCCGTGCGTGATGTCCACGACCCTTGCATGCGGGCAGATCGACAGGATCACGGCCTTCATCGCGGCTGCGTAGTGATCCCTGTAGCCGAAGTCCGTTAGCAGCGTTATTACCGGCTCGCGCGCCACGGGAGCCACCCGCTAACTACTCTGCGGTGCCGCTTAAACTTTCTTCAAGGATCGCGCTGAGGTGGATCCGGGCAAAGATTTATGTATTACGCGCTCCCTTGAGGTGTGAGTTGGAAAAAGAAACTCTTCATACCGGGGCCGGTTGACGTAGAGGAGGAAGTCCTCCTGGAGAGCGCTAAACCTTTGATCAACCACCGGGGTGAGGAGTTCCACGAGCTGTTCGAAGATGTAAAGAGAAAGGTTAAGGAAGTTCTTTCCACGAAGAACGAGGTGGTCGTGCTAACCGCATCAGGGACAGGCGCGGTCGAAGCCCTCGCGGCGAACTTCGCCCCGGGGAGGCGGGCGCTGGTGGTGAACGCGGGGGAGTTCGGGTCTAGGTTCGCGGAGGCGCTGAGAGTCTACGGAGCGGAGGTCGTGGAGGTTAGCGCCGAGCTCGGCTCGGCGCCCGACCTCGAGACTGTAGTCGCTCGAATGGACGCCTTCAAGCCGGATGTGGTGGCTTTCGTGTACAACGACACGTCGCCGGGCGTGCGCTTGAGCTACGCGCAGGAGCTATGCAGGGAGGCGAAGGCCCGCGGGGCTCTAGTCCTCGTTGACGCGGTGTCGGCCGTCGGCGGGGACGAGCTCCACGTGGACGCGTGGGGCATCGACGCGCTGGCCGGCGCGTCGCAGAAGTGCTTGGAAGCCCCGCCGGGCCTCTCTTTCGTGGTTGTGAGCGAGGAGGCTCGGGAGAAGCTGAGTAAGGAAGCCAAGAGCGTCTACTTCGACCTGCGGAGGTACCTAGAGTACTCGGCCCGCTCGGAAACCCCGTTCACGCCTGCTGTGACTCTGCTCTACGCGTTTAGACGCGCGCTGGAAAGGATCCTAACCTTCGGGGTTCAGAAGTGGGTGTCGATGCACGCGGAGCGCGCGGCCGCGCTCTACCGGGCGTTCGAGGCCCTGAACCTCACACCGTTCGTGAGAGAGGAGTTCAGGTCTCGGACTGTCCTCTCTTTCACTACGCCCGCTGGCGTGAGCGCGGTGGAGCTCAGGCGCCCCCTCTCTGGCAAGTTCGGGATAGAAATTACCGGAGGCTTGGGCAAGCTGAGGGAGAGGGTAGTGAGGGTGGGGCTCATGGGCTACGTGCCGCTGCGCGACCTCGCGGCGCTCGTGGCGGCTACCGGTTTGGTGCTGAAAGAGCGCGGCGTGAGGGTGGACCTCGAGAGAGCGCTGGACGAGGTCTACAAGCTGACCGCGCGCCTATGAGAGTGTTCAAGCTCGACCGCGGGCGCCTCTGCGCGATTGCGTGCACGTTGAACCTTGGAGCCGGGCTGCCGTGGGACAGCGTCGCCGAAGCCGTAAGCGGCGTCGGAGGGGTTAAGATCGTGCTGTTTAGGCGCGAGTTCGCCGTAGGGCCGGCTCACCTGCTAGCGGCGGTCGACTACGCTGCTCGAGCCTTCCGCACCGGCCGGAACATCGCCAGGTCTTTCCACGTGGAAGCGTTCCTCTTCGCCGCAACCACCAACGAGATCGCGGAGGCGCTTAGGATGTTTCAGCCATCGTCCAGCGACAGGTCCCTGCACGCGGTGATAGTCGCCGACGAGCCCCAGCGCTGCACCGATGCGCTCGAAGCTCTCAAGAGGGTAGCCGAGAGCGTGGAGCCCCTTTCACGCGACGAAGCGGCCGCTAAACGGGCGATCAGGGAGCTGGGCATAGACGAGCGCGAGCTGCGCGCCACGCGCGCCTCGAGCTTAGCGGAAGCGGTGGAGAAGTGCATCCTCTCGCGCATGGCAATGGCTTTTGTAGCTCGATAACCGATAAAAACCTATTAGTTAGATATCACCGGGTTCGGAGCTCGCGCCTAGTGAAGCCTGCCGGCGCACGCGCTGGATGGACACTATGTGCCGTGGCTCGATGACCGAGATTCCCGTCACCTTACCTATCACCTCCACCAACACGATCTTGTCCGGGTTCTCCAGTTTAACCTTGTTCGGTAAACCGGATGCGATCGCCGAGATCACGTCCTCCCTACTGAGGTCGGTGAGCCTCCTCCTGACTTCTACGCGGTACGTGTCGCTCGCGGATAGCTTCTTCGACGCCAGCTCGAGGGCTGCGCGCCGGATCTCTGCGAGGTCGGTTGGCACGCACAGCTCTATCGGCTCTATCCTCAGCAGGAACCTAAAGAACCAGGGCTCCTGCGCTGCTTTCTCGGCAACCTTCTCGACTACGAAGACGGGGTCCAGCTCGGAGAGCAGCACGACGAGGCCCGGCAAGCCCGTGGGGCTCGCCCTCACCCCCTTGTCTCCCAGCTCCCTGAGGAAGTACCATAGCTCGCTGATTAAGTCGTTCTCCCTCCTCCTGTACGTTGAAGCTAAGAGGTTGAACCTATCGAGCATCTGCGCTATAGCTGGAGCTCCTCGGCGCCGAGCTCGATTGCCGCTCTCTCCTCCACCCTCTCGACCGTACCGTCTCGGATCCACACGATCCTGTCGCTCACGTCGATCATCTTCAGGTCGTGGGTGGCGGTGATCACGGTAACCCCTCTCTCCACGTTCAGCTCCTTCAGGAGGTGAACGATCCTCAAGCCCGTCTGCAGGTCGAGGTTCCCGGTGGGCTCGTCCGCCAGTATGATGGCGGGGTCGTTGGCGAGGGCTCGCGCGATCGCAACCCTCTGCTGCTGCCCACCGCTCAACTCGGTCGGCCTATGGTACAAGCGGTCGCCCAAACCAACCCTCTCGAGGAGCTTCTTGGCTTTCTCCTCCCGCTCGCGGCGGGGGACGCCGGCGAATATCATCGGGACCATTACGTTGTCTAAAGCTGTCAGGACGGGGATCAGGTTGAAGGTTTGGAAGATGTACCCGATGCGGTGGCACCTTACCCAGGCCAGCTGCCTAGGGGTTAACGACGCGAGGTCGCGGCCATCCAGTATGACTCTGCCTTGCGTCGGTTTATCGAGCCCGCCGATCATGTTAAAGAGCGTGGTTTTGCCCGAGCCTGAGGGCCCGAGTATCGAGATGTACTCGCCGTACTTTATCTTCAAGTTGATCCCGCGGAGGGCTTTCACGACCTCGCCGCGCAGGTAATAGTATTTGTGAAGGTCCTCCGCAACCACTACATACTCGGGTTTCTGCGCCATTCCGTCACCGTTGCGTGTCCTCACTGAGGGTCTATTAAAGCTTAGCGCAGCAGCTAGGATTGAGCGACGCGCAACGTTTAAAAACGAGGGGCAGAGCAAAACCCCCTGCGCGGGGGTGGTTTAAGCGTGGAGTTCTGCCCTAAGTGTGGGTCCCTCTTGGTACCCGTTAGCTCGGAGGGCAAAACGTATCTCGTTTGCAGGAAGTGCGGTTACAAAAAAGAGGCATCTTCGAAGAAAGGTTACATGGTCAGAGGAGAGGTAACGGAGGATAAGAAAGAGAAGCTGCTGGTGGTGGAAGGTATTAGGAATAGAGAGAAAGAGAAAATAGAAGAAGAGAGGGAAATTATAAAAGAATACTACGAGGTCTTCCTCGAATCTATGGAGAGCGAAGAGGAATGACGCGGTCTTAGCGAGCTTCGCGCAAGCGGTTTTTACCGGCAGCGCTCGGGGGGTCGCTGTGCGAATAGCCGTAGTTGAGCGCGCGTTGTGCAAACCCGACAAGTGCAATCAGGAGTGCGTTCGCGCCTGCCCAGTGAACAGGGCTGGGTCCAAGTGCGTGTGGGTGGACAGCGAGCTGAAAAGAGCGGTGATAGACGAGAGGTTGTGCATAGGCTGTGGGATATGCGTGAGGAAGTGCCCCTTCGCGGCTATACACATCGTCAACCTCCCCGAGAGGCTGAGAGAGGAGCTGGTTTTCAGGTACGGCGTCAACGGCTTCGAGCTGTTCCGGCTGCCCATCCCCAAACAGGGGGCCGTCGTGGGGATCATAGGGAGCAACGGTGTGGGCAAATCCACTTCGCTGAAGCTGCTATCGGGCGAGCTGAAGCCGAACCTTGGGAAGCCGGAGGGCGCCGATTGGAGCGAGGTCTTGCGCTTCTTCAGGGGGTCGGAGCTGCAACCGTACTTCCAGAAGCTCGCAGAGGGGCGGTTGAGGGCGGTGCGCAAGCCCCAGGAGATCGACGTGATACCGAGGTACGTCAAGGGTTCGGTGGCCGACGTTTTGAGGAGGGTTGACGAGAGGGGGCTGAGCTCCGAGGTTAAGGAAGCCCTCGCTCTGAGCAACGTGTGGGACAGGGAGGTAGCCCGCTTGAGCGGTGGCGAGCTTCAGAAGCTCGCTGTAGCGGCCGCGCTAGTTAGGGACGCCGACGTCTACTTGTTCGATGAGCCGTCCAGCTACCTCGACGTGCGGGAGAGGCTGCGCGTGGCTAAAGCCATTAGGCGGATAGCGGAGAGCGGCAAGTACGTGATAGTGGTCGAGCACGATCTGGCGGTGCTCGATTACCTCTGCGACTACGTCCACGTGCTCTACGGCGAGCCCGGAGCCTACGGGATCGTCAGCCTGCCGAGGAGCGCGCGGGTGGGGATCAACGTCTTCCTGCGAGGGTTCCTCAAGGAGGAGAACGTTAGGTTCAGGGACTACGAGATAAAGTTCCACGTTAAGCCCCCTGAGCGCGTCCAGAAGCCCGAGGCTGTCATCCTTAAGTGGGGCAGTCTGCGCAAGAAGCTGAACGGGTTCGAGCTGGCTGTGGAGGAGGGGGAGGTTTACTCGGGCGAGGTTGTGGGGGTCGTCGGACCCAACGGCATAGGGAAGACGACGTTCGTCCGCATGCTCGTCGGCGAGCTGGAGCCCGATGAAGGGTACGTCGCCGCGAAACCCGGCGCCAGACTTAGCTACAAGCCCCAAGTGATACCCCGCGGCGAGCTCGAAGGAACGGTGCGCGAGGTCTTGGCGAAGGCCGGGGTCAACGTGGGCTCAAGCTTCATCCAGAGCGAGCTCCTACTGCCGCTGGGGCTCCACAAGCTGCTGGATCGCCCGGTTTCCGAGCTCAGCGGCGGCGAACTGCAGCGCGTCGCGATCGCGGCGGCTTTAGGCAGGGAGGCCGACGTCTACCTGCTGGACGAGCCGATGGCGTACCTCGACATCGAGCAGCGCTACTCAGTCGCGCGGGTCGTGAGGAACCTCACGCAGGATCGAGGCGTTACGACGATCGTCGTGGAGCACGATCTCGTAGCCCAAGACTTCCTTGCCGATTCCATCATCGTTTTCACGGGTGAGCCCGGAGTGAAGGGTAGAGCGTCGTCACCGCTAAGCTTGCGGGAAGGGTTTAACACTCTGCTCAGGGAGCTTTCGATAACCTTCAGGCGAGACCCCGATACCCTGAGACCGAGAGTGAACAAGGAAGGCTCCCGCTTGGACAGGTACCTCAAGAGCATCGGAGAGTACTACTACAGCGCAGCGGTCGAAGAGGAATAGGGGCACGCGAGCAAGTTGGAACGCTCGCGAAGCCAAAGGAGGTGGGAGCAGGAAAAAATATAATACCCTAGGGACAAGGCCCTCCCGCACAGGTGAGCGCGATATGGCGAGCGAAGCTGCGATATTAGTGGGCCAGAAGCCGGTTGCAAACTACGTGCTAGCAGCCGTGACGCAGTTCTCGCTGGGCAGCAAGAGAGTCGTGCTTAAAGCTAGGGGTAGGGCCATCTCGAAGGCCGTAGACGCGGCTGAAGTCGTAAAGCGCTTTATGGGAGAGAAGGTCGATATCGCTTCAGTGAAGATCTCCAGCGAGAAAGTGGGCGAGCCCGGCAAAGAGCGGATGGTATCGTCGATCGAAATAGTACTGGAGAGAAAAGACTGAGCTGAAACTCTTGGCTAATGAAAAAAGCGAATTTTGTTCGAATAATATTGTCATTGAAATATTCCTAGCTTCCCGCCAGCAAGGCGTTCTCCCGCTTCTCTTTGTGAGGAATCCCTCAGGCGAGGAAGAGCGCGCGACGCTGACCCTTGAAATCCTAGCGGGGGGTAAGGTGGTTGCGTTAGCGGTTATCGAGGACCTTCGCGTACCGCCCAGCGAAGAGCTTTGCCTCGAAATCCCGCTAACGCTCCCCCACGGCGATTACGCGGCAAGGATTCACGTATCAACACGCGCGGGCTGCGAACGCGAGCTCCACCTCTCGCCGCTCAGGGTTTAGTGGCGCCTTAACCTCGCGTGAACGCTAAGCTCTTGGCTCAACTTAATAGCACGCCACAGCGTATAGCACGCTTCCAGCACGTGCTTAAGTTAAGTCCTGCTACCCCCTTATCGCACGCAGCACCTTTGCGCGCGGGTCAACGCGACTTCGTTGGACGCTTGGGTTGCGAACCTGAGCGCGCCGGACGCACTGGTACGGTAGCGCGTGGAGGAAGGAGGGAAGCAAATAAAGGGTGGGCCGAGAGCTTTGCTCCAAGGGTACAGCAACGGCGTGGCGCTGAAGTGACATCCCTTTTATAGCCCCATGCGAGGAGGTCGGCGATGCATTTAGAGACGAAGACTATTGCGGCTTTGGACGAAACTCCCGATCACGGTTTAACGGTCATCGATGCGGTTGAGACGTACCTGGTGAGCGACGGTGACGGATTCCTTAGAGTCGTCTCCAACGCGCTGGTCGGCAACAGCCTAGAAGCTCCCGTCTTCAGAGTTGAAGACCGCGTAGAGCTGCAATCATCTGTACCGTGCCTCGCCGCCGTCGCGGGTCACGCGAGGGTCGAGGTTAACGGCGTGAAGTGCAGCGCGTGGAGGGCGCTGCCGGTTCCAGCCGGAGGGAGGGTGAAGGTAGTTGCTCACGGCGGAGCGGTTTACCTCGCTTTCAGCGGGCTCTCGGGCCGGCTGGGGAGGGTGAGGCCTGGCGAGCGCTTCCACGTGAAGCAGGCAGACGGCGTCGGAGCCGAGCTCGCGGCTAGATGCGTGCCGCTTTCGCTGCTGAATGAGTACTTTAACAGCGGGGCTCAGGACGCCCTTCTGGAAAAGGTGTTGCGCCACCTGAAGCTAGCTTGCGAGATGGCTAAGCGGGGGGCGAAGCTGGTGAAGGTGAGGGTTGGCGGGAAGATCTACGAAGTATGGGTCGAGGAAGTAGGGTAGGCGCCGAGCGGCTATGGATCAGGCGAAGATCGAGGAGCTCAAGGCGCTGAGAGAGCGGGCTAGGCTGGGAGGAGGCCCGGATAGGATAGCGAGCCAGCATAAGGCGGGCAAGCTGACCGCGTGGGAGAGGCTAGAGCTCTTGCTTGATCCAGGCTCCTTCGTCGAGCTCGGCCGCTTTGTAAGGCACAGAGCGACGGAGTTCGGGATGGCGGAGAGGGTGGCTTACGGCGACGGCGTTGTCGCCGGGTTGGGAGAGGTCGGCGGGAGGAGGGTCGCCGTCTACGCGCAGGACTTCACCTTCATGGGGGGAAGCGTCGGCGAGATGCACGCTAGGAAGATAGCGGCGCTCATCGAGATGGCGATGAAGCTCGGCATTCCCGTGATAGGCTTGAACGATTCGGGCGGTGCGCGCATCCAGGAGGGCGTTGACGCGCTTAAGGGCTACGGCGAGATATTCTACGCGAACGTTCTCGCGAGCGGGGTTGTACCCCAGATCGTCGCGATCATGGGGCCCTGCGCGGGCGGCGCCGTGTACTCGCCGGCCCTAGCGGACTTCGTGATAATGGTGCGGAAGACCAGCTACATGTTCATCACAGGACCCAAGGTGGTGAAAGCCGCTACGGGGGAGGACGTCACGTTCGAGGAGCTGGGTGGCGCCGACGTGCACGCGTCTAAGAGCGGGGTCGCCCACTTCGTCGTCGACAACGACCGCGAAGCGCTCGACCTAATAAAGAGGCTGTTGAGCTACCTGCCTTCCAACAACGTCGAGGATCCGCCCTACGTCGAGACGGGCGACGACCCGTACAGGGAGGACGAAGCCTTGAACAGCATCGTGCCCGACGATCCGGAGGAGCCGTACGACGTGAAAGAAGTCATTTACAGGGTCTTCGACAGAGGCTCGTTCCTCGAAGTGCACGAGCACTTCGCGCCCAACGTGGTGGTGGGGTTCGCCAGGCTGGGCGGGTACGTCGTGGGTGTGGTGGCGAACCAACCGGCGCACATGGCTGGGGCGCTCGACATCAACAGCTCTGACAAGATCGCTAGGTTCGTGGAGTTCTGCGATGCGTTCAACATACCGATCGTAACGCTGGTCGACGTCCCAGGCTTCCTGCCGGGGACCGTCCAGGAGCACGGCGGGGTGATACGCCACGGCGCGAAGATCATTTACGCTTACGCCAGCTCAACGGTGCCTAAGATCACGGTGATCCTCAGGAAAGCTTACGGTGGAGCGTACATAGCGTTGGGCAGCAAGCACCTGGGAGCCGACGTCGCCTTCGCCTGGCCGAGCGCGGAGATAGCGGTGATGGGCCCCGAAGGGGCGGTGGAGGTGATTTACAGGGACGCCATAGCGGCGGCGAAGCCGGAGGAGCGGGAGGAGCTCGTGAGAAAGTTCGTTAAAGAGTACAGGGAGAAGGTGACGACCCCCTACTTCGCCGCCGGCAGGGGTTACGTTGACGACGTGATAGTGCCCAGCGAGACGAGAAAGGTGCTTTTCCAAACTTTGAGCTTCCTCCTATCCAAGCGGGAGCGGAAGCCGAACCCGCCCAAGAAGCACGGCGTGCCGCCGGTGTGAAGCGTGGAGGACCTCGAGAAGCGCCTAGTCATACTCGCAGCTTGCCTCGCGGTAGCGACGGCGAGGAGGAGGTCCTCTCCTACAGCGCAGTTGAGCCGCGCTACACGGCTCAACCCCTGGTCTCTGCTCGCTAGGTTAGAGGAGCCTGATCGAACCTTCTGGCACCGGTCTAGAGCGGGGTGGCGCGGCCGGTGGTGAGGAAGCTCTTCAGGGTGGTCCTCGACGGCGAGCTCTACGAAGTGGAAGTCGAAATCGAAGAGGGCGTCGGCGACCTAGAGGCGCTGCTTCGGGCGTTCAAAACAGGAGTTGTGAGGCGGGTGACCGCCGAGGCTGCGGCGGCTGGCGCTGCGGGTCCAGGCGCCGTGCCAGCGCCCATAACCGGGCGGGTCGTGGAAGTGAGAGTTAAGGTCGGCGACCGGGTAGAGCGCGGGATGGCGGTTGCTGTGCTCGAGGCTATGAAGGCGAGGGTGGAGGTCAAGGCGAGCAGGAGCGGAGTTGTGCGGGAGGTTCTCGTGAGGGAGGGAGAGGTCGTGAAGCAGGGTCAGCCCCTGCTGGTGCTCGCTTAGCGCTTCACTCGATGAGCCTCGAAACGGAGATTATGTCGACCTGGCTCACGCCCTCCACGGCGCTGAGCCTGCTTTCCAGATCGTACGTTCCGCCTTCGAGCGTCTCCGGCATAGCGATCCAAACGTAGATCGCGTGGATCCCGAAAGCGACCGGCTCGGTCTTGCTCTTCAGGATCTCGTAAGTATCGGCTGGGAGGCTGCTCTTCACCCTCTCCACTATGCTCTCGGGAGGGGTTTCCGCGTCCTCCGGGAGGATCCTCGCGATTACGACCACGCGCCCCATACCACCACCCCACTAGGGTCCGACAAAGCCGCACTTAGGGCAAACGTAGAGGTTACCCTGCTTCCTGCACCTCTCGCACCGCCATATCTCCACTTCTCCGCAGTTAGGGCACATGAACCTCACTGCTCTCGCGTAGGGCGGTATCGGCCTGCGGCACGACGTGCACACTGGCAGATGCAGCCGGCTCATGGGCCCCCATGCCTAGCTGCGGTTTTTAAACATGGCGCGCGACCGAGCGCGAGAAAGTATAAAAGAGGGCGCTTGCAGCGAGTCGCGAGTGATGAGTCAGAGTTACGGTGAGCGGTGAGCGGAAGGCATTGATCTGATGCTCGTGCGCTTAAGTGGCGCAGCGTTTTTAAGCGCGCGCTCCGCGCCACAAGCGGCGGGGGTGCCCGAGCTAGGACAAAGGGGGCGGTCCGGCGGCGCCGGGCCCGAACTTAGGATCGCGCTGGGCGATAAGAGCTCCGCTGGCGTAGGCCTGCCCGGGTTCGAATCCCGGCCCCCGCACCACCGCTGGTCACGGCTTCTCCAGCAGCGCCACGAAGAAGCCGGGCGTGTTGTGAAGGTCCGGCTCGAACCTCTGCGCGTACTCCCTCAGCTCGGTGAAGCCCCGCGAGCCAAGGAACACCCTTTGAGCCCGCACGCGCAAACCTAGCTCTTTCACAGCCCACGAGACGTTTAGCTCGTTCTCCTCCAGCGTGAGCGTGCACGTCGAGTAGAGGAGGAGCCCCCCTCTCCTCAGCAGCTTCGCCGCCACCTTAAGGAACTGGCGCTGGTAGTTGCCGAGCGAAGCGAAATCCCCCTCCCCTCTTTCGTAGTAGAGGGAGGGCCTCACGCCCAGGGCGCTGCACGGGGGGTCCAGGATCACGGCGTCCGCGCCGATGAGGTCTTCCATCTCTACATCGAGGTAGCGCGAGTCAGCCACCCTCACCTCCACGTTCCTCAGGCCCAAGCGCTGGGCGTTCTCGCGTATGCGCTTCGCTTTGCTCTCGCTCCTGTCGATCGCTACGACGCGACCCTCACCCCTCATCAGCTGAGCGGCGTGGGTGGCTTTACCCCCCGGAGCTGCGCACATGTCGACAACCAGCCAGCCCGGTTCCGGGCTTAGCACGTGCCCAGCCACTATCGCGGGCAAGCTCTGATCGTACACGAGCCCCCCGCGGTACACGTCCAGCTCCCTGACGGAGGGCACGACGTAAACGGAGCGTAGGGTTTTAACCGCCAGCCCCTCCCTCCGCGCGACCATCTCCTCGCCATCCATCACAGCCACGCCTTCCGCGACCACTTGACCCCGCGGGCTGACGACGTTGACGAGGTCCCCCTCCTTCACCCCCTCAGCCTTAAGGACCCCGGGGGCGTAGAGGTTAGCCCCCTGGTACACGGACTCCGCGGCGTCCTTTCTGGCGACGACCACCTTGCCCACGCGCTTGACCTCGAACGGCCCCCTTACCGGCAGGTAGATGGCGTCCGGGAGCTCGGGGTACACGCGAGCCTCGAACCCCTCTCCCCGCAGCCTCGCAACCACCTCTTCGGGCGACGCCTTTAGGGTGTTGACCCGCAGGAAGTAGCGCTGAGGCGGCGTCCTCAACTCGCTCAGGATGCGCTCGGCTCTAACGGGGCCGTAGAGGGATAGCAGGCGGCGGACAGCGGCTACGGAGAAGAGGTACTTTCCAGACAGAGCTTCCGCGTGAGAAGCATCAAGAAGGCTGGCGGGCCCGCCGGGATTTGAACCCGGGTTCTCCGGCTCCGCAGGCCGGCGCCTTTCCATGCTAGGCCACGGGCCCTCCGAGAGCCGAACGGGAGGGGAAATATAAGCGTTGACGCGCTTCCCCGCTTTAGGCCCTCTTGATTATGGGCTCGATGAGATCCCTGATGGCCTTCTCCCAATCCTTCGCTTTCACGACGCCGGAAGCCAGCAGCACTCCGACAGTCCCCAGCCTTAAGGCGGCGGCTACGTCGTCGCCCGTCGTGATCCCGGCGCCGCAAAGCACCTTCACGTTGGGGTTGATCCTCTTCACTAGGTCCACCGACGCGGTCACTACCTCCGGCTTCGCTTTGGACACGGGGATCCCCGTGCCTATTAGCTCGGGCGGCTCGATGGCGACGATGTCTGGGCCGAGAGCCGCCATCGCGGCGGTGACCTCCGGCGTGTTCGTGCAGACGACGGTCACGAGCCCCAGCTCCCTAGCCCTCTTGACGACGACGTCCACCTGATCGGCTCGCACCCTCCTCTCGGAGTGGTTGATCATCGTCCCGACGGCGCCGGCGTCCTTCACAGCTTCCAGCGTGACGTGGCCGGTGTAGCTGCCCGGCGGCACGTCGTCCACATGCTGCGAGAAAACGGGTATATCCACCTGAGCGGCCACGAAGGCCAGGTCGGTCAGCTGGGGTGCGACGCCGATCGTGACGCCGGTCTCCTTGCTGACCTTCTCCGCGACCTTCGCCAGCTCCAACCCCCTCCTACCGCTCGCCTCCCGGTACGCCTTGAAGTTGATCAGTATTAACGGGTACTTGATGCCCATGGGCGGTCGCACCCCCTACACGAGCGCGCTTAAAGTTTTAGCGCTGGCGCGTGGCTATTCTCTTTCCGCGTTATCTACTGCTCTCCACATCTTCGTCAGCCTAGCTCCGCTGGAGCATTCTCTATTCTTTTCTTTAACTTTTAGGTCAGAAAAATTTACTATCTATCTACTACGGGAAAGCTTTATAAAGCCCTAGTTCGTCTTAAGCCTATGCCGCGCGGAGGAAAGCGCGGCGGGAGCGAATGCGGTGAAGGAGTCGGAGCCTCGGATCCCCGAGCTCAAAGGGCGCTGGGATAACGCGCGGCTTGGTGCGCTGCCTCTTCGGGCATACAGCGCACAGCGACGCTGAACATTCTGAAGAGGGGCGGAGGCAGGATACCGATGCGAGTCAGGGCGCTCAGCTTCATACCCACAGCGAGCAGGGCGGTAAAAGACGACGGGTGGAGCGGTAACCCTGCCTAGAGGCGGGGGTAACCGGATGGCGCGCGCACTAGGGTTTGTGCGGTCGAAAAAATATATACGTGCCTCGTGTAAGCGCGCGCCCGCATCCCCGCCCCTTCCGGGGGCTCTCCCGCCGCAGGGTTCCCGCGGCTCACGGGCTCAAGGCGAACCGGGGCTTTATAAATTCGATGTTGAGAAGCCTGAAAGTGAATTTTTTTCTAAACAGAAAGTTAAAGAAAAGAATAGAGAATACTCCAGCAACACTATAAAGAACGCTCCAGCGTGCGTAAACCCTAAAAGCGCGGTGCGACCTGTACAGCTAGAGGCTATGTGGCGCCTGCTGAGGCCCGACGCCGTCGTGGTGTGGGATAACGAGGAAGTCAGGAGCAGGCTCTCGCACTACTACGGCGTGCTGAGGGGGGCGAAGGCGGCCAAGTACAGGGTGGTTAAGCGCGTGCCCGTGGAGCTGGAAAAGGGGGCCGGGCTCGAGGAGATGTGGAAGGTTCACGAGGAGAAGTCGAAGGAGTTCAGGGAGGTGTACGAGGAGGTGGGGAGCGAGCCGAGCAGGCTGGCGGCGATGCGCATTCCGCCCTACTCACTCCTAGATCTCAAGGTCGACGTAGCGTACGCGATGCTGGAATCGTGCAGGTTCTGCGAGTGGCGGTGCGGGGTCAACAGGCTCAAGGGGGAGAGGGGCGTGTGCGGGCTCGGCAGCGAGGTGAGGGTGGCGTCGGCGTTCCTCCACATGGGCGAGGAAGCCCCCCTCGTGCCTTCGGGAACCGTGTTCTTCACGGGCTGCAGCTTCAAGTGCGTCTTCTGCCAGAACTGGGACATCTCGACCGACCCGTACAACGGCGTCCCCGTTACGCCGCAGGAGCTGGCGAAGATTTCGTTGGAGCTGTACAGGGAGGGGGCTAGGAACATCAACTACGTCGGGGGGAACCCGGACCAGCAGCTCCATGTGATCCTAGCTTCGCTGAAGTACATGGACGCGAACGTCCCGCTCCTGTGGAACAGCAACATGTACATGAGCCTCGAAGCTCTCTCGCTGCTGGTGGACGTGATCGACATCTGGCTCCCCGACTTCAAGTACGGCAACGACGAGTGCGCGAAGAGGCTCTCCAAGGTGCCGCGCTACGTGGAGGTGGTCGTGCGCAACCACAAGGTCGCGTGCCAGCACGGGGACATGATAATCAGGCACCTCGTGCTGCCCGGGCACGTGGAGTGCTGCACGAAGCCCGTGCTGAAGTGGATCGCTGAGAACTGCCCTCGCGCTCTGGTTAACGTAATGGACCAGTACAGGCCCGAGCACTTGGTCGCCCGCTACCCGGAGATGTACCCCGACATCGCGCGCAGGCCTTCCGCGAAAGAGCTCGAGGAAGCGTACAGGTACGCCGACGAGCTGGGCCTCTGCTGGCGCCCCGTATCGTGATGGTGTGAGCGCCGTGCGCCCCTACTCGATCGACCCCGAAGCCATAGCGGGCTGGGCAGCGGCTAGAGGCTACAGGAAGCTGCTCCTGCAAGCGCCCGACGGGATCAAGCGCTACGCGGTCGAGGTGGCCGAGGAGCTCGAGGACCGCGGGTTCGAGGTTCTGCTCTCGGCGAGCCACGCGTGGGGCGGCTGCGACGTAGCGCTAGCCGAGCTGGCGGAGGCGGGCTGCGACGCGCTCGTACACGTGGGCCACCACGGCCCCGTGCGCTTTAGAGCGCCGGAGAACGTGCTCTTCGTGCCGGCCTACTCTACTGTCGAGGTGGAGGGGGTTCTCGAGAGCGCGGCGGCTAAGCTGAGCAGCGAGGGCGTGCGGAGGGTCGGGCTCCTATCGAGCGTCCAGCATGTCCACCAGCTGGAGCGGGCTCGGCGCGTGCTCGCGGAGTACGGGATCGAAGCTCTAACGTCGAAGAGCCCGGACCCCGCGATGCCGGAGGGCCTGGTCATCGGCTGCGACGCGAGGGCGGCGGAGAAGCTTCGGGGCTCCGTCGACGCGTTCCTCGTGATCGCTGGCGGGGTGTTCCACGCGCTGGGGGTGGCGCTGGCTACGGGCGCCGCAACTTACGCGGCTGACCCTTACACGGGGCGCGTGACGGAGGTCGGGCAGACGGCTCGGAAAGCGGTGGCGAGGAGGCTCGCCGACCTAGCGGCAGCTCTGGAGGCGCGGAGCGGGCTGCTCATCGCATCCGTAAAGCCCGGCCAGCGCGTGGGCTGGTCCAGGCTCGAGTCCCTGCGCGGGCTGCTCTCGAGGAGGGGCCTGAGGCTTCGCGTTGCCGTGTGCGATGACGTCACCCGCGACGCGCTGCAGGATTACGGGGGCGCCGACGTGTACGTCAACGCGGCGTGCCCGAGGCTAGCGGTGGACGACGCGGGCATGTTCCCCGGCCCGGTTGCGAACGCGCGGGAGCTGGAGCTGGTGCTGGAGAAAGGGCTCGAGCGCTACGAGCCACGCTACGCGCTCCTGCCGCCCTAGAGGCTCTCGAAAAGCTTCTTCAGCATGAGGGCGTCCTCCTCGAGGTTGGGGCTCTCGCTGATGAGAACCCCTTTAACGTTGAAGTCCTTCAGAGCGCGCACGAGGTCCTCGTACTCGAAGTCGGACTCCCGCAGGTTGAGGTGCCTGACCTCACCCTTCTCCCCGTACTCGATGCCCGACACGTGGATGTGCATGTTGCCGAGCGCCTCTCTCCCCAGAGCGTCCTCGATCCTCGAGAGCACGTCGCTGAACTCCTCGTAGCTGTTGAAAGCGCCGTTGCTCCTAGCGTGCAGGTGAGCGAAGTCGATTACCGGCATGACCATCTCCAGCTCGCTGCTCAGCTTCAGCAGCTCGTCCAGCGTGCCGAACTCCGTGGGGGAGCCGGTGGTTTCGGGCCGCAGCCATATCTCCACGCCCTCGTCCTTCAGCTTCGCGATGATGCCCTTGAGCGCCTCCTTCACGATCGAGTACACTTCCTCGCTGCCCTTACCCATGTAGTACGCGGCGTGGAAGCAGACGCTCCACGCGCCGGCGGCGTAGCCGATCACGGCGGACTGGTACACGCGCTGGGCGCTAGCCTCGGCTTTGCTCTTATCCGGGGAGGCGAGGTTGACGTAGTAGGGGGCGTGGACTGTTAGCGCCACGTCCAGCTCGCGGGCGATGGCGGCGACCTCCCTCGCCGACTGCTCGGTTAAGCTTATCCTCCTGACGAACTCGATCTCCATCGCGTCGAGCCCCAACGCTTTGACCTCGAGCACACCCTGCTTCGTGCTCCTCGCTTTAGCCCGCAGGGGGATTCCAGCCGGTCCGAACCTGAGCCGGTCGGGCCGCCAGAGGGGCACGAGACCCGTGCCCGCGGGGGCCTAATATCGGTAGCGCGCTCAGAAGAGCCAGACCGCCTTACGGACGTAGCGGCCCACGATGGGGATTTCCGCGCCACAGCGGGGGCACCGCTTGCTCTCGGTCACGCGGTACTTTAGGACGCGCGGGCCGAAACGCTTGATGAGGAGCTCGCCGCACTCGGGGCAGTAGGTGTTCTCGTAGCGGTGGCCCGGCACGTTGCCGATGTAGGGGAAGCGCGCGCCGGTCTTCCGAGCCCGCTCATAGCACCATTCCAGCTTCTCAACGGGGGTGGGGGGTTCGTGGTACAAGTACGCTGGGAAGTAGCGCGTGAAGTGGATGGGCGTGTCGGGACCCAGCTCCTTCACGTGCCGCTCGACGCACTCCTCGATGACCTCTTCTTTATCGGTGGCACCTGTCACGACGAGGTAGACGATTTCGACGTGCATCCCCATCTTCTTCGCCTCCCGAGCGTTCCTCCACACGACTTCCGCGTCCGCCGAGTTGTACAGCCTGTACTCCTCGCGCCCGCCCTTCACGTCGATCTTCAAGCCGTCGAGCCCGCTCTCGCGCAGCATCCTCAGGGCTTCAAGCGTCATGTAGCCGTTGCTCACGTACGTGCAGTACAGGCCCTTGGCGCGCGCTAACCTGAACACGTCGAGGCTGTACTCGAAGAGCAGCAGCGGCTCGTTGAAGGACACGCAAACACCTTCATCCCGCTGGGCGGCGAGTTCGACCAAGCGCTCCGGCGGCACGTAGTTGGTCCTTGCGGGATCCGGCTCGGCTCTCGAGAGGTGCCAGTTCTGGCACCAGGGGCAGGTGAAGTTGCAGCTCCAAGTGCTGAACGTGAGCGCGGTGGAGCCCGGCCAGAAGTGGAAGAACGGCTTAATTTCTATAGGCCGAGACTCGACAGCGGAAAGGTCGCCGTACACGAGCGTGTAGAGCTTGCCGCCGATGTTCATCCGCGTTTTGCAGAACCCTTTCCCACCCTCCTCGATGACGCAACGCCGCTCGCAAACGAGGCAGCGTACCCTACCCTGCTTCAATCGCTCGTATAGAGGGGCTTCCCTCACAGTGGAGAGCATTACCGCGTTCAGAGAACGCGCGCCGGACAAAAGGCTTTCGAGCCCGCGTAGCGCGCTAACGCTTAATAGGAGCGTCCTCATCCGTCGCGAAGAAGCGGTTTATGCCGTGGGTCGGTTTCGCGGTAGAGGTGCCTGAGGACGCGGGAAAGGAAGCGCTTGAAAGCCTTGGCCTAACCGTAATCAGAGCGGTCGGCATCATTGAGGTCAGGACGCGAAGGGGGTGGGTCAAGCTCAGGCTTTACGACGTCGAGGGCGAGGTAGAGGGGGTTGCGGCCAGCCTTGCTTCTGCGCTGAAAGCTCCCGCGCTCGAGAGCGGCCCTCACCTCATCCTAGGTGAGGTAAGCGCTAGGCTCTGGGACGAAGGCGCTAAAGTGGTCTTCCCCGACGGCAGCAGCGAAGTCGTCGCGCTCTACACTTATGACGGCTTCCTCGACGTTAGGATGCCAACTGATTACGTTAAAGGATTGAAAGCTACCATCCGGGTTGGGGGGAAGACTTACGAGCTGCCTCTAAAGCTCGAGGATCTGATCGAGATACAGGGTAGGGGGCCGGATGCTCTCGAGAAGCTGGAGAAGGCGGTGGCGGTCTACGGCCTCGAGAAGATAGTTTCTAGAGAGGCTTTGGAGGAGCTCAAGCGGCGCAAGGCGGAGGTGAAGGTCGAGGTCGACTACGAGGCAGGTTTCGTCCTGGTAAAGGAGGGGGGCAAGGTGAGGGTTGCGGCGCTCCGCGACTACTTCCTAGAGCTACTCTATAGGGGCGAGCACGAGCGGGCTAAGAAAGTCTACGATGAGGCACCCGAGGAGGTTAAGCGGAGCTTGCTGGAAACGGTTAAGGAGGAGTACAACGCGCTGAAGGAGCTGGGCGAGGAGAGCCGCGCTAGGGTAATCCTGGAGGCGGCGGAGAAGCTGGGTTTGCAGCTGTGAGCGCGTTACGCGCGCGCGGTCTCCAAAGCCAGGAACTTGAGAGTTGTCGGGTCGCCGACCCTGTACAGCGTTAAGCCGCGCGCTTTCGAAACAGCTTCCACGCTCTTCGGGTACTTCCACCCCTCTACGTGGAACACGGCAATCTGGTGACCCCTAGAGGCTAGGTTCTCCAGGAAGGGTATCGCTTCCCGCAGGTTCTGCCACCCGCAGTCCGTCACGATGATCACCGCGGCGCTTTCGCCGGGCTCGAGCTCCCCCAGCAGCCGCTTGATGGCGGGAAGCGGGAGGATCGTGAGCTCGCCCTGCGACGCGGCTAGAACCAGCTCCTTCTTGAAGTCGGGCTCCCTCCACCCCACTGCAACGTACCTCGTGGAGAAGTTGATGACCGAGACCTTCCCTCCCTGGCGCTTAGCGCTCAAGTACGCGGCGAAAGCCGCTATAGCCGCCTCGTCCAGGACGCCCTGCATGCTCCGGCTAGTGTCGAGAACCACCAGTACGGTGGGCGTCTTCTCCTGGATCAGCACTTCCCCGGAGGGCGAGGGCCTCGTGACGTCCTTAAGCGTGGTCTCCTCCGGCACGAGCGGCCCCTCCTCGAAGGTGGCTTCCAGGTCGAGCTCCTCGAGGTCGTCCTCGACGGTCCAGAGGTCCGAGTAGGCGTATATGGCCCACGTGCCCCCCCTGCGGAGGCCGCCGCCGTACGTCACGAGGATGTCTTCGGCCTTAGCCCTGTACCATAGGGCTTTCCAGACGAGCTCGTCGATGTCCCCCACCTTCGTCGCCGGCTTCGATAGGGTCGAGGGCAGCTCCGGCTCCTCCCCCTCCCCTCGGCTCGCCGCCTCCTGCTTCAGCTCCTCCAGCTTCCCCTCCTTGCCGGTCCCCTTGAGCGCCTCCTTGAGCTCCTCCTCGAGTCCCTTCAGGTCGATGCGCTCCTTAAGCCAGTGCTTGTACAGCTCCCTCGCCTCCTCCTTGCTCAACCACCCCATCACCCTCCTTGCTTCCGCGAGGAAATCCCTCTCCATGTCCTCGAAGAGGGGGACGCCCTCGCCCGCCCTCGGCTTAAGCCGCTTCACCTTCTCGAGCGATTGGAGGCGCTTCAGGACGGACGCTACGACCCTAACCTTCGACACCCACGGCCTAGGGCTCAGCACGACTTCAGCCAGCAGCGAGCCGTAAAACGCCACGTCCCTGTCCAGCCTATGTTCGCGTAGCAGTTCCCCGTAAACGTGCTTGTAAGCCGCGTAACGCAGCGCTTCCAAGCTCGAAGGCTTCGACGCGAACTCGTCGGCCAGGTGGAGCGGGGCGCGCTTGTACTTCAACGGCAGGTAGAAGAGGTCGACCTGGAGGTCGGCGAAAAGCCTGACCGCGTTGTGCGCGTGAGCCCAGCTCCTCGCCTCCTCGTAGGCCGCTCTCGCCAGCGTCTGGACCGTCTTCAGGTTGTACGGGCAGTAGTGCACGTGCGCCAGGTTGTGCCGGAAGTACCACAGGATAATCGGCCCGCCCTCAGGGTCCCGCAGCAGGCGGGCCGGGATTCTCGCCGCGACCTTCCCTTCCCTGACCTCGAACTGGAAGGGGCCGTCCCACACTTCCGCGTTCAAAGCCACCGGCTCTACGAACATCTCGGCGCGAGCCCTGTCGAAGAGGTCTCGGACCTCCTCAAGGCGTAGCGGCATCTGGCATCAGCCTTGACCTCAAGGTTTCCTCGGGCTTCAGGAGCCCCTTGCTCACCCACTCCCCCTCGAGCTTCATCAGCTCTTCGGCGAAGATCAGGTCCTCGACGGCGATCTCGGCTGCCAGCTTGTAGAGCTCCCTGTTGAAGGACCTCGTGAGGCTCTCGAGTATCGCCCACTGCTTCCGAGCCCTGCGCTCCTCGTTCAGCTCCCTCTGCCTCCTCAGTAGCCTGGCCAGCTCCTCAGGCCCCCGATCCTGCCGCACGAGCTCCATCCTGTGGGGCAAAACGTAGGAGGCGAGCCTGTAGATGTCGTCCTCGGTCGCTTTCCCCTCCAACCACGCTTTCGCTTTGAGGAGGTTGTGGAGAACCAAGGTGGCTCTCTCGCTGGGGCCCTCCCTCACCGAGCTGCATATCCCGTGGACGAAGTGGCACCCCTCGCACAAGGCGGGCGGCTTGATGCGGCCGCCGTCCCTGTCCCTTATGCAAGCTTGCAGGTCCCTCACCAGCACGTTGACGGTGGCGAGCAGGTCGACGTCCACCTCGACCTCGCTCACCTCCCTTCTGATCTCCCTGAGCGTGTCGAAGTCCAGCACCTGCGGCATGCTGTCCACGAGCGAGCCGTGCTTCTCGATGAGCTCTTGGAGCCTGAACTTGTCGCTGAGCGGAAGCGAAGAGAGCCGGACGCAGACGTCGAAGCGGTCGTAGAAGGGCGGTGGGTGCACGAACGTCGTGGGGTCCGCCGGGTTCTCGTTAGCGAACAGCACGAAATCGCCCACCACGTAACGCTGCCCGTAGGCCCAGACCTCTCCGAACTGCAGCAGGTGGTAGATGTTGGACGCTGTGTAGGGGTTCAAGCGGTTGACTTCGTCCAACCCCTTGCCGCGGGCCTTGACGAAAGCGGACCAGATGACCTTCTCCACCCCCTCTCGCTCGAGCGAGGGTATGTGCAGCCTAGCGACAACCTCGCCCCGCTTAATCTCCGAAGCCCCCGACAGCACCACGAAGTCGTCGCCGAAAATCCCCTTCAGGAACAAGAGCATCAGAGTGGACTTGCCCCTGCCCCTGGGAGCGCGGATGAGGGCCGTCGACCTTTCGTGAAGCAGGTTCAGCGTTAGCACTCCGACGGCTTCGTCGTTGCCGACGAAGCGGGCTCTGACCTCCTCCTCCAGCTTCTTCACGTACATTTGAAGCCCCTTCATCGCACCCACCGCGCGCTACCTCATAACGCTCAGGAGCAGGAGCACTGCGCACGCGACGAGCAAGACCTCCAGCGCCCTATTCCTCCTCCTCAGCTTCCTCACCTCGTTCTCCAGCTCGTCTAGCCTGTACCTTAGCTCCCTTAAAACCCCTTTCTCGACTACCACGTGCTCGCCTGGCTCGCTGCGCAGGAAGAGAGCGTCTATGAAGTCGGTGGGCAGGTGGTAGCGGCGCTCCCCCCTCAGCTCCTCCTCTATGAACGTCGAGGAGCCGATCCTCCTAGCTCTAACCTTAGCCGCCTCCCTCTTGAGGAACTCCGCGAAGGAGTTAGCCACGAGAGCCAGTTGCCGGCGCGCCGCTATATACGTTTCCGCTCCAGCGCGCGCGAAGGGATAAAAGATCTGGGGCGCGGAGCGCGCGTGGAAGGTCTCCTCCGGCGCCTGCTGGCGTTAGCGGCCCCCTGCTACGTGGCTAACGCGACCCCCGTCGTTGTAGCGAAAATCCTGAAGCGGAGGCACCCGATAGATGGGGGGCGGCGCTTTGTGGACGGCCGCCGGATTTTGGGGGACGGCAAGAGCATCGAGGGTTTCGTTTCCGGGGTTGCGGCCGGCACGGCAGTCGGCTTAGCGTTGGACCGCGCGGGCGTGCTCCACGCGGGAGAAGCGCTCGTCCTATCCCTCGGGACCATGCTGGGCGACACGCTGGGCTCTTTCATTAAGAGGAGGTTAGGGTTGGAAAGGGGGGACCCGGCCCCCCTCCTCGACCAGCTGTCCTTCCTCCTGGTAGCGCTTCTGATGTACCAGCTGGTGTACGGCGGGCTCGACGCGCTCGTTACGACGATGCTCATCGTAGTAACGCCGCCGATCCACTTACTCACTAACTACCTCGCGTACAGGCTCGGGCTGAAGGATAAGCCCTGGTAGGCAGCCGCGCGGGAAAGCGGCGCTAAAGATATATCATTGCGCTTTACGCGCCGCCTTGATGGCGGGCGAGCTTCAGGTTTTCAGGACGACGTTGACGCCGACCGTGAGGGGGGCGATAAGCAAGGTGCGCAGGTGGTTCTACGCCTCCTTCTACTCTAAAGTGAAAGGAGAGGCCAGAGAGGTGTCCAAGGAGAACTGGGCGAAGCTGGCGCGGATGCTCATCGAGAAGTCAAACGAGCAGGGTCTTTCGGACAAGGCGGGGCGCGTGACGCTTTACTACTACGTGAAGGATGGCGTCTTCGTCCCCGTGAAAGCCGAGATAGAAGCTTTCGAGATCAAACCTGCAGGGAAAGTTGAGATCACTTTCTCCCCCTGAGCTTCGACCATACGAGATGGATGATGGAGAGGGCGTAAAGCGATAGAATGACGATGAGCGCGCGCCAAACGTAAGCCTGCCTGTCCCCCGGGCAAACCCTCGCTTCGTAGCACGCGATCCAGTAGAGGCCGGCGACCGCTACAGCGATCAGCGCTAGCACCACGCTCCCGACGACAACCTTTCGAGCCTCCACGGCATGCTGGCGGTCCAGTGCTTTTATATTTCTGCCGGCAGCTACGGGCGGGGAGGCTGCGTGACCTTTCGCGGTCAGGAGGTTAGCCCCGGCGAAGTATTCAAGCGCGTCCTGCTGGCGGGGATAGACCCCTTTAGGGTTTTCGCCGACGTGGCGCGTAGGCCCGATACCGCTGGCGCTTTCGCGTGCATGCTCCTGCTGGCTTTCGCTCACTTCCTGAGCAACTCCGTGCTGGTGGCGAAGGTGGTGGTGTACGCGGGAAAGGGCGAGAAGATCGCTCCTCCGGCGGTTACCGTCGATGGGGCTGTCTGTAAAGTTGTTGCAGTTAACGCGACATCTTACAGGAGGCTCGGGCCTGTGAGCGAGGAGCAGTACGCGGCTCTCAACATGCTCGCGCTAGGCTACGCGCTAACGACGTGGGTGGCGTGGGCCCTGGGCCTGTGGCTGGCGTACAAGCTCGCCGGGGGGTCGCCGAGCCCCGCGGTGCTCATGTCCGGCTACGTGCTCTCCTCGAAGGTTTACGAGAACCTGACTAGAGCCGCGCTGCTGGCGATGTTCTTGCGCGACCTAGGCAGGATCGAGCTCTACGTCGAGCCCTCGCAGGGTGCGCAGCGCGTTGGCGCGCTGCTCAACTTGGCGTCTGCAGCCTTCACCACCGTCGAAGGCCTTCCAACAGCGGTCGCCGTCCACGCGGCCTTCTTCACCGTGTGGAGCGCCGTTGTTGCCACCGCGGCGGTCAACCGGGGCGGCTTTACCTCGCTCCCCCGCTCGATAGCGGCCGGTCTCGCGGCGTACGTCCTAGCGTCAGCTATTCAGAGCCTCGCCTACTCCGCCCTGATGCTGGCGCTGTGAGAAGCGGAAAGCTTGCCGCTGCAGCGGCGAAGCTCGGGGCGCTTTACCTTTTTTAGAGAGCGCTAACCTTTTTAACGGGAGAGCCAAGGAAAAATCGGGTATGAAGGGTAGGGCAACGGTTGTGCTGGACGACATCGACAAGAGCTTGCTCAGGATACTTCAGGACAACGCGAAAACCCCCTACTCCCAGATATCCAAGCAGCTGGGGATCAGCGAAGCTACCGTGCACTTGCGCATTAAGAAGCTGGTGAAGCTGGGTGTCATCAAAAGGTTCCAGGCGATAGTAGATCCGGAGAAGGTCGGTAAGGACGTAGTCGCGATCGTGGCGCTCACCGTCGATCCGAAGAAGTACGAGAGCGTGCTGGAGAAGCTGAAGAGCATGCCGGACGTGTACGACATCTACGACGTGACGGGTGAGTATTACACGATATTGAAGGTCCGCGTAGGTAGCAGGGAGGAGCTGACGAAAGTGCTGGATGAAATAGGGAGCATCGAGGGTGTGGAGTCCACGCGGACGATGTTCGTCCTGAGAACCATCAAGGAGGAGAGCAGGATAAGGATAGACTGAGGAGAGGCCGTGGACTACAGGGCTCTATGGCCCTACTCCAGCTGGAGAGCCGGGCAGGAGGAGATCGCTCGGCGCGTGTACCTCAGCGCCCGCGAAGGGTCGCTGCTGCTCCTGAACTACCCCACAGGGGCCGGCAAGACGGCCGCCGTCCTAGCGGGAGCCCTAGCCGCCGCGCTGGAGGAGGGCTTGAAGGTGGTGTACCTCGTAAGGGCGAAAGCCCAGTTCCAAGCCCCCCTGAGGGAGCTCAAGCTCATGTCGAAGCGCGTGGAGCTGAACGCGGTGTTCCTGCAGAACAAGAGGGACTTCTGCCAGGTAAGAGGCGCCAGCCTGCTGCCGTACGACGACTTCATAAAGTTCTGCGCTGAGCTGAGGTCGAGCGGGCTCTGCCCCTTCAGCCGAGCGCCCCAACCGCCAGTGTTCCGCGGCGTCTTGGGCTACGAAGACATCGTCGCGCTGGCGGCCGAGGCTGGGACCTGCCCGTACGAGGTGGCGCGGAGCGCGCTGAGAAGCTCGCACGTGGTCGTCGCCGCTTACAACTACGTTTTCGACCCTAGGATCCGGCCGCTTTTCCTCGAGGACCTGGGCGCGCAGCTCGAAAGGGTCGTGCTCATCGTCGACGAGGCCCACAACCTGCCGTACTCCCTGTCGAGCATCCTCAGCAAGGAGCTGAGCGAGCGCGCTGTGAAGCGCGCCCGGCGTGAGCTGGCGCGCTTCTACTCGGGACCGGACAAGCCTCGGCTGGAGAGGGACCTGTACGCGCTCAGCACGCTGCTGAAGAGGTTGCGCGCGCCGGCGAAAGGGGTTGAGGGGGAGTTCGAGGTGTCCCCCAGCGACGTGATCGAGGTCGCGCCAAATGCCGCCGAGCTCCTCAGGGTGTCGGCGGTTGTCGAGCGCTCCCTCGGGCGGGCGAGCGAGCTGCGAGCGCTGGCGGCGTTCTTAATGGCGCTCTCGGAGCGCAAGCCCGGTTACGTGCTTGCTGCTAGGGTCTCGGACGGCGAGGTGACCCTCGTGAACTTGTGCGTAGCGCCGGGCAGGGAGGCGGCGGCTACGTTCTCCAGCGTCAGGAGCGCCTGCCTGATGAGCGGGACGCTGCCGCCCAGAGAGTACATGGTGCACGTGCTGGGCCTCGACGAGAGCCGCGTGAGAGAGCTGCGCATCCCTACGCTGTGGGCCAGCAACGCCACAGTGGTCGCGCTGAAGGGGGTGTCGTCGCGGTACGTGGAGCGGGTGGACGCGACGTTTGAGCTCATGTCCAAGGTTTTGGACGAGCTCTTCGCCCGCCTGAGCAGGGGGGTTGCGCTGGTTGTAGCCCCCTCTTACAGCGTGGCGAAGGCGCTGCGCGCGCGCTTGCGATCGAGCCCAATCTTCCTAGAAAGGGAGGGCACCCGCGTCAGCGAGCTCCTCAACGCTGTTAGGAGCCACGACAAGCTCATGGTGCTCTGCGTCGCGTGGGGCAAGCTGGTTGAAGGCATCGAGCTCCGCCTCGACGGCGAGAGCCTGGTTAAGCTCATCGCGCTGGCGGGCTTGCCGGTACCCGAGCCCAACCTGCTGAACAAGCACTTGCTGAGCAGCTTGAGGGCTAGAACGGGCGACTTCGACGCCGCGTGGAAAATGGTCTACCTGATCCCAGCCGCGGTGAAGGCTGCGCAGGCGATAGGGCGGGGGCTCAGGTCCGAGCGCGATAGGGTCGCCGTAGCGATACTGGACGAGAGAGCGCTTGAACCTACGGTCAAGAACTACCTCGAGGGGTTAGGCTACGCGGTTAACCCGGCTGAGAGCCCGGAGGAGCTCCTCGCCAAGCTCCCGCTACCAACGTAGGCGGTCCTGATAGGCGCGCGGCACCTAGTTAGTACATAGGACAGAATACGGTTATCAGCCCATGGCAACCGGCACGGTAACCGCGTTTGCGGCTAACGTTCATCACGAATTTTGACGGGAACAATAACTTTAAATACGTGACAAACCGCTATAGAAGACGGTGATAACATGCCCAGGCCGAGAAGCCCCCAGGTGATCGAGAGGGCAATCAAGGTCTACAAGATCCTCGAGGAGCAGGGCGGCAGGATCTCAACCCCAGACCTCCTCAAGATCGTCCTCAGCAAGGGGATAGCCAACAGCTACTCCCTGCTGCACCACACGCTCATGGTGCTGGAAAACGCGGGCTTCGTAAAGCACGAGAGGGTTAAGGGCAGGGCGGAGTGGTACATTGTGAAGAAGGCCACAGAGGAGGAGCTGCGCGCGGCGTTAAGCTCGAAGTGAATCTCTACATATTAAGATATGTTCTTTTTTTATCTTTTAGAAAATCTCTATATTAGCATGCCTAACTTTAAGATCCTCCTCTTTCACCCCAAGCTCGCGCATTAGGGCGACTATCACCCCATCGAAGAACACCATCGCGGCGTCCTCGAAGAGCGTGCCGAGGGGGGCCAGCGGCTCGTATATCCCGAGGAGCTGCCTTGCGAAGTAATCGATCTCTTTCGAAACCTTGGTCCTACCCGGGATGCGGACGACGTGGTCGCTGATGGACGCTAGCGGGGATTCGGGGAACGACGTTACCGCTACTACTTTGGCGCCAACCTTTTTCGCCGCTTCAGCCGCGCTCACGACGACTTGCGTGGTACCCGAGCCGGAGATCGCGATCAGCAGGTCCCCCTCCGATACGGCCGGCGTGATAGTTTCCCCTAGAACGTACACGTTGAAGCCTAGGTGCATGAGCCTCATAGCGAAGGCTTTACCCACTAATCCGGACCTCCCGGCGCCGACCACCATAACTTTTTTCCCGTTTTTCTTAGCCTCTATAAGCATACTTATCATTTTGGATACTTGATGCTTATCTAAACCTCTTGCGACTTTTAGAATCTGCTCCGCGATTTCCAGCATCGTGTTAACTAGAGCGTCTATCGCCTCTTCAGACACGCGCAGGCGGCGCGGCACCTGAAATATCCTTTTCGCGCGTCTTATGCGGTGCGCGCGTGCGCTCTCGTCACTCTGAGCCGCACCCTCGCCTGCATCGCTTCTGGTTTACGGCGCAGGCGGCGGTGCTCGGTCCCGTTCACGCGATAGGGGGCGCGCCCCGCTCCCGCTCCACTCCTTCCTCGGATATCTTCAGTCGCCCGATGATCAGAGCTCGCACGCCCTCGACCTCGAACGGTGTCCTCAGCTTGATCACCCCCTCCCTAACGTCGATCCCCTCTAGGACGCCCACGCCGACGTGCTCGAGTTGACCGTTGACGAGGCCGACGAGCGCGCCTTTAACCCCGCTCAAGCAGGACACGTACACCTCCTTGTTTAGCAGCTTAGCCAGCTGCTCCTTGGCCTCCTGCAGCCTCCTGCACGCCTGCTCGTCGCTCGCGACCAACACCATCACGCTCCCGCAATCTTCAACGTAAACGTCGAAGCCCATGATCGCCGAAATGGCGGCGCTCAGCTTGGGATCGTGCCGCCCGTTGAACGTGTAAGCGCCCCACAGCCTGACATCCTTCAGCTTCACCGCCTTTACGGTGGCTTTGCTGAGGAGGTCGAGGTAGGAGAGCTCCCTCCTCATCTTGCGGAGCTCCCTCTCCTTACCCTTGGCCGCCGGCGGGGTAGGGGCTCTGACAACCCGGATCCTCGTGCCCTCGAAAACCCTGGCTAGAGCCTCGGATGCTCCGGTCCCCTCCATGACCACCAGCGCGTCCGGCTCGACGCACTCGATGAGCCTAGCCTTGTACAACAGAGCTTTGCGGTCGGCCACCCATCCGTCCGTGTTCACCAGCACGAGGTCCTTCCCGGAGGCCTTGTGCAGGAGCTTCGAAACGCCCAGGATGACTGCGTCCTCGCACCCCATCGGCGTGTTTGAGCCGACGAAGTAAATAGCGGAAGGCTCCAGCTCGCCCAGCCAGGAAACGGGCTTTGAGGGGTACGCCAAAGCCACCGTCCCCGGCCACCCCACGTCGTTCTGCCCCACATCAGCATCTATGATCGCGACGCTCAACCCTTTCGAGAGAGCGGTGTTCAGGACGAACGTGGAGAACGTCGTCTTCCCGCTATCGGTCTCGCCGACCACCACGACCCTCCCCCTCTCTGCGAGGCTCTCCGCGAGCTCCCTCCACCTGTCGATCACCTCCTCCTCGGGCTTAGCCTCCGTTAACGGTCCGCCTGCAACCTCTACGACGCACGTTTCCTCGACCTTCAGGCAGACCACCAGGCCGCGAGGGACAACCAGCTCAGCCCCCTTCTCGTAGAGTCGCCCGAGCGCGTAGAACGACCCACTATCCACGCGGAGCCTCGCGGGCCCCTCGACGCGGTACAGCCCAGCGCCCAGCTCCCTTTTCACCGCGAGCATCGCGCAACCCAACCGCGCAGCTATAAGAAGCGCTCGCCGCCGAGGATCCCGCGTAGGCATGGCGCGCTACATTTAAAAGCCGCTGTCCACCGCGAAGGTGAGCCCCGGTAGCTCAGCCTGGCAAGAGCGCCGCCCTTGCGCGCGGCGCGGCCGCGCGCGGCGCAGGTAAGCCCACGCCGACAGCCAGCAGAAAGGCGGAGAACCCGGGTTCGAATCCCGGCCGGGGCTCCAACCCCTACTCCCATGATCCCCAAAGTGATGGACGTTCTCGTGTAAAACAGGCGGCTGCCGGCCTAGCTCGACCTGCTGCTCGTTGCTAAAGTGGCGGGCCCGCCGGGATTCGAACCCGGGTTCTCCGGGGGCCAGAGCCCGCTCCGGCTTAGAAGGCCTACGCCCCCCGCTTGCGGGGACGGCGCCTTTCCTAGCTAGGCCACGGGCCCTCGAGGACCGGCGTCCCATAGCTCTTAAACTTTTACTGCTTCTCGGGCGAGGCGCGATGAAGTTAAGAGGGGTCGCGCGGGGGTCGACCGATGGAGCGCGTGTACAGCGCGCACAGCCTGCTGGTCAGCGAGGTTTCGAGCGTGGCTAAGAGGGTGCTCTCCGAGTGCGGGATCGAGGCGAGCGCAGAGCTGGTGGTGGAGCGAGCGCCCCCCGAGCGGGGCGACCTAACCGTGAACGTGTACAGGCTGGCGAGGGACGAGAAGAAGGCCGTCGAGCTCGCTGCCCAGCTTTCCGAGGCGCTCGCTCGTGGCGCGCGCCTAGTAGGCGCGGCGAGGAGCGAGGGGGGTTTCGTCAACATAGAGGTGAACCCCGACACCTACGGCCGCCTCGTGTGGAAGGTCGTCTCGGAGATGGGGGAGAAGTACGGCTTCAACCCCCACCCGAGGCCGCTGAGGATCTTGGTCGAGCACACTAGCGCGAACCCGGTGCACCCGCTGCACGTGGGCCATTTGAGGAATTGCGTGGTGGGCGACGCGCTGGCTAGGATCCTTCGGGCTCGGGGGCACAGCGTGGAGGTGCACTTCTACGTGGACGACGTGGGGTTGCAGATGTCGTACGCCGCGTACGGCTTCGAGAAGGTGAAGGGGTTGAAGAGGGACGTGAAGCCGGACCACTTCATCGGCTTGGTCTACGCGGTAACGAACGCGGTCGTCAACATTCGAGCTCTCCAGAAGAAGAGGGAGCACGCGAACCCCGATGAGAGAGCGCGGATAGACAGGGAGCTCTCCGACTGGCTCTGGGTCGCTAAGGAGCTGATGGAGAGGGACGAGGAGCTTTTCGCGGCGATAGCTGAAGCGGCTAAGAGCGAGGACCCCCTCGAGAGGATATACGCGATAAACAGGGCCTACGAAGCCGGCGAGAAGTGGGCGGTCAGCCTGGTGAGGGAGGTGGCTGAGCGCTGCATCGAGGGCTTTAAGCAGACGCTGGACAGGCTCGGCGTAGCGTTCGACAGCTGGGACTGGGAGAGCGAGGTCACGGTGTGGAACGGGCTCACCGCCGAGGTCCTGCGGAGGTTGAGGGAAAGCGGTTTCCTGAGAGAGGACAAGGGCGCGCTGGTGTTCGAAGCCGATAGGCTGGCCGAGGATCCCGAGGTCAGGCGCAGGCTAGCGATACCGGCGAGCTTCTCCGTAACCTCGCTCGTCTTGGTCCGGTCCGACGGCACAACACTCTACGCCACGCGCGACATAGCCTACTCGGTTTGGAAGTTCAGGCGGGGGGTCGATAAGGTGATCAACGTCGTCGGGGCTCAGCAGGCTTTAGAGCAGGCGCACGTGCGCCTCGCCCTCTACGCGATGGGGTACGTGAGGGAGGCGGAGAACATGGTGCACTTCGCGTACGAGATGGTCACGCTCCCCGGCACTAAGATGTCTGGCAGGAGGGGCCGCTTCGTGAGCGCCGACGAGCTGATCGAGGAAGCCGTGAGGAGGGCGGGTGAGGAGCTCGCCAAACGGGGTCTGGATCCGGCTGAGAACCGAGAGATAGCTGAGAAGGTGGGAATCGGCGCGGTGAAGTTCGCCATGCTCAGCGTCTCCCCCTCGAGGCCCCTAACTTTCACTTGGGAAAGGGTGCTCGACTTCGAGCGCAACAGCGGCCCCTTCGTCCAGTACGCTTACGTGAGGGCGAGATCCGTCCTGCGCAAAGCTGGCTCGCTGAAGCCGGAGGTCGCAGAAGGGGCGTTCGGCAGCGAGGAGCGGAAGCTCCTCTTCCTGCTGGGCTATTTCCCGGAAGTCGTGGCCAGAGCCGCTGACGAGCTCAAAGTGGAGCTGCTCCCGCAGTACCTGAACGAGCTGGCGCTCGCCTTCAACAAGTACTACGACGAGGTCCCGATCCTCAAAGCGGAGCCTGAGGAGAAGGCCCGCGCGCGGCTGGCCCTGACCCTTATGGTGGCGGTAACGCTTGAGAACGGCATGAGGCTGCTAGGCATCGAGCCCCCCTCGCGGATGTAGCGATGCATAAACTTGGCGGCCTCTCCGCCGCGGTGGGGTCGCTAGAGGTGGAGCCGGGGCCGGGATTCGAACCCGGGTTAATAGCGGGTCTCTAAGGCTACGACACCACTGCAGCCCGCCGCCTTAGGCCTCTCGGCCACCCCGGCCCCAGGCTGGAGCGTGCCAGCCTCCTCTAAAAGTTTTCTTCGGGCGAGCAGCGACGATATAATCGGCCCTGGTTCTCGAGCTTCGTGCCAGCGCGGAGCTTTGATAGGCAGCTAAGGGATTTGGCGAGGGAGAGGGTGGCGATCCTCCTCGAGCTTGCCGAAGAGATCCTGAGGGAGGACGAGGCTTTGGCTAGGAGGTACGTGGAACTAGCGTTCCGGATAGCCGCTAAGGCCCGATTAAAGCTCCCCCGGAGGCTCAAGCGGAGGTACTGCAGGAGGTGCAAAACCCCTCTCGTGCCGGGGCTCACGGCCCGCGTGAGGGTTAAGAGGGGCTGCGGGGGGCGCCGCCTAGTGGTGACGTGCCTGAGATGCGGCTTCATCAGGAGGTACCCGCTCAAAGCGAGTCGAGGGGGAGGCAAGGCTGGCGGGCCCGCCGGGACTTGAACCCGGGTTCTCCGGCTCCGGAGGCCGGCGCCTTTCCATGCTAGGCCACGGGCCCTCCGGGAGCCGATCGGGAGGGGAAATATAAGCGTTGACGCGCGCCGAAGGGGTTGGTGAGGGCCCTCCTTACGACGTTTTTGCGCGCCTCCGGAACTGGAGCTATTTCGTTGCTGGTGGGGTACGGGAGCCGCGCTGAGCGAAGAGTTTAAGTTGCCCCTCTGCAGGGTTGCCCGCGAGCCGGGGTCGCCTAGCCTGGTCCAGGGCGACACGCGGTGCAGCGCGCTAGGGGTTGCTAACCCGTTGGCCGTAAAGGCCGCCCGGGTTCGAATCCCGGCCCCGGCGCCACCTCTCCGAAAGGCTTCGCGCGCAGTTGCGCTTTCTGGGTCTTCGGTAGCAGCGCGCAAGAGTTTTACGGGGGGTGTTGTGGGCTCTTGCGATGAGCTACTACGTCTCGGTACCTTTCGTGCCAACGCCGGTGGAGGTCATAAGGAGGATGCTCCAGATGGCGGACCTCAAGCCCGGTGAGCTGCTTCTCGATCTCGGCTGCGGCGACGGGAGGGTCCTGATAGTCGCCGCGAAGGAGTTCGGCGCTAGGGCAGTCGGCATAGAGGTGAGGAGCGATTTAGCGAGCAGGGCTGCCTACAACGCGATGAAAGAGGGAGTGAGCGATAGGGTGCTGGTCATCAACGGTAACTTCTTCGAAATCAGGCTGCCGCCGGCCGACGTGATATTCATGTACCTGCTGACGTCCGTGAACGAGAGGTTGAGGCCGAAGCTGGAGAAGGAGGCGAAGCCGGGGGCTAGGATAGTCTCCCACGATTTCGAAGTCACGGGCTGGAGGCCCAAAATGGTGGAGGACTTCAGGGACGGCGGGCGGTCCCACCGCTTGTACCTCTACGTGAGGGAGTGAGCGTGGGCGCGGCGAGGGAGTCTCTGCTTTCGAGGCGAGTCGAGGACGTAAAAGCCGAGCAGCTGCGAGAGCTCGCACCCCTCGCTGCCAGGCTCGTCGAGATGTACGAGAGGATGGGAGGTTTCAGCGCGCGCCACGTCGCGAGAGCAGTCGAAGTAGCCCGGGAAATGGTCGGCGATGAGAGTTGCACGGTTTTCCTCGCTTTCACCGCTAACCTCGTGGCAACAGGCCTCAGGGGCGTGCTAGCAGCTTTAATCGATGAGGGGTTGGTCGATGCGGTGGTCACTACCGGTGGGACTTTCGACCACGATATCGCCAGGTCGTTCGCGAGCTACTACCTCGGCGAGTTCGAGATCGACGACAGCATGCTTCGCGAGATGGATGTGCACAGGCTGGGCAACGTCCTCGTGCCGAGGGAGAGCTACGGGCCTATCGTGGAGGAGTTCACGCACAGGATGCTCGAGGAGCTTGTAGGCAGGAAGAGCCGCTGGACGCCGAGCGAGCTTGCGCGAGAAGCCGGCTTGAGGTTGAAGGACGAGGCGTCGATCCTTGCTGCCGCCGCCAGGAGGGGGGTGCCGGTTTTCTCGCCGGGTATCGTGGACTCGGCCTTCGGAACAGCGATCTTCACGTTTAACGAGATCGGCCGCAGCAGGGGGTTCGAGGTCCAGCTCGACCTCCTAGGGGACATGGCGGCTCTAGCGAACCTCGTCATGGACTCCGAGAGGCTGGGCGCGATAGTCCTGGGGGGAGGGATCAGCAAGCACCACGTGATCTGGTGGGCGCAGTTCAAGGGGGGTCTCGACTACGCGGTGTACATCACCACGGCGGCCGAGTTCGACGGCAGCCTGAGCGGCGCCAGAACCCGCGAAGCGATCAGCTGGGGCAAGCTGAAACCGAGCGCGAAGCACGTTACCGTGCCGGCCGACGCCACGGTAGTCTTCCCGCTGATAGCTGCCGCGCTCCTGGGTGGCGGAAAGTGATTCTCGAGTGCGCTTTCGCGTTGCTGGCGCCGGCGGCGGTGGCGTACCTGCTGACTCCGCGCGTGGCTCGGCTCATGAGATCGCTGAACCACGTGCGCCCCGACGTGCACAAGCCGGGCCGCCCCATGGTGCCGTACTCGGGGGGTGTGGCTATCTACGCGTCGAGCGTGCCCTTCCTGATCGCGCTCGCGCTCCTGGACTCCGCGCTGGCGGTCCGCGCTTACGCGTTGGCGGCTGCGGTCTCGATAGCTTTTGCCGTGGGGCTCGTGGACGACTTTAAAGTTCTGAGCGGGCGCGCGAAGACGCTGCTCTCCCTGCTCACGGTCCTACCGCTGCTCGCCGCTCACGTCGCGCAGCCCGCTCACGTCCAGCTAGGGCGACCGCTGGTCCCCCTGCTGGGCCGCCTGCGACTAACGGTCGTGTACTGGATCCTGCTCCCGCTCGTAGCGGCGGGACCTGCGAATGTCGTCAACATGCTCGACGTGTTCAACGGCGTCATGCCGGCGACTTCGCTTGCAGCCGCAAGCGCTCTCGCCGTCTCGGCCCTTCTGATCGACCCCCGGGGGGCGCTCCTGCTGCTCCCCTTAGTTGGCGCCTTAGCGGGATACCTCCCCTACAACAGGTGGCCGGCCCGAGTGCTTAACGGCGATTCGGGCAGCCTGATGGTGGGAGCGTACATCGGCGCAGCTGCCGCGCTGCTGCACCTCGAGTTCCTAGCGGCGGTGGCGTTAATCCCCCACATACTGAACGGCGCGCTGGTTATAACTTCGGTCCGCGGGTTCAAGGAGCATCGGCAGATGAGGGAGCGCCCGGTGGTCGTGCGCGAGGACTACAAGCTTGCGCCATCAACCAGCCCCACCGCCCCTGTCTCGCTGGTCAGGCTCATACTGGCGGTGGACGGCCCGCTCGAGGAAAGGCAGGTCGCACTCCGCTTGATAGCCCTGGGGGTTTTCAGCAGCGCGCTCGCCGCGCTCTCTGCGCTGCTGATACCGAGGTGAGCGAGTTGCGGTCGCTAGCGGTTTTCGGCGCTTTGATACTCCTCGTGTGGCTCTCGGCGATCGCTCTCCTGTACACGATCGATGTCGCGATAATGGCTGTGGTTAGGGAGAGCTGGACCCGCACCGTGCTAGGGTTGACGGCGTTCGCGTGCTGGGCGCTCGCGTGGTACTACGCCCTCTCGACCCTTTCTAGGAAGTTGATCGAGCGCGCGCGCTAAGTTGATCGGGGGGTGGGCTCGCCGGGCTGGCGGAGGGCTCCGCCGCTCCGATGCGCGCTAGCGTAAGCCCGCCAGAGCTTAGTGCTGGATATTGGTTGGCCGTCGACCCCCAGGACAGGCTCCACGGCGACTACGATCGCTGGCTTCAACCCTCGCTTAGCGCGGCTCAGCGAAACCTCGATAGCGCGGGCGGCGGTCTCCTCTGTGGCGATTATAGCTTCCACCGAGGGGTCGCTGGAGGCTGGACCGCCGACGTCGTCCAAGGGGACTATCATGATGCGCTGTCCGCTCCTAGCTTTGCGGAGGCAGTACCTCAGCACGCGTAACGCGCGAACCTCGTAGGGCTCGATGGGATGCGCTTTACCGAAGGAGCGAGCGAACTCGTCGCTCGTAACCCCCACCACTACCGTTCTCCCCATTTCAAGGGCTTGCCTTAACAGATGCCGATGACCAGGGTGGAAGAAAGAAAACGTTCCTCCGAGAGCGACCTTCTCCAGGGGCATCTACCTACTCGACGGAGACCTGGACCTCCTTCGCCACGCTGATCTTGGGAACCCTTATTTCCAGAACGCCGTTCTCCAAGCGAGCCTTCGCCTGCTCGGGGCGGACTTTAACCGGGAATACTATTTTCTTGTAAAGCGATTCCCTGAACCTTTGCCTCAGCAAATACGTTCCAGTAACGGTTTTTTCCGCGCTTTTTTGGGCAACAATTTCAATATAATCTTCTGTTACTTTAACCTTTATGTTTTCTTTAGGGAAGCCGGGCACGTCGACGTACACCACCAGCTCCTCGCCCGCGTCGATCACGTCGGCGGGCGGCTCCCAAGCCTCCAGCTTTAGGGGGACTTCGGCGGAAAGCCTGGTCCAAAGGTCTCTGAACATCTTTTCGACTTCTCTCTCCATCCTAGCCAACGTCTCTATCATTTCGCTTACCAACTTCTCCTCCATCCCCGCTCGCGTTACGCGAGCGCTGCACAAATATATCGTTTGCGCACATCGGGAACAATCGGTTAGCTGGCAATCCTCTTTTTGCCCGCGCTTGGGTCTCTCCACGCTTGAAGGCTGCGCTGAGACCGTCACACACTGCGCATGCTGCGCGGCAAAACCGTTAAAGAGGGGATGGGCGGAGGTCGCCGCGAGGGCCGAGAAGATGCTTTACGAGGTTCGTTGGCACGGGCGCGGCGGCCAGGGTGTTGTGACAGCGAGCGACCTGCTGGCTAGGGCCGCGATACTGGAGGGCAAGTACGTCTACCACGCGCCAGAGTTTGGGCCCGAGCGCAGAGGAGCTCCAGTGAGGGCTTACACGAGGATCGCGGACGAACCTATCGAGCAGCACTTCGGCGTGTACAACCCGGACGCCGTCGTCGTGATTGACCCGAGCCTGCAGAGCGCAACGTCCTTCATCTTAGAAGGGGTCAAGAAGGGGGGCTTGCTCGTCGTCAACGCGCGCGAGGTGCACCGGGACCTCCTAGAGGGGGCGAAAGCGCTCGGGCTCAGCGTGTGGAGCGTGGACGCGTTCAAGGTGGCCATGGAGGTTTTCGGTCGCCCGCTCTACAACACGCCGATGCTGGGCGCCTTCGTGAAGGCCTCAGGCCTGGTCGCGCTGGAGAGCGTGCTCAAGGCTGTGGAGGAAAGGTTCAAGAACCCCCAGCTGGTCGCGCGCAACGTTGAAGCCATTAAAAGGTGCTACGAGGGGGTGAAGCGGGTTGTCTAAGCTTTTGAGCTGGAAGGACCTGTCCGCGCCGATTGTAGCGGAGGCCGGCAACTCCGTGCTCTACAAGACGGGGGGCTGGCGAGCGCTCAAGCCCGTACTTGACCAGTCGAAGTGCATCAAGTGCCTGCTCTGCTGGTTCTACTGCCCCGAACCCGCCATCAAGCGGCACGAGGACGACAGCGTGGAGATCGACTACGACTACTGCAAGGGCTGCGGGATCTGCGCGAACGAGTGCCCGGTCAAAGCGATAGCGATGGTGGAAGAGGGGGTGGGCTAGATGGCCGTCGCCCTTCAGCTTAAGGGGCAGCGCAGGGTCGGGATGACAGGCGACGAGGCTGTAGCTTACGCCGTGAAGCAGGCGGACGTCGACGTGGTCGCGGCCTACCCCATCACGCCGCAGACGATCATCGTGGAGAGGATAGCCGACTACGTGCACGACGGGGAGCTCAAAGCCTCCTACGTAGCGGTGGAGAGCGAGCACTCCGCCCTCTCCGCCTGCGTTGGAGCGTCGCTTGCGGGAGCCCGCGTGTTCACGGCCACTTCCTCGCAGGGCCTCGCTTTGATGTGGGAGATAATGTGGATCGCGTCGGCGATGCGCACAACCATCGTGATGGCGCTAGCCAACAGGGCTCTCTCGGCGCCGATAAACATCCACTGCAGCCACGACGACGCGTACGCGGTCCGCGACGCCGGGTGGATCCAGTTCTTCGCCGAGAACGTGCAGGAGGCTTACGACCTCACGCTGATGGCCTTCAGGGTCTCCGAAGATAAGCGCGTGCTCTTCCCCTCGATCGTGAACCTCGACGGCTTCATACTGAGCCACGGGCTCGAACCGCTTTACGTGCTGGAGGACGACGTCGTGAGGGAGTTCCTGCCGCCGAAGGAGCCCGTGAACCCGATAGACCCAGAGAGGCCGATGACGTACGGCCCGCTAGTGCTTTTCGATTACTACTTCGAGTTCAAGAAGGCGCAAGCGGAGGCGTTCAAGAGCGTGTACCCCGTGATACTCGAAGTCTTCCGCGAGTACGAGAAGTACAGCGGCAGGAAGTACGAACCGGTCAAAGCTTACGGCGTGGAGGACGCCGACGTCGCAGTGCTCATCCTAGGGTCTTCGGCTGGCACGGCACGCTACGTGGCCCGCAGGCTGAGGAGCAAGGGCGAGAAAGTGGGGGTAGTGAGCCTCACGCTGTACCGCCCGTTCCCGGTCAGCGACCTCGTGGCCAAGCTGAAGGGGGTTAAGGCGCTCGTCGTGATGGACAGGAGCTACAGCTTCGGCAGCCCCGGCGCGCAGCTCTTCATGGACGTTGCCGCCGCCTTCGCGAACGAGAGCGAGAGACCGCTGCTCATCAACGCGATATACGGGCTCGGCGGCAGGGACCTGCTCCCCGAGCACGTGGAGGAAGCTTTCCGGAAGGCCCAGGAAGCCGCTAGGGCGGGGAAGTTTGAAGAGAGGGAGTTGTGGCTAGGGGTGAGGTAGATGGCGGTTCAGATAAAAACCCTCCGGGAGATGCCGCGCGAGGAGCTCTTCGCACCCGGCCACAGGCTGTGCGCCGGCTGCGGCATACCGCAGCTCGTCAGAACCGCGCTCAAGGCGGTTCCCGGCCCCAAGGTCGTCGTGACCGCCACAGGATGCTTGGAGGTCGCCACCACGATATTCCCGTACACCAGCTGGAGGGTGCCGTGGGTTCACAACGCGTTCGAGAACGCGGCCGCGACGGCGGCTGGGATCGAGGCGGCTTTCAAAGCTCTGGAGAAGAAGCGCGGCGTGAAAAGACCGAAAGTAATAGTTTTTGGTGGTGATGGCGGAACGTTCGATATCGGCTTTCAGGCTCTTAGCGGGGCTCTAGAAAGAGGCCACGATTTAATCTACATCTGTTACGACAACGAGGCTTACATGAACACTGGGATACAGAGGAGCGGCGCAACGCCGCGCGGGGCGGCGACCACCACTAGCCCAGCGGGGAAGGTAATACCCGGTAAGCCGGAGCGCAAGAAAGATCTGATAGCGATCGCAATCGCCCACGGCGTGAGGTACGCCGCCACGCTCAACCCGGCGTACCCGGTGGACATGTTCAACAAGATAGCGAAAGCAGCCAGCATCGAGGGCCCCACGGTGCTCCACTACTTTACCCCCTGCCCCACGGGGTGGCGCGCCGACCCGGCTAAGTCGATCGAGATAGCGAGGCTGGCGGTTCTCACCCGCGTGTGGCCGCTCTACGAGTACGAAGACGGCGTGTACAGGATCAACGTGCTCGTGAAGAGCCCGAGGCCCATCGAGGATTACCTGAAGCTGCAGGGGAGGTTCGCCCACCTGCTGCAGCCGGAGAACCGGTGGATGCTTGAGCAGCTGAAGCGCGACGTCGAAGAGAACTGGAACAGATTGCTGAAGCTGGCCGGTTTAGCTTAAAAACGAAAAAATTTAAATTTATTTTTTCCCCGCGCTCGTCCAGCCTCCGGCGCTCACGTAGCGCGCGCTAAAGCTTTTAACCGCTCAGGGGGGCAGCGGCGCGGGAGGTTCGTGCCGGCTCGAATGCTGATCGAGGGCCAGTGCCCCAACTGCGGAGGGAGGATTACCGACGAGCGGTTAGCGCTCGGGCTACCGTGCGAGAGCTGCCTCCCTCAAGTGCCGGAGCACCTCGCGCGAGGTTCGGGCGCTTCCCGCTTAGAATTCCTGAGGGAGGTTGTGAAGCTCCTCAACGAGCTGGGGAAGCTTGGGGGCTACGCGGCTCTCTTGCAGGAAGAGGAAGAGTTGGGGGAGTTTGAGAAGTTCTTCGAGAAGGCTTTGGGCAACAGGCCCTGGAGCGCTCAGCGGACGTGGGCGCGGCGCGTGCTGAGGGGCTCCTCCTTCACGATACTGGCACCCACGGGCGTCGGCAAGAGCGTGTTCGGCATCGTGATGGCCCTCTTTCTCGCCGCGAGGGGGAAGAAATCGTACATCGTCCTCCCTACCAGCGTCCTCGTCAAGCAGGTTAGGGATAGGGCGGAGTTTTTCAGGGAAAGAGTTGGGGTGGGCGCCCGCGTCCTCGCCTACCTACCGGCGAGCTCGAAGGATAGGGTCGAGACGCTCGAGCGCGTGCAGCGCGGCGATTTCGACATTCTGGTCACGACGTCGAGCTTTTTGGCTAAAAATTTCGATATAATGAAGAATCTACTATTCGATTTTGTTTTCGTTGATGATGTAGATGCTATAATAAAATCATCCAAAAATATCGAGAGAATATTACAGCTGCTCGGTTTGCCGAAGGAGGCGGTGGACGAGGCGTTGAAGCTCGTGAGGTTATCGGTGGCTAGGAGGGGCGCGAAAGGAGACGCGGCGATGGAGGAGTATAAGGCTGGGAAGGAGAAGTTGAGGGAGCTCCTGGCTAAGGCGAAGGTCGGGGTCCTCGTCGTCTCGACCGCGACTGGCAGGCCTAGGGGGCTGAGGGTTAAGCTGTTCAGGGAGCTGCTCAACTTCGAGATAGGGTCGAGAGCCGAGCTCCTCAGAAACGTTGTTGACGCGTACACCCTAGTTAAAGAGGGCGAGCTCGAGGCAAGGGTTGCCGAGATCGTAGCGCGGCTAGGGAAAGGGGGTTTGGTGTTTGTTCAGCCGGGAACCTCTGCTGAGAGGGTGAATCTTCTGCTTAAGGAGTTAGAGAATAGAGGTATAAGAGCTAAATTCATAACTTCAAAAAATAAAAAGGATATAGAAGCTTTCGAAAATGGAGAAGTGGACGTTTTGGTCGGTTACGCGATGTACTACGGTTTGCTGGTCCGCGGGATAGACCTCCCGCACGTGATACGGTACGCGGTGTTCGCCGACGTCCCGCACTTCAGGTTCGCAGCCGACGTGGAGGAGGCGAGCCCGCTCCGCTTGCTCCAGCTTGCTCAAGTCTTCAGAAGCGTGCTGGCTGGCAGCGAGGCGATGGCGCTTGACCGGCTTGTGGCAAGCCTGAGGAGGGGCCTCTTCAACCTCGAGCAAAAGGCTTACCGCCTGCTGAGCGAGTCTCTCGCCACCGGCACGCGGCCCGACGGCTACTTGGGCCACCTCTACGATAGGCTGGTCGAATTGCGAAAGATCCTGCGGGACCTGGTTTCCCGCGAGAACCTTGTTAAGGAGCTGGAGAGGAGGGCTCTCGTTTCGCTGCGCCCCCTCAACGGCAAGCTGTACCTACTCTTACCCGACGCCCCTACATACCTGCAAGCGTCGGGGAGGACCTCGCGGATGTACGCTGGAGGCTTGTCGAAAGGCCTCTCCGTCGTGGTAGCGGGCGACGAACGGCTCCTCGGAGCTCTGATGAAGCAGGTGGCGTGGTACTCGGATGACGTATCTTGGGTCAAGCTCGAAGAGCTCGACCTGAGCAAGGTCTCGGCCGAAATCGACCGGGATAGGGAGCTGATACGGGAGCTAGCGCGCGGAGGCGCTAGGCGGGAGACGGCCGACCTTGTGAAGACGGCGCTTGTCGTCGTAGAGTCCCCCACCAAGGCGAGGACCATCGCGTCGTTCTTCGGCAGGCCCTCGCGCCGTAACGTGGGAGGTCTGCCAGTCTACGAAGTCAGCACGGGGAACTTGATCCTCCTGATAGCGGCGAGCAAGGGCCACGTGCTTGACCTCATCACGGGGGGGAGCGAGCCAGCTCGGGCGCGAAGGATGCTGTGGGGGGTTATAGTCGAAGACGGAAGCGCGTTCATCCCCGTCTACGCGACGATAAAGAGGTGCTTGAAATGCGACGAGCAGTTCACGGAGAGCAAGAACGGGGCATGCCCCTACTGCGGCTCCACGAACATCGCGGATCAGGCTGCGGTGATTGATGCGCTAAAGCGGGCCGCGAGCGAGGTCGATCTGGTGCTGCTGGCGACAGACCCGGATACAGAGGGCGAGAAGATAGCTTGGGACCTCTACGTTCTGCTGAAACCTTACACCGGCACCGTGAGGAGGATCGAGTTCCACGAGGTTACGCGGAGGGCTTTCGAGGAGGCGCTGAGGAACCAGCGCGACGTCGACGTGAGGAGGGTTGAAGCGCAGCTCGTCCGGAGGGTGGAAGACCGGTGGATCGGCTTCTCGCTGAGCATGAAGCTCTGGGAGCGCTTCGGCAAGCGCTGGCTCTCGGCCGGGAGGGTTCAGACGCCCGTCCTCGGTTGGGTCATCGATAGGTACAACGAAGTGAAAAAGAGCGTAAAGACGATCTTTTCCGTGAAGCTGGAGAACGGCTGGCAGCTGACCTTCGAGAGCGACGTGGCTGGGAGGGAAGCTGTCGAGGTCGCGAAGAAGCTCGCTGAAAGCAGAGTTACTATCGAGCGCGCGGGTAGCGAGGAGGTTAAGCTGCCGCCGCCACCCCCCTACACGACAGACGCCCTGCTCCGGGAGGCAGCTGCGAACTTGAGGCTGAGCGTGAGCGAGGTGATGCGGCTCGCGCAGGATCTCTTCGAGCTGGGTCTCATCACGTACCACAGAACCGACAGCGTGCACGTTTCAGCGACGGGGATAGGGATCGCTAAAGCCTACCTGACGGAGCGCGCGATGCAGCAGCTGTTCGTGGGGCGCTCATGGGCGCCGCCGGGCACCCACGAGTGTATCAGGCCCACGAGGCCGTACGACGCCGAGACGCTGAGAGCTCTAGTCAACCAGGGGGTGCTCCAGCTGGTTAGACAGCTTACGCCTCACCACTACAGGCTTTACGACATGATCTTCAGGCGGTTCGTGGCGAGCCAGATGCGCGAGGCGGTCGTGAAAGTGGAGCGCTTTAAAGCGTGCGCTAGCGTTGATTCGCTCGAGCTCTCGAGGGAGATCACGATTTACTCGGAAATCGTGGAACAGGGCTTCGCGGCTGTTTACAGGCCGTTCAACCTGGTCAAGCTGGAGCCGGGGACCTACAAGGTAGTAGGGGTTACGCGCAGCAGGAGACCCACGTTGCGGTTGTATACGCAGGCGGACCTCATCGCGCTCATGAAGGAGAACGGCATCGGCAGGCCGTCCACTTACGCGAAAATCGTGTCCACGCTCTTCGGGCGCAAGTACGTCATCGAGACGAAGAGGCGCACGATCGCGCCGACGAAGCTGGGCCGAGAAGTCTACGCGTACCTAAGCGATAAGTTCGGGAATATGATTTCAGTCGAGAGGACGAGGAAGGTCGAGGAGGAAATGGATAAAGTTGAGCGGGGCGAAAGAAACTACATAGATGTCCTACGCGAGTTTTACCGTGAAGTCGTCAGCATCGAGGGCGTGGTGTAGCGGAGCGGAAACTCCGCGTGCTTAAAAAGACCGGGTCTGCCGGGGGTGCGTGGTCCCAGATCGCGCGCTCTTCATAGGCCGCTTCCAGCCGTTCCACTACGGGCACCTCCACGCCCTAAGGTGGATAGCGGAGAGAGAAGCGGAAGTGGTGGTCGCTGTGGGGAGCGCGCAGTACTCGCATAGCTTCAGGAACCCGTTCACGGTAGGTGAGAGGATCGAGATGATCGCCGCGGCGCTGAAGGAGGAGGGGCTGTGGGACAAGGTGGTACTCGCAGCCGTTCCGGACACGGACGGCAGGCACTCCCTTTGGGTGCGGCTCGTAGTCTCCTCCTGCCCGCGCTTCAAGCGCGTGTACACAAACGAGCCGCTGACCCGCCTCCTCTTCGAGGAAGAAGGCTTCGAGGTCCTGGGGATACCCCTCTTTAAGAGAGAGGTTTTCGAGGGAACGAAGATACGGTTGATGATGGCTGAGGGAGGCGACTGGAGGAGCTTAGTGCCGCCCGCGGTTGCCGAGGTGATCGACAGCATCCGGGGGGCCGAGCGTGTGGCACGGCTTTACGCGCTCGAAAAGGGTGGGCAGCAGCGGTAAAAAAGAGTATTTCCGGTGACGAGAGAGCGCGCCGCGCTACCCTTCTTCAACTATTATGTTTGAGGGTGGGAATCCCATTTCGATCAAGATTTCGCGCACTTTATGCCGGTGATCGCCTTGCAGCTCCAGCCTGCCGTCCTTCGCTGTCCCTCCGCAGGCTAAGCGGGTCTTAAGCTTTGAAACCAGCTCCTTATGATTAAAGAGTTTGTCGTCGATCCCCTCGATCACTGTGACGTAGCGGGTGCCGCCGCGCCTTTTCTCCAACCTTATCTTTATCAGTGAACTTTCCTTGTAGATCCCCTTCAACAGGTCTTCAAGTATATCGCTCATTACCCTTGGCTGCTTGGTGCGTGCATTGCAGCCTTAAAAATGTGTCGCTGCTCGGCTTCGCAAGCCAGAAAACCTTATAGCGCATCGCCTTGCACGCCCGCCAGGTATGGCACGCGCGATATACGTTCGCCAAGAGGTCGAGGTGCCGCAGGGGGTAAAGGTCAGCGTCACGGGTAAGAGGGTGCGGGTAGAGGGGCCTCTAGGCGTTGTTGAGAAGGACCTCTCGCACGCCAAAGACATCCAGATAACCTGCGAAGACGGTAAAATCGTTCTGGAGGCGTTTAACGCGGATAAGAAGACGTACGCAACCATAGGGACGATAGCCTCGATAGTAAGGAACATGATAGTTGGCGTGGAGAAAGGGTACAGGTACAAGATGAAGGTCGTTTACGCGCATTTCCCTATGAACGTGAAAGTGGATGAGAAGAACGGGCTAGTGGTAATAGAGAACTTCCTAGGACGGCGGGGGAAGGTGACGGCGCGCATCTTACCCGGCGTCAAGGTGCGGGTGGATAAGGACGACGTGATCGTGGAGGGGGTGGATAAGGAGGCTGTCGCTCAAACAGCAGCGAACATACACCAAGCTACTAGGCTGCGAGGCAAGCAGCATATGTGCCCGCACGGGCGGGAAGGTGGTCCAGGCATACTGGACGGGATCTACCTGTACGCTGTAGAGCACATGAGATAGCTTCGGCGTTAGTTCTCGTCACTACTTCTTGTACCTCTTCGGCCTAAGCGCTGTGCTCTTGCACCTGCGACACCTTTCCGCGTTCCACGAGTTTCGCGCACCGCACCTCCGGCAGATCTTCACTCGGAAGTTCTTATCGAGCGCGAGCTGCAGCTTGAAGGGGTCTCGTATAGGCATAGCCTCTCACCAGCGCCTCTCCAGCCGCTTTTTAATCTTTCTGACTGCGCGTGCGCGCGCTGACTGAAGGGGCGCGCGAAGGATAGATAGCTTGAAATTCCCCGCCGCGCGCTCAGAACGGCTATGCAGGCTCAGAAGAGGGTCGGCTGGTGGCGTTTCGAGATCGACGTGCCGAGGGATTGGGACATCGTGGCTCAGGGGAAATCCCGCGATGCCGAGGTTTTCCGGTTAGCCGATAGCGCGTCCGTGAGGCTGGAGGTTCTCCTAGAGAAAACGCCTTTCGAGAAAGCGAAAGGCGCCGACGAGCTCCTCGAGTCATACAAGAAAAGCTGGGAGAGAAGATTGGAGGACCTGAAAAAGAGGGAGGGGGTCGAGGCCGAGCTTAAGCACGCGTTTAAGGAGCGCGTCGAAGTCTGCGGTCACAAGGGGGTTCTCTGGGGCTTCAGGGTGGGCGGGGCGCCGATGATCGCCGCCCTGTGGTACTGCGAGAAGAGCGAAAGGTCGGTCGCCCTCACCTTCACGCCCCGCTCGCTTGACGAAAAGGATTCGTTCCTAGCGATGCTGAAAAGCTGCAAGTGCCACTACGCTTCAGCCTCGGAGAAGGCGCTGTGGTCGCTGCTCCTCTTCGATGTGCGGCTGCCCCAGAAGTACGACCTAGCTGCGGCGAAGTTCACGACGCTATCCTCGTTCTGCACGTTCGAGGATCCCGAAGGAGGCGAGTACCTCGTCGTGGGGTACAGCGGGTTGGCTACGGCCATCCTGGAGCGGTACAAGAAGGGGTTGAGGGAATGGTTTGAGAAAAATATTTTAAAAGAAGCATTTAGAAACTTACATGTTGAAATACCCAAAATAAAGTACGAGGAAAGCGAGGATGCCTTATCGTACAGGGGAGAAACTTTTTCATTTATTAAATCCAAGAGAAAAGTATTGATTGGAAGAATATGGCACGATAAGAGAATTGATCGAATATTGGCCAATGGAGTTTACTTCCCATCGAGCAAAATCGAAGAGGCTAAAGAGCTGCTCGAAGAATTGACAGAACAAATGAAAATTGTAGCTCTTTAATTGGGGGCGTTAGGGAGCCGGCTTGGCCATGAGGTAGGCGTCTTCGCCGTCGAGGTAGTAGCCCTTTAGGGTTTTCACGGGTTTGAAGCCGAGCTTCGTGTAAAGGTTGATGGCGGGAGTGTTCGAAACCCTAACTTCCAGGTAGTACTCGTTCACTCCGTAGTGCTCGTAGAGGGCCTTCATCGCGTTCACCATCAGGCTTCGGCCTACGCCTTTCCGGCGCATCTCCGGCACCACGGCGATGGAGATTATGTGCCCCTGCTTGCCCACACTCGGCATCGTGTAGAGCTTCCCGGTTTCCACGCGGCACATTATGTAGCCGACCACCCTGCCCCCGCTCTCGGCGACGAGGAAGGCTTTGGGGAAGTTCTCGTAGTGGAGCTTGAAGAAGAAGGGTGGATAGTTTTCGGGCAGGGTCTCCCTGTTGATCCTTATAACGGCGTCTAAGTCCTCGGGGGTGAACTCCCTTATGATGTACTCGCTCACGGCTACCACCTACTCGAGTATCAGGGCGCCGATCTCGCTCAACTTATCGTAAAGCTTGTTGATCGCCTCCCTCACCTCCTCCTCCTTCCTCGCCCCCGTGCACACGACCTTACCGCTCGAGAAGATGAGGAGTACCACCTTGGGGTTGTCCATTCGGTAGATGAGACCTGGGAACTGCTCGGGCTCGTACATGCTGTTCTCCAGCAGGTACGCGGCCTTCTCCAAATCGACGAGAGCCTTCAGGTTCGCGCTCGCGACGATGTTCTGTATCTCGATTATCGGTTCGCCTTTCACGTCTATCCCGTAGCTCCTGAGCAGCGAGATTATCGCGTGGACGGCCCTGTGCACCTCCTTTTCGGACTTCGCTCCCGTGCACACCATCTTGCCGCTCGAGAAGATGAGGGTGGCGGTCTTCGGCTTCTGTATCCTCAGTACGAGCCCGGGGAATTGCTCGGGCGAGTACTCGGCGTTGGGGACCCTCTCCGCGATCTTCTCCAAGTTCAGCTTCTGGTTGAGAGTCACCGAGGCCACAACGTTTTCGACCCGGTACGTAGGCTTCGCCGCACGTTTAGCTCCTTCAGACATGGCCTCGAAAAGGCTTAAAAAGCACTTTATAAAGCCTTCGCGCGCTAACGCGCGGCTTCCTGAAGGGCGCCTAACTCGGCCTGAGGCGAATCAGCCTTTCGACGAACAGCCTGAGGGTCCCCAAGTAAGGGATCACGAGGATGACTTTCCCCTTCACCCTACCTGGATCGACGGGCGCGTCTACGCTAGGGTTTGCGTCCCCTTTCGTGATGAACAACGTCCCCCGAAGCCCCTCCTCTACCGCGACCAGCCGGTGCACGATGAGCTCCCCGTTGGGTTTCGCGTAGACGATAACGTCACCGATCCGGAGCGGCCCCCTCCCGCTCACCACTATCAGGTCGCCCACGTGGAGCGTCGGCTCCATGCTCCAGCTCGTGACCACGGCCAATGGCGTATCCGTGTTCAGCAGCCTAGGAGCGCCGAAGATCAGCGCGACCACTACGAGCGCGAGCACCGCTACGTCGAACGCGAGATCCCGCTTAAGCACAACGGGGGTGCGGCTCCACCCCATAAAACGCTTCTGCCGCGGCCCGGCAGCGCTTAGAGAAACGTTTATATAGAAGCGAAGAGGCACCCTCGCGGTGCTGGGTATGAGCGCGGCTATACCCGTGTTGATTTTGAAGGAGGGTTCGACGAGGACCACCGGCCGCGACGCGCGGAGGTCCAACATATACGCTGCTCGAGTGATAGCGGAGGCTCTAGCGACGTCGCTAGGTCCCCGAGGGATGGACAAGCTCCTGATCGACTCGTTCGGCAACGCGACGATCACCGGCGACGGCGCGACGATCCTCAAGGAGATGGAGGTTCAGCACCCCGCTGCGAAGATGCTGGTAGAGGTCGCTAAAGCTCAGGACGACGAGGTTGGCGACGGCACGACGTCCGTCGTGGTGCTGGCCGGTCAGCTGCTGGTGCGTGCTAGCGAGCTGTTGGACCAGGAGATCCACCCGGCGATCATTGTGGAGGGCTTCGAGAAGGCGATGGAGTACGCGGTGAAGGTGATCGACGAGATTGCGGAGCCCGTGAAACCGCTGGACCGCGAGGTCCTGAGGAACATCGCTTCCACGGCGCTCAGCAGCAAGGTTGTTGCGGAGTACCGCGACTTCCTGTCCAGCTTGGTCGTCGACGCCGCTCTGCAGGTGGTAGAGGAGAAGGATGGTAAGTACGACCTCTCCCTGGACAACGTGAAGGTTGAGAAGAAGAAGGGAGAATCCCTGATGGACACCGCACTCATCAAGGGGGTTGTCCTCGACAAGGAGGTCGTACACCCCGCGATGCCCAAGCGCGTCGAGAAGGCTAGGATCGCCTTGATCGACGCTCCGCTCGAGGTCGAGAAGCCCGAGTGGACCGCGAAGATCAACGTCACGAGCCCCGAGCAGCTCAAGCAGTTCCTAGACCAGGAGGCGACGATCCTGAGGAGCATGGTTGAGAAGATTAAGGCGGCTGGCGCGAACGTGGTGTTCTGCCAGAAGGGTATCGACGACCTGGCGCAGTACTACCTGGCGAAGGCGGGGATCCTGGCTGTGAGGAGGGTGAAGAAGAGCGACATGGAGAAGCTGGCGAGGGCGACGGGCGGGAGGATCATCACGAACATCGAGGAGACCAGCCCCGAGGTCCTCGGCTACGCGGAGCTCGTCGAGGAACGGAAGGTGGCGGACGAGAAGATGGTCTTCGTCGAAGGGTGCCCCAACCCCAGAGCCGTCAGCATACTCGTCAGAGGCGGTGCCGAGCACATCGTGGACGAAGCCGAGCGCGCGATCCACGACGCGCTGAGCGTGGTGAGGAACGTGATCAGGGAGCCGAAGATTGTAGCCGGCGGCGGAGCCGTCGAGATCGAGCTCGCGCTGCGGCTGAACGAGTTCGCCCGCAAGCTACCCAGCAAGGAGCAGCTCGCGGTCATGAAGTACGCTGAAGCGCTCGAAGTGATCCCCGCCATCCTAGCGCAGACGGCGGGGCTCGAGCCCGTTGACGTGATCACGGAGCTGAGGAAGAGGCACAGCGAGGGCGAGAAGTGGGCCGGTGTGGACGTGCTGAACGGCAAGATCGCGGACATGCTCAAGCTCAACGTGATAGAGCCCGCGCTCGTGAAGAAGCAGGTGATAAAGTCGGCGACCGAAGCCGCGATAATGATACTGAGGATCGACGACATAATCGCTGCTGCGCCGCCGAAGGAGAAAGAGAAGAGGGGCGAGAAGGAGGAGAAGAAGGAGGAAGAGGAGGAGAAGGGGAAGACGAGCTTCGACTGAGAGGCTCAAGCCCGCCTTTTAAGTAGCATTTTTATACCTTCCTTTTTCCCGGCCCCGCTGTGTCGGAAGAGTTCACGGTCAAAATCGGTCCTCCCTGGCTAACCCGTTACGAGAAAGCGAGAATCATAGGCGCTCGCGCTCTCCAGCTGTCGCTCGGGGCCCCCCCGCTGGTCCCGGTGGAGGAGCTGGGTTTGAAGGATCCCATCGAAATCGCGGCAGTAGAGCTGCGCTACAAGCTCCTCCCCATGGTGATAAGGAGGTGGACGCCCGGAGGTAGGTACCAGGATATCCCGTTAAAGTACCTTGAGGTGCGTTGAGGGCTACTCCTCCTTTCGCACTTTCAACGAGGATTTCGCGACTTCCACTTCCATGACGTCGCCTATCGTCGGGCGCGCCGTGAGCTGCTCCCACTCGTCTTCGGTTAGGTAGAGGGAGAGCCTGAGCAACCTAGCTTTGCCGCTGCCCCCGAAGAAGGGCATCGCCCTCATAAGTTGCGATATGACGGGCGCAAGCTCCCGAGCTAGCTCCGACTGCTCAGCCGGAGCTATCACGGTGCTGGGTGTTTCCCGCTCCTCGGTCAAATCGACCTTCACCACACGCTCGCCCCAGGCTGTGTCGAGTATTGAGATGTTCGTTACCACCGCTCTAAACTTCACGCTCTCCCCGCTGCTCATGACAGCAGGAGTTGCGCGCTCGCCTTTTTATGGGTATCTATGCGTGCACCCGCTCTCGCATTTCCCTGGTTGCTGAGGGGGAGGCCCCCTCTACGATGCAGTGTCGCCGCTCCAGAGCACCATAGGCTCGTCCACTGCCCCGCTCGAGCGGAGCGGCTTCACCTTCACGCGCGCTGTGCGCAGGTTTTATAAGTGCGGACCCGCAGCTAGCTGGGGTAGAACATGTACGAGTTCGACGAATGGTTGCGCCGCACGAGACGCCTCTTCGAGGAGTTCGACAAGCTATTCGAGGAGCTGATGAAGGAGAGCTTCGAGCCGCTCGAAAGTGGTAAAAGGAAGGTGATAGGGCCCTTCTACTACGGCTTCTCAGTCACGATAGGCCCTGACGGAGTCCCCCGGATCAGAGAGGGGGGCAACATCAGGCCGGGGTTAGGAGCCAGACCGCGGATTTCGGAAGCCGTAGAACCCTTTGTGGACGTGATAGAGGAAGAGGATGTCGTTAAAGTGATCGCTGACGTTCCCGGCGTTGAAAAGGAAGATATAAACGTAGAGGCCACGGAGACGGAGGTCAAAATCTCTGCCGAAAGAGGTGAACGCAAATATTTCAAGATCGTTAAGCTACCTACAAGGGTGCGCCCGGAGACAGCGAAGGCCAGCTACAGGAACGGCGTATTGACGATAACAATTGAAAAAGTTGAAAAAGAGAAAAAGCCTAGCGGAGTAAAGGTAAAAATTGAGTAATTTATTTAAATAATAAAACATTTATTTATTTTTCATCTAGACGGCTCCACCACAGCAAAGGATAAAAGACCGGTTGGTAGGGGGCCGCGAAGCACGAGGCGTGGGAAAAATGGCGGCGGAAAGCAGCATCTTGATCGGGCAGAAGCCTGTGATGAACTATGTGCTAGCGACCGTCATACAGTTCAACCAAGGGGCTAAGCGCGTATCGCTGAAAGCGAGGGGTAGGGCCATATCCAAGGCGGTCGATGCTGCCGAAATCGTGAGGACGCGCTTCCTCCCGGGGCAAGTCGATATTTCGGCGGTTAAGATAGGCAGCGAGAAAGTGGGAGAGCCAGGGAAGGAACGAGTAGTGTCCACGATAGAGATAGTGCTAGAAAGGAAGTAGAAAGCGGCGACAGCGAGCACCGACGATTTTTTACAAATTTTTACATTCGAGCTTTTACTCGCCCCGAGCCCAAAGCCCGTAAACCGCCGCCCAGAGGGAAACGACCGACGCGGCTGATAGGGCTAAGGATACACCCGTTAAGCTGCTGCCCGCTACGCTCGCCAGGTACACGTTTAGCAGTAGGGTTGCGGCAATGTACGTCGTCAGGGCTCGGAGAACCTTGAGCTGCTTCCTCAGCTCCTTCCCCCTCAACGCGACAGCTGCGACAACCGTGACCATTAAACACAGCGCGGAGTTCGCTAGCGCGAGCGCGTCCACTCCAGCGAGGTCCATCATTCCACCTCCACGAAGCCCGGTTTCCGCTCTAGGTTCACTACTGGGATGCATATCCACCCCGGCCTCACTCCCTCGGTGCCCTCTACGCGCTCCCCGCTCTCGTCTACCTTTATCGCCAGGTACTTTCCCTTTAAGGGTTCATCCACTTCAACGTAGTACAGCAGGGGCACCCCGTAGTATTTGTAGTAGTCCCGGTACGTGGCCAGCAAGCCGTAGTAGTGCTTCCCCTTGTGGGCGAAGTGCACTACGTAGACGCTCCCGCCCATGCTCACCATGCTCGACGCGAGCCTTGCGAGATCCGCGATGCCGGCCAGTTTGATCCCAAGCGCTTTTTCTTCAATCAACCCTCCCTCACCTGGGCTCTCGCCCTCGTCACCCTGTCTACGATGACGGGCTCGCCTTTGCGAACGCTTTTAAGGGCTTCCAGGTCGCTGTACGCCTTCCCGATGAGCGTCGACTTGAAGCGGAGCTTCTCGACCGGGCTCAATACGACCGCTATGCTGTTCGTGTACGGTATCACGAGGACGTCGCCGGGCTTTGCAGAGACGTAAAGGTCCTCCAGCAGGACGCGTACTCCCAGCGTGAAGTAGACAGCGTATGAGTCCAGCGTGTACGCTCTAGCTTTAGCCGGTAGGATCGCGGAGATTATCTCGTAGTTCAGCGGCGCCCAATCCCTGTATATTTCGGCTTCGACGAGCGTGCTGCCGTTCAATCGCTTAACCGCGATGCACAAGCTCGGCATTGTGGAAAGTTCCCGCATGGACGTTTTTAACGGTTTCCGTAATGCGCGCCGAGCTCCTCAGCTGCGGGAAAGCATATATCTGGGCTCGCGATCCCATCAACGATGGGCGTTTCGCTTTACGAGTTTAAGGATCCTAAAGAGGCTTTGAAGGCTCTCGAGAAGAGGCAGAAGGAGCTGGTGAAGGAGCTGGAGGAGCTGATAAAAAAGAGGGAGCGCGGGGAGATAAGCGAGGAAGAGTTCTACGCCCAGAAAACCAGGTTGGAGAGGGAGTACGTGGAAGTTATGGACCGCTTAACCCAGCTGAGATTCATCGTCGGCGGCGGCCTCTGAATACTTTCGGGCACCTAACATTAGGATCGCTTTATATAGATCTGCGCACCGGCAACGACAGAGAGCTATGGGGGCAGCGGCGCTGGACCCGCGGAGGGCTCTCGCAGCTTACGGTGAGGATTACGGCACCAGGTACTTCAAGTTCGGTCCCCTGGTGGAGCAGAAGCCGAGAGTGGTCGAAAGCGTGGGCCTCTTCCTCGAGGAGAGCCATCTCCTGAAGATGTTCGGAATAGAAAGGCAGCTCGTCGTGGGCGATGAAGTGCGTAGGTTCCTAGGGGCGAAAAGCGCTCTCGCAAGGAGCGTCGTCTACCCGCTTACGGACGGCGAAGTGCGAAGGGACGATGAGCGGGCTTGGCTCGTGCTATCGGAGCTGACGAGGAAAGGTTTTGAGCAGTTTAAAGGGTTTAAGGAGGGTAGGAAGGACTTCGATGGCTTCTACGTGACGGCCGCTCTCTCGGCGATAGCGCCGGAGTACATGCGCGAGGAACTGCTGAAAATCCACGCGAAGGTGGATGGCGAGACGGGCCTTGTGAAAGCGTTCACCGTGATACCGCAGCCCCTAGCGGTCGCTATAGCCGAAAAGGAGATCTCCTGCGTGGTCGTCGAGTCGGGTCACGGGAACACCCAGATCACGCCGATCCACACGTACCCCATCAGGGAGGCGGTCGTGGCGCTCTACAGGGGTGGGGCTGAGGCCGACGCGATAGCGGCTGAAGTGCTCAAGGACCTCGGGTACGGCGACCTCGCCAGCGATGAGATAGCGGTGAGGAGGTTCAAGGAGGAAGCGGGTCTCATACCCCTCGAGCTGGACGATGCGGTCAGGAGGGCGAGAGAGGACCCGGAGAGGTTCAGGTGCCGAATCAAGCTTTCGGCGCTAACCGAGGTGGACGTGGGAGACAAGGGGTGGTACAGGTTCCTGATCGGCGAGGTCGTCTTCAACCCAGCTCACGAGATTTTCGAAAGCTACAGGAAGAAGGGCGTGCTGAGCATACGGGACGCTAGGCTGGGCGAAGAGACGGTGGAGGGTACGCTCCCCCTCGACGAAGCGCTGCTCCGCTCCATCAGGAAGACCCCCACCGCCCTCCACGACACGCTGCTCAGCAGGATAATACTGAGCGGAGGCAACTTCCAGTGGAAAGCGCCCGAGAACCTCAAGGACGTAGCCGTTAACGCGCCGGGGAAGGTTAAGCACCTCCTGAGCAAGCGGTTGGGGGGCAGCGTGAACGTGGAAGTCCGGCTAACGCAGGACCCGCAGTTCTCCGTGTGGAAGGGCTGCGTTGTCTGGAGCCTCGCTCTTCCGGAAAACTACCTCTGGAACGAGAAGAGGGGGGAGGGATGGTTCAAGAGGGGGGTGCATTACTGACGGCGGACCGAGCAGTAGATGCGGTGAAGCGCCTTTTCGCTCAGCTAGGCTATGCGGAGGCTGAGCCGCCTGAGGGCGTCGACCTGGCGTTCAGGAAAGGCGACCGCGTCGTTGGAGTTAAACTCGTGAAGTTCTCGAGAAGCGTGGCGAGGGATAGGAGGGTCATCCGAAGCGAGATTTACCGGTTGCTCAGAGAGAAGCCATGCGACGAAGTGTACATAGCCGTGGAGGGGGTTAGCTTCGGGAGGCTGCCTCCCCCCTACGAGTTTAGGGAGAGCGGAATAGGGTTAGTGGAGGTTGAAGGCGCGTCGGCGCGCGTCGCGATACCCGCCGCGCCGCTCCGCGAAAGGCCTGCCGAACAGGCGCTCGAGCGGCCCAGCCCCGCTGCCGCCGCGGCGGGCGACGCGGCCCGCTTAGCGGAGATCGTCAGGGAGCTCAGGGCGCTGCTTGAGGAGCTGAAGAAGAGCGAGGTAGGTGGCAAGGCCTCGGAAAGCTTGAGCGCCCCGGTTAGAATCGAAACCGCCGAGCGAGCGGAAGGCAGGACCGGCGGGGCCGGGGAGGAGCTTGAGCGCCTCCTCGCGGTCGACTTCATAAAGGACAACCCGTGGCTCAGCATTTTGAGGGAGAGGAGAGAGGGAAGCTGATAGGGCGCGGGTGCGTGCGATGGCGGTCTCCGCTAGGAATGCGTTCTTCGAAGAGCTCTTGGATCTATTGAGGGAGCTGCTGAAGGGCAACCCCGAAGCGCTAAAGCTCGCGGAGAGGCTCCTCCAAGCTTACGGGGAGCGGGGTGTAAGGGGTTTGAGGGAGGAGCTGCGCGCGCTGACCGAGGAGGCGACGGGGCATGGCTCTAAGGATCAAGAGGATTGAGGTCGAGGGATTTAGAGCGTTCCGGAGCAAGCTGACGGTGGAGCTGGGAGAGCGCTTCACGGTAATCTACGGTCCCCCAGGCTCCGGTAAAACCTCGATAGTGAGGGCTCTCGAGTTCGCGCTCTTCGGCGAGACGAGGGAGGTGGCTTCGCGCCTCATGAGGAGAGAGGACCTCGTGAACGACTTTTGCGATAAGGCCAGGGTCGCGGTCGTCCTCGCGGGAGGGGAGGGGGAGATACTGGTCGAGAGGGTTTTAGCGAGAAGCGGGGCGAGCAGGCTCAGGGTGGTGGAGGGTTCCAACGAGTTCTACGACGAGATCGGGGAACATCACTTGCGTTCTAAGCTGGCGCTGACGCTGGACGACTTCGCGTGGGAGATCGCTGTCGGGCACCAGGAGCTGCAAGCGCTCGTCCACTCCTCTCCCAGCGTGAGGAACCGGGTCCTTGACGAGCTGCTCGGGTTGGCGGACATTAGGAAGCTTTACAGGGAGCTGAGCGGGAAGGAGCTGAAAGGGTACCTGAAAGCGCTGCGCGACGAGCTCGCGAAGTTGGGGGGAGAGAGCCTGCTGGGCAAGTACGAGGAGCTTAAGGCGAAGTACAGGGGCGTTGTCTCCGAGAGAGACGCCCTCGCACGCGAGCTCGAGAAGCTCGAGGCAAGGAGGAGGCTTCTTCTCGAGGAGTACGAGGCGTTGAGAGCTCGAGCAACCGAAGTAGACCAGCTGGTAGAGGAGAGGGGTAAGCTGAGGGCTTTGCTGGAAAGCCTGGGGGACGAGAAGCTGGCTAAAATGCCGGCGGTGGATGAGAGCTACGTCAGGGAGTATGCTGAGAGGTTCAAAGGAGAGCTGGCGGAGACCTTGGAGCTGTTCTACATGGGAGAGGAGGCTGAGGGGGTGAGGAGGGTGGACGCATCGAACCTCGCCTCTCTTCTCGAGGTTTCGAGGAGCGCAATGGATAAGATGAGGAGCTACATGGTTAGAATGGAGTACGAGCTAAAGGATATTCAGAATGAAATAAGAAGATTAGAAGATTATATAAACGATTTGGAAGATGAGATGGCGGAGATCGAAGCCAGGATCGGCGAGCTGGAGCACTCCCGGTCGGAGTACGACGCGCTAGTAACCAGGCACGGGGATCCGGTGAGCGTGGCGAAGAAAATAGCTCAGCTGGAGGTCGACGCAAAGGCGTTGCAGGCGGAGGAGGGAAGGCTGCGCTGCGCGCGGGAGCTTCAGGAGGACGTGCTCCGCCAGCTCAGAGAGCGGGGGACCGCCACGTGCCCCGTGTGCGGAAGCAGCATCACCGACGCGGCGGCGCTACCGAGGGTTGAGCCGCCGGAGGCCCTCAAGCTGAAGCGGGAGAGGATCGAGCGGATGCTCCAGGATCTCCGGGAGGTGGAACGCAAGCTCAGGAAGCTGGAGCCGGAGCTCAGGCTGCTCGACGATTACGAGAGCAGGCGGGAGAGCCTCTCCAAAGCTCTCGACGAGCGGCTGGAGGAGCTCCAGGAACTTAGAGCGAGCGCGGAGGAGCTGGAGGAACGGCTCAGGGAGGCGAGGCGGCGCATGGCCGAGCTCGCGAGAGCCTACGAGCAGCTCGACAGCTACTACAAGAGGCTGCGCTACGCCGAGCTCCAGGAGAAGCTCAAAGAGCTGGAAGAGGAGATAAGGAGGCACGGCTACGACGAAAATAGGCTGAACCAGCTAACTAGAGAGTTGAAGGAAGTGGAGAATAGGATCTCGGTGCTAAAGGCGAAGTTGGACATGCTGGAGGCTTCGGAGAGGCAAATCGCCGGTGAGCTGAGCGCGCTGGAAGCAGCTGTGAACAGCCTGAAGGACCTGAAGAAAAGGGAGGAGAGGGTCGCGGGCCTCTACAGCAACCTCATGGCGGTCCGGAGCGCGCTGGTAGAAGCTCACGTCAAGCTGCGGCAGAAGCTCGTGGAACGCCTCTCCGAGATCGCTTCGGGGATTTTCGCGGAGCTGGAGAGGAGCAGCGAGTACGACGCCGTGGAGGTTCAGGTTCAAAGCGCAGGGCCCCGCGGGAGGCGCGGTCACTACGTCTTCCGCGTCCGGAGGAAGCTCGACGGCAGCTACGTTCCAGCCCTCACTCGGATGAGCGACGGGCAGCGGGGCCTGCTGGCCCTGTCCCTTCTGCTCGCGCTCAGGCAGCTAAAGCCCAGGAGCTTCGCGGTTCTAATCCTCGACGACCCCGTACCCAACGTTGACGAGGACACGAAAGTGGCTATAGCGAAGCTTTTAGCGGAGAAAATGCCCGCCGGCCTCCAGGTGATTTTCACCACCCAGAGCAGGCGGGTCGCCGAGGAATTGAGCCCAACAGCGAAACTTATCGCCGCAGGCGCCGCGAAGTCTTAAAAACCCCCGCCCGAGAGCCCGCGGGGGTTTGCATGGTTAGGGTTTACGTGTGCAATTTCTGCGGCAGGGAGATTCAGCCCGGCACCGGCGTGTGGTACGTGAGGAACGATGGAACGATACTGAGGTTCTGCTCGAGCAAGTGCTTCAAAAACGCGTTGAAGCTAGGCCGCGATCCCACTAAGCTCAAGTGGACAAACCTGTATGGCAAGAAGGGCGCAGCCCGAATCCTAGCCTCAAGAGGAAGGTGAGCACACACCACCCAACATACTCCGCTCTGCCCGCTGGGCTGCCGTCCACATTGTCGACGGAGATTCCCAGCTCGCTGTCGGTATATAGCCGAAAGCTTTTACTCGTGCTGGAGGTCCCCGTCTCCCCGCTAAGATGTTGCAGAGCTGTGTTCATGTCGTTGCGTACTACATATTAGAGGTGAGCCTTAGCTGCTCCCTAAGTTCTCTCGCAACCTCGCACCCGTGCTTAGCGGGCTGGTGGAAGCCGAAAATAGAAAAACTTTTCCAAATATGAAATTTATGAAAAGGATGCCGCGCTATGCAGTTAAAATATACGGGAGCGACCGCTCCAGCCGCGCGATGGCGCCCCGGCCGGGATTTGAACCCGGGTTCTCCGGCTCGACAGGCCGGCAATCCATCCGCCATTGGTCAAGGCGGTTACTAGGCCAGACTATACGACCGGGGCTGTAACGCTAGCGGAACCAGGGGGTTTAAAGGTTTTTGCTAGGGGATGGGCAGGCTTCCCGCAAGATCAAGCAGTTTTTCGTGTCACAGGTCCCTTTTTCGGTTGCATCTTCCTCTTTTCCGTAGAGCTCCATTGAAATGCCCCGCCGCTTGAAAGAACACTCGGCGGGCTTCGGTACTTCGTCGCCTCTCAAGCGGCGACCTTACGTATTTTGCTGCCTGCGAACGCTAGCCTGCGCTGGGAGCGCGGCGAGCACTTGCACGAGCTCTCTAGCTTCCCTGCTCTTCGTCACGGCGCGCACTGCAAGCAGGATACAACCTCGAGCACACTAGCCAGAATACCCGCTGGCGCGTATTTCCGATTCTCAGGCGCGTAGAGCGATACGGGGTACTTCAGAGCGCGCTCTCCTCCGCATAGGCGCGTCATTCCACTTTTCAGTCTAGCGCGCGCTATGCTGTACTGTCCTCTATGTCCAGGGTTATCGTCGCGAGTTCTTCGGCCAGCGTGGCACCGTAATCCTCGAGGAGGATGACTGCTGCTGCTTTGGGGGGTATGACGCCGCGCTCGGTGATGATCGCGTCGATGTAGTCGGGCGGTGTCACGTCGAACGCGGGGTTGCGGACTTTGAGGTTGGGGTGGCGGGTTAAGAGGTCGGTGGGGACGACCTCCTCGGGCTCTCTCTCTTCGATCGTCACCAGCTCGCCGAGGATCGTGGCGGGGCTGAACTTGTAGGTTTCCGTCGCCACGTAGAACCTGACGCGCGCTTCGTGGGCTGCGAGGGCGATGAGTGAGGTGCCCACCTTGTTGATCACCGCCCCGTTCGCTGCCCCGGTGTCGGC
>Ga0080005_125564_pt1 | contig 70261 bp, 68 predicted proteins | sample JossMetagenome_2_FD_69208 | JGI IMG/M metagenome (GOLD analysis project Ga0080005, IMG submission 69208) | Hot spring sediment microbial communities from Joseph's Coat, Yellowstone National Park, USA - JC3_ASED (SPADES assembly) (version 2) | ecosystem: Environmental > Aquatic > Thermal springs >...
GTGTTGAGCCCATTGATTTTAGGGCTGTTATGGGTATAGACATAAACTTCAACAACATAACATACACAGTCATAGACTTGAGTGGAAACTTAGTCTCAATAGGTGTTATACCTTTCAAAGGTCTTAGAAGAGCTCTTCACCTAAAGAAGCTTTCTGAAGATTTGCAGAAGAGGTTCCCAAATTCTTGGAGGTTTTTGAAGTGGGTTAGGGGAGGGGTAGGTGGCTTAGCAAAGCTAAAAACATATTGGTGGACTCAGCCCACAGGTTGTCTAAAAGAGTTGTGGATATAGCCAGAGAGTATAGAGCATTGATTGTTTTTGAGGATTTGGATAAGCTTAAAGAGAATAGCAATAGCAGTTACAAACTCTCATGGGAAAAGTCTTTGTGGTGCTACAAGAGATTACAGATGTTTGCAGAGCATAAAGCCATGGTCTACGGAATTAAAACAGTTTATGTAAATCCATTTAAAACTTCTAGAAAATCGCCTAACGGCAAAAAGCTTAGATTTATAAACTATAGATATGTTGAACTTGGGGGTGTGGTGACATCTAGAGATGTTGTAGCATCTTGGAACATAGCTTTGAGGGGTTTAGAGAAGTTAAAGCGTATGAGGGGCTCTTGGGTTATGTTGAGCCCTGATAGCCCTGCAGATGAGGGTGTGAAAACCCGACCCAATGCGGGGAACCCCGAGGCAAGATCCACAACTAACTACAGCTAATTACAAGTAATTGCCTCGGGGAAACCCTATCTAGGAGCTGCAGTATTGCTGGTATTGCTTCAGACGCTTTTCTCACTTGAAGAGCTATAGTGTTACCTTCCACAACTTTGCAGTTCTTAATACCTTCTAGAGAGATCTTTGAACACACCTCTCCATTGAGATGCTCTAGCTTCACATAGACAATGTCAGAGTTCAGCATAGACTTGAGCTCTTCTGCAGTGCCCATAGCAATTATCTTGCCATGATCTATTATTGCTATTCTATCGCATAGTATCTCAGCCTCATCCATATAATGTGTTGTGAGAAATATTGTAGTACCATAGCTTCTCCTCAGCTCTCTTATATAGTCCCATATGTGTGCTCTTGTCTGTGGATCAAGCCCTATGGTTGGTTCATCTAGGAACAATATTTTGGGGGTGTGAAGCATTGCTCTCGCTATCTCTAGCCTCCTCCTCATGCCACCAGAATATGATTTCACCTCCTTATCTCTGAACTCCCAGAGCTCTACAAACTTAAGTGCCTCTTCTATCTTTTCTCTAAGCCTCTGTCCATTGAGTCCATAGAGCCTTCCGTGGATAAACAGGTTTTCGTAGCCCGTCAAGTTTAGGTCTAGAGAGGGGTCCTGAAACACCACACCTATGCATCTCCTCACCTTATCAGGCTCTTTAACAACGTCATATCCAGCTACAGTAGCTTTGCCTGCTGTTGGTTTGAGCAAGGTGGTCAATATGTGTATCGTTGTGGTTTTACCGGCTCCGTTAGGTCCTAGAAACCCAAATATCTCCCCTCTTGACACAGTGAAGCTTATTCCCCTCACAGCCTCTATAGAGCCGTATCTCTTCACAAGGTTTTCAACAGTAATATCATACTCCATTTCTACTCACTTCTAGACAGCATCTTTTTTCTGAAACTTTCAAGAAACTCTACAAAGCTGTTTATAGCGCTCCTAAGCTCCTCAATATCCTCTCTCCTAGCACTTGGCAAGATCTCAACAACTCTAAATATTGCTTCCTTAAGTCTATTACCACCAACCTCATCAAATATCTTAAACCCTCTAGCAACCCTCTTTAACTCTTCAACTCTATTCATATGCTCAGAAAGCACCTTTACACCTGCATCAGTTATTCTATATACTCTCAAATGCCTACCACCTCTCCTAATCTCCTCAGCGACCTCTATATAACCTACACTAAGTAGTTTTCTCAAAGCTGGGTAGAGAACCCCGGGGCTCTTTGGAAATCCAAACTCCTCTCTAACCCTCTTCATAATCTCATATCCGTGAGCAGGCCCTTTAGACAATGCGTAGAGTATGCCAAGGACTGTGTTTAGTTCAAATTCTCTACGCAAAGGCCAAACCATGAATACCTCGCCAGATAAATCTGCAGATATATCTGCAGAGGTATAAAAGCTTTTATGTTTTTAAATAGCCTCCAGAAAATCTGTGCTACGTGTTGCACCATGGCTGTAAAGGTATTTATGTTAGTCATGTCTGATAGTCATATTCGGGAAAGAATTGAGTGGTTTCCAGAGGAATTCATAAACATATTTAAAGGAAAGATCTATGATATTGTTGTGCATGCAGGGGATTTAGTGGATCCGGAGGTTCTAGATTTCATTAAGAGTCTGGGTAGAAGGATTTATGTTGTGAAGGGTAATATGGATTACCTCGATCTGCCAGAGCAAGAGGTTTTTGAGGTTCTGGGTTACAGAATAGGTGTTGTACATGGAGATCAGGTGAGGCCTAGGGGCAATATACAGGCTTTAACAACTCTTGCAAAGAGTATGAATGTATCCATACTCATCTCAGGGCATACTCATTCCCCCTTCATAACTACTCGCTCAAGAATTCTTCATGTGAATCCAGGTTCTGTAACAGGGATTTGGGGAGGCGGAGGCAGCTCTCCTTCACCTACATTCATAGAGTTAGAGATTTGGAGCACAGGAGAGATTACTGCTACGCTCTATGAGCTTATAGAGGGGAGGGTTACAACATCTACACAGAGGTTTGTTATCTATCCCCAGTCATAGAGCCCCAAAAACATTTTTATGTATCCAAAGCCTGGTAAAGAATGGTGTTATGAGAGGTGCTGTGGTTAGTAGTGGTTTTGGTAACAGTAATTGTGACAATTATTGCAACACAACTGAGCATATACTTGGAGAGAAATCATGGCATTCTATGTGTGGATATGCATAAAGTTGGTAAACCTAAGATCCCCTGCAATGGAGGGTTTGCAGTATTCTCAGGACTAGTTGCAGGTACATTACTATCTCTCCTAACTGGCTATATAGAGAACAGTATTGGTATAGCTACACTGTTATCGCTGGTTATGGCTTTTTGCATAGGTCTTGCAGATGATTTTACTGATCTGAAGTCTAGGTGGAAAATATTGCTGGGATTACTACCAGCACTTCCAATTCTTCTCCTCAATCTCTATACTCCAAGACCTTGGATACCCTTTACAAGCTTTGTGAGTATATCTAGGTTATATCCATTACTCCTTCTAGCAGCTTTTACAGTGTATCAAAATGGTGCAAACATGTTAGATACTCACAATGGAACTCTACCAATATTCACATTCTCTCTGCATGCCTTTGCCCTAATCACCATGCTTTTGACAGGTAAAAGCACTTGCAAAGCAAACACACTACTACTCCTCACATTCACTATCGCCATCTTCTCCTATGCGCTCTTCAACATTTACCCGGCAAAGATATTCAATGGTAATACAGGAGCCTTTGTAATGGGTGTCACAATACCTCTAATGCTTGTTCTAAACAGGCTAGAATTCTACTATATCTTAGCCTCGGCACCCATGTACATAAATGGCTTTTACTACCTAACATCTGTAAAGGGGTTTTTGCAGAAGGAGAGTGTCAAGAGACCTACATATGTGGATGGAGAGGGGTGCATACATGCATCAAGAGATTCCTTAGCACCCATAACCCTAGTAAGGCTTGTCGCAAAATTCTCAGAACTTGGCTTTAGCGAAAAAGAACTTGTAATAGTACTCTACACACTCTTTACACTTTCCTCAGCCCTAGCCTCAGCAATAACACTTCTACTAGGATACCCAAGCTAATTAATTTGCATAACAATAGCTTAAATGGCTTGCAACAAAAATCTAATTTATATGCTAATCGCGGTGCTCGATTGTGGGAAAAACTATAGTGATGTTTGTTGGCCCTGCTGGTTCTGGAAAATCATCGCTTGTACATGCATATTCTAAGTGGCTTTCTGAGGAATTTGGATTAAGGGTGTACAAAATTAATTTGGATACTGCTGCCGAGTACATACCTTATCAACCAGACTTCGATATAAGGGTATATATAGATGCTCATAGAATTGCCAAGGAGCTTAGGCTAGGGCCTAATGGAGCGCTTGTGAAGTCTATGGAGATGCTGAGCGAGAATATCGAACTTGTGACAAAAGCTGTTGACAATGCTGATACTGATTTCATTCTCATTGACACCCCTGGACAGATGGAGGTGTTTATATTCAGAGATGTTGCTTATAAGCTTGGTCAGAGCCTAGGTAAATACGGGAGGGAGGTTGTAGCTATTTTTGTGATAGATGGAGAGGTTGTTAAGAGGTATGAAGACTATGCCTTCATAGCAGTAATGTCTATAGCTCTCCAAGCACGCCTAGGTATCGATGTAGTGCCAGTAATAAACAAAATTGATTTGGTTAGAGATCTAAGCATTGTTGGCGATGTTATTAGCGATGTTGAAGAGATTGTTAAGAGACTCAGCACTAGCGGTACCTATGGTGAAATGCTTGCAAAGATCATGAACATGATATGGCTCTATGCAAAAGCCACCAGAGTTCCAAGAGTTTCGGCAAGAAGTATGCAAGGGCTAGAGGAGCTTCATAGAATAGTGCATGAACTAACTTGTAGCTGTGGAGATCTAACATAAAAAATATAGACTCTGCGTAAAACTTGTTAGCAAAAATAAAGATGTTATAGCTTAGCTCATATAACTCCTAGCAATATTTAAAATCTCCTCTGCTGAAGCATAACCAACTATAACCACACCCCTGTTATACTCTCTGCTCCAGATAATGAGCCCAGGCGTGCCAAAGATCCCATAGTTTTGACCTTCTCTAAAATCATCTTCAATTATCCTGTCCACTACATTCATATCAACATTGAATTTGCTGTAACCTGTGATGTTCTTTATAATACTTGCAATGTCATCTGAAGATGGTTCAACCCCATTATTTATAAGCCTATATACATCTTTCATAACCTCTAATACAGCAGTTGAGTTTTGTGTTGCTAGATACATAGCCGTAATGTTTCTATGCATAGGCAAAACCTCTTCATGGATTATGAAGTTCTTTAGCGCTATAGCAAAAGTGCCATTTCTGGTCAGATTCTCTATTACTGGTAGTGATTCTGCATAGAACTTCGCGCAGTAGGGCTGTTTCCGTAAATAAGGTGGGCTAGGGTTGTTTAAGTCCTTTTAGGGCTATTAGGTATGCTGATGCTGTGTGCCTGTCTAATCTATATTTCCTCATCACGTCGTCATGTTCTCTAGAGTTTGTTGTTCCCTTTGGGTCTATGTATTTAGCTTCTATGCTGTATAGCGGTGCCTTCAAGGCTATCATCTCAATGACTGAGCTCCTGAAAATAGCTTTCCTGTAGTTGTAGTTCTCATGCCTCCTATCATTGCTCCTAACCCATAGAAGCTTTAGCTTTCCCAAAACCTCTGGGTTCTCAAGGAGCAACACTTTGACTCCGTGGCTGTATGCGTACTCTAGCATCTCGTGAACTCTCATACCAATAATGCTCCTAGCTCTATGCCTGCTACAACCTTTCCTAGATGCCTCTTCGAACCAGAAGGTGTAGACGTCTCTGAGCCTCCCATCACCATCGACTATCGCTAGGTTTACCCTGTCTACATTCACATCTACACCAGCGTAGAGCTTGCCATTGTTTGCACTAGCTCTGGGCATGTGCTTGTAGTAGAAGTCCACAGGTATTGCTATCTGTAGCTCTCCCCTAACAAACAGCTTTCCGTCTCTGACATTCCAAGACTTCACATATATTCTCGGCATATACAGTTGCTTCTCTCTGAGAATAACATCGAGCAACTTCCTATAGACACCTGATGTACTGACTCTTAGAGCTACCCTCTTACTCTCCTTGCTATAGCTGAATACCGTTACCTCTACTTCGCTCGGACTTTTAAGCGTTATGCTCCTGGGTGGGTACTCCTTCTCACTCTGCTGAAACATCAGCCAGTCAGATAACTTAACACTTCTAAAGTCTATGCCAAGCTGTCTGCACGACTCATAAACACTTCTAACTAGTGTAATCACCCCATAGGAGTACCTCCTATTTGGTATCACGTCATAAACAGCTTTATAGAATGCACTCTTCCAGCCTATATCCGAAGCTGGAAGAACAGGCATTTGCTTAACGATATTGAATAACCTATGTGTGGCTACTTTGAAAAGCCACGCAGTTGATAAGAGTAGTCTTGCTTTCTCATCAGATGCGTTAAAACCCGTCACAATAGTTACATAGCTCACTTTTAGCCCACTACTAGGGTATATACCCAAAAGGTTTATAAACCTACTACACAACTAGCAAAGAAATGGTGGGTGCCGAGTCCCAAGACCCGTGGCTGAACCGCGGTGCGCGGCTCGGCACCGCGCCGTGAGGAGCCCGAGGGTGGCACTAAACGACCTTAAAACACCATAAATAACCACTCTCGGGTGAACGGCAATGTATATCTTCGTATATCACTAAGTAGTATTTAGCATTAGGAGAGCCTATTATAGGAGTTTCATTAGCAAAGAGTTTTGGGAGTCTGAGGATCTCTACAAATGCTCTAGGCTCTTTCAGCACTGAAAGACCATAGTATGCTAGGTAGGCGTAGATGGCGCGTGTTAAATTCTCCTTCACTATGTAGTAATTACCATAAGAATTGAAAAGCTGTTGCGCTATTACAGCCTCTGCTATGTTTTTCGATGTATATATCCCAATAATTGGAAACACTGTTCGGTTACTTAAATCAGCTCTAAGATTTTCACTTAGATCACCATATCTCACACTACATATAGAGAATGTTATATTTATAGCCCCGCTGGTATTAGAAGCAATTACATTGCTTATACTAGTGGATAAGTACTTGAATATTGTTTCATTGGGAGGTATACTGTAATACACTATAAACATAGTATTATCTTTACCTGGACACTGTACAAGTGTTGCACGCTGTTTATAAAGCATTGGGACAACTATGGCAATCGCTGCGGCTACAACTATGGCCACAACTATTATTGCTATTAATGTGAGTTTATTCAAAGTAGCACCTCTAGGTAGTGCGCGAACAAATCATTAATAAGTTTATGAGTTCCGAAAGCTGTTTATGACATGAACTTCTTTAGTGTAGCCATGAAGGGAAGAGCTGTGGGATATGCACAGAATTAATTTCATTAACATAGTTTGTGACCATCATTTTCTTCACCTCTTTCAAATCCCTTGTCTGTGTCAGCACCCAGCTCAGCTTTACGTAGGCAACCTCTGGTAACATATCTTCTCCAGGTATCACACCTAATGAAAGTAGCTTCCTCCCAGTTGTGTAAACATTCATGTTTACTCTCCCAAAAAGGGTCTGTGTTGTCATTACTACTGCTATACCCTCTTCCACAGCCCTTCTTATGGATTCCATAGCATAGCTACCTACATGGCCTAGACCTGTGCCCTCTAACACTATTCCATGAAATTTCTTGTCAACTAGAAAATCTATTATTTCGCTTTGGAGACCTGGATAAGTCTTAACAAGCGCTACTCTATCATCAAAGCCTATAACAGCCTTCACCTCCTCTACACTCTTTGATCGCGGAATTATCCTGTTATTGATTACTGTGAGCTCCATTTTTCCCAGGTCTACTCTAGCTAATGGGAGATCGTTTATGCTTTGAAAAGCATCTCTCCTACTACTATGCATCTTCCTAACCTTTACACCCCTATGCACCAAAACCTCTAGATCTGATGGAGTTGCATGCATCGCTACAGCAACCTCTCCAAAAGGTGCTTTGAGAGCAGCTATAACAGCTCCTATGAGATTTGTTGCTGCATCTGTTGAAGGTCTATCGCTACTTCTCTGCGCACCTACGAGAATTATTGGCATTGGTATATTTTGAAGTGCGAAGGCTATGGCCGCTGCTGTATACCCCATGGTATCAGTTCCATGGGTAATCACAATACCATCAACACCACTCAGCATTGATCTATAGACTTTCTCCGCAATAGTCCTCCAGTGCTGAGGAGTCATATCCTCACTTAAAATGTTGAACAATACATCTACATCATAACTTGCGAGACCCCTTAACTCAGGTATTATCTCCATTAGCTCTGCAGGGCTCATAGCAGGCCTAACAGCACCTGTTTCATACTCTACTCTACTAGCTATAGTTCCTCCACAGCCCAATATCTTAACTAAGGGTCTTCCAGAACCACCAACTTCCTCAGCTCTGGGTTTACCCCTCTCAACACATTCAACAAGCTCAGCCTTCGTAACCCTATGCACAGACACCCCAATGTTATAACCATTATCAAGCTTAATCACAATAATATCCTCAGCACTAAACTCGTGACGCGGCATTAGAAGCCCCTCCAAAACAACATTTCCTATAGTGACCAACCTAACTCTACACCCAACCCTAGCACCCAACTTCTCAAGCAAATCCCTTGCAATACCACTATAACCAGGTAAATCTCCACTCATAGCGACACCACAAAAAACTCTGTATCAAAGAAAATAAATATTTTAAACATTGAATCACAACTAAACGCTGAGCTGTCTCTGCTCACATAGTGAGGGCTACTCATGAATATAGCATCATAAGGTTTGCCCTACGCCAGGGCTTTAGCCGATCCTTATCCAAGGATTGAAGACCTTCTTCAAGGATTCGCAAATCTCTCTGACCTCCTCCCCACCCTGAAGGGCGAGGCTTTCCTTGTAAATATTGGGTTCTTTATTTATGCTTCCTCCGCCTTGGGCTCTGCTTTCTCTATCTTCTTTAGTTTCCTGAGGTACATTTCGAAGAGTTCTTTTGATGTTGTTGCTTCTGTAGGTGATTTATCTTCTCTCCATCTTATGAATCTGGGGAATCTTATTGATACTCCTGTCTCTGGTTTTGCCCAGCTCCAGCAGCATGTGTGTATAGGTGATAGCGTTATCTCTGCTCCTGCAACTTCCATCACTAATACTGGCTCGAACCATGCATCAGCTTCGATGTCGCTATCTACCCTTTGGTGTTTATGGGGTAGTTTATAGGGCTCGAGTTTCTTGGGAAGCTGCGCCAGCTCTTCGTCTGTAAATCCTGTTCCAACTTTGCAAACTGTTACGAATCTATCTGTATCTGGGTCATATGCTGCTAGCAGTAGTGCTCCATATGTGCCAGCTCTCTTACCCCTTCCATGAAATGCTCCAACTACCACAAGATCCACTGTATCTGTTAACTCGCTCTTGTAGTCTCTTTTGTACTTTATCCATAGCCACCCTCTCGCACCAGCCTGGTATACAGAGTCTACTCCGAGGGATTTGACTACAAGACCTTCACAACCACTTTCAATTGCTTTTAGAAAGAACTGCTCGAGCTCTTTAGTGTCCTTTACAATGGTGTGCTCAGCTACCTTAAACTCATCGCTTTCCTCAATAACCTTCTTAAGCCACTCCCTTCTCTCTGGCAAGGGTTTTTGTGTGAGATCTACACCATTTGCATAGAGACAGTCAAAGAGCCTTACAACTACTGGATACTCCTTCAAGGCCTCATGTATATCCTTCTTCCTCTTCCTATGCATTAGCTCCTGAAATGGCTTAAATTCACCCGTCTCTGGATCTATAGCAACGATCTCACCTTCAATAATAGCTTCATCTGCCTTAACATGTTTTAGAGCCATTTCAACTACATCTGGATACTGATGAGTTATATCCTCCAGCCTCCTGGAAAATATCCATATCTTATCCCCCTTCTTATGTATCTGCCCCCTCTCACCATCGTACTTAAACTCTGCGAGTGCTGGTACCCCAGCCTTGTTGATTATTTCAACAGGGTCACCAGCTCTTTCAGCAAGCATCGGTCTTAAAGGTATACCTGGAACAGGCTTCACCTCCTTAATAGCAACACCACCTTTCTCTGCTATAACCTTTGCTATGGCACCTAGATCTGGATAAACGTTGTAAGCTTTTTCAATTAGATCCCTTGATACACCAAATGCTGAGGCAAGGCCATCCATCACCGTTGCCTCTCCCACACCAAGTCTTAGCCTACCCTCTGCAAACCTTACAATATATTTCGCCTCCTTGGGCTCAGCATCCATTAGGAGTGCTGTGAGGAGCCTTAGCTTCATATCCCTACTCCCCTCACCCTGAAGCATAGCTATCTTAACAAGAGTGTTATAAACTGTATCCACATCTAGTTTCTTACCTTGCTCACCCTTAGCACTCTTTATAAATGCCGCTAGCCCCGTTGCTTTTCCCTGCCTGTTCATCTTCAACCTCTCTGCAGCTGCCCCATAATCGCCAAGAGCCTTGTAAAGCTTCTCAACCTCGGCCTCTACAGTATTTGTTGCAAGAGCTATACACTTCTGAATACCCTTTTCAGCTATGCCAAGCTCAGGCATGCCCCTCCAATCAGGCCACAACGTCCCTAGAATGAGATACACAACCTTATCAATAACACTAGGCGGTGTCTTCTTAAACAGCATAGCTAGTGTAGCAGCCTGCTGAATTTTACTCGTTGTCTTCTCTAAAATCTCTAGAGTTTGTGCAACAATTGCGAATTCCACTATGAATACCCCAAGAAAAACTCTCTCTAAACACATTTATAACCAGATACACTTTTTCCTTAAAGTGCAGTGATGAAAACCCGGCAAAAATGAGTGATGATTAGTCAGAGTTAATCTGACGATAGAACTGCACTTAAGAACAAAACTAAGTGAGAGATGCAACTAAAGCGCTGCCTCCGCACCTCTTTTAACTAAGTATAATCTCTACATGAGATCCTATGAGCTGTCCAGGTATATTTGGCTTAAACCTTGTTACTGCAATGCAGTTTCTAAAGCTATGAACCTTAACTATCTTACCTCTATAAACATTGCCATGCACATCCTTTGCAACAACCTTTGCACCAACAAGTCTCCCCAATATCTTTGGATCTGCAAGTACTTGTAACAACACTTGGCTATTATACTGCCTTGCTCTGCCCCTCCTATAACCCTTTACTACACCTACAAGCTTATTTACAACATTCATAACAAGATCACTTGCTTTCCTTAAATAGAAGAGAAAAGTTATTTTTGGGTAAAAAAGCTTATGTTTAAAAAAGCTTTGAAAAAGTATTGAAAAGTTCTAAGCTGTACCTGTTGCTGGTGCTGTAGCTTTTTGAGTTGCTGATGTGACGAGTGATGGTAGCTCTGGGAACTTCTCCTTCATTCTCTGCTCTGCTACTACCTTGGCTTCCTCCAGTATCTTTCTGGCTTCTGGAGTTGTGTATATGTCTCCTGCAGGCATGCCCAGTGCTTCTCCAGCTGATATCACCACATCTCTTAGACCTTCTTCTACTTCTGAGAGCTCTAAGGACATCTCTGGCATTATACCCTTAATCACGTTCTTTAGCTCTTTAATCACTCCAACAGCTGGTATGAGACCTGCCATGACGTCACCCATGGTTATAACTGTGTCAAGCCTTAGCGCAACCTGCTCTAATGCCACCTGGGTTATGGTGAGCTGCTTAACCATCTTCCTAATCTCAGCAATTTCATTAGCATACATAGCAGCCCTAATTTCATCACCTTGTGTAAGGGCGTCAACCACTCTCTCAAATAGTGTTCTATCTCTCTCCCTCAACCTCTCTATGAAGACCTCTAACCTACTAACCATAGACCTTACTTTGTAGCTCGCCATTACAAGCTTCTGTTTTATAGGCTCTTTCTTCTTAAAGAGATCCTTAAACTTCTCTCCAACTGATGGTCCTCCAGCCCATCTCTTCTCAAAGTCGCGCAATGAACTCATGGATTTTTCCCAAAACCGTTATACTGTTGCCAATAGTATAAAAGAGGCGAAGCCAATGTAACGTCATGGTGTCCATAGCGCTAGAAATGATTGTTGCTGAAGCATTTTTATGAGCCTGAAACCTTATTAAGGTTCTTTGTAATGGTGCACAGTAGGACAGATATTCAAAAACTTATGGTAATTCACTTGAAAATCTATTGCGGTTCGCAACAAAGCTCATCCAAATCATAGATTTTACAGTTAGTTTAGTGAAGAAATGCTTTGGTGTATATGCGTGAGATCCATAGGCTTATCAGGTGTGCCTGGAACTGGTAAAAGTGCTTTAGCAGCTAGGCTTTCTGAATTACTGGGCTTTACAGTTGTTGAGTTAAGCGAGTTTGCTGTGAGAAACAACTATGTTATAGCATATGATAGTTCGAGAAAGAGCTTTATAATAGATGAGGATAGGTTGAGTAAAGCAGTTAAAGAGCTTGCCAAATCACAAGGCCCGCTAATCATAGTCGGTCACTATGTAGAGATAGTACCTAGAGATGTGCTAGAGCTTGTAATAGTATTGAGAAGAAACCCTATAGAGCTACTGCACATACTTGAGCAAAGAGGTTGGGACAATAGGAAAATTGCTGAAAACATTGAGGCAGAGCTACTTGGAGTGTGCACAATTAATGCAATTGAGGAGCTGGGTGAAGATATGGTGATAGAGGTTGATGCAACAGCAAAAAAGCTTGAAGGGCTTGCAACAGATGTCTTAGACATAATTTTTGGGGAGAAGCCCATATACTATGGAAGCTCTATTGATTGGCTAGAGAAGTTGGATAAAGAGCAGCTGTCTCACATACTAAGCTATATAGAGAAGAACTTGATCCAAGATTAAATACATATTTATAGATTTATGAATGTTATACACTATCAACATAGATAAATATAAATATCTATAAACATTTATTACAAAAATTTATATAGGTTTGGAATAAATCTAGTGAACTCGGGTGAAATACATGCAAAAGATTGTAGCTATAGCAGTAATAGCCATAGCTATTATAGCATTTATCACAGCTTACTATGCACTCCAAATTTATGGAGGACGCAAAGAAGGGTTAACAACAGTAACAGTTACAAGCATCACCACGAGCACTAATATTCAGCTACAAGGTGTGGTTTTGCAAGGTGCAGGTTCAAGCTTTGTTTATCCACAAATTTCAGAATGGTCAAAAATATTTCAGGAAATGTATGGAATTCAAATAAATTATCAATCTGTTGGAAGCGGAGCTGGGCAATCAATGTTCTTTCAGAAAATAGTCGACTTTGGCTGTAGTGATCCACCTCTGTCAAGAGATATGTGGCTAAAGTATAATGGCTCTATACTTCAAATCCCATGGCTCTTTGGCCCTGTAGTAATAATTTATAATATTCCTGAGCTGCCTAAAAATGTTATCTTGAGGCTTGATGCTGTTGCACTAGCTAAGATATATAAGGGGGAGATAGTGTACTGGGATGATGCATATATAAAGAGCTTGAACCCAAATATAACAAGTATGTTGCCACATAAAGAGATAGTGGTTGTATATAGATCTGATGCAAGTGGAACAACGGAGATATTTACAACATTTCTCTACAAGGCTTCTGGTGGTGTGTGGCCCAGGGAGTTGGTTGGAAAGAGTATTAGTTGGCCTGTTGAAGCCTCTGGAAGGGGTGTTGGAGGGAAGGGAAGTGAAGGCGTTACCCAAAACATTAAGCAAACCCCATATAGCATAGGTTATGTTGAGTGGAGCTATGCCATTAAAAATAATCTCAGCATAGCTGCTATAAAGAATGAAGCAGGTAACTTTGTGACTCCCTCAATAGAAACTGTTAAAGAGGCTTTGAAGAACGCAAAAATACCTACATCGCCTCTCGATGACTTTAGTCAGATATTAGATAGCATCATTTATGCTCCTGGGGATAGAAGCTATCCTATAGCTGGGCCAACACATATACTCCTTTGGAAGAAATACGATGATCTGAGAAAGGCAGAGGCTATTAAACTGTTTCTAAAGTGGGTTGCTGATGAAGGTTATAACCATGTTGTAGAAGGTTATGTAGCGCCGCCACAAAATGTTAGAGAGCTACTAATTAAAGCATCTAATGAAATCACAACACAGTGATTTGCACTAAGCTTGGGTAAGGCTCATGATGAGGTCTAAGAGAGATAAGCTTTTTTTTCTATCACTATTACCACTTTCCCTATCACTTCTAGCAATTCTCATAATATCGATCATTACCATGGTCTTGAAATCTGTTGACGCTCTTCAGCGTTTTGGATTTCAACTGTTTGCATCAAGCGGTTGGAGCCCTGAAAACGAGGCATATGGTCTTCTCGCACCTATAGTAGGCTCTTTGACTGTATCAGCTTTGGCAGTGCTTACAGCTCTCATCTTCTCACTCCCGCTGACAATTATGATAGCAGAGTATTTGCAGGGCATTGTGAGAGGTGTTGTATCTTCTATAGTGGAGCTCATGGGGGGTTTGCCAACAATAGTATACGCTGTATGGGCTTCACAATATCTTGTACCTCTCCTAAAGCGATTCCTTATGGAGCCTCTGCACAGTGCTCTGCCATTTATACCACTCTTTTCCTGTAGACCTGTGACAGGCTTTTCTATTCTCGCAGCTGGGATCTCTATAGGCATCTCCACAGTTCCCTATGTTACTGCACTAACTCTTGAGGCTTACCAAAGCATTCCTTCTATATATAGAGAGGCGTGTTATGGTATTGGAGCAACTAGGTATGAGTCTATAAAGATAATGATATCCCTGGCTAAGCCAGCAATCGTGGCTTCATTGATTCTTGGGTTTGCTAGGGCTCTAGGCGAAACCACCATAGCTGCTGTAACGGTCGGCAACTCCATGTATTTAAGCAGTTGTCTATTTGCACCCGGCTATACAGTAGCAGCTTTGATTGCTTCTCAGTTTGCCGATGCCTATCTTTACCCATATGCCGAGTCGGTTCTCTACGTCTCTATTCTCATTGTGGTTTTGATCTCCGTAGCACTCAGCTTCTATGGTTCGACAATCATGATCAGGTGGAGGTCGAGGATAATTGTATAGTTGGAGAATGTTAAGGGAAAAACTCTTCACATGTCTAATTGCAGTACTTTCACTCTTAGCAATAGTGCTAATTGTACACTTGATAATAGCTGTTCTTATAAATGGATTCACAGTTATTGCCAAAGCTGGCATCAACTTCTTCACAAACTTGCCGCCAGCACCACTCTCAAGAGAGATTGGAGGTATAGCTCCTTCAATTATAGGAACAGCTCTCATGACCATAATATCACTACCAATAACAGTTGTCCTAGCACTCTTTGCTGCTATTCTCACAACAGAGTTCCCTAGAAACACAGTTTCAATAATTATTGATGCTGTTGCAAAGTCTCTTGCAAGTATACCCACAATAGCTGTTTCGATGATTGTCTTCACACTGATTGTTATGCCCATGAAGGGTTTTTCAGCATTAGCTGGAGCGATAGCGTTATCAATTATTGCATTACCTTATGCATATACATACTTTTCTACAGCACTACGCTCAATTCCAGCAATGTATAGAGAGGCAGCATTTTCAATAGCTATGGGTAGGTGGGGTGCTGTTATGAGGGTTCTCATACCAATAGCTAGGAGAAGCATTGCTGTGGGAGTTCTAATGACTATAGCTAGAATAATGGGCGAAACAGCTGCTCTTCTCTTCACAGCTGGCAGATTCAGGACAGGAGTATCATTCTCGCCAACATCTCCTGCAGATGCCATACCCCTTCTGATATTCGATTATATTCTATCTCCCTATGAAACCTGGCATCAGGTTGCATGGGGGGCTACAGCACTCCTCCTCCTAGCTTACATAGTGTTATTTTTCGCAACTAAACTTATTGTTAAGGAGGTGAAACTGTAAGGTGTTTGCAGTTGAAATGAATAACGTAAGTGTTTATCTTGGGGGTAGGCAGGTATTAAAAGGTGTAACGCTAAGAGTGCCCTATAACACTGTGTTTGTCATTATGGGTCCTTCTGGCTCAGGTAAAACAACCCTGCTTAGGGTTATAAATAGACTCATAGACCTTACTGAGGGGGCCAGGGTTGAAGGATCTGTAAAGGTTCTCGGCTTTGACGCAATGAGTTACGACCCCTATGAGCTGAGGAAACTCATTGGCATGGTGTTTCAAGTACCTAATCCATTTCCACACTTAACAATTTATGATAATGTGGCTGTAGCTGCAAGAATTAATGGTGTTGCGAAGAGTAGGAGGGAAGTTGATGAAGTGGTTAGATGGGCTTTAGAAAGGGCTATGCTGTGGGATGAGGTTGAGGATAGGTTACATGACTACCCCCATCAGCTTAGTGGTGGGCAGAGACAGAGACTATGCTTGGCAAGGGCGTTAGCTATGAAACCAAGGCTTCTACTCCTCGACGAGCCTACAGCTAACATTGATCCTGTTAATGCGAGGAAACTTGAAGAGGCTATTGTTTCGCTAAAAGATGAGGTTACAGTGGTTATGGTTACGCATTTTCCGCATCAGGCTGCGAGAGTAGCTGATTATGTTGCAGTGCTATATGATGGTAGAGTTGTTGAGCAGGGGCCTGCACAGCAACTGTTTTTACGCCCCGCTACAGATATTGCTCAGAAGCTATTGCGAGGTGAGATGTAGTTGTCTTTAACTGCAACAGAGCTTGAAAGACTAAAGTCGATATTGATTCACATGGCTCAGAATATTAGAAAGATTCTGCAGATAACCAAGAGGCTCATGGAAGTGGAGGGCTTTGAACAGAGGAAGATGTTTTGGAGGGAGATAGAGGATACTGCAATAATATTGGACAAAATACGAAGAGAACTTGTAAACGAGACGCTTGTTTTCATAGCTAGGAGGCAGCCCCTTGGAAGGGAATTGCTTTCTGCTCACACACTAATAAGCATTGCATACGATGTGTACAGAATTTCCAGATACTGCAGGGAAATTGCTAGAATAGACTCTATGCTAGCACCATCATCTGGGCTAAGCACTATAACAAGCCTTTCAAAAACTTTTGAAGAGGCTGTTAAAGCTGTTGAGGCTGCTCTTGATGATCTTGTAGAGTTTTCACCAAGAAGAGTAAGCACAGTTAACGAGATAGATAATCATACAGATGAGATTTATAAAAACATACTCCTAGAGATAACATCTAGTACTACAGTATCTCGAGAGATGGCTGTCAAGGCATTGATAATGAGGCATATAGAGAGAATAGTTGATCATGCACAATACATAGAGCAATACTTGTCCGAAATTCTATAGTAGTGTAACTGAGTAAGTAATGCACTATATTTAACTTTCTTCAAAAGAGTTGCTGTCTTTTACTTCAGGGTGGAGAAGGAGCCATACATGATTATTGAATTCCAATTTTATCTCTTTGTATAGAATGAGTATGGCTATGAACATCATTATTGCTATAGCTACAATCAGTATCTGTGCTTGTGCAACTCCTCCAGACTGTTTTTGTGTTACGATGTTTGGAGAGACAGTCACAGTTTCTTTGATGGTCTCTCTATAGGTTACTATGATTGTAGTTTGTTGCAGCATTGTTGTGGTAAAGGTGAGTGTATAGGGTTTTTCAATGGTTTCTAGTTTTGTAATTGTTTCTCTGGTTTGCAGTGTTGTTGTCACTACTTGTGTTGTATAGGTTGTATAGATTTGCGGAGGTGTAGTGAATGTTTGGTGGGTTTGTGTCCAGGTAACAGTAATATACGTAGTGGTAAGCGCTAGTTGTACCATTGTTTGAGTTGCTGTGAAGTTTATGTATATGGTTACAGGGATTTGTTTCATTAATGTTTGTGTTAGTGTAGTTGTTGCTGTAAGTACCCTTATTTGTATCAATAGCTTTACTGAGTAAATTCCCCAGCCACTGTCTCCCGAGGGGCATAATGATGAGGCGAAGTACAAGTTCTTCTCATCAAACACTGCAGAAGCCATCATGAAGTATGTGCCGCACATTGTAGAGCTATTTATAACATAACTCGTTGCAACATTTAGGTTCTGATCAAAGACTGTTACAGAAATGGCTGTATCCGATTTTATAGCATATAGAAGGTTCCATGCCCACACAATTTTGGAGCCATAGTAGCTGTTCAGAGTAGCCACAACTCTATTTCCGCTATCGAGTTTGAGTAACCCAACAAACTTGTTGCCCATGGTTCCATAGGTAGAGACATACTTATTCCCATAATCGTCGAATTCTATTGAGAGTGCAGAGCCCATGATCTGTGTGCCGAGAATCATTACAGGGTCTTTGGAGAGCTCTGTATCCACATATGCCACAGCGGCATATACCTCCTTATAGATTCCAGTAATCCATATCAGGTTGCTGTACCTGTCATACTTAATTTGATATATGTAGTCGCCAAATTCTGATGGGTTGTAGAGCTTAAGCTTAACCAGGTTGAGTTTCTTATCTAGTTTAGCTATGAACCAACCCCTGTCAGAGCCTTGAAAGTAGTAGCCGCCAACATAGATGTATATACCATCAGATGTGATGCTTGTTGCAAGACCACTAACATTGAGCCTAACATACCTGATCATGTTAAGATCCTTGTCTAGAGCAGCTATAACAGCCGTTCCTCCTTCTAGAATATTTGGGAAAGATATAACACCCTCAACACCAGTAACATAAATGGTAGTGTTCATGGCAAGGCAGTCAAACAGTATATCATCACGAAAAGTAGGATTATATACCCACACTTTCACTAAACCTCCATCAGCTTTAAACCTCTTCTCAATTCTAAACTCAGAATTCATCTTCATAGCATCATAACCTACAACATATATAAAATCACCAATAATACAAACAGCAAAAGGTCTATCATCAAGTGGAGAAGGATTTGAGTAGATATACCACTGAAGATAAATGGGAGCAGTGGAACTCTGAGAAGCAATGCCATGTATTATGGAGACACTTATCAAAAGAAGAAGTATCAGGAATGAGGAGACTGCCCTAACAAATTTCATATGCATCACTAAATCATTGTATTACCAAATATATAAAGCTTAAGATAAAAATACATGAAGTTGCAGTACTTTAAAAGAAGATAATACCATTATTATTACTTATGATATGAGGAGGAAGAGAATAACAAAGAGAAATTCGACTAAGGCTAAGGGGATGAAGAAGAGGTTTAGAAAGCTCCATGAGAGAGATAGAAAGCTAGATATATTGAGAAAATAGAATAAGTTCACAGAAAAGCTTGCTATCGAGAACAAAGCTGTTGGTGTAGTTGGCGATATTAATGAGAGAGCTAGGGAGAGGATGGAGAATAATGCAAGTAGTGAGTTGAGGTATAGAATTTATCAATGGGTTGTTAAGAAGTTAATAGAGCTACTTGATGAAAAACCAATGCATATAGTGAAGGCTCATGGAAGAATCATCCTCTAGAGAGCCTTTCGTAGCTGTTTCTAGTTTCATAAAGGTTTATAAGGTTGCATTATTATACATCTTGATGAGATTCCCTGTGAGGGGTGAAGAGCTGCAGAGGGCTCTCCCCAAGGGCAGCAACCCAAGATGTGGAGTCCCTGAATTTTCTAAAAGCCCCCAAGGCATATGCAGATCCAAGGAGCGGTGCAGGGGAAGGAGATGAGGCTATGACCATAAAGCAATATGAATCTATATAAGAGCTGAACCCCACTCACAGGTAGGAAGATTAAGAAGTTTTAACCCTGTTGATTCGCACTATGATGAAAGAGCTGAAAAGAGCGAAGGCAGTGAAAGCAGTTCTTAGAGTAGCAAAGGCATATGAAAGAATCCTTGAAGGAGATGTTGTTGGAGCAATTAACATTGTGTTGAAGTATCTCTACAGATGGAGGTCTCATAGCGTTTGGCTCAAGAGGGCCCATGGATGTGAGCAAGTCTAGTAAATTCACATAGAGGTGCAGCCCTGCTAACAAGTCTACAGGTATTTACAGATACCATTGAGCACCATTAGTGGGGAACCATGTGGAATATTATAATACAAGGGTTCATATATCAAGTGAAAACATTAGAATCGAAGATTTTATCAGAGAAGTAAAACAGGTTGTATTAACAACCGTGGGTTTCATTTAAGATGGTGGAGAAATACAAAATATATTTCTTAAGTAGAGAAACTTTATAATGCATTAATTTTTCTTTGGGTAATGTTTGCAAGAGCTGTTGGCAGTTTTGGAGAGTGAGGTGCTTAGTTATAGTGTCTTAGGTAATTCTATGTTTAATTCTTTAGCTACTTCTGTTAGCATTTTCCATGTATTTATGTCTATAGGTATTCCTTTTCTTAATCGTTCTTCAAAAGTTTTATCTTCGAGTTCTCCGGGTAGCAGTACTTCGTTAAATCCTTGTGCGGGTTTGCAACTCTTTATAAACTTGGTGAGTGTGTCTATATCTTTTAGGTATTCGCTGTATTCTCTAAACACTGTTGGGTCTATAGCTAGTGCGAAGAATCCTCCTTGTGTTGATCCGTGGAGAATTATGTATTTACTTAGTTGTCCTCCTATTAATATACTTGAGAGTACTTCAATAGTTAACGCTATTGCGTAACCTTTATAACCACCGAATGGTAGTAAGAGTTGTGCTTCTCTAGGATCTGTAGTAGGTTTGCCATCCTTTGTTAGTGCTACACCTTCAGGTATTTTCTCATTTTTTAAAGCAGCTAGCAAAATTTTGAAATGCGCCATAGCACTTGTAGCCATGTCTATAACTATGGGTCTAGATGATGTTGGAAAAGCTATACTCATGGGGTTAGCGCCAAATATAGGTTCTATACCTCCCCAAGGAACAACTATAGCAGGGCCGTTGGCAGTTACTAAACCTATTAAGTTATTCTTAGCTATTTTTAAAGTATAGTAAGCTAGCATACCTACATGACCTAGATTCCTAACACCTACAGCAGCCAATCCAACAGATCTACACTTCTCTATAGCTAGGTCTGTAGCTTTCGTTGCTATAGGTATCCCTAAACCTCCACCACCATCAATAAGAACTGCAGCCATACTTTCCTTAATAATTCGAGATTCGGAAAACGATTTAACATAACCCTTCTTAATACCTTCGATATATACAGGAATCCTTATCACACCATGAGAATCCACACCTCTCAAATTAGCTAATACCAGGTGATCAGCAATTATATCTGCATCCCCTTTAGGAACCCCACACTTCATAAAACATTCAGAAGTAAACCTACGCAATTCATCAACATAAACTCTGACATATTCAACCACGTTTATTCACCAAACACATCTTTCTGTTTGTATCAAAAATTAAATTTTTCATCATATCATCAAAGTATCCTAAACTATGCCAATCTTAAATACTCCTATTGAGAAATCTTTCTAAGACTTCATAGATATACTGATATGCTACAGTTTTTTCTCAGACTAACCTCCTTCCCGCTCTAAAGGACGAGGCTTTCAGTTGTAAAATTATAGCGATTTAATGATTAACAATAACATTTTTAAATAAGGCCTTAGAATGCCGTAGAATAAGGGTGCGTAGATGAAGTTCATATCACATATCTTCAGGTATACCTCTTGGTGATATTGGTTGTGGAACTGTTGAGATTAGGGGGGATGGCAGGTTCTATGAATGGCACATATTTAATAATGGTCGCTGGGCTTTGAGGAAAGAGGATAGGAATAGAGAATATATGAAGGTTACAGATCTATACTTCGTCGCTAGAGTTAGGGATGGGGATAGAGTTGTTGTTAGGTTTCTCCAAGCTGCTAAAGGTTATAGACAACTTGAAGAAGATGATATGCCTTGGAAGAGCCCTACACAGGAAATATGCTGTTACCAAATGATACAGGGCTTATATACACAATAGGTTCACAGATAGATACCCCATGGACTGGAATAGAGTTTGAAGTAGCGGCATTCATGATTTACGAAGGTATGGTGAAAGAAGCTATGGATATACTGAAATCTGTTCATGAAAGATATGCAAGGTATGGAGAGTATTAGAATCATATTGAGTGTGGAGGACATTACTACAGAGCTATGGATTCATGGCTAGTACTAATGACTATTGAGAACTTATTCTACAATGGACTTGAAGCAAGACTGAGGTTTATGCCAAAGATGAATAAAGAGATGTTTAGAGGTTTAATCACAGTTATAGGGGTGTGGGGATTAGCAGAACAAAGTGTAAAAGATAAAGAGCATAGAGTCGCTATACAGCTAGAGAAGGGATCTCTCTATGCAAGATCTATTGAAATAGAGGCTTTTGGTGAGAATATAGAGCACATAGCATAGTTAATAGAGTAGTGAGGATAGACCTGGGCTTGCCATTAAAAGTATCAAAAAACATAGAGATAAAGATAGCATATAGTTAACTATGTTCAAGTCTATTCAATTTCATATCTTCACTCTATACATTTACAATACATTTTTTTCTCACAATTCATTCTATACTAAACTAATTACTCTGTATAGAATCTCAAAAGAAACATAAGGCAAATATTTTCAAGCATATACAAGTCTAAAGAATTCTGACCTCCTCCCTGTTCTAAAGGGCTAGGGCTCCTCTCATTTATTTGGTTTTACATCTGTAATGAAGAGCTCTTATTGTGTCTTCTACCTCCTTTTATGGCTTCTTTGATTTATGCATGCTGTAGTGTTTGTGAATACCTTTAATAGTTCTATTCTTTTGTTGTGAGAAAGTTTGAAGGTTTTCAATTCATATTGTTTGATGTGCTTAGGCTATTGTTTTAGAGTCTATAAACTTAAATATAGTGTCAAATAATAGGAGTTAATATTAAACTCAAGTCAGTAAGCAAGGACTTAAAACAGATAGGTTTAGAGCCTAGGAGGGTGTTGATCTCATGGCTGAGAAGCGTTATGTTCTTGTTGTTGATCAGGGTACTACTGGTACGAGAGCCGCTCTCTTTACTCATGATGGTCTTCCTCTTAGAGGTGTTTGGGCCTACCTGGAGCACAGGCAGGTGTACCCCAAACCTGGCTGGGTTGAGCATAGTCCTATAGAGATTTGGGAAAATACAAGGGCTGTTATTAGGAGGGTTCTTGATCAGTCTAAGATTGATCCAAGAGAGATTGCCTCTATTGGCGTTACAAACCAGCGCGAAACTGTGGTTATATGGGATCCAAAGACAGGTAACCCTGTTTACAATGCTATTGTGTGGCAAGATAGGAGAACAGCTCCACAGGTAGACTTTTTGAAGAGGCATTACTTTGATTTGATAAAGTCTAGAACGGGGCTTGTACCAGACTGCTACTTCTCTTCAACTAAGATATGGTGGGTTTTAGATAATGTACCTAATGTGAGGGAGAGGGCAGAGAAAGGCGATCTACTATTTGGAACAATAGATTCGTGGCTCATATGGAACTTAACAAGAGGTTCAAAGGATGTGTTAACGCCTGAGAGGTATGGTGCACATGTAACTGACTACAGCAATGCTTCGAGAACAATGCTTTTCAACATCCATAAGCTTGATTGGGATGATGAGTTGCTTGAGATTCAGGGTAGGATACCGAGGGAATTGATGCCTTTGCCAAGGCCTAGTAGCGATAGGGCTGTATATGGCTATACAGGGCCAGAGGTGTCGAGAGAGTTATTTGATGGGGTAAGTATACCAGTGACGGGTGATGCAGGTGATCAGCAAGCTGCGCTTTTTGGTCAAGTAGGGTTTGATGTGGGGGATGTTAAGTGTACTTATGGTACAGGCAACTTCATACTGTTGAACACTGGTGAAAAACCTGTTTCATCAACACATGGATTGTTATCAACAGTGTTCTATAGCTTAGAGCCTAAGAGGGCTGTGTATGCTTTAGAGGGAAGCATATTTATTACAGGCGCAGCCATTCAATGGCTTAGAGATGGTCTTAAGATTATAGAGGTCTCAGCTGAGGTAAACCCCTTAGCTGAGGCAGCTAATGACACGGGTGGTGTGTACTTTGTACCCGCATTTGTCGGTCTTGGCGCGCCCTACTGGGATTCCTACGCTAGGGGGCTGATAATAGGGATTACTAGAAGCACTGAGAGAAAGCATATTGCTAGAGCTGTGCTAGAGGCAATAGCTTACCTAACAAGAGATGTTATAGAGGCTATGAAGGCAGATAGTGGTAAAGATATAACTGTTCTTAAAGCTGATGGAGGAGCTGCGAAAAGTGACTTCTTACTGCAGTTCCAGGCAGATATACTCAACTCCAGGGTTGTTAGACCTACAGTATCTGAAACAACTTCACTTGGTGTTGCATATTTAGCTGGGTTGGCTGTTGAGTTCTGGAAGGATTTGGAAGATATTAAAAAGAATTGGAAAGCTGAGAGAGAGTTCATACCAAGGATGGATCAAGAAACAAGGGAGAGGCTTTACAAGGGTTGGAAGGCGGCTGTTCAAAGAGCACTTGGATGGGCAAAAGAGGTTCCATGGGCCTATGGCTACTAAACACTTTTTATTTTCACCATCATTAATCCCAAAACGCTTGCCGTGAAACTGGTGAGAATTTTTGCATAGGTATAGAGTTGCTATAGTTGGTGCAGGGATTATAGGTGCATCCATAGCACGCATTCTGAGCATGTATGAAAACATCGATGTAAGTTTAATTGAGAAAGAGCCTGATGTTGGGTGGGGTGTGAGCAAGGCTAATACAGCAATAATTCATCCAGGTCATGAAGAGGATCCAAAAAGCTATCCGCTTAGGGCTAGGCTGTGTAGGGAAGGTAATGAGCTTTGGAGAGAGTGGGTTAGGGAGCTAGATATACCTGCTAAGTGGCCTGGAGAGTTAATGGTGTTCACAAGTGTTGAGGAGGAGAAAGCTGCTGAAAAGTATATTGAGTTTGCTAAGGTAAATAAGGTGCCTGGTGTTAGAGTTGTTTATAGGGAGGAGCTCAGAGCTCTAGAGCCTACTGTAAATCCAGATGCTTTGGGAGCTGTGTATGCACCCACAGCAGGTATGATATCCCCTATGGAGGCTGTTATAGCCATAGTTGAAAATGCTGTAGAGAATGGTGTTAAGCTTTTCACAGAAACAGAGGTTTTTAATGTAAGGGTTTCTGCAAATAGAGTTATTGGTGTGGATACTAATAGGGGTTTTATTGAAGCAGACATAGTTATCAATGCCGCTGGTCTCTACGCAGATAAAATCTCTAATGTAGTTAGTGTAGACACGTGGTTCTTCATAAAGCCACGCAGGGGAGAGTATCTATTATTCGATGAAGATGTTGATATAAAGCCTACGAGGATTCTACATACTGTACCCACACTAGTAACGAAAGGTGTATATGTTGTGACAACGGTGCATGGAAATCTTATGATAGGACCTACAGCTGAAGACCTTCCAGTAGATGCTAAAGAAGCGACATCAACAACTCGTGAAGGGCTTGAGTATTTATGGAGAGAAGCAGGCAAAATACTCAAGGTATTGCCCCTCAGGTCAAGGGTTATAAGAACCTTTGCAGGGCTTAGACCAGAGCCTCCCAATGGGCAGTGGCTCATAAAGGCTTATGACAGCCCCTGGGGCTTTGTAAACGTGGCTGGTACGAGATCTCCTGGACTTACAGCTGCCCCAGCAATAGCTCTCCATGTTCTAGAACAAATGAAGAGTGTTTTTGATTTGAGACTCGTTAAGAAGGAGAAGTGGAACCCTTTTAGAAAAGATATTGTGAGGGTGAGGAACAGAAGCATTGAGGAAATAGACCGCCTTGTAGAGACAAATCCAGATTATGGTGAAATACTCTGTTACTGCAGGATGGTCTCTAAAGCAGAGGTTATTGAGGCTATAAAGAGGATGAAGGCTATAGGTGTAAAGACAATTACGGTTGATGGAATTAAGTTTAGAACCTATGCAGGTATGGGTAAATGCCAAGGCTCGTTCTGTCGATGGAGAGTAGCATTACTTGTGTCAAAGTATACTGGTGTTCCACTAGAAAGTGTTGTTGTGAAGAGGAGTAGCTATGGTGTGGGAGACGTGAAGTTGCTTCTTAGAGTAAGAACTGCCAAGGGCCAGGGGTGAGCAACTTGATTGAGGAGAGATACGATGTTGTTGTTATAGGTGGGGGACCTGCAGGCATAGCAGCAGCTATAAGGGCTACAGAACTTGGGCTAAAGACAATTTTGTTGGAGAACAGAGATGTTTTAGGAGGTATACCTCTGCAATGTGTTCACCCAGGCTTTGGACTGCACTACTTTAAGGAAGATCTTACTGGTACGCAATTTATTCACAGGTTCTTTGAGAGAATGGAGAGAATAGGTGTTGAGTACATTACTAGTGCTCATGTACATTCAATTGAGTATAGAGATTATATGGAGAAGGTTGTGAATGTAATTACTAGAAAAGGTGTTTTAAGGCTTTACTCAAAGACAATAATATATACTGTTGGTGCTAGAGAGAGAACATTGTTTGAAATTGGTGTTGTTGGTGATAGACCTGACGGCATTTACACTGCTGGAGAAGCCCAAACAATGATGGACATATACGGCGTTTTGCCTGGAAAAGATGTTGTTATCATTGGCTCTGGAGATGTTGGTCTGATTATGGCTAGGAGGTTTGCATTGGAAGGGGCTAGGGTAAAGGCTGTTATTGAGATAATGCCCTATCCAGGAGGTTTAATGAGAAATGTTGTGCAATGTCTTAGAGATTTCAATATACCTCTTCTACTAAGTCACGCAGTTATTAGTATTGCTGGTAAGAAGAGGGTTGAGAAGGTTACTGTAGTCAAGGTTGACGAAGGTTTCAGACCAATTCCAGGTACAGAGTTTGAGATTGCATGTGATACCGTTGTTATAGCTGCTGGGCTAAGGCCAAACATTGATCTTTTAGAGAGACTTAGTATAGCCATAGATCCCGCAACAGGGGGGCCTATGGTAAATGAACTACTCGAAACAAGCATACCTGGTATTTTTGTTGCTGGAAACGCGCTAGTGATAAATGATTTAGCTGATTATGTCGTTGAGCAGGGGGAGAAGGCTGCTGAGGGGGCTAAGATATTTATTGAGAATAGCGGTATTCCAGCAGAAGAGTGGAAACCTGTTAAGAGAGGTAGGAACATAAGGCTTGCAATACCTCACTACATAAGTGGTGAGAGGAGTGTGACAATACTTGCTAGAGTTGCTAAACCAGAGCAAAGAGTGTTTGTAGAGGTACCAGAGGTAGGCTACAAAACGTTTCACATGGCTGTGAGACCTGCTGAAATGATTAGGCTGGATCTCAGCAAAGATGCTTTAAGTAAGGCTGAGAAGAGTGTAACTATAGAGGTGAAGCCCATTGCATACTGAGCTTGAGCTCACATGCATACTGTGTCCAATGAGCTGTACACTAAAGGTTAGCATATCTGATGCTGGTATTGATGTGAGAGGAAATCAGTGTACTAAGGGGGTTGAATATGCAAAGCAGGAAGTTACAAACCCAGTCAGACATGTGATGACTGTTGTCAGGGTTAGAGGAGGAGACATCCCAACTGTGTCGTTGATAACATCGAAACCTGTGCCAAAGAACTGCATAGAGAGGGTTATGGAGGCTACAGCATATGTAGAGCTTGAAGCGCCTATAGAGCTGGGGCAAGTGGTGATAAAAGATGTTTGTGGAACGAGTCTAGTGGCTACGAGAAGAGTGAGAAAAGCCACATAGAATACTTATATCTAGGCACATTATTGCTAGGATTAAACTGCTCTCCTCCCTGCCTTCTTCTGTATTCTTGTATAAAGCACGTATATCGCAAGGATTATGGTTATGGTAATAGCATAGCCTACTATCACATAGTATGTTGGTGGTAGTGCTTCTACTACTCTTGTCTCTGTAGTCATTACTGTCTGTGTTGTTGTAGTTGTTATGTTGCTATACGCTGTTGTGGTTGTTGTGACTCTATAGGTTTTCTCAATTGTCTGTATCTTTGTCTGTATCTGTGTAAGTATTTCTGGAGGTGGTGTTGTTGCTAATACAGTAGATGTTGTAGTAGTTAAGACGAGCGTTGCAGTTGTGGTGTATGTTGTTGGTATTAGTGCTAAAAGTGTTGAAAAGCTCACGAGGGTTTGTTGCGTAGTCACAGTTCTAGTTACATGTGTTGTAGCTGTGGTTGTGTAGGGTGCTATGTATAGTAGTCTCCATGTAGGTGCACCGCTGTATTCTACATGTATAGTGTTTATACATTGTGTGCATCTGGTTACAAGTGCTGCTGTAGAGCCCATCACACTTGTTATGATTACCTCAGGTGAGCCTAGAGATATTGTTACTGAGCTCCTGTTACCCATTAGCTGAATTACATTGGATGTGTAGAACCCTATAAGTGCAGGGGTCATTGTAACAACACCCTTATTCAAGTCTATTGGTTGGAAGGGCTTTACAAAGAGTATGGGTAGCCCTGTTTCACTTTCTCTAAATACGACCTCAGTTATATTCACATAGTTGTTGTACATATAGTTTATAGTGAAGTTACGTATTCTTGTAACAGAGATAAACACACCTTGATTTACGAATAAAACCACCTTGCCCTGAGGATTATAGCCATAGATTTTAAGCAGATCTATAGAGGCTATGAAATCTATGGTCTCATTGAATATAAGTAGTTGTGGTATCTGTATATAGAGATCTACATCAGCATAGTAAAACCTATTGTACTGATCCCTCTGTTGAACAGTAAAACCAAATACATATGTAGCAACTCCCTGGCCACGGACAGGGCTATTGAAAAAGAATGTCAAGAGTAGCACTAGAACCACTAAAAGTGTAAGCCTCTTAATCATAGTTCCTTACCTTCACAATAAATTATTCTGACAAAGTATTTAAATATCTTATTTCTGTTTAGATAAGGAGATTAACATGATTTACCCTGAATAATTTAACTAAAAGTATGCACTTAGGGTGTTTCAAATGTCTTTAAACCACCCCAGGCTCATCACCGTATCCCCGAGCCCCCTCACCACTCTTCTAAAGCAGTTCCCAGAAATAGATTATTTAAGCCGACCTTCTCCCCATTCTAAAGGGCTAAAGCCATCCACATCTCAACTGGTTCATGTTGTTGTCAAACCCACATCCCCGTTGTTGTGTAATTACAGCTAGTTTAACTTCTAATGCACATCCTAATCATTGAATGACCTTGCATAGGTAATGCAATCCATTTTCGATTAATTCCATGTCGCCAATATTATTGATGAAATGAATTGAAGAATAGTGACGTCAAATCAAATTGATGAATATGATTATCCTTTTAGCTATTGTTTTGAGTTTCTATAGATGTTTGTAATGTATGTTACTATACGTTGAGTTAGTGTTAGCATTTAATTGATTTTGATGAATATTTTAGTATAGGGTCTGGTATTGTATATAACTCATCGGTTTTCTCTATGTATCCATTATCTATAAGGTTTTTTAATAATCTTGAGAGTTCTGAATCATATATCTTTACACCTAGTCTTAACTCAAGATACCTTTTTATCTGTGACCATGTAGCTCCTTCACTACTCACCGCTCTTACCATCTCTATGTAGCGTTTACTACCCATAGCGTTTATAAAGTTGCAGAATTCGTTGATAACTATTTTTGATGCTTCTTCAACAACTTCATCAATTATACGAAGATTTGTTTCTCCTCTATTCAGAGTTTTTAATCCTAGATAAGATAACCACCCTATGATGCCTCCTAGCTTCTGTACTGCAGTTTCTAAGAATACTTCATCAACTTTAATTCTATGTTCTTCGAATCCTTTTCTAAGGAATTCAATAGCTTTTTCTCTTGTTAGAGGTTTGAGCTCTATTCTCTCTATATATCTTCCATAGAGAGGTGATGAGGGGTCGTGGATTTTGAGAAATCTGTATAGCAAACCTATCTTAGATCCTGCAAATAAGAATGTTATATTCCTTAAATTATCATAAGCATAAGCTATGGCTTGTATAATGCTATAACCCTTTAACTTAATAAGCTCTTGAGCTTCATCTATAATAAAAACAAGTTTTACACCTCTATCCCTTGCCCATCTATCTAAAGACTCAAGTATAGATGTAAACAAAGGTCTAGACCTTCCCTGGGAAAGCTCAACCTCAATACCAAAGACTTTTAAACCTTTAACAACATTAAGGTATTCAGCAACTCTCTTATCAAAAGATAGAAAATTACTTAAACTCTTTCTAAGCTCATCTAAAAACATATCGTAAGTTATATATTGAAGAACTTCAAACTTTCTAACATCGACATAGATCCTAGGCATATCGATTGTAGCTGCTTTAATAAGAGATGTCTTGCCAACTCTTCTAAAACCAACAACAATAGTCATAGCATACCTATCTACAGCCTTCTTTAAACTCTCAAACTCTTTCTCTCTATCAAAAAGTTCTTCAGGTTTCTCAACAGGTCTATCGAAAAAAGGCATAACTACACACCTCTGTAGTAACTACATACCTCTGTAGTTAAAGCAACTAATAAACTTTACAGTAGAATGTTATTGAAAATTTAAGAAAAACATTAGAATAAATTGCTTTACACTCTCTTGCTTAAAATATTTGAGAAATTTAATGAAAATAGAAAATAATTAGTTAGGTCATAACATATAGCAATTTTAAATATCGATACCTAGGGAGTTGAATGATAGAAATGGCGAGCACGTTAATCTAAACTTTAGGAGTATTGTAGTCTCTGAATTAAATTGTAGTAAAGTATTTAATGTTCTAAGGTAGAAGGTAGATTACTTGTTATTAGTAGTTATGTATTGAAAGATGTTAAATTACCTATTGAATGGATTGAAAAGCAGAAGTTTTTCTACAAGATGCTAAAAACATTTTGATGAGGGCTGTTTCGTAGCTAATGTTTAAGAGTTAAGTTATAAGCTTTGGTTCTATTTATTGCTACTGTTTAGAAGGTGTAGTAACCACTACTAGTACATCCAATTGGTAGAGACCAGAAATGTATATACCTACCCAAACCTATAGGTGAAGTAGGGCCTAGATGTACATATTCACCCATATTAGCAACAGATTCAAAGAAATCATCAACAGATGTTATAACGCTTGGCGTTGGTTCTTCATTCCAATACATCTCTAGAATAACTTTTCTAAGAATATACTTATTATCTAGAACCTATAGTCATCCAGAGATTAACTATGTTATCCAGTTCATTTATTTTAGCTAAAATATTTTCACCTTTAGCAGGAACTTTATAGAAATCCTGATGTTTATCACCAACCTTATGTGTACTAGATACGTACCTAATTCTTCACTTCTTCAACCTAGGTAAATCCAGTAACATAGAGTTCACTCTCTACGGTATTAAGGTAAGGAAATAAATATAAAATATTGCGACACACTCTCCAGAATGAAAAAATATTGTGTTGCATAGTATAGAGCGTTATATATTACTATTTCTTTTCTATAAAGTGATCGAAGTTCTCTTTGAATATTGTTTTCAGCTCGTTATCAGGTCTTGCAAGTATTTGCTTTAGTATTGTGTAATCTCTTCTAATCGCTTCTTCAAAACATTCAACATTATCTGCACTACTGCAATCCGATCCAAATATAAGCATTTCTGCACCTAGATATGCTATAGCTTTTCTTAGAGCATCTATCTTCCATAGCCATGGAGCTCCTGAAGATATATCGAATAGTATCTGTGGTTTATATGATAGGTAACCGTATTTAGCCGGGTATAGAAATCTACCTCCAACAGCCAATGCTTCGTCTATCCAAGGCCAGCATAGATGAGCTAAGATAAACTTTAGCTTCTTGAACTTCATAAGAGCTTCAAAGTATACAGGTCTGCAAAATCTCGATGAATCTGGAAAACCCCATGATATGCCACAGTGGAAAAGGACTGGAGTATTCAGCTCTTCAAGTTTTTCGTATAGAGTATAGAGTTTCTCTTCATATGGATACCAACCAGCTGGAATCATCTTAACACCGACAAGCTCTTGATCAATTAAAGCCCATTCAACAAGCTTAACAAGCTCCTTAACATCTCCAACCATACGAGGATCAACAAAAACAAACCCATACACCCTACCCCTCAAAGCTTTCTGAAGACATGCTAAATGCTTTATAGACTCCTTAAACTCTTCGACACTAATAGGAGTCCAAACATCTCTCAACAAATACGGATGATAAGAAATAAGAACTATCTTCTCAATACCACTAGAATCAAGAACATTCTCAACATCTTCAGCTCTCTCCCTCCCAGATGAATGAACATGAACATCATTAACCTTGAACTCCAATCTAAACACCATTCCATATCTTAAAGGCAGTGTTTTAAAATTTTTAGAGAAACACTGTGGAATTATCTCAAAGCTCTCTTACGAGCTCTAACAACTACAAACCCTGCATTCTGCCTAAGACCTTCATAAGGTTCTTCAAAAACTTCTAACTCACTAGGTTTGCTCCTTATCAACGTTGATACATATAGTTCTGGTTCAAACCTGGTTAGCTCTAATAAATCTACAACTTGTTCTACTGTATAGAAACTAGCATATTGATAGAATCTATGCCCTTTCTTCTTAAGATCCCTGTAAAACCTCCCCCAATCACTATCAAGAGGTATAAACCCCAAAACAAGCCTCCCATCGCTCTTCAAAACCCTGTAAACCTCTCTAAAAACCTGCACAGGATTATCGAGAAAACAAAGAGTTACAATCATAAAAACACCGCCAAAAACATTGCTAGCAAAAGGTATGTACTCACCAACAGCTTCAACAACATCTACACTTCTCAAAAAAGCCAATTTAAGTAAAGAACGAGAAGGATCAACACCAAATTCAACACCAAGAGAATAAGCAAATCTTGCACTACCAACACCAACCTCAAGCCAAGGCTTTGAAACACCTCTCGAAGCATATTCGATAGCTCTAAGCTCACTTAAATAAAGATCTCTATGTTTTTCAAACCATTCATCATATTCTCTCCAAAAAATATCGAAAATCGTGAAAACCACTTTAATTAACCCTGTATTCTACAATAACCTTGTTTCTTCAATAAAATCAAAGCTTATCTACATCTAGATTGCTATTATGGTTAAAAATTTACTCTGGTTTCACTATATTGAAGAACTATATGGTGTGTTTTGATATGTTTATACTTTTTACTAATATGTAGGGGGTTTTCATTGGTATTCCCACTTCCCACCATTGTATGTTGTAAAGCTCTCTTCCAACTATAGCTACATTTTTTAAGATGTTTCCTAGTTTATCGGCTATTCTGATTTTGGTTACAGGCTTAACTATCTTACCATTCTCTATATAGAATATGGCATCCCTGGCTACTGTAGAAAACATTCCTTCAACATAGTTCTGAAGTCTTGTATACCAGTTGTTTGTTATAAACAAACCCCTTCTAACCTCTGAAACCATTTCATCTAGAGTTGCTGAACCCGGTCTCACAACTATGTTCCATGGCACTGGATTTATCCAACCAGCATTAGCAGTGGTGGTTGTGTTCATATACTTAGCAGTCTTGGTATTGTGAAGCAGTGTTCTAAGCACCCCTCCCTCTATCACCAACTTATTGCATGTCTCCACACCCTCATCATCAAAGCTCCGGAAGTTTGGTAACTCTGTGTTTCTAGGCTCATCTTGAAGTGTTAACAGTTGTGAGGCCACCACATCCCCAGGCCTATTCTTCATAAACATGGACCAGCCCATGATCACAGACATTGCTGAAGCCATGGAAGTTATGTACTCTAGAAGATTTGCAAATACCATTGGACTTAATATGACATCGTATACCCCTGGCTCTATCTCAGACCTATTTCTAGAGTCTACAGCATAGCGCGAAGCTGTGAAGGCCATGGATTCCAAGCCGCTGAGGTCAAGGGTTGTCGAGGTGTAGCACCACTGACCACTACCATCAGGTTGTGCAAAAGCTCTCAGATACCCTTGCACAAAGGTCTTCTTCTCCTCCAATAAAGCTCCTTTCGATGATGATAAAATGATCTCATTATACCCCACTTGCATCATCCCTGCAACACTCTCTATATTCTCTCTATGAGCCGCTTCTATAACCCTCTTATCAATCACTTCCTCAACATACCTAACCTTGCTGGGCTCTGGCAGAGGTGCATAGATAGGTGATTCTGTAACTCTATCAGCTAAGGAGATTACTGAGTCAACATGCTTCTGCAAATCTTTAAAACTCTTAGGCTCAAAATGCAATACAAAGATTCTTCTGTTTTTAGCTAGATAAAGATCTACTATAGTCCTCTTCCAGTTTTGAACAATACTTACACTACTATTAGCTATTTTAGTCATCACACTATCAACTACCTCAACTTTTGCAGCAACATCATCAAAACCTTTCTTTATGAGTTCATTTACAAATCTAGATATGTTATCCAGATTTACATCACTCATAGAGCGATCCCCAGCCTAATACTTTTCAACCTAACATCCGGACCTCCAAACCATACAGGCACACCTTGAGAAGGCTCACCTTTTCCACAAGTACCTGCATAGAATCTCAACTCCTTTCCTACAGCATCAATATTGCTATAAAAAGCTTTTGTAGTGATTTCGAGAACAGGATTTCTAATAGGTTTTGTAAGCTCCCCATTTTCTATGAGGTATGATTCTAAGCCTACATACCTCTGACTCCACCTCTCATCATCTATATTCCACTCCATGTAGCTCTTCATATAAACCCCTAGCTTTATACCCTCTAATAACTCCTCAAAACTGTAATTCCCAGGCTTCAGGTAAGTGTTAGCCATTCTTATTATAGGCTCGCTTGCGTAATCCATGGCCCTTGCAGCAGCATTGCTTTCAACACCAAAGATCCCTGCCGTAGCCCTGTTATGCAGAAATTCATTTATAATACCCTCCTTATACAGATACCTAGCCCTTGCGGCAACACCCTCATCATCATAGAGGTAAAAGCCATAGCTACCTGGTATCGTAGGATCATCTATTACAGTTGCATATTCATTTCCTATTCTCTGCCCCAGCATATTGGGCTTTATAAAGCTTTTACCAGCTTGAGCAGCTTCTCTCCCAAGAATTCTATCAGCTTCACTAGGATGCCCACAGCTTTCATGAACCATTAAAGCCACTATCTCACTCCCTACTATAACTGGCACAGGATCTCTAGGAGGCTCTACACCCTCTAGAAGAACTTTTTCAAGAGTCTTTGCCTCTTCTTCACCAGATTCTATTAGTCTCCATCTCTCCAACCACTCAAGACCACCAGTAGCACCAAAAGATTCAAACCTCTGAGCATAGCCTCTTTGGGGGTGGTGAACCACAATATTATAGTGTATTGAGAGTCTGGGCACGATACTAGAGATGAACGTGCCATCAGTATTCATAACTATTTTCTCTTCTGTCCACTCATTATATGAAAGTGTTGTAACAGGAATCTTTGCCTCTCTCACACTACCCTTTGAGACTCTCTCCCAAAATTCTCTATGGATAGACACCTTATCCTCTAAACTCAGGTTTGCGAAGTCTTTAACAGGTACCACAATGTATCTTGCCCTACCTAACCTAGCTTCAGAGAACTCTATGGGTTTTTTCAAAAGCTTTGCATGGGCTCTGGCCCTGGAAATAGCTATCTCCACAACTTTGCGTATATTCTCCTTGTCTATAATATTAGTTGAAGCAAAACCTAGACTGCCCTCCACAAGCACCCTAATGCCAATACCTTCAGAGACCTCACTAAAAGCAGAAATCAAAACACCATTTCTTGACATAAACCCCATTGAATCTACTTTATGGTATCGAGCCTCTGCATAGCCAGCCCCAAGCTCGCTTGCTACATTAAGTGCATAGAGAAGTAGATCCTCCAACATCTGCACCAAAATATTTAAGAATGTGAGACGTAAAAATACTTTTCATCTTTTTAACTCCATCAATGTTGATTTGACGAGATAGAACGCTACCGGTATGAGGACTATTGCAAAGGCTATTGCAATTCCTAGTGAAAGCATTTTAAGGACGTCACCTACATAGCCATAGCTACTGAATATAGCTGCTAAACCCACTAATATGAATGCCAGGATGACTGTGAACTGCAGGTATGGAGCAACCTTAGCAAAGTCAGGGTTGTTTTCCGTTATAGTTTTAGTTGTCTCCACAACTATTATCACACCCATAGCTATAGAAACCACTCCTACAAGAAGCGGGTAAACCATTCCCGATGGAAGCCTTAGTAAAGTAAATGCAACTGTAAGCATGACAGCTATTAATCCTATCAACACCAGGTTCTCTATGAAGTGCACTAAGTGCTTATATCCCTCACCTAAACTTGGTAATATAGTAGAGCCTATATACTTTGAGAGCAGTATAGATAGAATTATGCCAAGGGTGAGCACCGCAATGCCCCCTATGAGATAGGGTATGTAAGACACTACAGAGTATATCATAGCACCTCCATCACCCCCAAGAGGAATATAACCTATTGCAACAACAAGTGATAGTGCTATTATAAATGCCATTACAAGGCCGCCGATAAGACTCGACAACTCTATACCCAAAGCCTGTATACTCTTACCCAAATCTGTTTTAGCGAGAGGCTTTTCAACATACTTATCTATAACCTTACTAACAATTTTCCCAACAATGACACCAATAATTATGCCTAGAGCTACCCATATAATCGCGGCAACAATGTTTGGCAGCAATGCTATGAATGACTGCCAAAGAGCATCTAAAGCTTCTCCGGGAGTTGGCAACATTTACACCCAAAACAATTTTTAGCATTTTTACTATAAAAGCTTTTACTAGGAAAATGTTGTGAAGAGTACCCCTGGAACTGAGATATGATGAAAAGGCATTTAACGGATAAAATATTTATAGATAACTAGAGAGAACCTAATTAAGAAGGGTGGTTTCAGAAGTGGTGATTAAGTCTCAAGCATGGATACTACTATAGGGTGTCTTAAATGGATTTCAGAGAGCTATTTGATTTATTTGTCTCAACCATGGTAGTATTCTTAGCTTTCTCTATAAATTACATTGCTAGAGGAGATGTTAAAATGATGCTAGCATACCTCTTTGCAACCATAACAGCTTTCTTACTTCATGAGCTTGCACATAGATGGGTTGCTAGATCACACGGTGTTTACGCTATTTATAGAGCATGGTATCCTGGGCTTTTGCTAGCCTTACTTCTAGCTATTGGAACTAGGGGTAGCTTTGTCTTTGTTGCTCCAGGTGCTGTAGAAATCTATATGCCTATATACATACCACAACTAGAAGCTGACATAGCTATCGCAGGTCCCATGACAAATGTTGCTGCAGCATTAATATGCTTACCACTAACACTAATACACATACCGAGAATATCCAGCTACTTTTACGTCATAGGATATGTGAATGCTTTCCTAGCATTTTTCAACATTCTCCCAATACCCCCACTCGATGGATTTAAGGTGTTTAGGGTAAGTAAAGTGAGATGGATCATCACATTGATATTAGCAATAGCTATGTGGCTTACATACATGTTTCTATAAAATTCACTTATCCTCAAAATCAGAATAGCTATAAATGAAAATCTCACTTTTTAATATAGAGAAGAACTGACTTCCTCTTCACTCTAAAGGGCTGGAGCTCCCTTTAGGTGGTTCACAGACTCTCTGCATCTCTTCGAGTTTATATCTGTAAGTATATAGTTAGTAATTGATGATATTTATTTGGTTACCTTATGAAGTATCTTTAGCTCCCTGTACTCATCTAATGCATAGTGAACCCAGCCTTGCTGATGTCTTACACCTTTCATCCTTTTTATAAGTATTTTGAAGGAGGTCTGAGTTTCTGCAAGACTACTACGTCTTGCAATTATCACACCATCTACACAATGCTCAACGTAGTTAAGCATATCTTTAGCTACTTGTGTGGAGGTGTGTAGAGATGCAAGTATTGTGATCCCCCTCGCTTTGGATATGTTTGCCCTCATATCCTTTACGTACTCAACTAACTCCTCTTGCTTGTAGTGACTTAGAAACTCGTTTAAGGAGTCTATTACCAAAACTCCTCTGTCAATAAACTTGTTTTCATCTAGTATTGTGATTACAGTATTTATGGTGTGTTGCATATTTTGAGGATCTACCTCAGCAATTACAGAGACATGCATTTTCCTATGCTCACCTCTAATTCTATAGCTATAACCATCTACTATAAAGAATAGACCCTTCTTAACATAGTCAACAACATTGAAGTTCAGTGCTGAGATCTGTTGTATAACTGTCTTGGGATCATCATCTAAGGCCATGTAGAGTACAGGTTCTCCACGATTTAGTAGAGATTTCACAATACTTATTAAAAATACACTTTTACCAGAACCACCTTTGCCGGCTATGATAATAAATGAGTTTCTAGGAATACCTTCTGGAAACAAATATTCAAACAACTCGCCAGAAATTTTTACAAAGTCTTTGGTTAGTGACATAATCTTGCACCACATTTATAATTTATAAGTTTATGCTTTTCAAGATATTAACTGTTGACTGCTAAATAAAGAATGCTATAAATCTGCATTAAAAATGCTTTTGCAAGAGGAGTTCGCAATGAGAGGTATTGTTGTGAAGGATGTGAGAAAATCTTATGTGAGTAAAGAGGGGTTTAGAAAGAAGCGTGTTGTAGAGGCTCTTAGAGGGGTGAGTTTTTCTGCAAATAGTGGTGAAATACATGCTCTTCTAGGGCCTAATGGTGCTGGAAAGACTACTCTTGTTAAGATCCTGGCAACGCTTCTTCTACCAGATTCTGGCATAGCTTATGTTGAAGGCTATGATGTTGTTTCACAAGCTGAGGAAGTGAGAAGGATAATAGGTGTGGTGCTTGATGTATCAAAAGGTTTCTACACATCGTTAACAGGTTTTGAAAACTTGGTGTTCTACGCCATGCTGAAGGGCTACTCATATTCTGATGCTAGGAAGAGAGCAAAAGATGTTTTGGAGTTAGTGGGCCTCTGGGGCATGGAAGCACATAATAGGCCTTACTATGCTTATAGCCTTGGTATGAGGGCAAGGCTCTCAATTGCAAAAGCCCTTTTGACAAATCCAAGTGTGCTTTTACTAGATGAACCCACACTTGGTTTAGATGTTGAGAGCGCAAAAATGGTGAGGAGGCTCATAGGAGACTTAGCGAAGGAGGGTAGAACAATACTTATAACAGGACATAACATGTTTGAAATAGAGCAGATAGCAACATCAATTTCTATAATAAATAGTGGGAGGATAGTTGCCTCAGGAACTCCACGAGACTTGAAGCAAAGGTTGGGGCTGCTTCATAGAGTTGTAATTAGGGTTGAAGGAGCATCAAAAGAGTTTCTCTATAGAATTTCAAATTCTGTAAGAATAAGTAATGTGATTGTTGAAGAACTTGGTGGGGTTTCAAAAATAGTATTCTATGCTAAGGCTGGTAGAGAAGAGGTTATACAGAGTGTTTTAGAAGCACTTCGACTAGTGAATGCTAGGATGATTGATTTTGTGTTTGAAGAACCCACACTTGAAGATGCTTATATAGCTGTAGTTAGTGGTGGGTATAGTGCTGAACATAGCTAAGGCCATTGTCTATAGAGAGATCTCCTGGTTCAAGAGATTTTTGCCTGACTATGTAGTTTCCTGGATACTCCCACTAGCGTTTTCCTTAGGGGTTGTTTTTCTTCCAGCAACGCTAAGTAGCCCCACAGCTGTTATCAAAAATATGAGCATTTTATTTGGTGTTGAAATGGATTTGAAAACTGCTTACAGCATTGCTCTCATACTTACAGGTATAATAAATGTTGTAGCGATGACTGTGAATGATGTGATGCAGACTTTATTCGCAGAGTTTAGGTTCATGGAGGTGGGATCCATGATATTAGAGGCTACAAGTCTTGTGAAATACATAGCTCTCAATGCAATTCTAAGGCCATTACTCATGACACCTCTTGCCACAGTATATATGGCTCCGCTCTTGCTGTATTTAAATGGAATTGATGGATTTACAGAATTTCTCATAGTCGAGGCTATCCTAGTGCTAACTTCAGTTGTATTAGGTCTCTATGCAACTATTTTTGCCATACCCCTAACGTTTCACACTAGTGTGTCAAGGCCGTGGACAATAGCAAACATCTTAGCACCTGCGATCTTAGCAGGTACAGGAATATACATACCTGTAGAGCTTGTTCCCTTAGCCCTCAGGCTCATTGCACTAACTACACCAGTTCCAGAGACATGTAAAGTGCTCTACGTGATTGCTTCAAAGGGGTTTCCACAAGTACTACTAACCTTTGGAGCAGTCTTAGTATTCTTCACAACGCTATACATAGCTTTCTCTGGACTTTTGTCAAAAAGTGCTGAGGTTAGGGTGAGGAGAGGTTGAATATGAGGAGATTAGCTCACTTAATTTATATAGGGTTTCAACTGGCTAAAATGCATATAACAAGCTACGTTGCGTCAATTGTTAGCTCAGTTCTGTGGTTTTCAATAATGTTCATTCCCACAGTGCTCTTCAGCGGACTTGGAGTACAAGCTCTACTCGCACTTGCACCAGGTGTTTATGCAATGGCTGTAGCAATGTCAGCTATGTGGGTTTCAACAGAATTTCTGAGGTGGAATGTGTATCATGGTCTCACTGATCTCTTTAGGGAATGCGGGCTAAATGTATTTCATTACCTTCTCAGCAATTCCATTGTTGACGTGATTTTCACAGGCTTTGCAAGCTATTTTCTCTCCATAGCAATAGCCTCAGCTTATCTTAAAATCAGCATTACCACAGCACTACCCCAAAATCCTATATACATAGCACTAGCAACTCTTTTAGCAATACCAGTTTACCTGCTCATGGGGGCACTTATAGGATACCTTATGACCTCTACAAACATAAGCGGTGTTTGGGTTAACATAATACAAATACTTACAACATTCGGCACAGTAGTACCGCCAAAGATATTCCCAAACCCGTGGATAGCTCTGGCAAATCCTGCAACAATTGTTGCAGAGCTTTTTAGAGCAGGATACGGTATTAACAATTTGCCTTTAACACAGCTTCTAACTCTAACCCCCTTATTTACAGCGATATTCATTGTTGTGAGCAGCTGGATAGGATTGCTATGTGAGAGAAGAATAGCTAGATATGGAATGGAATATAGATACTAGAAACCATCTTCTCATCATGAAGAGAGATTTCTGAAGTAATTCATTAACTTCTCAAAAGTTAGGAGAATAAATTTCAAAATCTGAGCATCTCTTGCGACGCTGTCATCAACCCAGGTAAACACAGTAAATAGATTCAATAGCTCATAAATCCAGCTCTCAACAACCAATCTCAAAACATCTTACATTTTCCGGGTTTAGCATATTGTGTATAGCAATTCTAATTGATAGTAATTAGCAATAAATAGTGTATCGTAAGTAGCGAGGTTCTTTAATGACTTCTAAATGGGTTCTGGGTAGTAGTTAGTAATACCAAGTATTGTAGTAATTAAGGTCATTCACGAATATATTCTCTTCATAGGCTCTGCACACCCATCTAAATGGACATGAAAAGCACTTGGGATTTCTCTGCATACAAATACTTCTTCCAAAAAGCCAGAAGAAGTCATCCAATAAAAACACATCGACATCACTTTCCTTAGACATAGCCTTAAAGCCTTCTCTTACAGAGATTCGTATTAAGATGTCTTCATCATGTAGAAGCTCTATTTCATTCAAGACCTTCTTAAAGAGCATTTCTTCAAGCCTAATTATGCCAAGCCTTAGAGCAACCCTCGTCAGATGATTATCAACAGCTACATGTAGATTTTCTACATCTCTCGGTCTAAATAACCCTCTGTAAACCAGGAATTTGACTAAGAGAAAAGATTTCTTTTCAACAGGATCCTGATATGCTTTAAATATCTTGAGCAAGTCTAGGAGGCCATATCCTTCTAAGGATCTAAGATAGCCTTTGGAGTGATGAATTAATGCAAGTACATCTCCACTATATAGTGAAAGAAGTTTTTGTCCTAGATCCCTTAGCAACAGAGCTCTAAGCTGAGGGTCAGGAACCCTTGCTTCATCTATGTGAAGCCATGCAATAACATCGTCTGTAGTTACCTTTGCTAGGTTTGTAGAGTCAAAAAACTCCGGTTTCTCTCTATACATCTTCATACCAAGTCTATATAGAAGATCTGCACCTCTAGCCTTCTCACCATCTACAGTGGCTTCATATGGCTTACCAGGCCTACTTAGTCTATGGTCCATAGCAACCATTACGAAAAAGTATAGAGCAACCTTTTTAAGAGGATCTTCAGGTGGTGGGTAGTATCTAGGGTCAAATACGTTAAATCTTGATGAACCTAGGTTAAGGCTCTTAATTACCTTACTTACTAGTGCAATTCTCTCTAAATCTATAAATGGCATAAGACATCCATCTAAAGACTTACAGAGTTATAGCTGTTCTAGGCAGCTCTTTCTTCCCTAAAATACACTTCACCTAATGCTCGAGGTGTTGCAAGCTTTTTATGTAGGGGTGTGCTGTACACTATTGTAACTATGGTTATGGATGCTATGTAGGGAATAGCGTTAATGACGTCTGGAGGAATTCCATAGAGTAGCTGAAGAGAGTATATTGATGTATAGAGGTAGCCGAAGGCCAGGGTTATAGGGTATGAGAGTAGAGGGTGCCAGGTAGAGGCCATGGCTAGGGTTATGGCAAGAAAGCCGTAACCTCTTCCAGTGTACTGAGACCACCCACCTCTATACACAGTTGCATATATATAGCTCCCTATACCCACAGCGATATAGCCAATAACGCTAGCCAAAAACCTTATTCTCCAAACCTTGACACCTGAGTGCTCAGCTGCTCTAGGATTAAATCCACATGCCCTTATAGCTGTACCTATAGATGTCTTGTATAAAATGAGCCATGTAAGAGCTACTGTGAGGATGCTTATTGAAGCAAGTGTTAGTGAATTTAGATTGAGTGTTGTTATTGATGGCGATTGTTGAAATCTCAATCCTATCAAGGCGCTTAAGCCATAGAATAGTATATTTAGTGCAAGCCCTGTTAATACATGGTATGCGTGAAGTATGTTTATGAATATCATGAAGAGTGATGCAAAGGCTAATGTTATTGTGACTGTGATTAAAAGGCTTATGAGATACCCAAAGTTTTGCGTAGAGACAAAAGCTGTTGCAATAGCTGCTGTGATAATTCCATCTAGAGCTAGGTTAATAACACCACTCCTCTCAACAAATATATCTCCCAAGACCCATAGAACTAGGGCTACTACCAATGGATCTGAAATAATTTTCACTACTTCTACTAGCATGAAACTCACCTAAATCTGATAACAATTCTATACCTAGTTAAGAAGTCAGCAAGTAGTATAAGAGCAAGAAGGAATCCAACAATAGTGCTTGAAAGAGCATCGCCAACTGCTGCGCTACCAATTTGTAGACCAAAGCTTAGGATGTATAGCACTGCTGTGTAGTACGATGCTGGGATTACAAACAGGGGGTTTAGCCCGCCAAGCCAAGACACCATGATTGATGTAAAACCATAACCACCCCCAACAATGGATCCTTCCACAAGCTTCTTATGATAAACCAATATCTTCACACCTCCTGCAAAGCCTGCTAAGGCCCCTGAGATTAGAAACGCTATAAGGAAAAGTTTTTTACTCGATAAGCCAGAGAGCTCAACAAAATGAATGCTTGAACCAAGGGCTCTCAATGCTATGCCCACCCTAGTCCTATATAGAAACAGGTATAGTAGTACAGCTATTGCTATGCATGCCACTACTACATACCATGAAAAGCTATAGCCTGGGGCAGTAGGTATTCTCGATTCTATGGGTATCATATCCGTTGTTGGATACCCATAAACAGTTCTACCCCTCCAAGGCCCTTTAACTAAGTAGTTTGCTACATAATACGCTATAAAGTTCATTAGAAGTGTTGTAAGAGCTTCATTAATGCCTCGAAACATTTTTAGAAGTGCTGCAGGCAATGCCCATAGTGCACCAAAGAGAGATGCAAAGATTAGTGCTGCTATTGGTGCTATAATTTCCTGTCTTCCGAGAGGGGTGAAAAGAGCTATGAATGTAGCTCCTATTGCACCAAAAACAAGTTGTCCTTCTGCACCAAGGTTCCAAGCATTTGCACTAAACGCTAAAGAAAGTCCTACTGCAGTTGGTAGTAGTGTTGATATGTAAACAAAGACATTGAGGTTTGTGAAGCTTTGAAAAAGCGTTATAGAGATAAGCTTTAGCGGGTTTCCAGTAGCAATAGAGGTTAGAGTTGCAGCAAGTAGTAGCCCTAGAAGAATTACCAGCACCTTTGCTAACACTGTTGCGATCTTCGATAGCTCTCTCTTAACAATAGCTACCTTAGGCATGAACCATGACCTTCTCTATATCCTCTCTATAACTCTCTAGATCAGGGGTCTCAAAAAATCTCACAATTTTGCCGCTAACCATAACTCCTAATCTTGTGGAAATGTGAAGAACCTCTTCTATATCTTCAGATAGAAGAAGAACAGCTGAACCAGATTCCGCTAACCTTTGCAAGATACTTAGAGTCAAAGTTTTTGACCTTTCGTCAAGCATTCTCGTTGGGCTATATGCTACTACAACTTTTGGCGTTGTTAGTAAAAGCCTTGCTAGAGAAACTTTCTGTATATTGCCTCCAGAAAGCTTAGCAACATTTATGAAAGGATTGCTTGGATTTACATCAAGCTTCTTTATCAGAGCATCTAGGAGTTCTCTAGATACTTTAGACTGTGAAAATAGCTTCACATTTTCAGCAACTGTAAGCCCCATTGCCACACCTTCTCTGAATGGATCTTCAGGTACGTAGATAAGACCCTTTTTAATTCTTTCACTTGCTGGTGCATGTGTTATTTCATTGCCGTTGAGCATTATCCTGCCCCTGGCAGCCTTTCTTAAACCAGCTATAGCTTCTCCTAGCTCCTTCTGGCCATTGCCAGCAATGCCTACAATAGATATGAGCTCTCCAGACCTTACATTGAGAGAGACATCGTTTACCGAAGGCTTTCCATGTTCATCAAAAACTATTAGGTTTTCTACGGATAGTGCAAAGGATTCATGTGTAATCTTCTTTGGGGATCTCTTAAATGTTGTCAAATATTCTTCAGAACCAAACATTGCACGTCTAATTGTTGTTACATCAACACCTTTCTCAAATACTCCAACAACATTCCCTTTTCTAAGGACAATAAACCTGTCTCCCATCTCGATTGCTTCCAATATCTTGTGGGTTATGTACATAACAGAACCTCCTCTAGTAGCGAATTTTTTAATTATATCGAGGAACTTTAGCTTGAGCTCTCGAGGAAGATATGTTGCAGCTTCATCTACAATAAGCAATCTGGGTTGGGTTATTAAGGCTTTTGCAAGGTCTATGAATTGCTTTTCAGTATAACTAAGAGTATAAACACCTCTATCAACATCTATAGCCATTCCCAGATCACGTAATGTCACTTCAAGCTTTTTCTTCAAATCTCTCGATGGGGATATGTTGAGAAAGAGTGCTACATTTTCAAGAACAGACATATCGTCTATTAGTTGAGGTCTTTGACTTACTAGAAATATGCCTCTATTCTTTGCCTCTGCTGGCGATGAAAAAACTGTTACAACATCATCTACTTTAATATAGCCTTTATCTGGAAAATAAAGTCCATAGAGTATTTTAGCTAGCGTGGATTTTCCAGAGCCATTCTCACCTAGAACAGCTAGGATTTCTCCAGGGTATATCTCTAGGCTAACACCGTTAAGTGCAGTAACATCTCCAAACTTTTTGTAAATTTCAACAACCTCGATGAAAGGTTTGCGCATCATCATGTGAATTACCTATGAAGATATATTAATAAAAAATATTCTATTTTTAGAGAACATTATATTCTTCCCTGGAAAGCTACCCAGGATACGAAGAAGTCCATATTCCATAGATCATCATGTGTAAGTCTCTCTCCAGCAGGTATATCTACTTCAGCATTGTCAGGTTTCCCTGTGCAGAACCTTGAGTAATGCATTCCTGGGAGACAATAGCCTTTTAGAGGTCCTGTAAACGGTTCAAAACTTGGTGCTATTAATACTGTAGGTACGTGGCTAGCGCCCGTTGATATATTTTCTATAGACTCTAGTAAATGTGTTATAGCCTGTCCTTGCAGTGGTTGCAGTAGTGGTGCTTCCTTCATTTGCTGATATCTTCTCATCACAAGGTCATATACTGTTAGCTCCTCTCCAGTCAAAACATCCTTAACCTTAATGCTTTTGAGTATAGGTATGAACTTGGGGTTTATATGCATTATACTACCATTTGGATACACATATGCTCCGAGATCAACAGCTCCGGAATTGAGTAGATACCAGTAATCAACATTTTCTAGATTGCCTGGTCTGTATATACCTGCCTTGACCTTGGCTAGGATATCGGTGTATATAACCTCCCATCTCACTAGCTGCCCACTAACTACTACATCTGGTCCCCACTCATACATCGGGCTGTAGTGACTGAAAACATATACCTCCTTACCCTGCTTATATAAGTTCTCAGCATACTCAACTGTAGCTGCGGAATCCTCTGTAAAGGCAAGCACATCAACATTGAACTGCTTTACAAGTGTATCAGCTGCAGCCCTAGCCTTATCAGGGTCGAACCACTCACCAATCTCTATAACGTATACTGTTATGTTCTTGCCTAGCTGCTCTCCAACCTCCTTTGCACCAATGGCATATGCATTTATATGCCTGATAACCTCGGGAATAGTGTGTGCTGCTACATAACCTATTTTACCAGTTTTTGTAAGTGCACCAGCCATTAATCCATTGAGGTAGTACTCTTGATAGAGATCAGCAAAGTAAGTGCCCATGTTTGGAGCTCTCTTGTATCCAGAGCAGTGGAAGAACATGATGTTTGGATATTGATGAGCTTTGTCATAGGTCTGATCCATGAAGTCAAAGCTCGTAGTAAAGATAACTGTGTATCCCTTACGAACCAGGTCATCTATTACAGCAGGTGATTGGTCAGCACTAACCTTTTCAACATATGTTGTCTCTAGCCAATCCTTGAAAAGCTTTTCAACAACTCTTCTACCAACATCATGCATATAGCTCCAGCCAAAATCACCGACAGGACCTACATAAATCCATGCAGCCTTAATCTTTTCAGGAACAGTATACGACACTTGAGTAGAGGGTTGGGAGGTCTGCAGAGTAGTGGTTACAGTTACTGTAGTGGTTAAGGGTGCTCCTGTTAGTGTAGTAGTCATTGTTACTGTTTTCTGAGGTGTTGTATAATAACCTGCGTAGTACCCTACCACTATACCTATAATCAATAACACTATTGCTAACACATAGCCAGTTACTCTAGCCATTCACCTACACCATAATGATTCATTGTTCCAAACCTTAAAAAACTCTTTGTATAATACTTATGTATTTATTTACATAGCTTATGGAAAATTTATATATTGCAATTTTGAATCAGAAATCTGTATATCCAGACCTTAATGTTTAGGTTAAGAAAGGTAGATTTATAAAGTTAAGCACATAAAGGATATTAAAATGGTTTTGTTTGGGTGGCTATGCACCTTGTCTAATAGCATGGCTAAGGTGTTTTTGAGAAACTTTAGCAAGTATATCAATGCTGATGCTGGCAAAACTTTTCTCGATGTTTTGAGAGAGAATGGAATTCCTATAAGATCTGATTGTGGTGGTATTGGCGAATGTGGGAAATGCAAGATAATTGTTGAGAGGGGTGTAACTACACCTTTAACAGAAGCTGAGAAGAGGTTTTTGAGTGTAGATGATATTGATAAAGGAGTGAGGCTAGCTTGCCAGGTTAAGGTTGTTACTGGAGAGTATACTGTTTGGATTCCTTTTGAAAGCCTTTTGCAGAAATATAAATCTGCTGATATAGGTTTTGAAAGAGAGGTTGTTCTAAAGCCTGCTATAAGAAAGTTTTTTGCTCTTGCTAAACCTGCTTCTCTAGAGGATGTTAGGGCTGATCTAGAAAGGTTGTTAGAAGGGGTTTCTAGTTATGTAGATGTTGATGGTGTTGATACCGATTTGTATATAGTTAAAAAAATTCCAGATGTGCTTAGAGGTGGTGACTGGTCTACAACTCTAGTTTTCTGGAACAACAAGCTTCTCGATGTTGAGGCAGGCGACACGAGGAAAAGACTCTATGGCGTCGCTGTAGATATTGGGACATCGAAGATAGTGTTACACCTTGTGGATCTGAGTACAGGGGAAACAGTAGCTGTTGAGTCTATGCAGAATCCTCAAGCTAGTTTTGGAGCAGATATAATCTCTAGGATAACATATGCTATGAAGAGTTCTGAGAACTTAGCTAAGTTACAGCAACTTGTTATAAGAGCTATAAACATTCTTATAGAGAGGACGACTTCTAGGAGTGGTGTGGATAAGAGGGATGTGTATGAAGTTGTAGTAGCAGGAAATACAGCTATGCACCACCTCTTCCTTGGTATAAATCCTAGCTATCTAGGGTTGTCACCATATGTACCAGCTGTTAGAAGGGGTGTATATGCATATGCTAAGGAGCTGGGGATAGAGATTAATGAAAGAGGTGTTGTATATGCATTGCCAGTTGTAGCAGGTTATGTAGGTTCAGATGCACTTGCAGATGCTGTGGCAGTTGGACTCAATGAATGTAAAGAGCCTTGCATGCTAATAGATATTGGTACAAATAGCGAAATCATATTGAACACAGGCAAGGAAATTCTTGCATGCTCAACACCAGCAGGACCTGCTTTTGAAGGAGCCTCTATATCCTTTGGAATGAGAGCTGTAGTTGGAGCTATAGATCAGGTGTTTATATACTTTGACAAGTCCCTAGGAGATTACAACGTGAGATATACTGTTATTGGAGGTTCGAAACCTGTGGGGATATGTGGTTCGGCACTCATTGACATTGTAACTAATCTCTATAAGTTGGGGATAATTGATTTTAGGGGGAGGTTCAGAGAAGGTGTGGAATCCAAGAGACTCACAGTAGAAAATGGGAGAAAGAAGTTTGTGATAGTGTGGGCTAGTGAAACAGGTATAAACAAGGATATAGCTATCGATGGGAGAGACATAAATGAATTCATCTTAGCAAAAGCAGCTGTTGCAACTGGAATAAATGTGCTTCTAAGACACACAAACCTCAGCGTTGAAAATATTGAAAAAATCTATATAGCAGGCTCGTTCGGCACATACATAAACATTGAGAACGCAATGGAAGTAGGGTTGCTGCCAAAAACAAGCCAAAGAAAATACACCTTCGTCGGCAACACTGCTATCAGCGGTGCAAAAATGGCTCTAAAATCAGTGGAAATCAGAAAGAGATTTGAAGAACTAGCAAAGAAAATAAATTACATAGAACTAGCAGCACACCCCCTATTCAAACAAGAATTCGTGCAAAACCTCAGACTACCTTCATACATTATTTCAAAACCTGTATAACACCTATTTAGTTGCTATAAAACCGCTTGCCGTTCACCCGAGAGCGGTTATTTATGGTGTTTTAAAGTCGTTTAGTGCCACCCTCGGGCTCCTCACGGTCTCCCCAAGCCCCCTCACCGCCCTTCTGGAGCGGTTCTCGGAAACCTGGGGTCACCGACTAGGCTTATAAATTGCAGAAGCCTATAAATCTTCTTGAATAGGCTAGACAGACACACAGCATCAGCATACATCATAGCCCTAAAAGGACTTAAACAACCCTAACACACCTTATTTACTGAAACAGCCCTGGATGGTCATACTCATCATTTTATGTTTTCAGAGCTTTGCCTGAAGGTTGCGCAAACCCCTAAAAGCTTGAAATGCCTTAACTATCTTGCTAAGTGAGGTAGCTTCATTGCTTTACAAAACATTGTATTGCATGTTTCTAGGGATTAGTCTGCAATACGAAGCTTTGTAACAATTCGTCAGCAGTAAAGTCTTCACTTTTGAAGTGGGGAGGGGTTAACTTAGAGTAATACTCATATCGAATATTTTATGAAGCAGAAGTCTTTTAAGCTATAGCAGATCGCGGGTAAACTTGCATTGGGATTTGAAAATGGCCGGAGAAGAACCGTACATAAATCTACCAGTTGGTATTTCATGTAATGATGAGTATGTTGTTCGGAGAGAGTACCTTGCTAGTAGTGTTGCGACTGGTGCTGTAGATGTTTTGGCAACACCTTACATGATAATGTTCATGGAGGTTACGGCATCAAAGTGCGTTGAAAAGCTCTTACCAGAAGGTTTTATAACTGTTGGAATAGGTGTTAATATTAGACACAAAAATCCTGCACCATATGGGACGAAGGTAGGGGTAAGGGTGGAACTTTTAGAGCAGAAAGGTAGGGTACTTGTTTTTAGGGTTATTGCATCATTAGGAGGTATAGTCATTGGTGAGGGAACGCATGAGAGGTACATTATAGAAAAGAAGAGGTTTGAAGAAAAAGTTTTAAGGATGCTGAAAAGCGTGAAAAACGTTTAGATGAAGAGCTTTTGCCCAAGCTGATAGAGTGATGTAGCGTTCCAGTACTGATTTTAGCTACAATTAAATTTATATAAATTTATGGTATTATCAATGTTCAAGAAAGCTTTTAAGGTTTTGTATTCTGGTTTTTCTTTGAACAAACGTTTTATGGTGAAAACATTGCAACGTGGTGCTAAATATGTACTACTCTACTTAGCTTCAATAAGTCTATTCTTTGCCCCCATGTATAAACCATTTTCAGATGAACTAACATCCTTGCATAGCTTCTTATTAGCAATCTACTGGTGTATTCTTACAATTATTTCAATAGCTATAGGACTTAAGGTTCTTGACAAGATGTTGGGGGGTGTTGATAAGTGATTGTAGAGTTCATAGCTATACTTGTACTGTTTTTCGTGGGTGGCAGTATAATAGCTGTTTACAGTAGGAGATTTCTGGGGGCTGGCTCTAGAGAGTTCTTTGTTGGTGGGTACAGGGTTGGCGGGTTCCTCTCAGCCATGACCTATGCTGCTACAACTTACAGCGCATTTATGATGATAGGATTAGCTGGGTTAACCTTTGCCACCGGTATAACTGCACTAGGCTTTGAACTTGCTTACCTAGCCTCTACAATACTATTGCTATCTACTGTTGGTGTGTTTATGTGGCGGATGGCTAGGGAAAGGAGATGGATTAGCCCAACAGATATGCTCACAGAGCTCTACAGCTCAAAGGTTCTTGGAGTTGTTATTGCAGTACTATACCTCTTTGCCCTTGTACCATACACCTCAGCTCAGCTAAAGGGCATAGGCGAAATATTTGCCTCTCTTGGCATAGGTTTTGAAGTGGGTGTTATCTTCGCAGCATTTGCAACAGCTCTGTGGACTATTGTAGCGGGTCTTTGGAGTGTTGCATCAACAGATGCCTATCAGGGAATATGGATGTTGGTAAGCTCTTTAGCCGCCATTCTATGGCTATATCTATTCCTCCTACCATCAAATGGCATTAACTATACAAAGTTTGTAGAATATCTAACAAAAGGGCAAAACCTTTTAACGTTTACATGGAGCCCGCAGATGTTCATCGGTATGACCCTGCCATGGCTGTTCTTTGCCTTAACAAATCCACAAGTTGTGCAGAGACTTTACATACCTAGAGATGAGAAAGCCTTTAGGAGAATGACAAAGTATTTCTCAATATATGGCTTTACATACACACTTATCTGCGTCATGCTCGGCCTTGGCTACAGGGCATATATAAGTGGTCTAGGCATGGTACAGCAATTTGCTAGTAATAGAGATGCTGTAGCACCATTTGTCTTATCAAAGGCTCATGCAATTCTAGCGGCCATTGTTTTCACATCTATCATAGCTGCTGCAATTTCGACTGCAGACTCCATTGTACTCTCTGTTGCAAGTGCCATATCTAGAGAATTCTATGAAAAGGTTGTTGCCAGCCCTAAAGAGAGAATCTCCATAGCTATATCAAATAGTGTCACAATAGTCATGCTAATAATTGCAGTGATGTTTGCTATTGCCAAAGTTGGTTATGTTGTTGAGCTCTCCGTGGCTTCCTCAGCCTATCTATTGCCATTGGCACCAATAACCCTTGTTGCATTATTTAAGAAACAGCGGAAGAGGTGCTGGGAGCCCATAATCTCCTTAGTTCTTGGAGAAGCTGTAGCAGCTTATGCCACACTATGTTACGGCCCTGCAAAAGTATTGACAGCACCTATGGCGCTAAGCATGCCTGCACCAGTATGGATTCTCATAGCTTCTGTAATGCCCCTAATCCTGCCCTAGTCTCATCTAATATTCTTAGTGAATTCCTCAAGTTCCCTCCTTCTGGGAATACCTGTTACAGCACCCCTTCTTAAACACTTTAGAGCTGCAAAAGCGTTACTAAGTCTAACAGCTGTTTCAAGGTCTTTCTTTTCCAGGAAGTAAAATACTATGAAAGCAGCTGTCCATGCATCCCCTGCTCCAGTGGTGTCCACAGCATTGATCTCAAAGGCTGGTACATACACCTCTTTTTCCCTAGACTTAACATAGGCTCCCCTCTTCCCCAATCTAATTGCAACATACTGAATATTCCTATACATTTCCATAACATTCTCAGCTACAGCCCTATAATCTTCGGATCCAAACATGTTCACAACCTCATCTAAACCCATTGTAAGCAATGTTGTTATCTTTAAGAACCTATCCATAGCCTCTAAAGCCCTTCTACCCGAGCCCCATATATCACCTCTGTAATTCGGATCAAAAGACACATGAAGTCTGTTATCAAATGCATGCCTCATAGCAATGTATACAGCCTCTGATAGAGGTGGAAACGCTGTTGCAACACCAGAAATGTGTAACACTTTAGCCTTCGATACAAGACTTAAATCAATATCCTCTGGCTTAAGCATGGTATCAGCTGTCTCAGTCCATGGAAGTCTATAGAAAAAGAAGTCCCGTTCACCACCCTTTTGAAGTATTACAAAGGCCAATGTTGTTCTAGCCTTCTTAACTACAACCCCTTTTGTATTAACACCCTCCATCTCGAGAAAAGATCTCAACATTTCCCCAAATGGATCATTACCCACAGCCCCTATAAAACCTGCTCTATGACCTAACCTAGCAATGCCTATAGCTACATTTGCAGGAGCACCACCAAAGTGAATTTCAAAGAGCTTACCATCAACATAGGATCCTGGCTCAACAGGTATTATATCCACCAATATCTCTCCTAATGAAAATACTTCAACGCTCATATCATACAACCACTATAATTAAGAGCCATATTGCTGTATAATGAGAGTAGAAGGGTTTTTAAGTTTCCTTCAAACAAGCTATCATAAAATTCATGGCTGTCAATAAGTGATGCAGCTAAAAAGCCCTAGTGCTTCACTATGGAGAGGAAATAGTTTTAGATGACAGGAAATAATGCTGTGCTTTGATAAGTTTATGTCTAACCTCCTCCTAGTTCTGAAGGGTAAAGATTCCTGCAAGAGTAGGGAGGTTTAGAGATGCATTTACTCCATTTGGGATTTAGCCTCAAGCTGGGTCTCCAGCCCACTACCCCTATCCATCGTACTCGGAGCTATGAATAAGCTGTTGATCATCACCAATAGCTCAGAGAATTCAACGCTCATCACCAAGAGCAATCAAAATATAGAAAACTCATAAACTTTTCATTCACCTCCATTGAAAAACAAGGCTTTCGGCTGTAAGAAATACGTAACTTTATCGCCTTGCAAGTCTTTAAATAGATTGGGTCTTTCTCTCTGTTGCTTGTACCATCTTCATGTACTCTTCTGTTGTTCTCCATCTCTTTTTCGATTCGCCACTCTCGATCTGCTCTACAAAGGTTTTAAACCACTTCCAGTCCCTTTCATAAACATGATAAGAATCTGCTATGTGTATATATCTGCCAACTTTTACGCCTAGTTGCTGAGCAACATACTTTTGTAGTTCTGTAAATGCATACATGTTCATGTATGCTGCCTTCAAAGCGTCATTACTCCTCATATGGGTATGCATAACAAGCTTTCCATTAACTACTCTAAACCACATCCTTTGGAGGCAGGGCGGGTGTTCAGTTTCTAAATCCTTCCAAGGCTGCCATGTAATTGCTTGAGCCCTTCTTGTGTAAGGAACTTTCCTCAGCTTCTCCACAACTCTAACAATCTGATTTACTACAGTGTTGTCTGGCAACCGGTAAGAGAACAATCTCTCATGATACGTATAACCAACCTTCTCCACTAGATAATCATGAATCCCTTTAACAACTTCATCAACGTAGTCAAGAAGCCCTTTGAGAGACCCTGCAACAATGCCTTTGAGATGAATCCTAGGCTCTGCAAAGGGCTCTTCAACAATGATTACAGCAGGAGCATCAATAGATTTCTCGTTATATTCTGTATCAATAATAACACCTGTCTCTCTAAGAACTACAAGGCTCCTCTCCCAAGCTTCAGGCAAAGTCTTTGCAACAACATATACTATTTGAGTTGTAGACATATGTACCTACACCCAGGTACATTAATAAAGCTTAGTAGTGTTATTAAGACAGAGACTCGAGAAATTATTAGGAGTGAGAAATTTTGAACCGTGCCGAGTACACCTTTAAGCATAGTACATAAAGCAATGTTAATGCATATAGTGGTGGGCTAGGTTTTTTATATATGCATAAGAGGTTTCTGTAGCATTGGTGTTTATCTATGAGCTGCATCGTTACACATACCGATATAGATGGTGTTGCTGCAGCCGCACTTTATACATATCTTACTAAAGAGAGTGGTAGTATTGTTTTTGCAGAGCCTTATAATCTGAAGAAGGTGATGTATAAGGTGCATAAGAAGAGGCCGAGAAAGGTGATTGTATTTGATCTTTCTCCAAATACTGATACCATAGACTTTGTGATAGGGGTAGTAGAACTTCTACGAGAGAGAGGAGGAAGTATAACTTGGTTTGATCACCATGTATGGGATGATGAATGGGTTGAAAGACTGAGTAAAGCTGGTGCAACACTTTATATAGATAGATCCACTTGTGCAACTGGTGTTGTAGCAAGGTATGTGAAGTCCTCTATAAGCTCTATAAATAGAAAGTTTGTCACAGATCTTGTTGATGGTGTTTGCAGTGCTGATTTATGGAGATTTGAACACCCAATGTCCCCCTTCTTCATGAGACTTGTGAGAAGAAGAGATGATGATGAGTGGAGGCTCTATGTATACAATACACTATCAGAAGGCACCATATGGACAAAGGAGTTTGAGGAAAAGGTCGCTAATAGATTTACTGAGGAAGTTGAGGAGCTTAGCAGACCTATGCAAGTAGAAGTGTTTGATGTGAATGGGATAAGGATTGCAGTTGTTGAAAAAAGTGAAAAAGTGGAGAACAGCATCCTAGCTACAAGGGTCATGAGCTTAGCGAAGGCAGAAATAGTTGCAGTTGTTGATAGAAGTGGTAAGATTAGTTTGAGGAGTAGAGGGGTCAATGTAAGAGACTTAGCACTAGCCCTTGGCGGAGGTGGGCATATGCAGGCAGCTGGAGCAAAAATAGATTTACCAATAACTACAAGAATTGCAAGCATTCTAAGAACCAAGGCTCTTTTAGAGCATGTTGGGAGGGTGCTAAAGGAGTATGCAGATTATATAAAGAAGTTGTAGGGTGTTCTACACAATGCATCCACAATACATGTTGATAATCTTAGCCACAGCACTTTATACACTTGCACTCTTTGCATATACATTCTATAACTTTCCTTGGCTTCTCAGCAAGAAAAAGCCCACTGTATATCAAGTTACACTGAGGAAAAGTGATTTGCCTATAGTTATAGTCTCAGATTTGCATGTAGGTAGTAGTAGAAGTTCTTACAAATACTTCTTAGCATTGCTGAAAGCTGTAAAGCCCACTACCCTTGTTATAGCAGGGGATCTCATTGACGAAAAGATGTTGGTAAGCGAGAAAATGCTAAAACTGTTGAAGATATTCTCTCTTTATGCCAAAAATGTGTTTTACACCCCCTCAACATCCAATCATGATACTGCACCACAACCAATACTCATATCACTAGAGGAAGATAGAAAAAGAGTTGCCATAGCCTCACCCATACTCAGACTATGCATTGAGGGGTGCTTTAGCTGTATATACATTACTCACGGAGATCATGCCTCTCGCAACGGGATCCTAGCACACTTCCTAGAAACTATCTCGCAGAAACTCCTTCTAAAGCCGTTTATAGGAGGAGTGCTGAGAAGAACACTAGGTGTAAATAGTGAGGACTGGGTAATATACGGGCATAGCCACAAAGCATATTTTTCATCTTTCTGGAGATCTATAAACACAGGGTGCTGGGTTAGCAGAACCCATGAATCTATGCAGATGGCGCTAGCTTTAGCCATATGCAGAAGCAGCAATATTGATGCAAAACTGTTGAAGCTTAGCTAACTAGGTGCATTATAAAGAGTGTTGAGAAAAACATTAAAATGCTACTTGGAGATTAACGCTTCAAAGGCATCCTTATCCACTTCATCTATTGTAGGTATACCAAGCACTCTAGCAGCTCTCTCTGTAAGAGCAGCAACATCTGATCTATCAAGTAGCCATAGCTTATACTTCCTCTGCCCAGCCATCAATATCTTAATGCCTGTTGCAATCCTTACAAAGTATGTGTATAGACCTACGGCTCCTGACTTCAGTAGCTTCTCAAATTTCTCCACACCATATCTAACTGCAAGTTCTGGAGCTGTTATGAAGAATTGCTCTGGTTTAGTGCCATACCTTTTTGCAAAGTCTGGCGGCAAGGCACCTTTCTCTGCGAGTTCTAAGAAGTACTTAGACTTCATTACAGCTAGTATGGGTGTTCTAGCTAATGCCACAGCCTTTACATAGGGCTCTTCACCAAAGTTACTCAGCGCAATAGCCTTGACTATTTGATGCTCTGTAGAGAAACCTCCAGCCATTGCTATGTCTGGTACATGCATACCTCTTTTCCTCAACATATTGCATGCCTTCAAAATCCATGCCTCCATATATAGTGTTGGCACACCACTTTCATTCATCATTGGAACAGGGGACATTCCAGTACCTCCTCCAGCACCATCAAAGGTTACTCCATCTGCCTTAGCTTCTGACGCAAGTCTCATTACAAATGCTATATCGATGGGCCTGTAGGTTCCAGTCTTTATCCAAATTCTCTTAACACCCATTGACCTCAGTTTATCTATCCTCTCTAGGAAGTGTTGTGGATCGGGCTTGCCAATTCTACTATGCCTTTCAAAGCTCTTTATCACACCCATTTTGAATGCCTCCTGCACATTTTTATCCTCTGGATCAGGTATGACTATGTACCCCCTCTTCTTCAGCTCAATAGCTCTCTCCAAATCCCTTACCCTAACCTCGCCACCAATAGACTTTGCTCCCTGTCCAAACTTCTTCTCTATTATATTAACCTCGAGCTTAGAGGCGGCATAGATATCAACACCAAACATCTCGTCTTCAACATTATTCTGCACACCTATATCTCCATACTTACCATCCCAAAACTCTCTATATGTCTTAACCCTGAACTCGAGATCTTTAGAGTACGTGACCTGCCCATTTACGAATACCGCCTCCTTATCCATTCCACAAACGTTTTCCCCTACAACTATTGCCGTACCAGCTAAGGCAGCTCCATAAGCCAACCCCTCCCAGTTCCTCTTAGCAACATCCGTAGAGCCTAAGGCAGCTATAAATACGGGTAACTTGAGCTCCACACCACCAAACCTAGTAGACACATCAACATTTTCAAAAATCATTTTCTCAGGCACTGGTTCAACACCAAACACCTCTGACAATCTGGGCATTAGCTGCACATCTGACCAGTCCAAGCCAAAGTCCTTATTTGCAGCAGCCGTGCTAAGCCCAAACTCTTCTGGCTCCGGATATAGAACCTCTCTACCTCTAAAAGCAGATTTGCCAACGTCACAAAGTATTGGACAGCTATACACACATAGTGAGCAGAGCCCACTAAGTGGCGCTATATCTGTGCTCCTTGTTCTGGTACCAGTTAGCAAACTGCTATTTTCTGTAGGTAACTTCTTTTCGGGCGTATCCATTCACCACATAGATCTACAGGACTTTACCACAAAATAAACTGAATTAAAAAGCTTTTATTGATTTAAAAATATTTATATCAGATTCTTGAAAATCAGAACACATTAATAAATCAATGTATATAGACTATATAATGCCTTGAAGTAGTTTACCCCCTGAATGCCCCTCAAATGACAGATGTAAACCCGAATAGATGCGGGGAACCTGTGAGCCACCCAAAGGGAGTCCTCGCACTTCATGGCGGGAGGAGGTCAGAGTTATCGATTTTTCAATAATTTTATAGTATAGTCAGCCAAGGCTGACTTCATCATGTTTCAGAGTCGCCTGAGCTCATCATCAAGTTGTATTTGTATATTATGTTGAAAAATAAGGTTTTATATACGTTTGTTTAATTAGTTCAACAGAGGTTTAGCAGCATGTACCCTAATGTTAATGGAAATGCTGAAGAGAGTTTAGTTGTGATAACTGTTATTGGAGCTGATAGACCTGGTATTGTTGCTGGAATTACCCAGGTTTTGGCTAAACATAATGTGAATATAGTTGATATTGCGCAGAATGTTGTAAGAGGTATTTTTAGCATGATTATGATTGTAGATCTCTCAACAGGAAATATTGATTTGCCGAGGTTGAGAGAGGAGCTCATTTCGAAGAGTAGAGAGCTGGGGGTAGAGGTTAGTGTAAATCATATAGCAGTGTTTAGAGCTATGCAAAGGGTGTAGCGTTTGCCCAGAATATTTGCTCCTGAAGAAATTAGAGAAGTTATTGAAATGCTTTTGTTTCAGGATCTTGACATAAGATCTGTGACGCTAGGCATAAGTATTCAGGAATGCATATCTCGACGTGTTTCAGAGATTATAGAGTGTGTTGAGAGTAAGGTGAGTAGCTATGCACAGAAACTGGTTAGGGCTTCTAATAAGGTGATGAATAAGTATGGCGTTAAAATAGTTACTAAGAGAATAGCTTTAACCCCATTTTCACTAGTGCTAGAGCCGCTGGCTACTCAAAGCCTTGACAAGGCTTTTGAAGCTGGTATAGAGATAGCTAAGTCAGTAGATAGAGCTGCACACAATAACAATGTGGATTATGTGGGAGGCTATGCAGCATTTGTTCACAAGGGCTCTACACCTGGAGATAGAGTTATCATAGACTCAATTCCACAAGCATTGGCTGAGACCCAGACTGTTGCAGGCATGGTTAATCTAGCCTCTACATACACAGGCATAAACGTTGATGCAGTGAATAAGGTAGCGGAAAAAGTTTTGGAATTAGCACAGAAAACCCCGAAGGGCATAGGCTGCACAAGATTCACAGCAATGGCTAATGCCCCAGAGGACAACCCATTCATACCTGGAGCCTATCATGGCTTGGGAGAGCCAGATGCTGTAATAAATGTTGCTGTTAGTGGTCCTGGGGTTATAGAGACTGTTATTAAGAGACTTGGTGAGAGGACAGATATGAGAACTCTGCACGATTATGTGAAGAGAGCGGCATTCAAAATAACAAGGCTTGGCGAGCTCATAGGTAGAGAGGTGGCTAGAGAAATAGGTGTTGAGTTTGGTATAGTGGACCTTTCACTAGCACCATCACCAAAGATAGGGGACAGCGTAGCAAGGATACTAGAGGCAATGGGTCTTGAGATAGCGGGAGCACCTGGAAGCATAGCAGCACTCTACATGCTTGTTGACGCTGTGAAGAAAGGCGGTGCAATGGCAACCTCTAGCATAGGTGGACTTAGCGGGGCTTTCATACCCGTCAGCGAAGATTGGGGCATGACCCAGGCTGCGATGAGGGGTGCTATAACGATAGACAGGTTAGAGGCTATGATGGCAGTATGCAATACGGGTGTAGACATGGTGGCAATACCAGGTGATACCCCACCTGAGATAATAGCTGCAATGATGCTAGATGTAATGGCGGTTGCAATAGCGCTTGACAAGGCATTGGGTGTAAGAATTATTCCTGTACCTGGCGCTAAGCCAGGGGATGTGGTCGACTTTGGCGGATTATTGGGAACAACTGTTGTAATTCCTGTGCCGAAATACAATGTAAAGCAATTTGTTGCAAGAGGGGGTCTCATACCACCATCCATAAGGAGGTTGGATAAGGGTTAGGGCCAAACCCTCTTTCCACTGACATAAGTCTCTAAAACCCTTATGCTTCTCAACTCCCTTGGATCTACTGAAAGAGGGTCTCTGTCAACAACAATAAAGTCTGCTAACTTACCAACCTCAAGTGATCCAAGATTGTCCTCCTCATTGAGGGCATATGCAGAGCCATAGGTATACATGTGCAGAGCCATGTCAACAGGTATGGCTTGATCCTTAGTGTAGCTATAGAGTGGTACCTCCTCATACCTCCCCCTAGTGACAGCTGCGTATATCGTCTCCCAAGGATTCAAAGACTCCACAGGAGAGTCTGTTGAAAAAGCCACAGGAATCCCTCTATCAATGAAGTCCTTAAATCTGTAGACCCATCTCGATCTCTCAATAGAGACCCTGTTCAATACCCACCAATCGCTTATCACAAAATGTGGTTGAACAACTAGTACGGGTTTTAGCTTCTCTAACACAGCAAGCTGATCATCTCTCACAAGAGATGCATGCTCAACTCTATGCCTCTTTAGAGAGAGCTTTGAGTAAACAAGCAAGACAACATCAAGAGCCCTATCACCTATAGCATGAGCTGCCAGTTGAAGCCCTATAGAATCCGCATCTAAAGCAATGGTCTCAAGAACCTCTGGCGGGGTTATACATACACCCATATTCTGAGGGTCATCTGAATAGTGTTTTGATAACCATGCAGTTCTAGCACCAAGAGAACCATCAACAACGAGTTTCACCCCTATAATCTTAAGATGCTCATCTCCAAATGGAGGTCTAACACCAGCTTCTCTAAGCATCTTAAACACCTCTGTATATATGTGGATCCTGACTCTAAGTGGTAATAAGCCCATGCTCCATAAGTTGAGTATTATTGTAAGCTCTCTCAAATCACAGCCAGCAACATCAATAGTTGTAACACCTTGTGAAGCCGCATACTTCAAAGCATCTAAAACACTTTTAGCCAAATCCTCACTAGGCATATCACTCAGTATTTTCTGCCACGCAACAGAGACCATGCCCTCCCTAATCAAGCCTGTTGCAACACCTCTCCCATCTCTTAAAATATTTGAATCTCGAATATTTTCAAAACCAAGTATCTCCATAGCCGCGGTATTTACAACAGCTACATGTCCACAAACCCTGCTTATATAAACAGGTCTATCGCTAATAACCTCATCAAGATCCCACCTCGTAGGAAATCTCTTCTCCTTGAACAGCTCCTGATCCCAGCCCCTGCCAACAATCCACTTCATTCTAGATCTTGAGGCAAAATCCTTTAGAATTTTCTTCAAATCATCAATGCTTGCAACACCCCTTAAATCAAGAGAGTTCAGCTGAATACCAAGGCTAAGCAGATGCATATGAGCATCTATAAAACCTGGTAGAACAACTCCTCTATGAAGATCAACAATTTCTCCTCCAAGAATCCTAACAATATTCTCAACAGTATCAGTGTCCCCTATATAAATTATCCTTCCGCCAGCAACAACAAAGGCCTCAGCCATGCGCAAGGGGGCAAAGGATTGATATACTCTGGCATTTACAAAACCTCTGACCATTAATACACACCTTTAAATATTATCATTGCTTATCAGCAACTATTTGCTTTATTAATGTGGTAGATGGTGCATAAGGTATTGATGCTATAAGGTATATTTGTTATCTTGGTCCAATTCAATACTATTGATACTTTTTTAAAGACATTATCTTACACACTATAAGTTCTAACCTATACCTCCTCCACCAACTTCTCCACATAGTCAACAACTTCTGTCAAGGGCCCCCAGGGCTCGTAGAGATCCATTATATAGTATGCTACCGGCATTGGAAGTCCTTGAAGAAATGGTTTCATCCTCTCATCAGCTATCACTATAAGGTTTCTAATTACTTGATGCACTTCACGAAGCTTTGCAGCTTTTCTAGCGCCATACTCTTTGTTCCAGTAGTTCACCACCTCTATGTAAATTGTTTTGCCTGATTTCTCCACCTTTAAATCTGGAATGTAAACAATGTCCCCAACTTCAACGGGTTGAGTAGCTCTTGAAACATTTAGTTTAAGTACCCGCAGCCTTCTATAGACATAGGTATCAGCACGAGTATCAAAAATTGGTGTTGGTGCATTTACTCTTTCTACAGGTAGTAAGGGCTTTAAATCATTAGAGAAAAGCCTTAGATACATGTTAAAGAACTTTGTACCTATAAGTGCATCCACATACCAATTCTCTCTACAGCTATACAGCCTCGGGAGAATGGTTAGCATTACATGGGATAGGCTCAGCCCAAACTCATCAGAAGGCTTATTCAGGAGAAGCCTAGGGCCATCAATGTTAATCCTGTAGCTATTATTAGCTTTTCTAATATCATATATCCCCCCATAATACTTAAGACCTCTTCCAAGCATTGTAAGCAACTCTGCTGAGCTACACTCCTTATTCAGAGTTAAGTGTATGGATGTACTGTTAGAGAGTATTGAGTTGAATACCCTGATGTTATATTCTTCAATAACCTTCCTAACACTAGGCTCTTCAACCTTCTTCAAAAAGGCCATGTCTCTGTAAGTACTCCAGAGAATTGCATCAGGATCTAGCAGAATACCCTCAGCCTTTAAGTATCTTCTAAGGGTTTGAGTAACTCTAAACCTCTTCTCTGGTGGTGCAAATCCCTTGTGCACTCTATTCACTACTCTAAACAGCTTTATTCTCATAATCTTTGGGTTCACGCCTGGGGGAACGATGTTCACAGCCACATAGAACCTGCTCTCCATTACAAGCCTCAGTAGCTTTGCAAGTCTCTCATTCCCAATACTAATCACAAGCTCCTTCCAGTCAACTTCACCTATAGTCTTTCCTTCAACACCTCTGTAAAACGATATTATTGTCTCTACCAGATCCTTATCCCTCTCAGCATCTAAATACCTTGGAGCATAAACACCTCGGGTCTTGGTTATGAGCACTTCTGACAAATCAAACTTTATATTGCAGCACCCCCCTGAGGCTTTTCTAAATTAGTAAAAGAGTTTTTCACAGCATGCGGCTTTGCTGTTAGCACCTCTATTAAGAGAGCCTCTCTCTTCTTGGGCATAAGTGTACGTACAACCCTATCGATATACTTTTTATCAGAAGAAACGCCGCTTACAACTATTGCAAGATTGGGTTGTGGTGCTTCAACATATTCGTCAAGCAATACACTTGTTGCCAAAATCCTTATTACACCACGGTTAAACATGTTCATATATACCCTCCTCTCATCATCAGTTATCTCAGGCAGAATTGCAGGTACTATGAGTTTTCTTGAAAGCTCCCGCACAAAATCCTCGTACTTAGAGAAAACCACTATAGAATCATCACTAAATATGTTGAGGAGCTTTGCAACAACTCTAATCTTTTTCTCAAAAGCAAGCACTATTTCACGCGCCTTGAGCCTAGCCCTTATGGCCTCCCTAGCCCCAGCATCTCTAGCTGCCAACTCTAAAACTGCTCTAAGCCTCCTTCTAGGCTCCTCCACTCTGGGCAAAGCACTTCTGCAGAACTCTGCATAGCTCTTCATAAGCCTCCTCCACTCCTCATACTCCTCATTAGAAAGCCTTGCATATACCCTCAAAACCCTGTACCTTGGCACACAACCTCTATCAAAAAGCTCAGCAAGATTAACACTAAAAACCACGGCCCCTATAAGCTCTGGGTACAGCTCATGAAGATTATTATCGGCATAGCGGCGAGACGTTAGTCCAAGTCTATAGGGAGCCGTAGCACCCTCTAAAACCTCCCTATAGGTCTCCGTCACCGCAATTTCGCATTCATCAGCCACGATAAAGCCAAAGAATGATGAAAACCTTGGAAGAACATTTGCTGCCATATCATAGGTCATTACTGTTACTTCACCTAACTTTCTAACCCCTGCGCCATAGATTCCCACAAGGGTTTCAGGGATTTTGAGCACTTTCACTAAATCACTATACCAGTTCCTGAGGTGATCCACTGATGGCACTAGAATGGCAGTTTTAACGCCAAGTTCGTGAATTGCTTTGAGTGCTACAAGTCTTCTTCTCTCTGGAACTGGATGCACAATAACTCCTCTGTAACCAGCCTCTTTCCATAAATTGTAAGCGTTTTCCAAGCAACTGTCAAGGGGTGTAGCAAGAGAGGTTTTAAAAGATGCTCTATAGTTTATGTTGAAGCCCAGCCTAACCTTGAGTCCAAGCTCCTCAGCATGTTTCAAAATAGTGTATAGATCTTTGGCTTTTGCTACATAGGCTTTGAGATGAATGTCGTAGGTGATGAAGCCATCATTTATTAGAGGAACTATCATGCTATTTTTCTGTGGATAGATGATCAACACTCCTCCATCAAGCTCTATAAATATGTGAATAGGCTCTGCAGCAATTTTTTTGAGGAGGTGCAGTGTTCTTGGGGGTGGTGGAGACTTAAGTCCATTGCCTAGAAACTCAACTGCTTTATCCAGCCCATAAGCAGAGACCTTTGCAGGATTTAACCTATACACCCAGAAGCCTGAGATGTGGTCATATGCTACTATATCCGCTAGCATATCGAGCTCTTTAAAGAACTTCTCATTCTCCTCATTACTCACTCTGATGATGTGAACCAAGGCTTTGCACCACTATCATGCAGAGATCTGACTAGATATCCTATAACCTCCCCAAGGCTATTGAGCTTTAGTCTCATCCTAATAGCCTCTAGCTCTATGGCAACACTCCTAGGCACCTCTATTACAACAGTTTCAGAAGAGTTGAAGGAGGCTATTTCACTTAGCTGATTCACAGCTTCCCTAAGCCTTTCCTCACTAAATTCAACCCTATCAAGAACATCTATGCCTGATTCTATAAGGCTCTTCTTGACCTCTGGGGGCGTTTCCTTCCTTGAAACAAGTAATATTTTTCTCGGCTTGTAGGTAGCCTTATAGAGAAGAACTAGCTGATACTCTTTTACTCTCATTGATGCGCCTTCCTCAACCCTCTTCTCAACATCAACTCTCTTCACACCCATAGCCTCCGCCAAACCCTCAAAAAGTCCATTTATCCACTTAGACCTCCACTCCTCTGCTGTAAGGGGCCTTCTGAGAAAGCCTTTTAGATCCCTAACCCTCTTCCACCAATCCTCCAACTCTTTGAACTCTATAATAGCATCAGGCCTTTTTATGGGTGGACTACTCGACAGATCCACTATATCCATAACCCTGCCGCTGTAAACCATTAGATCAGGTCTTAGCGCTGTGTAAAGACTCCACACCTTCTGCAAATCACCTGTATCTTCCCAGCCTAGTGGTCTGGGAGCCTCATGAAAGAAGCTTAGGTATCCTCTACCTATGCTCAGCAATACGAAATTTGGCGGTATTACACCAAGTTTCTGCTTTCCACTCCTATCAAAGTTTAGGTATCTGCTCTCTGGATAAGCTATCACATAACCCATTTCACCGAAGAGCTTCATCATTGTTGTAAGTGCCCAGAGCTGGTAGCACCCCCTCAGATTTGCCCTTAGCGAAGTGGTTACAGCTCTAAGCACCTTTTCATAAAACTCCTCAAAGCTTATACTGCCTCTCAGCAGGTCATAGGAGTAGTTAAAAACCTTCTTCTTAAGGTGCTGCAGGGGATCGGAAATAAATGAGGAAAGCTCCTTTGGCAGCGTATAGCTAGAGATGCTAAGCGTTTTCAAAGCATTGTCTAGAGCTCTCTTGGTTTCAGAAATCCACTTATAAGCAATCTCCAGTTCATTGCCAGCCACACTTCTAACAACACACAGCCTAAACTTCTCAAAAAGCTCAACACCTACTAACTCAGAGAATCTAGGCACTTTATTCTGATCCAAACGCACATACGTTCTCAGCTTCTCAAGCAATTCTTCAAAGTCACACTCCATAACACATCTCTAAAAGAGTAGTGCTAAGAAGGGTAATAAACTCTGAGAAGATGTTTCAAAGAAGCTGTAATTGTGGTGATTTTGAGCATTTTCTTAGCAACTCTATGCCCAGCACCTCTACACTCTTTAGCGGAGGCATTTTTGCATCGTTTAGGGGTGCCTCACACACAATTCTGTTTACCCCACTGTGCCAAGGAATAGCTATGATGCCCCTCGAAATATCCTCTGCAACCCTAGCACTAAACACCATCTTACCACAAGGCGTGGTCACAAGAATTTCATCGCCATCTGCTATACCCAGCTCCGCAGCGTCAAGCTTATTTATTAAAGCAGGGAATGCCCCGCTATCAGCCCCATTGCCTAGACACAATACTGTATTGTAGCATTCTCCCAATCTATAGGTTACAAGTCTAAAGCCTTTAAACCTATTATCCACAGGCTTGCTTACTTTGCTAAATCGCGCTCTTCCAGATGCAGTTGCAAACCCTTCAATATATAGAACATCATCGCCACACACATCATAGCAGGGCCATGTCAAGCCCTTCTCAGAATTCTTCAGCCTTTCTGGTGTAATGCCTCTGTATATTGCTACAGTAGCATTCACCTCTCTCAATATATCATCTGGTGAATCGTATCTCCTCCAACCTTTTAACCCAATGGCATTTCCGAGCAGGGTTAGGAATAGCCAGTCAGGCACAGCCTTTCCTGGAGGGTCAAAGACTTTAAAGGACCATCTAACCTTTCTCTCAGAGTTTGTGTAGGAACCTTCCTTCTCAGCCCATGTAGCAACTGCTATTAGAAAATCAGCATAGCTAGATGTTTCACTAAACCTTGCATCGCTTATAACAACAAGCTCAGTGTTTCTAAGTGCTTTTCTCACAAATTCTTCATTTGGATGGCTTCGCAGAGGATTTTCACCAATTATAAAGAGAGCCCTTATTTTACCTCTGCTCGCAGCCTCAAGCATCTCAATAGCTGTAAGCCCTGGTTTCTCTGGAAGCTCGCTGGAGTTCCACAAGACCTCTAACCTCTTTCTAGCTTCACTATCCTCAACTCTTTCGTAGCCAGGTAGATAGTCTGGGAGAGCACCCATATCACATGCACCCTGCACGTTGTTTTGCCCCCTAACTGGATATAGACCACACCCCCTCTTACCAACGTAGCCTAAGAGCAAAGCAAGATTCACAATTGCTTCTACAGCCTCAACGGATTGTATATGCTGCGTTACTCCCATGCCCCATAGAATAGAGCCGCAGCCTGCTGAAGCAAAGCTCTCTGCAACTCTAATCACAGTGCTCCACGGTATCTTCAGAACTTCTTCACATGTACTTGGGGCGTAGTGTTCTAAGCTATTCAAAAACTCCTCAAAACCTTCTGTCCTCTTTTCAACAAATTCCCTATTGTGGAGTCCCTGCAGCACAACAGCTTTCGCTAAACAGTTGAGAAACATGTAATCTAGTCCAGGGCTCCAGAGCCTCACAAAAGTGTTAGCCATCTTCGCAATTTCGCTCTCCCTAATGTCAACAACTATGAGCTTAGCTCCTTTATTCCTCGCCTGTAGAAGTATTGAAGCTAGTGGTGGGTGTGATACAACAGGGTTGTAGCCTAGAATGAGTATAGCTCTGGAATGCAGCAGATCATCAAAGGGATTTGTCTGAGCACCGAACCCCAGTCTATCTGACAAAACCTTAACACTGGGTGCGTGACACAACCTAACGGAATTATCTATGTTATTGCTGCCAATAAGTCTAGCAAGTTTTTGCAAGAGATAGTTCTCTTCATTAGTGCACTTAGAGCATCCTAGGAAAGCTATAGAATCACCTCCATAGACTTTCACAATCTTCTTCAGCTCAGAAGCTATTGAGAGAATAACAGTAGTCCAAGAAGCCTCAGAAAGACGCCCACCAACTCTTGCAAGTGGTGTAAAAATCCTGCCCTCCTTCATGAAGTTTTTTAGAGAAAACCCCTTTACACAGCTACCACCAGAAATAGCACCAGTTTCCTTATCTATGTAAATAGCGCATCCAAAGCCGCAAAAAGGGCAAACAGTTCTCAACTCAGCCACGCAGAACCCCCAATCCTCTAAGAAAACTAGGAGAATCTTTAAGCAACACATTTACACAAATAATGCAAATATGGTTCGCAACCCCTTAACCTGTTTTACAGAAGCATGAAAAACAGAGTGATAGTGCTGAAGAAAACAAATATTCTAAGGTAGCGCAACACTATTAGCAGAGATGTGATGATCCCTTCATGCACTGAGTCATGATGACGACTGGGAAGCCTGATGATACATAGAATCCCTGAGAACAGCTACAGAAACTACATAGATACCATACTCCCCTACAATATGGTTGCCCTAGGATACAAATCCTGGAGAGCAAAGTCATGGCCCATAGCAAAAATTGTGAAGGGAAAGACTGTAGCAGATGCGAGCTCAGAACCCTGTATAAATAGTGTTAAAGTTGCTTCAAAAATAGAGGTTATGTTACATGCCTAGATATATCGAAGCAAATGGCATATACAGTTAAGGAAACCTTGAGGAAGAGAAATACGTGGGGAGATGTTGTAGTTGGAGATGCAACAAGTATGCCGATTAGGAGTGACTCCATAAACGTTGTAGTGGCTATAGCCCTTGTCCACCACTTACCCAAAGAACTTGTACAGAAATTCTTTATAGAAGTCAATAGAGTTTCAAAGCCTAGAGGGATGCTACTAGCAACTGTTTGGCTATGGAAACAAAGAAGATTTCTACTACAGATAACGATTAATCTCATAAAGACTTTTGGGGCTGTTTCGTAGCTGATGTTTAAGAGTTGAGTTTATAAGCTCCGGCTCTATCTATTGCTACTGTTTAGAGCCTGTCTAGGTGATGGGAATTCTGCTCCAAGCCCAGGTGGGTTAGTGGTGGATGGGGAGCCCCGTTCCGCTTGGCTCGACAGCCACCCATGAACCCACAGGGATCGCAAGAGCCCTGTGGGCGAGGTGGAAGCCCCTAGATGCGACGAATAAACATAAACAAATGAGAATGAACATCTAGGGGCAAACGGATTAAAGAAACTTTATAGATAAAGATTATAGTCGCTGTCTATCCATTGAGGATAGCTATGTATTTATCGAGTTCTAGTTCCTCTAATTTTTTGTGAAGTTCGTTAAGCCAGTTATTCCATATTTCTGAAGCTTTTTCAGCTTTTCTCCATGCTTCTATAGATTTATTCTCTATCTCTTCTATAGAGTTGTACTCTATTTTCATAGCTAATGGTTCTGAAGGTCTTTCCAATCCAACAGCATCCCCTATAGATAATGTTTGCTGTACATCGAATGGTATACCAGAGTCTATGAATGGTTTGCTATATGTATAGTATATGGCTATTGTTATAGAGGTATTGAGAACCTCAATACCTCTATCTGTGAATATCTTTAACTCTGGTTTAAGAGTTACTAGGTATCTGTAGAGAAACCCCATTCTGTATGCAAGTTCATGCCATTCACATCTACTGGTTATATTATGACACAAGTTCTCAAGCATCGGCAAGTTAATTATTATATAGTCTTCTTCTCCTAGATATCCATCACCAATATCTGGTTCAAGTAGAACAGCTCTAAGTGATGGATATAACGATGGTTTAAACTTCCTCGGGATAACCCTAGGTAGATCAAACACCCCCTCTACATAGCATGGAGCAACAAGTACAGCACTAGCTTTAACTAGGTTATGAAGTTTCGTAAAATTCTTCAAAGGTAGAACAACGTAGACAACCCTAAGCTTAAACCCTTCAGCAGATGTATCAGTATTAACTTGGTTACCGATATCAGTAGTAGAGGTATAGGTGTATAGCGTAGATGTTGTAGAAGTAGTTATCGATGATCCTTCTAATCTATACCAATAGAAATTCGCAATACTTATATAGAGTATTAAAGAAATAAGAATAATCAAAACTATAAACATGTATATAGCAACCCGATCTCTGTTCAAGATCTAACCACCTTTTATCCCCAGACGCTCAAAAACTTAGATTTTATAAACTTAGATTTTAAACATTAACTCTGAAACGCTCAATCACCTTAGATACCGAGGGTTTTGAAATCATCAATCAACATTATTGCAGACAATTTAAGTAATACTTCAAACCTTATGATCATTTTAAGTATATGAGGATATTAGGAGAGGTACACATAAACCATGGTTTGTGTCTAAAAATGTTTGTAGATAGTGCTGAGTTTCACAGATCCTTAGGTAGTGAGGGTTGAGAAGCATCTTGATTTAGCTCTAAGATTTCTTGAAGAAGGAAAAGCTCTGGTAGATAAAGATCCTGTTCAAGCTAGTGAGAAGCTTTATAAGGCTGCTGAAGAAGTTGTAAAGGCTTTAACTATATGTTACAATCTTAGCGAAGTTCTTGACGTTGTTGAGGAGAGGGGTAGATGGACTATTGCAGAGCTTGAGGAAGCTGTAGAGCTTATTGGTAAGAGAGTTGGTGAATGGTTCATAACTTCACGGGATGCTGCATGGGTTTTACTGGATATCTGAAAACAAAAGCTGCAACATATATATGCAATAAAGCCCCGATAGCAGAGAAAGAATATCTTAGAGCTAAGGACTCCAACTA